>Ga0136617_10001094_pt1 | contig 23631 bp, 18 predicted proteins | sample AntDrymUQ3222106_2_FD_129672 | JGI IMG/M metagenome (GOLD analysis project Ga0136617, IMG submission 129672) | Polar desert sand microbial communities from Dry Valleys, Antarctica - metaG UQ322 (21.06) | ecosystem: Environmental > Terrestrial > Soil > Desert | place: Antarctica: Dry Valley...
AAACTATTTGTCCAGAGCGGCGGAAATTTGTTGCTCCAGTGCCAGTCGATCGCCACAGATGAAAACAATCCGGCCGGCCTTTTCCAGACGACCGCGGGGTATACGGTTTTTGGAACAAACGATCCGTTCAGCGCCGTGGACACGACGCTCTTGTATCCCGAGGGAGCGATGCCCTTCAATCAATTTATCGGAATTCTCGGTAATCAGGACGGCGCTGTGACTGAATATGCATATGCGCCGGGCAGCGGACCCGCAAACGGTAATCGAATCTCCGTTGTCAATAGTCCTCCTCATGGGGAAAAATTTGTAGCGACCGCTTCGGAACTGCCGGGCACAAGTCAGGAGGGCCGCAACGTTTTCGAGCTCGGCGGACACGATTACGAAAGAAACGGAGCAGACCTGATTCAGAACATAAATGGCAGACGAATGACTCTAAATACCGCCTTTGTGCCGCCAACGCGTCCGAGCAGCTGCGGTCTGACAGCTGGAGATGCTTCGATTGACGGCCAGGTTCGCGATGCGAACGGAAGAGGGATAAGCAGAGCGTTTATCACCATCACGAACGCAGCCACCTCCGAATCGAGAACCGTGATCACAAACCAATTTGGCTACTATAGCATCGGCGGACTGCAAGCCGGCGACGTATATCAGCTAAATGTTCGGCACAAACGTTACAGGTTTGCGAATCCGTCTGTTACGCTCTCGCTGACCGACAATGTTACCGGTCTGGCGTTTGTAGCGGCTCCTTAATGAGAGGCGTGAGGTTAGAGGCAGTAGAATTTTAGATTTCCGTTGTGACGTTTATTAGTTGGGCGAGTGGAGCTTTCCACTCGCTTTTTTTTTGAGCACCTACTGTTTGGGGAGAATATAGCCGTAGACTTATCCCGGAAGATTGCCATTAATCACACTCGCGAGGCTCAACGAACTAAAGGCGTGAGACTTGTTCTGAGCCTGCATCGCTGGGACGTGCAGCTTCTACCCTCGCTTTCAACCGAGATTGTTATTCAAAGTCGTGGTTCGCGACTGTCGATTGGTCGTTCTTACATTCGATTATTGAGAAGTGAGTTTCGGCCGGCCATTGCCCAACGGCTGGCTTCCGGTGTTTTCTGCTTACTAGAATTCGATCCGCTTTGCTGAGCACTCGAAAACGTCAACGCTGCCGCGATAATAGCTGTATCTGTCTCGGACTGGGAGAGTACAGGCAGCCTTCGCCGCTCTTGCCATTTTGCGATAAATCCCGTATCGATCCTACCGGCGATAAAATCCTCGTCTTCCAAAACTTCGCGAAAAAACGGGAGCGTCGTTTTGATACCGCCTATTTCATATTCCGCAAGCGCCCGACGCATGCGGCCGATGGCTTCGACGCGGTCTCGTCCATGCACGGCAAATTTCGAGATCATCGGGTCATAATGGATCGAGACTTCCGACCCTTCGTAAACTCCGCCGTCGTCCCGGACACCGGGGCCTTGCGGCACTCGTAAACGCGTGATCTGTCCGGGCGAGGGGAGAAAATTGTTTTCGGGATCTTCGGCGTAAACACGGCATTCGATGGCATGTCCCGTCATCTTTATATCGGCCTGTGAAAACGATAATATATCGCCCCAGGCCACGCGTATTTGTTCGCGAACCAGGTCGATGCCCGTAACCAGCTCGGTGACCGGATGCTCGACCTGAAGCCGCGTGTTCATTTCAAGAAAGTAGAACGATTTGTCGAGATCCGATACGAGAAACTCGACCGTTCCGGCACCGGTATAATCGACCGCTTTCGCGACCATCACGGCGCATTCTCCCATTTTCTTGCGAAGCTCGGGTGAATTAATCGGTGACGGGCATTCTTCGATCACTTTTTGATGCCGCCGCTGGATCGAGCATTCGCGCTCGCCGAGATGTACGTGATTTCCGTGCGTGTCGGAAAATACCTGGATCTCAATATGACGCGGGCGGACGATGGCTTTTTCGATATAAACGGCGTCGTCCCCGAAACTGGCAAGTGCTTCGGAACGGGAGGATTCGAACGCTGATTTTAATTCGCCTTCATCGGCAACCAGTCTCATCCCTTTTCCACCGCCGCCCGCCGAAGCCTTCAACATAACCGGATAGCCGAACTCTGCCGCAGTTTCTTCCGCATCTTCAAAGCCCGTCAAAGGCTCGGTGGTGCCCGGAACGACCGGAACGCCAGCAGCGATCGCGATCTTGCGGGCCGAAATTTTCCCCCCCATCGCCTCCATCGCTTCCGGATCGGGGCCGATAAATGTCAAACCCGCCGCTCGAACCTGCCGGACGAAGCCGGCATTTTCAGAAAGGAATCCATAGCCGGGATGGATCGCATTCGCTTCCGATATTCTCGCGACGTCGAGGATTTTTTCCCACCGGAGATAACTTTCGCTCGATGGAGCATTGCCCACATGATATGCTTCGTCGGCCATTCGTACATGCAAGGCATCCTTGTCCACTTCGGAATAGACAACAACGGTAACGATCTTCATCTCGCGGCACGCCCGAATGACACGGCATGCGATCTCACCTCGATTGGCTATCAGGATTTTATTGAACATGGTTTTTGAGTGTTCAGCGGTCAGCGGTCAGCATTCAGCTAAGATGATCGGCTCTTATTTTCGATATTAGTGATGCAAACATCTTTTTTTATCTCATGCAAATCGAATTCGAGCTTCGGAAATTTTCAGCTCCCAAATATTCTAAGTCTCGGGCCAGAATCAAATGGTATTCCAATTCGCACGCTGAACCAAAAGCGATTTGAAAAAGCAGGCAGCACTGAAACTATGACAACCGGTGCTGTGGACATCGCGCACGGCAACTGATGGATCGAATCCTTCGGCAATCGTGCCGAAAACAATATCGACGAATGGCGGTATCTTCCGGTTTGTCTCATTGGCGGCAGATTATCCGGCAATGGGTCGGTTTGAAATTACGTGTTTTTCGAGTTTTGATTTATTTCGTGATTTTTAGTGTTGTTGCGCGGTTCCTTCTCAGGAAGTGAACGACTGAAACCACGAATTCACACTAATCAACGCGAAAAAGTTTAAACTGAACCACTACCCATTATCCGCAAAAATAAGGGCGACCAAAGCCGCCCGAACTCGAATAAAATATGTCTTAAACGGATTTCGATTCGCCCTTGCCAATCTTGTTCGGCTGCGGCGTAATTCTTAAATAAGGCTTAACCGCCTTCCAACCCGCAGGAAACTTCTCTTTGGCATCTTCATCCGAAACAGAGGGAACGATAATGCACTCGTCGCCATCCTTCCAGTTTGCCGGCGTCGCCACGCTGTAATCTGCGGTCAATTGGAGTGAATCGATCACGCGAAGCAGCTCATCGAAACTGCGGCCCGTACTGGCCGGATACGTGATCATCAGCTTGATCTTCTTATCGGGGCCGATAACATAGACCGTTCGCACGGTAAAGGTTTCGCTGGCGTTCGGATGAATCATATCGTACAAATTCGAAATCTTACGGTCGGCATCGGCAATTACCGGAAAATTAAGAGCTATGCCCTGGGTCTCTTCAATGTCCTTCGCCCAACCGGAATGCGAATCCAGCGGATCGACACTCAATCCGATTATTTTGACATTTCGCTCGTCGAACTTTGGTTTTAATCGCGCGGCCATACCGAGTTCAGTAGTACAAACGGGCGTGTAATCCTTTGGATGCGAAAATAGAACGCCCCAACTGTCGCCGAGCCATTCATGAAAATTAATGTTTCCTTCGGTAGTTTCCGCGGAAAAATCGGGTGCATCATCGCCAAGTCGAATAGACATTATACGTTCTCCCTTAATATTTAAGACACTATATCAAAAGCCCGGCTAATTCAAGAATCAAGTTGCGGCGGCAGAATCGTTACTTCGGAAATATCTCTACGAAGCCGGAGAAGCAGGATTTTCTTTTCGTCGGCACGAACGACTTCTACCTCCAAGCCGCGAAAATGCAGCTTTGCACCGATTTTAGGAATATAACCCACTTCGCTCGTTACCAGGCCGGCGATCGTTGTAAAATCGTCGTCGGCAATTTCGATTTCGAATAGACGTTCGATCTTGTCAATCTCCGTCGATCCGAGTACGTCCCAATAACCTTCGGCACCCGCTATGATCTCGATAATTTCTTCTTCGGCGGTGTCTTCATCCTCAATTTCCCCGACGATCTCTTCCAAAATATCTTCAACCGTTACAATTCCCGCGACACCGCCGTACTCGTCGATCACGATCGCGAGCTGGACGTGATTGACCTGCATGCTTTTCAGAAGATCAGCAGCCGACTTGGTTTCCGGCACGAAATAAGCATCCCGCAAAATACCCTCGATCGTTTCGGTTTCCTTGTTTTCTGCCCATGCCTGGAGCAAATCGCGAACGTATATGACGCCTTCGATATTGTCGATGCTGTCGCGATAGACTGGAAGCCGGGAGAACTTTTCTTCAGTTATTAGGTCACGCGCGGCAATTACGGTGGCGTTGATCGGTAGAGCGCAAATCTCAGTTCGCGGTGTCATGATTTCGCCGGCGCGGGTTTCATTAAATTCGACCATTGATTCGATCAATTCACGCTCGTTCCCTTCGATAATTCCTTCGGCTTCGCCGACTTCCATCAATGCCTGGAAATCGTCCGCGTTGTCGACGGATTTTTCTTCACCCGAATCGGGAGTTATGGTGGAATCCAGCTTTTGTTGTTCTCTTGCTTTGAAAAACGCGGAAAAAGGTCTTGCAACAAACGAAGCGACCATATACAGAGGCCGCACGACCGGAAGAAGAAAGAGCAGTTTTTTCTCAGGTTCGTTCCGTGTCAGCAATCGCGGCAGTATCTGTCTGAAAATAACAGTCGCACCGAGTCCGATCAATAGAGCGAAAATCAGCCGTGCAGCGGGGTTTAGCTCGAACTCCAAAACGGCCAAAGTGACCAGAACGGTAAAGCTAATAAGAAGTATCTGAATTGCGGATGAAAGAGCAAAGCGGAATCGGGGACGATTTTCTAGTATTTCGCGAAGGAGTTCGACTGAACGGGTTTGTTGAACATCCTCCGACGCGAGCCGCCGCAAGCTCAGATCGGATAACTGAGAAAAGGCTATATCAACCGTTGCTAAAAATACAAGGACAATTAGAAAGACGGCTGCGATTGCTATCTCGATTTCCATATTTTATCGAATGTAAATCTTAGGACGCACTAGCGCGAAAAGCAAATTTAATGCTTATCTAAAAGCGCTGCCGCCGGTTCGTCAATCAGCCAAACGAGTCTTCCATCGGTCGGCTGCACAAGCTGAGCAGGGAGCGGCGGCGGGATGTGATTTTCCAATACTTTTTTTAAGATCGGGGCTTTTTCTTTGCCCGATACCAGAAATATTACATTAGCAGCGTTGTTTATCACCGGAAATGTCATCGTGAATCGATACTCATTAAGCGTTTCGACCCAATTCGCAGCCGCGAATTCGGAACGTTCGCGGGCGGCAGCTGTGTTTGGAAAAAGAGAAGCGGTATGACCGTCGGAACCGAGGCCGAGCACTACAAGATCGAATCGAGGATAGCCGCGGAAGAACATCTTTACGCGTTCGCCGTAGTCGTTTGCGACCTTTTCAGGAACGCCGATCTCGGTATGCCAACGATAAACACTGTTGTCGTCGAGAGGCAGGAAGCTAAATAAAGTATCGTCTGCCATGCGGAAATTGCCTTTCTCATCAGTCGGCAAGACATTTCTTTCATCGCCGAAAAAGAAAAACACCCGGCTCCAATCGATTGCCGCCGTGACAAGTTTGCGATACAAAGCCCTTGGTGTCGAACCGCCCGAAAGAGCCACTGCAAAATCGCCGCGCTTTTCGATTGCAACCGAAGCTATTTCTAAAAACAGTTCTGCGGCCCGCTCGCTGAGTTCATCAGGATTTTTTGCGATCTCGATTTGAGGCATTCGAAAAGATTAAATGGCAAAAGAGTATCAGACGACAACGTTCTTCCAGACACGTCCGTCTTCCTCCAGAAGAGCATCCGAATCCTTGGGCCCCCATGTTCCGGATGCATAATTCGGAAAGTCACGCGGGGGAATTGCGCCCCACACATCCAATATCGGCGTGACGATCTTCCAACTCGCTTCCACCATATCGACTCTTTGGAATAGGGTCGCATCACCGATCATGCAGTCAAACAAAAGCCTTTCATAGCCGGTGCTTAACGTCTCGCCAAAATGTTCGATATAATTAAAATCCATATCGACGGCTCCGACATTGACGATCGGTCCGGGAATTTTGGCACCAAAATGCAGCGTGATTCCTTCGTCGGGCTGAATGTGGATTTCGATTCGATTTGTCTTGAGGCGCTCAACCTGCGTATCGCGGAAGAGCATAAATGGAGCCTTCTTGAATTGAATTATGATGCTCGAATGTTTGGTCGGCATTCGCTTGCCCGTGCGAATGTAGAACGGCACGTCCGCCCAGCGCCAATTGTCTATCGAAAGTTTCAGGGCTGCAAACGTTTCGGTGTGTGAATCCGGATCGACTTTATCTTCGTTCCTGTAAACCGCGACCTGTTTGCTGTCAATTTCACCCACATCGTACTGTCCGCGAACGGCTTTGTGCAAAGCGTCTTCGGGTGAAAAAGGCTGAATAGCCTGGAGAATCTTCGCCTGTTCGTCCCGAACGGAGTTTGCATCGAATGAAATTGGCGGTTCCATCGCGGTCAAAGTCACGAGTTGGAAAATATGATTCGGGATCATATCGCGAAGTGCCCCCGCCGTTTCGTAATAGCCGCCGCGGCCTTCCACGCCGAGCTTTTCGGCCACCGTGATCTGCACGTGATCTATAAAATTACGGTTCCAGATCGGCTCGAAAATGCTGTTGCCAAACCGAAAAACGAGGATATTCTGAACCGTCTCTTTTCCGAGATAATGATCTATCCGATAGATTTGTTTTTCTTCAAGGATTTCCAGTAGATCCGAGTTAAGGTTTTTAGCGGATTCGAGGTCGCGACCGAAAGGCTTTTCAAATATAAAGCGCCGCCAGTGTCCGTCTTCCTGACGACCCATGCCGTTTTTCACGACCTTGCCTGCGACATTTGCAAAAAGCTCAGGTGGTGTCGCCAGATAATAAAAAAAGTTTTCAGGTATTTCGTGCGTCGTGCAAACCTTTGCAAGGAGATCTTTTATGTCTTTAAAAAGCTTTTTATCATCGTCGAAATCGCCGCCGGTATAATATGTTCGCTCAGAAAACCATGCGAGAAGTTCGTCGTCGAGCGTTTCCCCGACAAATTCCTTAAGATTTTCAAAGACCTGAGCGCGAAAATCTTCGGCCCCGAGCTCCTGCCTGCCGACGCCGACGACCGCAAAATTCTCCGGCAGAAAATTTTCTTTTGCAAGATTATAAAGGGCAGGGAACAGCTTGCGTTTCGTCAGATCGCCCGTCGCGCCGAAGATTACCATCACGCAAGGCTCCGCGATTTTTTGTGTTTCGCTCATTCTGACCATTCTGTCACAGAGTTCACGGATAACACAGAGACAAAGGTGCTCGGTCGTGTCTTAAAAATTCATATTGGTAAACGGTGAACAACTAGATAACACGAAGCCAGACCAAAAAGATTAAATATTTTCGTGTCATTTCGTGGTTACTCTTAAAGAACAACACAAAACTAGGAGAATTAAGGTGTTCATTGCTCGGCGACCTTTGGCTAAATTCCTAACTCTTCCCGAAGTTCAAGCTCTCGTTCGTTCATTTCTCCGTTGTCCGTTTCGTGGTCGTAGCCGCAGAGATGCAGCACGCCGTGTAGAATTAGCTGCTTGATCTCCCCTTCGAGCGTCAGGCCGTTTTCAACGGCTTGTTTTTGGGCCTGTTCGACGGATATAACGATGTCGCCTAGATTATTTTTGTCTGGGTCGAATTCGTCAGGTTCGTGAGGGAATGACAAAACATCGGTCGTGGAATCTTTGCCGCGGAACAAACTGTTCAACTCTTTCATCCTGCGGTCCGAAACAAATGCGACAGTAAATCCATCCCATTTGATTTCTTTCAGGTAGCTCAAGGCATGCTCGCGAAATGACTCAATATTTGATATATCGAATTTTACTTTTCGCTGAAGATTTACTATGTCAAATGAACTCATTCGGGTATTCGTCGAGTGCGCGGAAAGATGCATCACATGCCCTCAAATGAATTCTAATAGCTTAAGCTGCCAGGACTTCAACATAACCAACGTCAGATCGCGGCTGCAGGATAATTTCGCCTTCGCCACGCAAGCCTTCGAGATGAAATTCAATTGCCTCGTGGATTAATTCCATAACTTCCGTTTCGGTTTCGCCGACCGCCACGCAGCCGGGAGCTCGGGAACATACGCGCCGTAACTTGTTTCGCCTTTTCAACAATTAACAGATATCGCATAGGTCGCACCGAGATTATTTTAGGTCAGCTTGTTATAAAATGCTATTTCAAAGTTCCCGGCGGAATGTCTATGCTTCCTTTCCTGAAACCGTTACGGTTCCGGGTTTGACATCATGTTTGAATTGTCGATGACTGCCTTTCGTTCTCGCCAAACGCCAACCGTATCTATAAGCAGTTCGATAACCTCTTTGACCTTCATTCAGTATTTTCTTCTTCGTTTGAATGCACTTCATATGCCTTTACGATCATCTGCACAAGCTTATGCCTGACAACGTCTTTATCAGTAAAATAAACGAATTCGATGCCTTCCAGATCCTTCAAAATAATCTCAGCTTCCTTAATACCGCTTTTTTGGCCGCGGGGAAGATCGATCTGCGTCCTGTCGCCGGTAACGACGGCTTTCGAACCGAAACCGATCCGCGTCAGAAACATTTTCATCTGTTCGCTGGTTGTATTTTGGGCTTCATCGAGAATGATGAACGCGTCAGACAGAGTGCGGCCGCGCATAAATGCGAGCGGTGCGATCTCTATGATGCGCTTTTCGAGCATTTTCGTTACACGCTCGGAATCGACGAGATCGAACAGAGCGTCGTAGAGCGGCCTCAAGTAAGGATCGACTTTGTCCTGAAGATCGCCCGGCAGAAATCCCAATCTTTCACCGGCCTCGACTGCGGGACGGGTAAGGATAATCCGGCTCACCTGCTTTTTTAATAAGGCATCCACGGCCATTGCGACGGCCAGAAAACTTTTTCCGGTTCCGGCGACGCCTATACCGAAAACCAGATCGTTGTTTGCGATCGCGTCCAGATATTTTCGCTGATTTGCGGTTTTGGGAGCGACTTGTTTCTTGCCGGAAGGATTAAATCTCGCCTTCAGAAAATAATCTTTCAGGCTGTACGCACGATCTTCCGCGATCTGTTTAAAAGCATCCCGCAGCTCCTTGTCCGTGAATGTATTTCCGTCGTCAAAGAGGTCGCCGAAATCACGCAGTATCCGCTCAATGGTTTCGATATCCCGAGAGTCGCCGTCGATCAACAGCTCGTCTCCTCTTGCTCCGATGCTCACGTCGAGAAGAGATTCCAGGTATTTAATGTTTTGATCTTGGACGCCGAACAGGGTATTTAATCCCTGAGGCGGAAGCTCTAATTTTTTGAGATTAGCCAAATCGAGATTACTGTTATTGTTATTCTCAACCAATATGACGAGGCTACTAAAACTCGTTTCCGGTGTCAATCAATAGCTGACTCGGAAAAAATAGAATTGTTGGCACGTCTTTTGCATTTCTGACAGCAGAGAACGTTAGGCGTTCGAAAATCATTCAGGAAGTATCTTTTATGACGATCTTATTTCAGGAAATAGACGTGAGGAAGAGTCCGTCTCGTAGAAATAGAGCCGAGGAGATTGAAGACCTTGCGAAACCTGCAATCACTCGAAATCTTCAACCAGGCATTGATGATCGGAGCGACATTTACGACCGGGCAAGGACGATTTTTTATCGGGCGAGGAGGCAGGGACTTAGCCGTCCGGCAAGCATATTTTGATTAAGGGAGTGAACAAATCATGCCGAGAAGTAAAGACGGTACAAGTAAATACACAGATAAACAGGAACGAAAGGCGGAGCACATTGAAGAGAGCTACAAGGAAAAAGGCCTATCGCAAGACGAGGCTGAGCGACGCGCGTGGACCACGGTAAACAAACAAGACGGCGGCGGTAAAAATCCGGGAGGTTCCGGCAGGAAGAAGTCGGTGTCGAAGAAATCGTGATCGATTATTAACAAGAGGGCAGGTAAGTTGTAAAAGGAAAGTGCAAATTCGATTTGCCTTTCCTTTTTATTCGAAAAGGGAGATTATGGCGGAAGATTCTGTATCTAATAATAAGAAAGGAAACAATAAACAGCAGGGTGAGAAGCCGAAAAATCCGCTTCCCGACCAAAAACAAAATCGCCCCGGCATTGAAAAGAAGGTGGAACCGCGTCCGCAATATTTAGCACCGACATACAAAGGCTCCGGTAAATTGAAGAATATGGCCGCGTTGATCACCGGCGGCGATTCGGGTATCGGCCGCTCGGTCGCGGTCCTTTTCGCACGCGAAGGAGCGGATGTTGCAATCGTATATTTACCCGAAGAAAAGGTCGACGCTCAAGAAACCGCTGACCAAATCAAAAAGGAAGGCCGCAAAAGCTTACTCGTTAGCGGTGATGTAAAGGACTCCCAGTTCTGCCGGCGAGCGGTTCAGAAGACCGTCAAGGAATTCGGCAAACTCGATCTTTTGGTCAACAACGCAGCGTTTCAGCATCATCAGCCATCGATCGAGGACATCACCGACGAACAGTTCGACGAGACATTTAAGACCAACATCTATGGCTATTTTTATATGGCAAAAGCCGCCCTCAAACACCTTCCAAAAGGCGGCGCGATAATCAACACGGGCTCTATCACCGGCCTCGAGGGCAGCAAGGAACTTATAGATTACTCTGCCACGAAAGGTGCAATCCACGCGTTCACCAAATCGTTGGCTCAAAGCCTCGTCGAAAAGGGAATTCGCGTAAATTGCGTTTCACCCGGCCCGGTTTGGACTCCGCTAAACGTTGCCGATAAAGACGCTGAAGAGGTCGGGCGGCACGGTGCCGATATGCCGATGAAACGCCCCGCTCAGCCGGAAGAGATCGCACCTGCATTCGTCTTTTTTGCCTCGAGCGTCGATTCCAGCTACATTACGGGCGAAGTGTTGACGATCCTCGGCGGAGAAACGAGGGCTGCTTGATCTCTGGGCCGTGCCGGTGACGGTACCATTCCACCCTTTTCATCCGGTTACCGTCGTACCAATTTTCGGGTCCGCATTTGTTAAGATATGATGGGTCACGGCATGTAGTTGTCAGCTGGAGTGCAGACCGATTGCTCCGTATAGTACATCCGAAATCACCCCCAACATCTTACGATCCATCTTTGCACCCGCTAAAGCCGTTATGATATTCTTACTCCTTTGTTATATTACCGATTTCCTACCCATATAGAGGAGCAATTTATCACAAATGGCTAATGAAGAAGGCGTGCAGATCGGCCGGGTCGTGCAGATCATCGGACCGGTCGTCGACGTGGAATTTACAAACTATTTACCGCCTATTTATCAGGCTTTACGGATTACTTCGGACGGTTTTGACGTTGAAATGGAGATTGACGTAGTTGCCGAGGTGCAGCAGCATCTTGGCGAAGGCCGTGTTCGTGCGGTTTCTATGCTGCCGACCGATGGCATGATCCGCGGGATGAAGGTTATCGACCTTGGCGGACCGATCACGGTTCCTGTCGGAGAAGCGACCCTGGGACGCGTTATGAATGTCATCGGCGATCCGGTGGACGAGCTTGGCCCGGTAAACAGCGAAACGCGGTCTTCGATTCACAGGCACGCACCTGCGTTTGACGAGCAGGCTACATCGCTGGAAATGTTTGAAACGGGTATTAAGGTAATCGATCTTATTCAGCCCTTTCTTCGAGGCGGCAAGATTGGCCTTTTTGGCGGAGCAGGCGTAGGCAAAACGGTTCTCATCATGGAGTTGATCAACAACGTTGCTATCGGCTCCGAAGGTTTTTCGGTGTTTGCCGGTGTCGGTGAACGCACCCGCGAGGGAAACGACCTTCTCCGCGAAATGGTCGAATCAAAGGTTATCACTTACGGGGATGCGTTCAATGAACACCTTGAAAAATCCGGCGAATTCGATCTGTCGAAGGTTGATCGGGCCGAGATTAAAGGCTCAAAGGTCGCACTTGTTTATGGACAGATGACCGAACCTCCGGGAGCCCGCCTTCGCGTTGCACTTTCAGGCTTGACGGTCGCCGAATACTTTCGCGATCAAGGCAACGACGTGCTTTTTTTCGTGGACAATATTTTCCGCTTTACCCAGGCCGGATCCGAAGTGTCCGCACTGCTCGGGCGCATGCCGTCCGCTGTGGGATATCAGCCGACGCTCGCTTCCGAGATGGGTGAGATGCAGGAAAGGATTACTTCGACAAAAACCGGTGCGATCACTTCGATTCAGGCGGTTTACGTTCCCGCTGACGATTACACCGATCCGGCCCCGGCGACGACCTTTGCTCACCTCGACGCCGTAACGGCTTTGTCGCGCCAGATCGTCGAGCTTGGCATCTATCCGGCAGTCGATCCGCTCGCGTCGAACTCCCGTATTCTCGATGCGAATATCGTGGGAGAGGAACATTACAATACGGCACAGGAAGTAAAACGTATCTTGCAGCGTTACAAGGATTTGCAGGATATTATCGCGATTCTCGGCCTTGATGAATTGAGTGAAGACGACAGGCTGACGGTTGCCCGTGCACGCAAGATCCAGCGTTTCTTCTCCCAACCGAACTTTGTGGCGGAACAATTCACGGGTTTGAAGGGCGAATACGTCAAGATCGAAGACACGATCAAAGGATTCCGCGAGATTCTCGAAGGAAAATGCGACGACATGCCCGAACAGTCTTTCTACATGGTCGGAACTATCGAACAAGCCCGCGAAAAGGCCAAGAAGATGGCGGCCGGCGCGTAAAACGCTGGTTCAAGGTTCCAAGTTCAAGGTTCAAAGTTGTGAACCTCTTTGGAACCTTGAACTTGGAACCTTGAACATTGAACCATGCTTAAGTTAGAAATCGTAACCCCCGAAAAACATGTTTTCGACGCCGAGGTCGATTCCGTTACCGTTCCGACCGCGACGGGTGAAGTCGGCATTTTGCCGAACCACGCACCGCTCATCTCCGCTCTTAAACCCGGCATACTCGCCTATTCGAACAAAGGTGCGATAGAAAAACTTGCGGTTGCCGGCGGATTTGTCGAAGTTAGTTCCGATCAGGTGTCGGTCATGACGGACTCGGCTGAAACCGCCTCCGAGATCGATGCCGCAGCCGCCCGCACGGAACGTGAAGCCGCCGAAAAAGACCTTGCCGCCGCCGCGACCGCTTCTCTCGAAGAAAATGAAGCACTTACCGAACGCCTCGATCAGGCAAACGCACGTGTCCAACTTACCGCCGGTCGATAGGGATAAACGTTCCTAGAGGCATAAAGGCTAAACGTTGAATAAGATTAGTTTAGTGCGTTTGACATTCCAAAGTTTACGTTTATACTCTCCATAATATTCTTACCTGTTTCCCGTTTTCGACAAGTTAAAAGTTAGGAGTTTCTATGAAAAGATTTGGTATCGTATTGTCGGCGTCTGTCTTATTCGCCACCTGCCTCGCACTGTTTTCCGACGAAAGAATCGCAAAAGCGGATAATGCTTATTTCGCGTTGGCGCCAGGAACGCCGTTTCTACAGGACTGGTCGAACATCGGGTTGATCGTATCCGACGACAATTGGAGCGGTGTACCCTCAGTCATTGGCTATTTGGGTGAGGCCGGCGGATCAACTGAGGACGTCAACGCCCAAACTGTCTTGACGACGTTCGTGACTCCCGACGTTCAAGCGAATGAGACAAATCCCTCCACATTTACTACAGGCGGTGTGGCGGAATTCCACATTACCGATCCGGTTGTTGCGCTACAGGCGTCAGGCGCCGCGGATTTTCCGAGTATCGATATCCGACTCAACACAACTGAATGTGCATTGCCTGCAAACGCTATCAATGTCAGCTATAGCCTCCGTGACATAGATGGTTCGATAGACAATGCGGTTCAGCAGGTTGCTCTTCAGTATCGAGTCGGCGATACAGGTAATTACACAAATATTCCGGCCGGGTATATTGCGGACGCGACGACCGGCCCTAGCCTCGCAACAATGGTTACGCCGGTTTTGGTATCGCTGCCTGCAGATGCAAAAGGTCAGGCGCAGGTTCACGTTCGAATGATAACGACTAACGCCGCCGGAAATGACGAGTGGGTGGGGATAGACGATATCAACATAAGTTGTCAGGCGAACTCCGCGGCGAGCGTTTCGCTCGGAGGCAGGATCGTGAATGCTGATGGACGGGGAATTGGAAATGCGACAGTCATCGTGTCTGGCGGCGGCCTTGCACAACCGAGAAGAGCTTTAACCGGGCCGTTCGGCTATTATACTCTGGAAAACCTACGCGCGGGTGAAACCTATGTAGTCACGGTAAAAACGAAGCGATACTCGTTTCAAACTTCAAGCCATGTAGTCACGCTCAACGACGAACTCGCGGATATTGATTTCGTCGCCGATCCGTATCCATAATTGTCTTAGCCGATAAGAAATCTTTCGCAGAGCCCCAACCTTTCCGGTAGGGGCTTTTTTACGATTTGGCTGCGAACTTTCGTGCAATTGGAAAAGAAAGAGCGGCAAAGCCAACAAATAATTCGAGATGTTCCTAATTCGGCGGCCGGGTAACAAGCACCCTTACTTATAAGAAAGAGAAGTCCCATAAACGGGGGAGCACTGTTACAATAAAAGCGCATATCTGAGATAGTTATACAAATTATATTTCCGGTGGGAATATAGTCTGCGGACTTTAGGATTCGCATTACATAACAATAAGAAATTTAGGAGTAAAACATCATGACCATAAAAGGCCCGCTTTTTATAATTTTATCCGTAATCATCGCGGTATTCAGCATCAACGCTCAGAGTGGGGCGATAAACGGGCGTGTACAGGATTCCGCCGGCAGGGCCGTCGCGGGAGCAACCGTCATTTTACGCGATAAAAAGACAGGGCTTGAGAGAACAGCCGCGACCGATTCAAACGGTCGGTTTGATTTCGGACAGGGAGGCTCGGACGATTACGATATAATCGTTACGTCACCCGGGTTCGGGCGTATTGTCAAAGACATATCAAACGTAAGCGGCGAAATATTTATTATACTTTCACCCGGGCCGATCAAAGAGCAAATTACGGTAACGGCCACACGAACGCAGATATCTACGGACGAAACGGCTGTACCCGTGAGCGTCATTGATAGGGAAACGATCGAGCGAAAGGCCGTGAACACGATCAGCGATATTTTTCGCACTCTGCCGGGCACGTCAACGGTCAACGAGGGAGCGTTCCAAGTCCGTCCACGCATTAGAGGGCTGGACAGCAACCGAGTTCTTATCCTGGTTGATGGCGAACGCCTTAATAACAGCCGGACCTCTACCGCACAATCCGGCGTCGAAACCGGACTTGTCGAGACGTCACAGATTGAAAGTGTTGAGGTCGTGCGCGGAAGTGGTTCCGTGCTATACGGAACCGACGCTCTGGGAGGCACGATCAATATTATTACCCGCGACACTCCGCCGAGACGCGATAACGGTTTCCGATTCGGAGCAGCGCTCGACACGTTTTATAGTTCAAATGAAAACGGACGGCGCGCTAATCTAGCGGTCAACGGCTCGGGTAAACTTTTTGCTTTCCGGCTCGCTCAATCACTCGAACGTTTCGATAACTATTTTACCGGAAAGGCAGCAGGCGAAGTTCCGGCAGAGATTCTGGCCATCGGCGGCATTACGGCGGACGGTGAGGTACTGAATTCGCAGTCGCACGGCAGCAATTCACAGGCAACTGGAAGATTTTTCATAAACGATACGAACACACTGCGTTTTAATTACGAACGCCGCCGTGCCGAAAATGTCGGTTCTGCCGCTCTGGTCGGTACTTTCAATGCCTTTTTTCCTTTCACTAACCGCGACAAGGTAAGCGGCCGCTTTGATGCTGCGGCTCTGACGAAATATCTCCAACGTGTTTCGATCAGCGGTTTTTACCAAACTCAATATCGAAATTTTACAAACATTCTTACGGTGCCGCCGGCTCCTCCGTTCTTTCCCGGACTGTATCAATTCAGCCAAACCGTGACCGATACGAAAACGGCCGGATTCGATTTGCAGACGGATTGGACGTTCGGCAGCCGAAATAACCTGACGGCCGGCGTGAGCTTTTTCCGCGACACTAACAGCGACCGCCGCTTGGTCGTTACCGCTCCGACTTCTTTTTCGGCCAACCGCAGATTGATCACGTCGCCAAGCGTTCCGAACGCCAGTCTTACAAATTTTGCGGGATTTGCTCAGGATGAATTTCGGATTTCGAATCGATTGAAGCTAGTCGGCGGAATTAGAGTTGACAACTTCAAAACCGCTGCGGAACCGACAACCGGCTTTGCGATACCTACCCTGCGTCAGGATCAGATCGAGGACCTTCAAATCGACGGCCTGGCGATTGGTTTGAATGTTTCGAATACTTCGGTTACCGGTGATTTCGGAGCGATCTACAAGCTGTCACGGAATGTAAATCTTTCTGCCCGTGTCGGACGATCCTTTCGTACTCCAAATATTTTCGAGCTTTTTTTTACCGGCGCAGGTTCCGTCGGTGGTTTTGTAGTAGGGAATCCGTATCTAAAACCGGAAAGCGGGACTAATTTTGATACTAGCGTAAAAGTCCGATCGTCGCGTTTTACGACGTCGGTTACTTACTTTATAAACTCGTACAAGAATTTTCTCAACAATATTGCAGCAAATGACCGAGGTAATTGCCCGATCTTTATTACCAGGCCGGGTACGGTTTTCGATGCGAATAATTGTTTTATAGTTAGCACGCCTCCCGGGCCCGCTCCGGTTCGCGTATTTCAGACTCAGAATATCGATAGAGCACGTATTCAGGGACTTGAAGCCGAATTCGAGGCTCCTATTAAGATAAGTCTGGGCTACCTGACGCCGAATGGAAATTTCAGTTATTTGAGAGGAGACAATACCGATCTTGAGGTGCCCCTGGATATCATCAGCCCGTTTCGCACTAACCTTGGGGTTCGTTGGAACAATTACGGCAAGTCATATTTCTTTGACTACAATGTGAGAATCGTAGGAGAGCAGAAACGGCTCTCCAGCTCGTTCCTTCTGTCAGTTAATCAGGGTGGAAATGGCGGCCCGGAGGCGGGTTTCATAACTCATAACATGAGCGGTGGCTATTATTTCCGGCGAGAACGCCTTAACTTCAATGTAAATCTAGGAATTTCGAATCTTTTCAACCATCCTTACAGCGAGCAATTCGTATATGCTCCTGCACGCGGACGTTCGTTCACGATCGGTACGGCGTGGGAGATTAAATAAACTGGATTAGCGACTCGTCTTAATATCACAAAACTAAAGCATACAAAAAAGCTCCGTCAAATCGACGGAGCTTTTTCTGGATTCGAAGATGAAATTGTCTGCCACTAACTAACGATAAATATGTTCACCACGGTAGTTTTTCCACTCATTTTCGAAATAATCGGCATCTTCGGTGCTGCGGGGTTTAACGCCCATAACCGTGCCGCCTTCTTGGATACCGGATTCGTATAATTTCGCACGATCCTCAGGGATTCCCCAGCCGACTAATGCCCCGACTAATCCGCCGGTTATACCACCCGCACCTGCTCCTACCAGAGCAGCGACAATCGGGCCGGCAACTACGAGACCAACGCCCGGAAGCAACACGTTTGTACCGATTGCTGCAATACCGCCGATAACCGCACCTAATGTTCCGCCGATCGCGGCTCCTGCTCCCGTACCTTCCAAAGCCTTGCTTCCAAGTTCTGTATTGGGCCCGTCTACATAGTCACGATCGCGGGTCTTGTCGGACATCATAACGTTAATTTCGTCGTCCGCATATCCACGGCTCCTAAGTGAGTTGTATGCCTGTTCCGTGCTTTCGCGATCTCGAAACATTCCTGTTAAAAGGCCGCCTTCTTCCCGTCTTGATGTAGCTTCATTAGTCATATTTTTAATTGCTCTCCTGTTATTCGAATTTTAGCGTCATGCTATAAAAATATTAGCCTCTTGCTATACAACGTACACTGCAAATCATATGCCGGAACACGATTATCCTGGAAGTCCCGTATTTACAGTAAAAATAAACGTGAAAAGTGTCTGCTCCCGGCGAGTGTTTTAATTTCGGACATTGAAACCGTCCGGGTTAGTACACATTGAGTGATCTAAGAAAAAGAGGCCGCCTTTTCAGACAACCTCTTTTTGCCGCTTTTATTGGCTTGGCCTAATTTCTCCTGGCAGCCGTAAAGGATATCGGCGGAAGCCCCTGACCGGACATCGTCCCGACCATCTTTCCCCCGTCGATCTTCCCGGTCATTTTAATTTCCATTTGCTGTCCCTGAATTTCAGCATTTATAATACCTGTAAAGCTGTCTCCGCTTATTTTCCCGTTCTGAACGGTTCCATTGCCCGGTTCGGAGGCCATCGTACCCGAAAAGTCCGAGCCTTCCTGTTTCAGATCGAACAAAACATCGACAGTCTGTCCGCCCACATCGGCAGCAACATTCCATTTTCCCGAAACATTTATCGTCGGAGCGGTGTTCATGTCAGCAGCTTGCACAACGGCGTTCCCGACGGCTGCTTTTGCAAGACTGACCGTTCTCGGATCGACCGTGATTTCACCCATTCGTTTCGCAACATCAGGTGTCATCGTCTCCTGGAATCGACCACCGAGATGTTTCGCGAGGAATTTCTCGGCCGTGGCGACCATCGCCATATTGTTTACAGGACGTGCAAAACCGTGTCCTTCGTCCGGAGCGACAAGGTATTCGACTGGATACTTTCTGTCGCGGAGAGCAATCACGATTTGATCCGACTCCGCTTTATTGACACGCGGATCATTGGCACCCTGCACGACGAGCAAAGGCGTTTTGATTTTCGCCGCATGCGTCAGCGGCGACTGACGTACCAATTGTGCTTTACCTTCAGGCGAACTCGGATCGCCCATTCGTTTGTTGAAAAGTTGGCGGATCGAGGCCCAGTATGGCGGAATCGTTTCGAGCAGAGTGATTAGATTTGACGGAGCTACAATCGCGACGGCCGCAGCGTATGTGTCCGGCGTATAGGTTACACCGGCAAGCGTGGCGTAGCCGCCATAGCTTCCGCCCATTATACCCACGCGTTTTGGATCGGCGATGCCCTGGTCAACGAGGTATTTGACGCCCCACGTTATATCATCCTGCATCTTTTGGCCCCATTCGTTGTTGCCGGCGTTCAAAAACTTCTTTCCGTAACCGGTCGAAGCACGGAAATTCGGCTGCAGGACTGCGTATCCCCGGTTCGCAAGAAACTGAGCATAAGAATGGTATCCCCAATAATCACGCCCCCACGGGCCGCCGTGAATGTACATGACGGTCGGCAAATTCTTGCCCGACGAGCCTTTCGGAATTGTCAGAAATGCCGGAACTTCGAGACCGTCCGACGATTTATACGTCACAGACTTCATGGGAGCCAGAGCGTTTCGATCCAGCTTTTCACGAATCTTGTATTGCAGAGTGAGTTTTTTTGACGAACGGTCGAATAGATAAGTTTCACCCGGCTCGATATCACTGTTTGCGGTGATCAGCCACAAGTTCTCATCCTTAGTTGAAGAGCCGAAACCGATATCCTTGTTCGGCAGCTGTTTCTTTAGAAAATTGTAGTCCGCTTCGAACGTTTTGTCTTTCCAGTAAAGACGCTCGCGGTCATCTTCGTAAGAAGTGGAAATCAGTTCATCGGTCAAATCCGAAAACGACGCCCCGCCGAAATCTACTTTTTTCAAAGGATCGCCCTCGACTTTTTCAACTTTACCGTTCGCGACGTCGAGAAGGGCGAGTTCGACAAGATCGCCATTGCCTTTATTTGTCTGTATGTAAACGCGAGCATTATCCTTGTGAAAACGTACCGGCCCGCACGTTTCGAATACGTCGCACGAAAAAAGTTTCGAAGCTTTCCCGGCTATGTCGATGCGTAAAATCTCGGTATCGCCGTTCTCAGCCGCCCGGGTTGCGAGACGCAATTTATCGGCATTGTCGAAGATCACGCCCTGATAACGATCCTTATTTTCGCTTACCAGAGTTCGCTCGCCGGTTGAGATTTTTACTTTGTAAAGATCGTGCCAAGCCTTGTCGCGTTCGTTAAGACCGACATAAATCGCATCAGGATCGGATTCGGGTACGGCGAAGATAAGAGCCCGAACGCCTTTTGCGTCCGTGATATTTCTCGCGGCCGGAACGTCGGAACCGCTCGTGGCGGCTTGGGCCGGATTAACCGCATACACATTAAAATTTTCATCGCCGCCCTTGTCCTGCGTGAACAATATATATTTACTGTCACGGCTCCAAAAGGCACCGGCGATAGGCCGGTCGGTTCGGTTCGTGATGAGCTTTGCCTTGTCAAAGGAATCCTCGGACTTTTTGACCCAAATGTTCATCGTGTCCTTGTAAGGCTTGCGGAACATTATGAATTTGCCGTCGGGGGACAACTGTGCACCGGCGATCTCCGGGTTGCCGAAGAAAACTTCCCGGTCGATTAAAGCTGGCTGTTGGGCCATTATTGAGGCCGAAAATATAGTCATCGAGAGAAAGAAGGTAGCAAGCAAGTTTATCTTTTTCATAGTTTTCATATCCTTTTAGGTCAAATACGCCGGAACCCATTATTTGTTCTTGTTTTAAGGAATTAACAAATTTGCAATCGGGAGGTGCTGCATTCGGAACAACAGTCTGTCGTACGTTAAGCGTCCGCCAAAGCCTTAAAAAATATCACCCCTCCAGGCCTTTTTGCGAAATTTTTGCTCGCTCCAAAATCCTTTTATCAATTCGACCTTTGGATCATTATCCTTTATTAAAACTACGGTCACAACATCGAAACGGTAAGGAACCTGCCGGATCCCAAAAATTTTGAGATAAACGCGTGCCGTTCGGGTGATTTGACGCTGTTTCCGCAGATCGACAGCGGAAAGCGGTCCGCCAAAGCTGTCGGAACGGCGGGTTTTGACCTCGACAAACGATAAGATGTTTTCGTCGGCAGCAATAATGTCGATTTCACCGGAGACGGACACGTCAAGGGTATTTCTGCCTATCGGGACTTTGAAGTTAGCAAGCATTATCCGGAAGCCGTTTTTTACGAGAAATTCAGCTGCCAGTTTCTCACCTGCCCGGCCGGTCGAACTTGAACTTTGAGCCGCCGGACGTATATCCTTATTTATAATCGACAAAGTTTCGTGCATTCTTATTTTTTATAAGGAAATTTTAAGGAAAAGGTAATTATGAACTTACATTATATCAAAAGCCTCCTCACAGTAACATCGATCCTTGCTGTTACCGCTCTCAACGCGGTGTGTCAAACGAAACCCGCGGCAAAATCCACAACCGGCCTGCCGCAGATCGTGAATTTTGATAAGCCTTTGATTCACCGAATCGATCCGGCCACTCTGCCAAAGCCGTTCGCAACCAATAGTGCCCGCCGGGATTCAAAGCAGATTTCCCAGCCTACAAATGCGAAACTATCGATTCCTAAGGGTTTCAAGGTCAATGTATTTGCCGAAGGCGATTTCCGGTACCCTCGCTGGATGGCGTTGGCACCGAATGGAGACGTGTTTGTTGCGGATTCGCGTGCGAATTCGATCATTGTCCTGCGTGACAAGGACAAAAACGGAACGGCGGAGGAGCGGTTTGTATTTGCCGACAACCTATCACAGCCTTTTGGAATGGCGTTTTACAAAGACTGGTTTTATGTCGCCAATACCGATTCGGTCGTACGGTTCAAATACAAGTCGGAGCAGACAAAAGCCGATGCTGCACCCGAGAAGATCATCGAACTGACAGAGGGCGGGTATAATCAGCACTGGACGCGGAACATTCTCTTTTCGCCGGACGGCACAAAGCTTTTTGTGTCAATCGGCTCCTCGTCTAACGTCAGCCCGGAGTCAGACCCGCGTCGTGCGGCGATCTCGGTTTACGATCCCGACGGCAAAAATCATCGTATTTACGCTTCGGGTCTGCGAAATCCTATCGGGCTTGCATGGAATCCGGCAAACGGCGAACTCTGGACAGCCGTCAATGAACGCGACGGCCTAGGCGACGACCTCGTCCCCGACTATGTAACGTCGGTAAAGGAAGGCGAATTCTACGGCTGGCCGTATTCGTATATCGGCCAAAACGAAGAGCCGCGTCGAAAGGGCGAAAAGCCCGATCTGGTCCGCAAAGCCATCGTTCCCGACGTCCTGCTCACCTCGCATTCCGCCGCGCTCGGCATTCAATTCTACACCGGCAAGATGTTCCCAAAGGAATATCAGGGTGATGCCTTCGTTGCACTGCACGGCTCATGGAACCGGCAAAAGCTCACCGGCTTTAAGATAATCCGCGTCCGCTTCAAAGACGGTAAACCTGTCGGTAATCAATACGAAGATTTCGTCTCCGGCTGGCTCCCCAATGAAACAAGCAACGAAGTCTGGGGCCGCCCGGTCGGACTATTGGTAAATTCCGACGGCTCGCTCCTCATCGCCGACGACGGCGGAAAGAAGATTTGGAGGGTGAGCTACGGGAAATAAGTGTTCGATGACGAATTCATCACGTAAAAAAGCCGGAGCATTGCCCCGGCTTTGACTTTTTTCTCGAATTTCAACCTATCGATTGACGTCCGTGTAGAAGGCGTTTTTCCAGTTGTCGCCATCTTTTACATTGAACGAAGCGACCCAGAGCGATGGCGGCGTGGGCTTGCCGTCGCAGGTGCCTTTGACGTCGGCTTTGTAGGTGACCAACGCGACATCTTTCGTGAGTGAAACGGACTTTGGTTCGCTGTGCGTGTAAGTCAGGCCTTCACACTTCGGTTCGGACCATAACTTTATCGAAGCGGCCTTGTTCTGGGGGCCGGTTCCGGAAAGGTATGTGAATTCCTTTGCCATGATCGCCTCTACTGCTTTGGCATCCCGCTGTTTCCAGGCATCCCAGGCTTTGGTTTCGACCGCCATCAAGGTTGCCGCCATTGCGTCGGCCGGAGCTCCCGCCGGTGATGTCGGGGCAGAAGCCGGAGCCGCTTTCGGGGTCGGCGAGTTCGCGTCCGTTACAGGCGTTTCGGCATGGAAAGCACCTTTCCACGAATCGCCTTCTCGGACATAAACGCCCGCCGCCCAAGTATTTGCCGGCATTTTCTGTCCGTTGCAAGTTCCGTCGATTGCCACTTTATATGTGATAGCGGCTGCGTCCGCACCAAGCGGCATCATGCTTTCGTCAGAGATCGTATAGCTCTTCACATCGCAATCGGCACCTGAGTATTCCTTGATTGCGGCCGCACGGTCGAGCCTGCCATTCTGCCCGAAGCCGACGAAGTTAGCCGACAAAAACCCGTCCCAAAATCCCGCGTTCTTCGTCTTGAACGCTTCGTACGCACTGCGTTCGAGCGTCATCAAAGCTTCCTTTGTTGGTGCGGCCGCAACCGGCTTAGCGGCATTTGCATTTGCATTGGAAATGTTCGCCGTGTTGCCACGGTTTGCCGTCGAATAATTGGCTCCGGGTTGTTCGCACGCTGTCAAAGCGAGGGCCGCGGCTGCTGTCAAAACGAAATGTTTGATCC
>Ga0136617_10001095_pt1 | contig 23619 bp, 26 predicted proteins | sample AntDrymUQ3222106_2_FD_129672 | JGI IMG/M metagenome (GOLD analysis project Ga0136617, IMG submission 129672) | Polar desert sand microbial communities from Dry Valleys, Antarctica - metaG UQ322 (21.06) | ecosystem: Environmental > Terrestrial > Soil > Desert | place: Antarctica: Dry Valley...
CATGCGGAGACCGGTGGGGAAGGGCTGCACGTCGGCCAGGGTGTTGCGGCGATAGTAGATCGTCGAGCCGAGCGGCTCGACGGGGCGCCCGTTCGCGAGCAACGTCGGCATCCAGTAGGCGGCGGTGTGGCCGGCTCGATCGCATGACGACGACCCGGTCAGCAGCGAGCCGAGGGTCGAGAACGCCGAGGTTGTCCGGTTGCCGACGAATGTGTGGTCGTGCGAGGCACCGGCGCGGCCCGGTGAGACGATCGGATCGTCCGGCGCACGGTGGCTGAAACCGCAGCGGTTGATGAAGTTCACGCCGGCGAGCGCGGCGCGGCTCGGCGCCTCGCCACGCGACGATCCGGCGAGGGCTGTCGCAGCGACGACCGCTGTCCCGCAGGCGACAAGTGCGACGACAAGTGCGATGGCGGTGCGGCGCGGCATGCGTGGGCTCCTCTCCGGGGGAATGTGGATCCTGTGCCTCGTCTGTGAGGACGTTGTGAAGGCTGCGTAACGCGGAGGGAAGGCCGTGCGTGCCATAGACGACGGCCGGACGACTCCTTACAATCCCGAGCAATCCTGAGGGCGGCGCTCATCATCGCGGTGATCACGACGGCGCTCCTTCCGGGTGCGGCGCCCGCGCGCTCCGAGTTGCCGCACGGCCCCGAAGCCGCGATCTTCTACTACGCCTGGTACGGCACACCGACCCACGACGGCAGCTGGCACCATTGGGGCCAGGGCGGTCATACGCCACCTGCCACAATCGGCGCGGCGTATTTCCCGGCACGCGGTCCCTACTCATCGCTCGATCCTCAGGTGCTCGAGACCCAGATGAGCGAGATCGCCGCTGCCGGAATCGGGACGGTGATCGTCTCCTGGTGGGGGCCCGGATCGGTCGAGGACGTGCGTCTGCGTCCGGTGGTGAGCTCAGCTCGGGACGCCGGGCTGAGTGTCGCCGTCCACGTCGAGCCGTACGAGGGCCGAACGCCGGAGGCGACGGTGAACGCAATCCGCGGACTGGCGCAACTCGGGATCCGCGACTTCTATATCTACGACTCGATTCTCGACGACGATTCACTCTGGCGGACGGCCCTCGGGCAGCTCGATGGTGTCCGTGTGCTCGCGAATACCGGCCTTCCTGGCAAGGCGCGTCGCGGCGGCTTTCACGGGCTCTACACCTACGACATCCTCGTCTACGACAGCTCGTCCTTCGCGCGGATGTGCAGATCCGCGCGGCGGCTCGGGCTCGTGTGCGCGCCCTCGGTCGGCCCCGGCTTCGACGCGCACCGCGCGACGGGGCTCACATCGACCCGGAGTCGACTCGACGGTCGGTGGTACGACCACATGTGGCGGAACGCGCTCCGTGCCGCGCCCGACATCGTCACGATCACGAGCTACAACGAGTGGCACGAAGGAACCCAGATCGAGCCGGCGCGGATCACCAGCGGCCCATACGCATCGTACGATGGTGCGTACGGCATGACCGGGGCTCGTGCGGAGCGGGCGTACCTCGACAGGACGAGGTTCTGGACATCGCAACTCCGCTCCGGTTGAGTCCGCCCCCGACCGCGCATGAGCTGCCGTGGGATCTGTCGATTCCTACGCGCCTCCGATCGCAAGAGGGAGGGGAACAGGGGGAACCGCAGGTTCCCCCGTCTTCAGGGGTCTGCCGGCCGAAGGCCGGATCTCTCGCGATCGAGATCCGCCTCGCGGATCTCGATCAAGCGAACTAATAGAGCGCTGCGGAGAGACGCCGGCGGTGGGCCACGACGAGCGGATCCTCGACGCCGACCAGCTCGTAGAGCGCGACCGCGACCTCGCGCAGGCGGTCCCGGCCCTCCTCGTCGGCGGTGGGCAGGAGCGCCAGGATCGTCTCGAGCGCGCCGGGAACGTCGTCGTCGTCCAGCAGTGCGACGACGCGGGGTAGCTCACGGGCGGCACGGAGCTCGTCGATCAGGGCGTGTGCACGTGGCGGCGTGAGCAGCTCGTCGAGAAATGTCGATACCGCGGTGGGTGAGAGGGCGCCCGTGAACTCCGACACGACCTTGCCGTCGCGGAACGCCTTCACCGCAGGGATTCCGCTGACCGCGAAGCGCTGCGCAAGCGCCTGGTTCGCGTCGACGTCGACCTTCACGAGCTCGACCGCGCCACCGCGCGCGTCGATCTCGCGCTCGAGCACGGGCGTGAGCGTCTTGCACGGGCCGCACCATTCGGCCCAGAAGTCGACGAGCACGGGATGCTCGTGCGAGCGCTGGACGACAGCGTCGTCGAAGGTTGCCTCGGTGACGTCCACTGGAGGCAGGCTACCGCGCGGGGCCTCTCACGTGGAGACGACGTCGGCGGCGCACCCGGCCACGAGCGCCGCGGGCACGTCATCGGTGGCGACATAGGCCAGGGAGGGATGGTCGAGGTCGATCGCGATGTCGTCCCAGCTCTCGATCCCGAGCGAGTGGGCGCCGCGCGAGCCGCCGAGCTCGAGCAGGTCATCCGTGGAGAAGACACCGCGCTCACCGCTCTGCCTGCGTGCGATGCCTTCCAGCTCGCGCAGCTCCTCGAGCGGATCGATGCGCACGTTCGAGTCCGAGCCGATGCAGAGCGAGATCCCCCGATGTCGCATCCGGACGGCTGCGATGAATCCGTCGCCGAGGTCGGCCTCCGTCGTCGGGCAGGCGCAGACGGTCGACCCGAAATCGCGGAGGAGATCGAGCTCGGCGCCGTCGGCATGCGTCGCGTGAACCACGGTCGTCCTCTCGCCGAGGCAGCCCGTCTCCGCGAGCAGCTGGATCGGCCGGCAGCCGTGCTCGGCGAGGCACTCCTCGATCTCGCGCGGCTGCTCGTCGGCGTGGACGTGGAGCACGAGCTGCTCGGCCGCCGCGTAGCGCCCGAGCTCTTCCAGCCATGGCCGGGGACAGGCCCGCACGGAGTGGGGGGCGACGCCGACCGCGATCCCGGCGTCGCGGAGCGCCTCGAGCTCACGGAGGTACTCGGCCACGGACGCCTGCCGCATCCGCTCGAGCCCCCCACGGGCGTACGCGACATGGAGCAGAACGAGCTCGACGTTCGCGTCGGCTGCCGCATCGACCGCAGCGAACGCGACGTCGAGACCGAGGTAGTGGAACTCGCCGACCGCGGTGAAGCCGGCGGCGCGCATCTCGCGGTAGGTGCCCGCGTAGAGCTCACGCACGGTCTCGTAGGTGTGCCGGTCGGCCTCCTCGAGCATCCCGTCCCGCCAGGCCCAGAAGTCCCGTCCGGCGGCGCGTCCGCGCAACGCGCGCTGAAAGGCGTGGCTGTGCGCGTTGACGAAGCCGGGCAGCGACAACGTCCGGGCCACGACGCGCGACACTACCCTATGGGTGATGAGGGCGGCACCCGTCTCGCCGACGCTGCGGCAACTGCCGAATGCGTTGACGATCGCCCGATTCTTCGCGATCCCGGTCTTCGTCTGGCTCCTCGCGCAGGAGAGCGACGGCCCGAGCTGGGCCGCGGGGCTCGTGTTCGCCGCCGCGGGGACGACCGACCAGATCGACGGCTGGCTCGCCCGCCGCTGGCGCATCGAGTCCGTGTTCGGGAAGGTCGCCGACCCGCTCGCCGACCGGCTGCTGATCGACGTGTGCATCGTCGCGCTCGTCGCCTACGACCGGCTTCCCCTGATCGCGCTCGTGATCCTGCTGCGCGACGTCCTGCTGCTCGGTGGATACAAGCTCGTCGCGCCGCGCGGCTACTCGCTCGAGGTGTCGCGCCTCGGGAAGATCGCCACCTGGGGTCTCTACGCCTCGCTCGGCCTGGTCCTCGTGACCGAGCAGGGGACATGGTGGCCGCTCGCCTGCTTCTACGTGAACCTCGCCCTCGCGGTGATCGCCGCCGTGCAGTACGTCGTCGACGCTCGGCGGGAGCTCGCACGATGAAGGCCGTCGTGATGGCGGGAGGCGAGGGGACGCGGCTCCGGCCGCTCACCTCGAACCAGCCGAAACCGATGGTGCCGATCGTCGGCAAGCCGTGCATGGAGCACGTGATCGAGCTCCTCCGGACGCACGGCTTCGAGGAGATCGTCGTCACGCTCGCCTTCATGCCCCAGGCGATCCGGGCGCACTTCGGCGACGGCGAGTCGCTCGGCGTGTCGATCAACTACTCGGTCGAGGAGCAGCCCGCGGGTACGGCCGGCTCGGTGAGACTCGCACGTAAGCAACTCGACGACACGTTCCTCGTGATCTCGGGCGATGCGCTGTGCGACGTCGACCTCGGCTCGCTCGTCGAAGCGCACCGCCGCTCGGGAGCTGCCGCGACGATCGGTCTCAAGTCGGTCGACGATCCGCTCGAGTTCGGGATCGTCGTCACCGACGACGATGGCAGGGTCGAGCGCTTCCTGGAGAAGCCGTCGTGGGGTCAGGTTTTCTCGGACACGATCAACACCGGCATCTACGTGGTCGAGCCGGATGTCCTGCGCCACGTGCCGGGGGACAGGCCCTTCGACTTCTCGCAAGAGCTCTTCCCCCTCCTGCTCGAGATGGGCCGACCGCTGCACGGCCAGGTGCTCGACGGCTACTGGCAGGACATCGGCACGCTCGAGCAGTTCCGTCAGGCGAACCTCGACGTCCTCGACGGGCTCACCCAGCTGCACGTTCCCGGTCTGCGGTTGCGCGGCAACGTCTGGGTCTCCGAGGACGTGGACATCGATGACGTCGCCGGCGTGGAGGGCCCGGCGTTCGTCGGCTCCAACTGCCGGATCGCCGACGGTGCGTCGATCGGCTCGCACACCGTTCTCTCGCGCGGCGTGATCGTGCAACACGGCGCTCGGATCGTCAGGAGCATCATCGACGCCGCGACCTACGTGGGGCCGGGAACGGTGATCGAAGGCGCGATCGTCGGGCGTGGCTGCAGCCTGCGCGATCACGTGCGCGTGCACGAGGGCGTCGCGATCGGCGACCAGGTGACGGTGGGGGAGGAGGCGACGCTCTACCCCGGCGTCCGCGTCTATCCGTTCAAGGCGATCGAGACGGGCGCGCAGATCCACGAGAGCATCGTCTGGGAGACACGCACGAGCCGGAACGTGTTCGGCGACGACGGGGCGGTCGGGCTCGTCAACGTCGATCTCACGCCGGAGACGGCGGTGCGTCTCGCCGGCGCGCTCGGTACGGCGCTCCGACGTGGATCGCGTGTCGTTGCGAGCCGGGATGCCCCCGACGCCTGCCGCATGATCCAGCGGGCGCTGATCGCCGGTCTCACCGCGACCGGGGTCGACGTCGCCGACCTGCGCGTCTCGCCGGCGGCGATCACGCGGCATGTGCTCAAGACGCAGGGCGTCGCGGCGGGGATCCACGTCGGTCGCTCGAGCACCGAGGAGGAGATGGTGCAAGTTCGCGTCTTCGAGGCGCCGGGCGTCCAGATGAGCGAGTCGCTGCGCAAGGAGCTCGAGAAGAACTACAGCCGCCAGGAGCCGCGGCGCGCGACGTTTGCCGAGGTCGGCGAGACGACCTATCCTGCGCGTGTCAGGGAGAGCTACGCGCAGGACCTGATCGACGCGCTCGACCCCGCGCTCCTGCGAAGACGGCGCTTCCGGATCGCGGTCGACTACGGCTACTCGGCTGCGTCGTTCACCTTGCCTCTCGTCTTCGGCCCACTCGGCGTCGATGCGATCGCGACACACGCGTTTCTCGTCGAGGATCCCGGCACCGCCGAGCTCGCGACGGGCGACACGCAACGCATCGTTACCGGTGTGGGCGCCGATCTCGGCCTCGTGTTCGACCGGGCCGCGGAGCGGCTCGTGCTCGTGGACGAGACCGGGGGAGAGCTCGCCCCCGATCTCGCGCTCCTGCTCGTCGTGCGCCTCCTCGCGCTCGCAGGGCGAGCAGGCGTCGTCGCGGTGCCGGTCACCGCGACCGGGCTCGTCGACGAGGTCGCGAGAGGCTCGAGGCTCGAGATCCGCCGCACGCAACACTCGCTGACCGCGTTGACGCACGCGGCTGCCGAGCCGTCGGTGCTCTTCGCGGGCGCACCGAACGGCGGCTTCGTCTTCCCGGACGTCGTTCCCGGCTACGACGCGATGGCCGCGTCGTGCAAGCTGCTCGAGCTGCTCGCACACGCGGACCGGCCGCTCTCGGAGCTCGTCGGCGAGCTGCCGCGGCCGACGCTCGTCCGGCGCGCGATCCCGTGTCCCTGGTCGCGCAAGGGGCTGGTGATGCGCCTAGTGAACGAGCGCCTCGCAGACCGAGAGCTCGACCTGCTCGACGGCGTCAAGGCGTTCGACGAGCGCGGTTGGGTGCAGGTGCTACCCGATCCGCACGAGCCGCTCGTCCACGTCTTTGCGGAGGGGGCGACCACCGAGGCGTCCGAGCTCCTTGCGAACGAGCTGACCGAGGAGATCGAAGCTGCCGTGCAGGGGGCCGAAGGCACGCGTCGAATGACAGAGCAAGCCTCAAGCTGAGGTTGACCCCTTGCCGTGGCTGAGGTTGAATCAATCCGTCAGGCAAGCAAGTGAAAGCAAGCGAAAGGCGCCAGTGGAACCCTTCCCCGATCTCACCGCCCTCACCGACGATGCGCTGGCGACGCGCATTCTGTCGCTGGAGCGCGAGGAGGACGAGGTGTCCGTCCGCCGACGCGAGCTCCACGAGCGCATCGATCACCTGCGACGCGAGCTCGTCCAACACGTGAAGGCTCGGCTCGCAGATGGTGAGCTCTCGAAGCCTGCGGGCGACGCGATCGTGAAAACGATCTTCGGGGGCACAGGGGAGCTCCCCGCGGCCCACGATCTCGGCCCGCTTCCCGGCCCGGGAACGCTTTCACAGGACGAGCTGCGCGACACGATCCGCGAGCTCGAGCGGGAGGAGGATGACGTTTCGCTCCGCCGTCGAGTGCTGCATGGGCAGATCGACATCCTCCGAGCAGAGCGATATCGCCGCACCCGGGGGGATGCCTCGCACGTCGGAGCCGACGATCTAGCGACGATTCTGTCGCACTCCGATCCGGACGAGGAAGGGTAGACGGGAAGCACCGAGCCGTGAGCCACGTCTACTGCGCCGAGTGCGGCTTCCAGAACCCGGAGGCGGCCAACTACTGCACCCGGTGTGGCGCCTTTCTGCGACACGAGACCGTGAACGAGACCACGCTCAGCCTGGCACCCGACGAGGTCTCGGAGGTCGCGGACGCGCTGGCCGACGGTCTGCGCGGGCCTGCTCTGGTTGTCCGCTCGGGCGGGGGCCGTGCAGGCGAGAGCTTCCAGCCCACCGGCGACCGGACCCTGATCGGGCGTTCGCCCGACTGTGACGTGTTCCTGGACGACGTGACCGTCTCGCGCCGACACGCGGAGATCCTCCGTGCCGGCGATCGGTTCACGATCCGCGACCTCGGCAGCCTCAACGGCACGTTCGTCAACCGCCACCGAATCGACAGCGCGGTGCTGGAGGACGACGACGAGGTGCAGATCGGCAAGTACAGGATGACCTTCCTGCTCAGATGACGGCGACCGCCGAGCTCAAGGAGCGACTGCACACGATCGGAGCCGTCTGCGAGCGGCTCCGCTCCTCGTACCCGGACATCTCGATCTCGAAGATCCGATACCTCGAGGATCAAGGGCTGTTGCGCCCCAAGCGCACGCGTGGCGGCTACCGGCTGTTCTCCGAAGAGGACATCGAACGGCTCGAGACGATCCTGCGCCTGCAGCGGGACGAGTTCCTGCCGCTCAAGGTGATCCGCGACGAGCTCGAGGCGCCACGGGTCGAGCGGCAGCGACGCAAGCAGAACGGCCTACGCGCCGTCGACGGCGAGGTCGACCTTCCCGGGCTGTGCGCCCGCGCCGGGGTCACGCCGGAGTTCGCCCGCCGGCTCGAGGAGTACGACCTCGTGACGCCGCGTGTCGCGGGTGGCGAGCGGTTCTACCGCGAGTCGGACGCGGAGATCGCCACCGCCTGCGCACGCATCGCTCGCCACGGCCTCGACGCGCGTCATCTGCGCGCCTTCCGCACCGCGGCGGGACGCCAGTCGGCGCTGCTCGAGCAGCTCGTCGCGACAGGCTTGCGCTCCCGCGACGTCGAGCGACGGCGGCACGCACTCGAAGATCTCGAGTCGCTCGCCTCGGTCGCGATCGAGCTCGCCCAGCTCCTGCTGCTGCGCGACCTGCGGGAAGCCGCGGATCGATGACCGACGACCTCTTGCGCGCACGCGTCCGCGACGTCCCCGATTTTCCGAAGGACGGGATCGTCTTCAAGGACCTGATGCCGCTGATCGCCGACCCGACCGCCTTCGGGAGGACGATCGACCTGCTCGCAGGCTGGGCGCGCCCTCGAGCGCCGGATGTGATCCTCGGCGCGGAAGCGCGCGGGTTCATCTTCGGTGGAGCACTCGCGTATGCGTTGGGGTGCGGCTTCGTTCCGGCCCGCAAGCCGGGCAAGCTGCCGTGGCGGACTGTGGCGGCGACCTACGAGCTCGAGTACGGAACGGACACGATCGAGGTGCACGCCGACGCGATCGTGGAGGGATCGCGCGTGATCGTGCTCGATGACGTGCTCGCGACCGGCGGCACGGCGCAGGCCAAGGTCGGCCTCGTCGAGCAGATGGGCGGCACGGTCGTGGGCGCGCTCTTCGTGATCGAGCTGACGTTCCTCGACGGGCGCGAGCGCCTCGCCGGCACCGACGTGCACGCGCTGATCTCGTATTAGCCGAGCCTCCGGGGCCAGAGACTCGCCCGGGACGGGGGAGAGCGGTCGTCCGATCGAGCCAGTATCAGCTGAGCTGCACAGGTGATTGTCGAGCCGTTCACTCCTGGGAGGGATGATCAACCGATGGCAAACCGTCCGATCCACAAGCGCATGGACTCGGGCGTCACCCACACCTCCACGCAGATCCGCGAGTCCGACATGCACCTGCTCCGCGCCTGCCTCGCGCTCGGCACCCCAGCAAGCCATCGGGTCCCCGCGAGGATTCGACTCGAGCAGGCGCTCGGGCCGGCGTTCGCCCGTCGCCTGCTCGCGGCGCTGAGTCTCACCGGCCGCTCGTAGCGGCCGGCCCTGTCCGCCCGAGCGTCAGAGCCGGCGAGCCGGATCGTCACCGCCGCGCGTGCGCACGAAGAGGAAGATCAGGAAGGACGCGACGAGGCTGACCAGGATCGCGGTGCCCTTCGAGATCGCGATCAGCACCATGCCGACGTAGAGGACGAGAAAGAAGACGACCGCCCAGAGAAAGCTCTGAACCCCACGGTCGATGCTCGGCATGCGCAGGTGCATGCGAGCGATTCTACTGGGACGGCTTGCCGAAAGCCGCGATTTGTCGTCTTCTCGAGACGTAGCGGCCCGGAGGGCGATTCCCACTCGCCCGAGAGGCCACACAAGCGTGGAGTCCACACCAGCGTCAAGAACGGGGCTCGTGGGGGAACATGGTTTCCCCCACGACGTAAAGCACCGAGTCGGTGGCGTTTTCGTCCACCTGTCGCGGCGACCCTCGGCTTGCGCCTCATGCCTTCGCGACGGGCTTCGATCTACTCACGCTCCGTGCTCGGTGCACAGAGGAAGCTACGGATGCAGGGCCCGGGAGTCAACGGGAGAGACGACGAAAAGACCGCACGTTGCACACGTTTCGTCGAGCGACCTTCGTCTGTCTCTTTGCTCGGACTCCTCTACGATGCCGCAGTGCGCCGCTCCGTCGTCGTCGCCGCCGCCGGCGCAAGCCTCGCGCTCGCCCTCGTCCTCTCGATTGCGGGAGTGGGGGACGATCCAGCGAAGGTCTCCAACTGGCAGGCGCTGATCCTCGGGCTCGTCCAGGGGGCGACAGAGCTGCTCCCGATCTCGTCCTCGGGGCATCTGATCCTGATTCCCTGGATCTTCGACTGGGACTACCTGAAGGAGAACGACGCGTTCAACCAGACGTTCGACGTCTCGCTGCATCTCGGCACGCTCGTCGCCGTCGGTGCGTACTTCTGGGGCGAGCTGACGGCGCTCGTGGCTGCCTGGGTCCGAACGCTGCGCCGGCGGACGATCGAGACGGCAGACGAGCGGATCGCGTGGGTCGTCGTCGCGGCAACGATCCCCGCGGGCGTGATCGGCTTCGTCGGGGAGAATCTGATCGCGGAGAACCTCGGCGAGCCCTGGCAGATCGCGATCCTGCTCGCGGGCTTCGGTCTGCTCCTCGGCTGGGCGGACCGAAGGCCGGTCACGCGCACCATGGGAGATCTCTCGCTCCGCCAAGGCGTCGCCGTCGGTCTCGCTCAGAGCCTGTCGTTGATGCCGGGCGTCTCGCGGTCGGGGATCACAATCACGACAGGTCGCTTGCTGGGACTCGATCGCGATGCCGCCGCGCGTTTCTCGTTCCTGCTCCTGCTGCCGATCACGTTCGCAGCCGTCGTCTTCAAAGGCCTCACCGACGTGCTCCTAGCCGAGCTCCCCTCCGGCCTGACCGGGCCGTTCGTCGTGGGCGTGCTCGCGTCGCTCGGGACGGGGTTACTCGCGATCCTCGGGCTCCTCGACTTCGTCCGCCGGCACACCTATGACGCATTCGTCGTCTACCGGCTGCTCGCGGCCGCGATCATCATCCTGCTGATCGTCACCGGATTCCGCGCCGCGACATTCTGAGCCCCGGCCGCCGCATCCCGTCGAAGCTCGACATCGGGTGGTGAGACGGAGGGGTCTGACTGAGTCAGACCCCCGGGCATCGGTCACCTCTGATCACGTCAAATCCTCGTACTTGACATAACATACGTTATCGTGTGTTGCCCGCAGCGAGGCGGGCTACGATTTCACGGCGGAGATGATGCGATGAGCCACGTCGAGACGACTGGGCCTGGCCGACGAGGCATTCACGACCGCAGAGGCTGTCGCCGCGTGGGCGATCGTGCGCCAAGCCGAAGCAGCGCGCGCCGATCTGTCGCAAACGTAACGACTCGTCTCACCTTGCAGGGGTTGCCAAAGCGCCTCGAACTGTGGGAACCTCGGTCGTGGCATCCCCGTGACGACGCTCGACATCGACACCCTGCTCGCGCAGGATGACTTCAAGGCGCTGCTCGAGCTCTCCGAGACCGCCGGCACGATCCGTGCGACGGAGCTCCACGAGATCGCCGAGGCCCACGAGCTGACGCCGCTCGAGCTCGACGCGCTGCTCCAAGAGCTGGACAAGCGCGGGATCGGCGTCGTCGAGGCCCCAGCCGTCGAGCAACCGGCGCCACAGCCGCCACCCGCAGCCGAGGCGACGACCGACGCGCTGCAGCTCTTCCTGCGCGAGGCCTCGCGCCACCCACTGCTTACCGCCGCCCAGGAGGTCGCGCTCGCCAAGCGGATCGAGCTCGGTGACGACCGCGCGAAGTCCCACATGATCCAGTCGAACCTGAGGCTCGTCGTCTCGATCGCGAAGAACTACCGCAACCAGGGTCTGCCGTTCCTCGACCTGATCCAGGAGGGCACGCTCGGGCTGATCCGCGCGGTCGAGAAGTTCGACTGGCGCCGGGGGTTCAAGTTCTCGACCTACGCGACGTGGTGGATCCGCCAGGCCGTGGCGCGCGCGCTCGCCGACAAGGCGCGCACGATCCGGATGCCGGTGCACATCGTCGAGCGCGTGCAGAAGATCAGCCGCGCCGAGCGGACGCTCTGGACGAGGCTCGGACGCGAGCCCGAGCTCGATGAGATCGCCGAGGAGGCATCGCTGACGCCGCAGCAGATCCTCGACGTCCGTGCCGCCGCGCGCGCTTCCGCGAGCCTCGACGCACCGATCGGTGCGGAGGACGATGCAGTGCTCGGAGACTTCGTCGCGGGCGACGAGCCGCTTCCCGAGGAGACCGTCGAGCTGCGGCTGCGGAGCCAGGCGCTGCGGCGCGCGCTCGGCGACCTGCCCGAGCGCGAGCGCGAGGTCGTCGTGCTCCGGTACGGAATCGACGGCCACGAGGCCCGGACGCTCGAGGAGATCGGTACCCGACTCGGCCTCACGCGCGAGCGCGTGCGCCAGATCGAGCTGGACGCGCTCCGGCGCCTGTCGACCGTACGCGAGGTGCAAGCCGTCCAGGTCTAGGGGCCGGCCGGATGTATCCGGCCCCTACGTACGCAGGTACAGCTCGAGCGCAGGCGCGACATGCCGGAGCTCGCGCAACGCTCTCGTCTCGAGCTGCCGGACCCGCTCCCGCGTGATCCCCATCTCGACACCTACCTGCTCGAGCGTTCGCGCCGTGCCGCCTTCGAGCCCAAAGCGAAGCGCGAGCACCTGCTGCAACCGCGGGTTCAACTGGCGCAATGCACGCGCGAGCTCGAGCGAGAGCAGCTTGTCGGAAGTCGCCACCTCCGGTTGGATCGCGTACGTGTCCTCGATCAGATCGGCCATTACGCTCTCGCCGTCCCCCACCGGGCTCTCGAGGCTGACGTGCTCCTGGATCAGATCGAGCAGTTCCTGCGCCCGCTCCGGGGTGTAGCCGCTCTCGACCGCGATCTCGTCGATCGACGGGTCACGATTGAACTTCTGGCCGAGGATCCGTCGCGCCTTCTGGACGCGCCGCACCTGGTCGGCGACGTGAACGGGCAGGCGGATCGTCCGACTCTGCTCGGCGAGCGCCCGTTGCACCGCCTGCCGGATCCACCACGTCGCGTAGGTCGAGAGCTTGTAGCCCATCGTCCAATCGAACTTCTCGACCGCACGGATCAGGCCGAGGTTCCCTTCCTGGATCAGATCCAGCAACGGGACGTCCGCGCGGGTGTAGTTCCGCGTGATCGACATCACGAGTCGGAGATTGCACTCGATCAACCGGCGTTTCGCAGCGTCGTCGCCTGCGTCTTTGCGCTGTGCGAGAGCGCGCTCCTCGCCGGGCGTCAGCAGCCGCCCGTCGCCGATCTGGCGGACGTACAGCTTGAGCGGATCCTGAGTCGCCTCCGCGACCGCACGCTCGAGCTCGGGCTCGTCGGGCGCGTCGAACAGGGGCTCGGCGGTGCTTTCCACGGGAGACGTATCGGCGCGGCGCGTCCCCCACTTGAGGGGTTCCCGTCCGAGCACGCGCAGCCGTCGTTCCGAACAGTCTCCTCACGTCTCGCACGTACGCTTGGCGAGGAGGTTTCCGAACAAGCTGATGTGCGGCATCGCTGGATATGAGATGGGGGACCGGTCGACTCTCGACCGGACGCTCGCCCTGCAGGCACTGCTGGCTGGAATCGCCGAACGAGGCGCCGATGCGGTCGGATATGCGTTCCGTGAGCGCGGCGGCCCGGTGATCGTGCGCAAGCAGCGCACGGGAGCAAGCGCGCTGCTCGAGACCGTTGCGCTGGGATCGGCGACCGCACAGGCGCTCATCCATGTCCGCGACTACACGAAGGGTCACCCGACAATCGCTGCGAACAACCATCCGATTCGTCACGGCGAGGTCGTCGGGATCCACAACGGGATCATCGAAAACGACGACGAGCTCTTCGAGCGACACGAGCTCGAGCGCGCGGCGCCCGAGATGACCGTCGACTCCGAGGCGATCTTCGCGCTCGTCGAGACGTTCGGCACGACTCGAGCGGCGCTCGAGCAGCTCCGCGGGGCGATGGCCGCCGCGTGGATCGACGAGCGTGCGCCTGGGCTGCTGCACCTCGCGCGGGGTGTGGGGCGGCCCTTATGGCTCGGGAAGGGGCGTCACGAGGTGCTGTTCGCCTCGACACGCGCCGCGCTCGAGCTTGCATCCGAGACGCTGCGCACGCCGCTCCGAATGCTCGAGGTGCACGAGGGACGCCTGCTCTCGCTCAGCGGTGGCAAGGTCGTCGGCGAGCAACGCTTCGACCCTGACCGCACGTACCGGGACCGGCACAACCTACCGGCCGTCCGCGCCCCGCACGAAGGCCGCTCGTGTCTCGAGCGGCTGGCCGTGCTTGCGGCGTCCTCACCCGCGTAACGCCCCGTCGGGCTGCACGCTCAGTCCCTCCTCGAGCAGACGTGCCCGGACGAGGTACTGGAACGCAGACCAGGCGCCCGGCTGCACGTCGATAAGCCGGTACACCTGCCACTCCGACTGCAGCGACGAGTCGCGCCGACGGGCGTCCTTCCAGTCGGCCATCTTGGGGAGTCGTCCGAGCCGGCGAGCGAGCGCCGCGCCGTCTGCGACCGCACGCTCGAGGCGCTCTTCCCCCACCGGCACGTCGAAGCCGGCTTCCCGCAACGCGGCGGTCAGCGACCCGAATGTGTGCCAGATCAGCGATTTCGACGCCATCCGCCCCCGTCGTTCCGCGAGATCGCGAGCGGTCGGGACGCGGCCCAGCTCGCCGCCGAGTAGACGCAGCTGGTCGAGCAGCTCCTCGCGGCTGATGAACCGTCGCGGCTGCAGCCCGGCAGCCCGCTTGGCCGCGTTCCACGAGCCGAAGTGCTCGATCACGGTCTGTGGGTGCACCGACGCCTCTGCGTCGGCTGCGAACTCCCGCATCGTCGGCGACCGGCCGACCCGCTCGGCCGACGCGCGAAGCTCCGTGAGGATCTCCTCGTCGGTGTAGCGGCGCCGCAGGCCCGCCCGGAAAGCTGCGAGCGCCTCGGCGTCGATGCCTTCGACGGCGGGATGCCGCTTGCGCGCTCGCCCCATGCAAGCATGGTATACCACTCTGGAAAGAGTGCAAGCACGCCAGAGCGGTGGAACCTCGACTACCCTCGACCGATGGGCCCGCGCCTGGCACTCGAGACATCCGCCGCCCGACTCGTCGGGCGACTGTCGCGAGCCGCCCGACGAGGTGGAGGGACGACGTTGCCCGGAAAGCTGATCTGGAAGTTCGACCCAGGGGCGATCGACGCCCTCGCCGCGCGCCTTCCGCGTGGTGTCGCGGTCGTCTCGGCGACGAACGGGAAGACGACCACCGTGGCGATGGCGGCGGCCGTGCTGGGACGCGATCACCGGCTCGCGTGGAACAACTCCGGAGCGAACCTCGCCTCCGGGATCGCCTCGACGCTGCTTGCCGCCCGAGACGCCGACCTCGGGCTGCTCGAGGTCGACGAGTTCGCACTGCCGGCGGTGCTCGAGCGCCTCCGGCCCCGCGTGGTCTGCCTCGGGAACCTCCATCGCGACCAGCTCGACCGCTACGGCGAGCTCGAGCACATTGCGGAACGCTGGCGTACGGCGATCGCTCGCCTCCCCGAGCCGACGACGGTGATCGTCGATGCGGACGACCCGCTCGTCGCGGGCCTCGCCGAGGAGCGTGCCGGCGCGGTGCGGTACGGGATCGACGATCCCACCGTCGGGCGCACCGACCTCCCCCACGCCGCCGACTCCAAGTACTGCATCCGCTGCGGCACCCCGTATCGCTACGCCGTGACGTACGTCGGGCATCTCGGCGACTACACCTGCCCCGCCTGTGGCCATACCCGCCCACCGCTCGACATCGCCGCGCGCGAGATCGAGCTCGACGGGCTCGAAGGCTCGTCGTTCCTGCTCGAGACGCCCGCCGGGGCGGCTGCCGTGAGGCTCTCGCTGCCAGGTCTGTACAACGTCTACAACGCGCTCGCTGCAGCGTCGCTCGCACACGCGCTGGGATCCGCGCCTGCCGAGACCGCCGACGCCCTCGCCGGCTTCACCGCGGCGTTCGGGCGTTTCGAGCGGATCGTGACGAGCGGCAAGGAGGCGATCCTGCTGCTGGTGAAGAACCCCGCGGGCGCGAATGAGGTCGTCCGGACACTCGTCGACGGCGGCGTGCCACCGGTGCTCGTGGTCGCGCTGAACGACTCGATCGCGGACGGCCGCGACGTATCGTGGATCTGGGACGTCGATTTCGAGCCGCTGCTCGAGCGCGCCGAGCGAATCGTCGTCACGGGTGAGCGGGCTGCGGAGCTCGCGTTGCGGTTCACCTACGCCGGGTATCCCGCCGAGCAGCTCGAGCTCGAGCCGTCGCTCGAGCGGGCGTTCGACCGCGGTCTCGAGCTGACGCCGACGGGCGGGAGACTCGGTGTCCTGCCGACGTACACCGCGATGCTCGCGCTGCGCGGGCTCGCGACGAGCCGCGGGCTGACACGGCCTTACTGGGAGAGAATCGAGCCGTGACGAGGATCTGCGTCGGGCATCTCTACCCCGCGTATCTCAACATCTACGCCGATCGCGGCAACATCGCCGTGTTGACGCGCAGAGCGGCACTGCGAGGACACAACATCGACATGCGAGCGGTCTCGCTCGGGGACTCGATCGAGCCGGGTACGTTCGACCTGCTCTACATCGGTGGCGGGCAGGATCGCGAGCAGGCGATGATCGCATCCGACCTCGCGACGAAGAGCGAAGGGATCCGGACGAGCGTGGCAGGCGGGGCGGCCCTCCTTGCCGTGTGCGGCGGCTATCAGCTGCTCGGGCGCGGCTACCGGGGCCGCGACGGCTCGTGGATGCCTGGCGTCGCGCTCTTCCCCCACGAGACGGTCGCGGGCGAGAAGCGGCTGATCGGCGATGTCCTGCTCTCCTGCGAGCTCGTCCCGGGGGAGCCGCGCACCGTCGCCGGCTTCGAGAACCACGCCGGGCGAACGCTGCTCGATCCCGGCGCCGAGCCGTTGGGGCGCGTGATCGCGGGGTTTGGCAACGACGGAGCCTCGGGTGACGAGGGTTGCCGCGTCGGCCGCGCCCTCGGCACCTATCTGCACGGGCCGCTCCTGCCACGCAACCCCTGGCTCGCCGATCTGCTGCTCTCGTGGGCGATCGCGCACGCCACGGGTGAGTCTCCCGAGCCACTCCAGACCCTGCCCGACACCTATGAAGCGCTCGCCCACGAGCATGCGGCCGCGCGCGCGCGGGCCCGCGGTGGACGCTCGTAGTCCGACTACGCCTCCGAGAGGACGAAGGCGACGAAGAAGCCGGCGACGGTCGAGAACGCAAAGTAGGGCCCGCCGTACTCGAACGCCTCCGGCAGGACGGATCCCGCAAGTGCGGCCAGCACGGCGCCGCCCGCGAAGCCGAGCACCACGGCAAGCGCACCCCCGGGAGCGCCTCCGAGCAGGAACCGCCCGGCGACGACCGAGCCTGCGATCGCGACCGCAGCAGCGCTCCACACGCCGAGGATGAACCGCAATGACCGGCCGTCGTCCCGCATCCGCTTCGCTCCCCCGAGTGCCTCCGGGAAGTTCGCGATCACGATCGCGACGAGCAGCGCAGGCCCGGCGCCCTCGACCAGGCTGACGCCGAGCGCGAGGCTCTCCGGAACGCCGTCGAGCACCGCGCCCGCGAGCAGCGCGAACCCGACAGCGCTACCGCGGATGCGGTCCATGAGCTGCTTGTCGAGCAGGATGAAGGTCGCCGACCCTGCGATCAGCCCGACACCCGCCAACCAGACCCCGCCGCGCTTGTTCGCGTCGGCGAGGAGCTCGAAGGACAGCGCGCTAATGAGCGCACCGGCTGCGAACGCGAGCAGCGCCGCGTAGACGTGGTCGTGCGGCATCCAGCGTGACCCGATCGCCGCACCCACGATCAAGGAGGCCGATGTGACACTGCCGAAAACGAGCGCCTGTGCCATCTACTCGGCCCAGACCGAGCCGAGATAGACGCACGGATCGCCGGGTTGGCAACGCTCGAGGAAGCGCTGGATCGGCGGGTGCACGGCGAGCCCCGCAAGCTCGGTGGGGGCGAACAAGCGGTGCCCCCGCACGGCGATGTCGTCGGAGCGCAGACCATCGAGCGACCCCGAGAGCTCCGCGGCGAAGACGACGTGCACGATGTGCTTCGACCACAGGCTGCGCTCGGGCGAGATCGACTCGACGATCGCGACGGGCCCCTCGAGCGGCTCGTGGCCGGCGAGCCCGGTTTCCTCTGCAAGCTCGCGCTGCAGCGCCTCAACGAGCGTCTCGCCGCTGCGCACTCCCCCGCCGGGCAGCAGCCAGTGCTCGCGACCGCGCTTCTCGTGGCGGCAGAGCAGGAGCCGGCCGTGCCAGCGGAGCAGGGCGGAGACGCGCACTCTCGGCTCGGGTCGCATCCGCGCTACCGTCCCGACGAGCCGAAGCCGCCGGCTCCTCGTTGCGTCGCCGGCAGCGCGCCGACCTCCTCGAGCTCGATCGAGGGCAGCTCGACGACGACGAGCTGCCCGATGCGCATCCCCGGCTCGACCACGAACGCCTCGTCCCTGTCGGTGTTGAGGAGAACCACTTTCAGCTCTCCGCGGTAGCCGGGGTCGATCAGGCCCGGCGCGTTGACCTCGGAGATTCCATGTCGCGCGGCAAGCCCAGATCGCGGTACGACCAGACCCGCATGGCCTTCGGGGATCGCGACGGCGAGCCCCGTCGCGATCATCGCCCGGCCACCCGGTGGGATCTCGACGCGCTCGCACGCCGCGAGATCGAGACCAGCGTCACCGTCGTATGCCCTGGTCGGCAGCGTCGCGTCGTCCCGCAGACGCTGCACCAAGAGCGTGGTCACGGTTTCGCGCCCTTCGCCGAGTCGTCGGTCGCAACAAGGTAAGCCGCGTACCGCCGCACCTCGCGGTGCGGGAGCCTCGCGCGGACGAGCACGCCGTCCTCGGTGTCGACGCGCTCGTCGATCGGCGCACCGAGCGCGTAGAGCGCCGAGAGGACGGCGCCCTCGTCGTACGGGACGAGCAGACGCACGTCGTCGAACCGATCCGAGAAGAGCGTCGCGACGTGCTCCTTCAGCTCGGTGATGCCCTCCCCGGTGGTCGCCGAGATTTGCAAGGCATCCGGAAGGACGTTGCCGAGCCGCTGCCGCGTCGGAGAATCGAGCAGATCGACCTTGTTCAGCACCAGCTCGCGGGGAAGGGAATCGGCTCCGATCTCGGTCAGCACGGACTCGACCGCCGCGCGTTGCTCGTGCAGACGCTCCTCCGGCAGCGACGCGTCCAGGACGTGGAGCACGAGGTCGGCGACGAGGGTCTCCTCCAGCGTCGAGGCAAAACCCTCGACGAGTTGGGTGGGGAGCCGCCGGATGAAGCCGACGGTGTCGGTCACGAGGTAGCGCTTGCCATCGTGGACGAAGCCACGAGTGGTGGGATCGAGGGTCTCGAACAGCCGGTTTTCCACGGAGACCGAGGCGCCAGTGAGCGCGTTGAGCAGCGTCGACTTGCCGACGTTGGTGTACCCGGCGAGGGCAACGGTCGGGGTCTCGGTCCGCTTTCGCTCCTTGCGTTGGGTGTCGCGGTGGGCCGCGACCTCGCGCAGCCGGCGCCGAAGCAGTGTGATGCGCCGGTTCGCCATGCGGCGGTCGCTCTCGAGCTGCGACTCTCCAGGCCCGCGCGTCCCTACCCCGGCGCCGAGCCCGCCCGTGCCGCCGCCGAGACGCTCGAGGTGCTGCCACATGCCCCGCATGCGCGGCAGGTTGTACTGCAGCTGCGCGAGCTCGACCTGGAGCTTCCCCTCCGCCGAGACAGCATGCTGGGCGAAGATGTCGAGAATCAGCTGCGTGCGATCGACGACGCGGGCCTCCAGGGCGTTCTCGAGCGCTCGCTGTTGCGTCGGCTCGAGCTCGTCGTCGACGACCAGCACCTCGGCGTCGGCTGCCGCGTAGATGTCCTTCAACTCGGCCAGCTTCCCCTTGCCGACATAGCTCTTGGGGTCGGGAGACGGCCTGTGCTGGACGAGCGCGCCAACGGGCTCGACGAGCGCCGTGCGGGCAAGCTCCCGCAGCTCGCCGAGCTCCTCGCCGGGGTCGACGCCCTTCTCGAGCACGGCCAGCAAGAACCCGCGCTCGGGCTCGCTGCCCGGCCTCGCATCGGCTTCGCGCACGGTCACGACGGCGAATCATGCCCGGTAGTCTGGCCGGGTGTCCAGCCTGGCCGAGCGCCTCGCCGCCCGCACGCTGGAGCTGGTCGATATTCCATCCGAGAGCCTGCACGAGGCGGAGCTCTGCGGTGTCGTCCGCTCGCTCGTGCCTCCCGAGCTCGCATGCGTCTACGAGGACGCCGACGCGGCGCTCTGGGCTCGGCCGAGGCGCGCAGGAGTGCCGCTCGTCGTGCTCGCGGGGCACTACGACACCGTCCCGGCGCAGGACAACCTGCCGGGGCGGATCGAGGACGGCTGGGTGCACGGTCTCGGCAGCGCCGACATGAAGGGCGGGGTCGCCGTCGCTCTCGAGCTCGTCCGCGAGCTCGCGACCGTCGAGCCGGGGACGATGGATGTCGCGCTCCTGCTCTTCGGCAAGGAGGAGCTGCCCGCCTCCTTCAACCCGCTGCCGCAGCTCTTCGAGCGCTCACCTCTGATCGGCGAGGCGGCGCTTGCGATCCTGCTCGAGCCCAGCGCGGGCGCGATCCACGCGGGCTGCGTCGGGACGCTCATCGCAACGGTGCGATTCGACGGCGTCAGCGGACACGCCGCCCGGCCCTGGCTTGCCGACAACGCACTCGAACGGGCGGTGCTCGGGCTCGGGCAGATCGCCTCGCTGATGCGACGCGAGGCGATCGTCGGCGGCCTGCCCTTCTACGAGACCGTGACGCTCACCCGGCTCGACTCCGGGATCGCCGACAACGTCGTCCCGGACGCTGCGCTCGCCACCGTCAACCTCCGCTATCCGCCCGACCGAGAGCCCGAGGAGGCGCTCGCGCTCCTGCGCTCGCTCGTTCCCGCCGACGCGGTCGTCGAGGTCGTCGGAAACTCGCCGCCGGCTCGCGTCGTCTCCGACACGCCCTTGGTGCGCCGCCTGCTCGACGCGGGCGCCCACGGGATCGAGCCGAAGCAGGCCTGGACGAACGTCGCCGACTTCACCACTCGGGGGATCGACGCGGTCAACTATGGCCCAGGCGACCCGGTCTACGCACACCGACGCGACGAGCGGGTCGAGATCGCCGCGCTCGTCGAGACGTACGAGACGCTTCGGCGGCTGCTGCTCGAGGGCTGACGACTGGCGCTCTCCCCGATTCTGCGCGCGCAGGCGACCTACCCGTTCGTCCGCCTCGCCCAGGCCGCAGCCGACCGGCGGCTGCAGGGACTCGAGGTAATCGATCTCGGGATGGGCAATCCGCGCGAGCCGACAGACCCGCGGATCCTGCAGGCGCTCCGCGAGGGCGTGCGCGAGCGCATGGGCTACCCGGCCGCGGTCGGGCTAGGACACCGTGCTCGTGACCGAGCCCGGGTATCCGGTCTCAGGTCGCGGGGCCGAGTTCGCCGGTGCGCGCGTCGAGGCGCTGCCGCTGCTCGAGGCGGACGCGTTCCTTCCGGATCTCTCTGCCGTACCGGTCGGGACCTGGCGGCGGACGGCGCTCCTCTGGCTCAATTACCCCAACAACCCGACCGGGGCCGTCGCGCCGCTCTCGTTCTTCGCCCGGGCGGCGGAGCTCGCAGCATCGTACGACTTCGTCCTCGCGTCGGACGAGGCCTACACGGAGCTGTGGTTCGACGCTCCTCCCCCCTCCGCGCTCCAGGTGGATGACCTGACAAACGTCGTCGCGTTCAACACGCTGTCGAAGCGCTCGTCGATGACGGGCTTCCGCTCGGGGTTCGTCGCAGGCGATCCCGTGCTCATCTCCGCCCTCCGGCAGTTTCGCCCGAACGTCGGCACCGCGCCGCAGGAGTTCGTGCAACGAGCCTCCGTCGTTGCGTGGTCGGACGAAGAGCACGTCGCGCGAGCGCGAGCGGCCTACGCACGCAAGCGGAGTTTGTTCCTCGAGCTCTTCGCGCGGAAGGGTCTGCGCGACGCAGGCGGCCACGCGACGATGTACCTCTGGATCGCCGTCCCGGACGGTGAGACGTCGGAGGAGCACGCGGCTCGGCTGCTCGATCGGGGCGTGGTCGTCGCCCCTGGTTCCTACCTCGGCCCATCCGGCGAGGGGTACGTCCGGTACGCGCTCGTGCCCACCGACGAGGAGTGCGCTCGCGCCGTGGAGCTCCTCGATGCGGCTCTCTGAGAGAATCGCCCAGTGAGCGAGACTCGGCACGCATGGGGATACGGGCTTGCGACGGTGACCGCCGCGGGCAAGATGCTCGACACCTGGTATCCGGCGCCTGCGCTCGGGACGGCGCCCGGCGACGCGGATCCCTCGGGCGAGCTGAAAGCGCTCGTCCGGGCGGACGAGCGAGCCAACGTGCGCACCGAGGTCGTCTTCACGACGATCGACCTGACCGCGCCTCCAGGCGACGTCGCCGACGCCTACCTGCGTCTGCACCTCTTGAGCCACCGCCACGTCCGTCCGCACGGCCTCTCGCTCGAAGACGTGTTCGCACGGCTCCCGAACGTCGTCTGGACGAGCGCAGGGCCTTGCGACCCCGACGACTTCGAGCGCGTACGGGCGGCGCTACGAACTGAGGGCTCGCTGCAGGTCTACGGCATCGACAAGTTCCCTCGCATGACCGACTACGTCGTCCCATCCGGCGTGCGGATCGCCGATGCAGATCGTGTCAGGCTCGGCGCCCATCTCGCGGAGGGAACGACCGTGATGCACGAAGGATTCGTGAACTTCAACGCCGGCACCCTGGGCGTCTCGATGGTCGAAGGGCGGATCTCCTCAGGGGTCGTCGTCGGCGACGGCTCCGACATCGGCGGCGGCGCGTCGATCATGGGCACGCTCTCGGGCGGGGGGACGGAGCGAATCAGCATCGGCGAGCGCTGTCTGCTCGGGGCAAACGCCGGAATCGGGATCTCGCTCGGCGACGACTGCGTCGTCGAGGCGGGCTGCTACGTGACCGCCGGAACGAAGGTGACAATGGAGGATGGCGGCGTCGTGAAGGCGCGGGAGCTCTCGGGGAGGGACAGGCTCCTCTTTCGGCGCAACTCGGTGAGCGGCGCGATCGAGGCCGTCTCGCGCGCGGGCGCCGCGGTGACGCTCAACGCCGCGCTGCACGCGAACGAGTGACCGGCGTCCGGGCGTCTGGGCGTCAGTCCCATGTGGCCACGATCGGCATCGCCGCGCGAGCCTCGATGCAGTCGCTCGCCGCGGAGGTCACGATTCCGGGTGCGCCGTAGTCCCATTGAATGCGCTGCTCACCGTCGGCCGCCTGCAACGACCCGTCGGCCTCCATCGGCCAGTTCGCGAGCTCGCTCTCGACCACGACGTTCCGCTCGAGAATGGCTCTGGTGTCTGCGACGAGTCGCTCACGCGACTCGTCCGCGAGCAGCTCTCTCCCGTCGCGCAGCGCGAGCACGTTGCCGACGAGCCCGTGCGGCACGACGAGCCCACGGCTCGTCTCCCCGTAGAGACGCTGTGTCCACAGACCGCCGGGATCGCGCCGCCCGAGCAGCGCCTCGGCAGCCGCACTCCAGACATCGGCCCAGCGACCGTCTCCGGTCGCGTCGAGCATCCTGCGTGCTCGAGCGTCGTCGCGGCGATTCGGGTGAGATCGAGACGGGTCTCCGCGAATCCCCGCCGGCGAAGCGCGTCGAGTGCCCAGCACAGCCTGCGGCGCCCACGTAGAGGTTCTTGAGCGGTGGTGTCGTCCGCCAGCCGTCCCACTCGTGCGCCGGCCCAGAGCTCGTTCGAGTCGAAGGCCGCGTCGGTGTCCTCGACGATTGTCGCGGACGGTGTCACGGGCGTCGGCCTCGTTCCACGGCTCGGCGGTCAAGCGTTCGACTCCTTCGGTGCTCAGGGAGACCAGCTCACGTCACAGCGGGGTCTCGCCGACGCAGATTCGCTCGGCCGGGCCGGTGAGCGTCGCACGGTCGCTGTCGAGCGCGACCGTCAGCTCACCGCCCGGCATCGCAACCTGAACCGGACTTTTGCACCAACCTCGCGCGACAGCGACGGCCGCGACGGCGGTCGCCGAGGAGCCCGAGGATGCCGTCTCCCCCGCTCCTCGCTCCCAGACGAGAGCACGGATGAC
>Ga0136617_10001096_pt1 | contig 23605 bp, 23 predicted proteins | sample AntDrymUQ3222106_2_FD_129672 | JGI IMG/M metagenome (GOLD analysis project Ga0136617, IMG submission 129672) | Polar desert sand microbial communities from Dry Valleys, Antarctica - metaG UQ322 (21.06) | ecosystem: Environmental > Terrestrial > Soil > Desert | place: Antarctica: Dry Valley...
GACGGCAATGTCGCCGCTTCCACACAGAACGTCGCCTTGTGCGCATTGTTGTTTCTCTACCGTCAGGTGCTGGCAATTGATTTGCCGCTCATTGAGAACATCGAACGCGCCAGACGTCCGAAGCGCGTGCCAGTTGTCTTCACACCCGGGGAGGTCAGGCGCGTACTGGCAAACATTCACGGCACACACCTGATGATGGCTTCCCTGCTGTATGGTGCAGGTCTCCGATTGATGGAGTGTGTACGCCTGCGGGTCAAAGATCTCGATTTCCAATCTAAACAGATCACCGTGCGGGATGGCAAAGGTGAACGGGACCGGCGCACCATGCTGCCGCAGCCTTTAAATCGAGCCGCTTCAGCGACATCTCGCCCGAGTAAAGTGCAGCACGAAGATGATGTCCGTGCCGGTCACGGAGCGGTTTACCTCCCCTACGCGTTAGAACGCAAGTACCCAGCAGCGCCTACTGATTGGCTATGGCAGCATGTCTTCCCCTCCACTAAGCTCTCGAAAGATCCGCGCACGGGTGTGATGCGGCGGCACCACACTTCCGAGGATAGATTCCAGCGCGTGGTTGCGCGAGCGATCAGGCAAGCGGGCATCACGAAGCGAGCGAGTTGCGATACCTTCAGGCACTCATTCGCCACGCACCTGCTGGAAGCGGGCTATGACATTCGCACGATTCAGGAATTGCTCGGGCATGCGGATCTCTCAACGACGATGATCTACACCCACGTGCTCAATCGAGGAGGTCGGGGCGTGCGGAGTCCGTTAGATCAGTGATGGAATGCTAACAGGTGATGAGTAATGAGCTGGAGACTACAGAGTAAAGACCTAGCAGGCTGCTGAAAAACAAACACGATCCACGAAACCACACGAACCGCACGAAACGGATGCTTCAATTTGAGTTACTTCGTGTGATTTGGTGGATCGCTTTACTGCTTCTATTGTTGCTCCCCTCTTTCAGTGATGAGTAATGAGTAATAATGAGTAATGAGTAATTATGAGTAATAAGTAATGAGTCGTGAGCGCTGTCAATCGCAGTAACCTCCCGGTATTATTCATAGCTGAGAGCTTCGACGGCGCCTTGCGGGGCGTCGCAGGGCAGGGACCACTCTGCTCTCAAGCCTTAACACCCGATGTAAGGATCGAGGCCCGCACGCCCTGCAGATCCGAAAAATCTTTGGTGTAGATTGCGTCGACTTTTCGGATCTGACCCACAGTCTCCACCAGCTCCTCAGTTGAGATGAAACCGTTCTCGGTTTGGGCGATAGCCCAGATCGGAATGCGAGAGGCTGTTCGCAGCAGGTCTTCTACAAACCCCAGATACTGCTGTTTACTCTGCACAGGAGCTCCAAGCTTGCCTGCTTGCTGCTGTTTAAAGTCGTTCCAAAAATCATCACCGCCACGCAGCCATTCTTCTCGCCAACCGGAAAGCTTTTCTCGAGACGGCTCCGACTGCAAGACCGGAGAAGGCAACCTGAGGAACAGCAAGTCGGTATGTCGGCGCTCGGCGACAAACATGCGCACATCCTGATTAGTGCTTCGGTTGCGCAGTGAATTGTCATAAGGTGATGGAAGCACCTGAGTCAGTTGCCGGAAGACCTTCGATAGAGAGAGAGGTTGGCGCAACACCCGGGTATCCTTATCAAACGACAGCGCGTAGTCGCCAACCATCATTCCCAGGGTCAAAGCGGTGGCCCGCTTGTATTCCGAGTCGAGCCGCTCCGCATTGAAGCGCACGTTGTCCAGCCACCAGGCATCACTCTCATTAAACCACTTTGCCAGGGCGGGATTATCCGGCCTATCGCGAGGTACGTAGGCATCGTGAAGCGCAATCGACAGATCACTCTCCGTTAAGCGCTCCGCAAAGTTTTCTACGAGTGCGGTCGCTTTGGTGAACGACCAGATCATGGAATCGTTTGCGGCCACGCGAACTTTCCAGCGCTTCAGTTGGAGCGAGAGGTGTGGCTCGCCAGTGAAGGGAAGGGCGGCCGAGGTGAATCTTAGGCGCCGCAGCACGCCCAATTCAAAGGCCAGCCAGCCGTTGGAAAAACTTCCTTTGTCGTTTAATGCCATGGAACTGTTATCTCCAACTCACTTCTGGAAGAAGATTGAGGGACCTTTGTTTAGTCAGGGCTTCTGTATTTTGCACCTTCGACGGTCAACTCCAACTCCCTCAGACGGTCGAGCGACAGAAACAGACTTACGACCCGCGGATCGAACTCTATCCCCGCCCACTCGATGATCTGTTTTCGCGCCTGCACGATGGTCAGGGCCGGACGAAACGGACGCCCGGCGGTTAATGCCGCGTAGGAATCGGCAACACGCAGAATTCGGGCGGCCAGGGGAATCTCCTCGCCCCTAAGGGCATCGGGATAGCCGCAACCATTCCACCACTCATGGTGCCAGCGGACCAGCAACTGCGCGGCGCGACTTGCTCCGGCCCGCGAAGCTTCTTGCTCGCCGATTACCGGATGTCTTGCTAGGTCGATTCGTTCTTCTTCGGTGAGTGCTTCGGGTCGCCAAATATAGTCTCGTTCCATCGTCGTCTCACCCAGGTCGTGTAGCAAGGCAGCGACGCGCAATGATCTGCAGTCTTCAGCAGCCATATGGAGCAGCTTCGCGATCCCGTCCGCGATAGCCGCAATGCGAACGGCATGGGGGTTTGCATACCGTTCAAACTGATCGCCGACCGCCGCTAACCGCAAAAATGCTTTGCTGGCAACTGGGTCATTAATGGTTGAAGTAGCCGACATATGATGTAGACGCTCTAGCACCCCACGCGGGCTGCCCGCGTTGGCACCCCGCCTTACCGGGTCGCACGATTCGCTTCCAGCTTCTCCATTAGTTTGCGGCCGCTGGTTTATTCGGTTCGAGGGAGACTGCGCGCTCGAGCTCTGCTTCGGCCTGCTTGAAAAGCCAGGGTCGAAACACAATTCGGCGAGCATTACCCGATTGGAAGCGTTATCAGCAGCGAGTTTTGATCGCTGCCTGAATTTCAGCCCCGGCGAGGCGGCGTCGTCTCCACGTCCTGCGAGACGATCTGGTGTTAACTCCTACAGGGATGCGTGCGAGTTTCGCGAAAGCATCATAGCGCACGAATCAGGAAAAAAAGAAGTAGGGCTTTGACACTGGTCACATGGGGCTCTATATTGATGACCCCAATCAATTTAAGTCATCGGCGCCCAAGATCGTTAGCCTCAGTGAATAACGACACGTTGGTAATGTTATGGGTCAACTACTCAGTAACAGCCATATTCAGACCGAGACCACGCAAGGCGATGAGACTGCGAGCGAGTCGGCACTGAAGTCAGATGCCAATCAAAGAGTCGAGCAGCTGATCGAACAGTTAAAGTTGCGAAGCGCTGAACTGGAAGACGCCAACCGTGAGTTGCGCCGCATTTCACATTATCGTTCGCTGTTCCTGGCGCGTATGTCGCACGAGTTGCGTACACCGCTGACATCAATTCTTGGTTTCAGCGAGATTCTGCTCGAGCAGGAAGAGCTAACTGCTACGCAAAGCCGGTTTTGTAAGAAGATTCAGGATTCGGGATTTCAACTTCAAACTAGTCTGAATCAACTAGTAGACCTTTCGCGGTTGGAAGGGGAGCAGCCAAAGCTCTTTCTACAGGAGTTTTCATTACGCGAGGTGCTGCGCGAGTCGTGTGCGGCAGTGGCTCGCCCTGCTCAAATGAATCAGGTGCGACTCGAATATGATCTCGCGCCTGAGGTTACGAGCGTGGTATCTGACCAGGGAAAGCTGCGCCAGATTCTTTACAATTTTCTCGGCTGGGCGGTAAGCCGGAGTAGCTCGGGACAGCAAGTTAGTGTTTACGCAGATTTGATAGATGCGACGATGATCCGGATCCGGATCGACGATAGCGGCGAGCATGTGGCGGATCTGTCGCGCGTGTTTGATCCGGAAGGACCTTCAGGCGGACGTGAGGCAACCGTGAATGAGCTTGGCATAATTATCAGTCATCGTCTGCTTGATCTGATTTGTGGCAACGTAACGCTTCAGAATCGCGACGCTGGCGGCTTGCGGGTACTCATTCAGTTACCGGCACGTCCCATGAAGGGATAGCAGAGGTGCATGGAAGAGATCGAGATTCGGGAATGCGTGGCGATTGAGGCGCTCGATCAGTGTGTAAGATTGCAGCGTCAAGTCTTCGGACTCCCTGATCTGGAAATTTCGCCGCGCCGTCATTTGATTGTGTCGCGTCAGGCCGGCGGCTGGACCCTGGGGGCCTTTACGAACCACTCCCGCGATCGCGTCGTCGGCTTCGTACATCATCTGGTGGCCATACGGGGCGAGGAAATCATTGGCTACTCGCATATGATGGCCGTTCACAGGGATTATCAGAATCTGGGACTCGGTGCGCGGCTGAAATGGGCGCAGCGGGAGCGCGCGCTTGCCGAAGGCCGGCGCTTTATAAAGTGGACGTGGGAGCCGATGCAGGCCCGCAACGCGCATTTCAATCTAAACCGTCTCGGCGTGGTCGTGCGGAGGTATGGAGAGAACTTTTACGGCACCGACTACGTGACGGATCCCGAGCAGCAGTCTCCCGCGGCCAAAGGACTTCCCAGCGACCGTCTCTTTGCTGGATGGGAGCTTTTCTCGCCACGGGTCGTTGAACTAGCCGGCGGGGGCGAGCCTGCGCCTCCACCTGCGCCGGTTGCCGCGATTGAGATTCCCGCAGACTGGACCGGGCTAATCAAACGTGATTTGAAAGAGGCGAAACAGGAACAGTTGAGGGTGCGACGAGAATTTGAGCAAGCTTTCTCAGCGGGACTTGTATGCGCTGGATTCGAGCGTTCAGCCGCAAATCCCCGGTATCTGCTCTACAACGAGGCTGTGTGAAACCCCAAAGTAACCTAGGGTAATTCGCAGGTAAGGAAGGGGCAGAGCGGAGCGCGCCCCCGATCAAGCTACAAATTTTGTTGGGCTTGAATTGTCAATTAGAGGTTGAGTGGCTGCGATCTTGAGCGGGGGCGCGCTCCGCTTTGCCCCCTTCCCAACCTGCAAATTTTGCTGGGCTTGAAATGTCAATCAAGGGTTGAGTGATCATGACTTTTGCTCGCTTCGATCGTTATGTTGACCGCCATGCACGCAATTTTACGGAGCGCTTGCAGACCCTCTGTCGCATGCCTTCAGTCGCTGCACGCGGCACGGGCATGCGAGCCATGTCGGAAGCAGTCGAGCAAATGATGCAGCGGGTCGGAATCGGCACACGTGCGTTCAAGATGGGTACCGGGTACCCCATCATCTACGGAGAGTGTGGAGGTGGTCCAGAGACTTTTCTCGTCTACGGCCACTACGATGTTCAGCCAATCGGACACTTGACTGATTGGTCGGTCGGTCCCTTTGCCGCAACCATCGTAGATGGAAAACTCTTCGCCCGAGGGGCGGCAAACAGTAAAGGAGATCTCGTGGCCCGGTTGGCAGCAGTCGAGGCTTATCAGAAAACGGTTGGCAAGTTACCGATATCGCTCCGGTTTATAGTCGAGGGCGAGGATGGATTGGGAAGTCAGAGTCTTTACCGGTTTACAACTCAGTATCCCGAGTTGCTGGCGGCGCGGGGTTGCATCTGGGATGAAGGCTATCGCGATACGAAGGAGCGTCCGGTAATCAGTCTGGGTTTCAAAGGAATTACTTTCCTCGAGCTGCGAGCACACGGCGCCCGGTCAGACCTTCATTCGAAGTGGGGCGCGATTGTTCCCAATCCGGCCTGGCGGCTGGTTCAGGCTTTGGCCACCATTACTTCTCCCAAAGGCGTGATCACTATTGACCGTTTCTCTTCTCATGTTGCACCGATCTGTGACGAAGACGCGGAAGCCTTAAAAGCGATAGAGCTTGATGAAGCAGGGCTCAAGAAGGAGTTTCGCATTGTCGGATGGGTGCGGGCCATGAAGGGACAGGCCCTCGTAAAGGAGCACATCTTTGGTCCCACATGCACTATCTGCGGGATTCAAACCGGACACACAGACGCAGGCGCCAAAACAGTCCTACCCAGCACGGCGATGGCCCGACTCGATTTCCGGCTGGTACCTGATCTCACCCCCGATTTAGTGCACAAATTGCTGAGGCAGCATCTGGATATTCGCGGGTTCAACGATATCGAGATAATCGAACTAGGAAGCGCGCCCCTGGCTAAGGCACCCGCAACCTCACTGGTGGCGCGAGCAGTAATCGAACATGCAATGGAAGTTTATGGAATGCCGCCGCTGGTTTACCCGATGGATCCTTCCAGTGGACCGGTGGGCGCTGTTTGCGGAGTATCCTCTCCACCTACGCCAGTCGCGTCATTTGGAATCAGTTATGCCGGCTCAAATCCGCATGGCCCTGACGAGAACATACGAGTAGATGATTTTTTGCAGAGCATCAAGTTTATCGGCCGGGTGATCAATAGTCTCGGCGAGACAACCAGCGAGATTAGAGCAAGAACCAGCGGCATCACCAAAACCAGTGGTATCCGGGAGGGAAAGGCCGCCACGCACTAGCCGGCTGTGCGAAGCGGAAAGAGTCGGGAGAAGAAGTTGGCCACTGCCCAATCAATCGGAAAAGAGATTGAAAAACTGCGGGAGGAGATTCGGCAGCACGAGGAACTCTATTACGTCAAAGCCAACCCCGAAATCTCCGACGCGGAGTATGACAAACTGCTCGAGCGCCTGAGGAAACTCGAAGAGGAGCAGCCTCAACTTATAACTCCTGACAGCCCCACCCAGCGCGTTGGTGGGCGAGCGGCCGAGGGTTTTCCCGAAGTCGTCCATCGCCGGCCCATGCTATCCCTCGACAATAGTTACAACATCGAAGAGTTGCGGGCATTCGACCAACGGTGTCAGAGATTGGCGGAAGCCAGGGCCCTGGAGTATGTCGCAGAGCTCAAAATAGACGGCGTGTCGATTTCGCTTCACTATGACGACCAGATTCTAGCGCGCGGTGTCACTCGCGGCGATGGACGTATTGGCGAGGAAGTGACTCAGAACGCGCGCACGATTCGCAGCGTGCCGCTCAGACTGCGTGGCAACGGAAATTCAGTTGGCAGAGAAGTGGAAGTGCGGGGCGAAGTGTTCATACCGCGAAGCGTGTTCGAGAAAACCAACGCGGAACGAGAAGATCAGGGGGAACCGCGCTTTGCAAATCCGCGCAATGCGGCCGCGGGCACGCTCCGGCAACTCGATTCCAGGATCGTTGCTTCGCGCAAACTGGATCTATTTGCCTACGACCTGATCGCCGGCGAACGCAAACCCTTTGCGACGCATTGGGAAGCGCTCAACTGGCTCGAACAGGCAGGCTTCCGCGTCAATCCTCATCGAGAGCTTTGCCCCTCAATAGAAGAGGTAATCGAGTTCTGCAACCGAATGGAAACGCAGCGCGACGATCTTGATTACGAGATCGATGGGCTGGTGGTAAAGGTCAACTCCACAGCGTTGCAGGACGAGTTTGGTACGACTCAGAAAGCGCCGCGTTGGGCTATAGCTTACAAGTATCCGGCGCGGCAGGCGACGACAAGAGTGCTCGCGATCACTGTCCAGGTTGGGCGCACGGGCGCGTTAACGCCGGTGGCCAATCTGGAGCCGGTGTTACTTGCCGGAACCACCGTCTCGCGGGCCACGCTGCACAACGCGGATGAGATCAAGCGCCTTGGAGTGCGCATTGGCGATTGGGTATTGATAGAAAAGGGCGGCGAGGTAATTCCGAAGGTCCTGAAGGTAATCGAGTCAAGGCGCACGGGAGTTGAAAAGCGGTTTCGCATGCCGAAAAAGTGCCCGGTGTGCGGAGGCGAAATCTCTCGATTGGAAGGCGAGGTAGTCGCTCGTTGTGTGGCGGCGGATTGCGCGGCGCAGCTCATGGGCCGTCTGCTCCACTTTGCCTCTCGTCGGGCCATGCGTATCGAAGGACTGGGCGAGTCGCTCGTCGATCAAATGGTTGAGAAAAAAATGGTGCGCGACGCTGGTGACCTGTACAAACTGACATTGGAAGAGATAGCCGGCCTTGAGCGCATGGCAAAGAAATCAGCGGAAAATCTGCTGACACAAATCGAAGCAAGCAAATCCCGCGATCTTTCTAACCTGATTTATGCGCTGGGCATTCGTCATGTGGGTGACAGGACCGCGGCAATACTCGCCGGGCACTTCGGCTCACTTGAGACGTTAGCAGAAGCGAGGGAGGCCGCCCTCGACGATATTCCTGAAATTGGCTTAACCGTAGCCCAGAGCCTGCGAGGCTGGTTTGACGATGCCGGCAACGTGAATCTCTGCCGGCGTTTGCAGGCCGCCGGTGTGCGCACGAAGATCGAGCAGAGGGATCAAGCAGCGGTAGATGAAAGATTCGCCGGCAAACAGTTTGTCCTCACAGGCACGCTGCCGGGGTATACGCGCGATGAGGCGCGGGCCTTAGTTGAAAGTCGTGGCGGCCGCGTTACGTCCTCGGTCAGTAAAAAGACTGACTACGTTATCGCCGGCGACGAGGCGGGCTCTAAATTAGACAAAGCGACAACGCTTGGAGTTACAGTCCTGGACGAAGCGGCGTTCAAAGGACTGTTAGGGTAAGATGGTCGAACAGCGCTTCTTGCATGGCTGCAAATTATGACAGACGAGGATGTCTGTCTTACTAATTGGAGACAACATGGCGACGTCGGAAGACACTAACAAAAAACTAGAACTGCTTTATACCCTATTCTGCGACGACGTTCGCCTCGAGGTTGGTAACAAGCTCTCTTTCATGGGCGTGTTTCAGAACATAATGGTCCAGCAATTACCTGTGTCACTGATCAAGTTTGCCGTGGTCAACCACTGGCGCGGCGAAGGCGTTCACCTGTCTGAAGTGCGCATCCTGACGACTGACCGCAAGCACCCCGTAGTAGTCTCTCAGCCTACTCGTTTCGAGATCACGGCGGGAGGTTTCGCCGACAACATCAGTTTCTTCGTTAACGTTACTTTTCCGACGGCCGGGCAGTACTGGGTGCAGACGCTGATTGACTCAAATCTCTTTGACGAGCAGCCGTTGACTGTTTCCGATGGTCGCGAGGCGCAGGCTGAGAGCGCGTCGGAGGCTGTCAATTAGATTCTCTGATTTGATTCCGTCTGCGATTCAGTACTCAATTCCCATCAGCTTGATTTTGGAATTCAGAGTAGTGGGCTTGATTCCCAGTAGCCTGGCGGCCTTGGCCTGGCATCCGTGGGTTCGATCCAGGGCGAGCCTGATCAACTCAATCTCAAAGCGCTCAACCTCTTTATAGAAGTCGATGCCCTCCGCCATATTGAGACTCCTCAATTGAGCCGACGCTTCGGTAAAGGCTTTGTCGCGTGCAAGGTTTTGGGCCTCATTCAGGAGTGACAAGGCAAGGGTAACCAGCCGCTGGACGCGGTCGCGCACCGGATGATCAGCAATTCTCAGCTGCATCGGTGGGCTGGAGGATGAAGACGATTCTCGTAATCTTGGATGACTTCCAGGTTCGACAGCGGCCGCACGTTCAGAGCTCATGTGATTTCCCCTCTGTAGATTACTTCTAAATTCCGCTCTCAGTACGAAAACACCGCCCCCCAGCCTCTTGTGACAAATTTATTCTGATCAAGGAACGCTGGGCGCCGGACATAGTTCCCTAAAAATACGACGAAAAAAGCGAGCTCTGATTAACAGGCTCGCGTCTTTCCTTAACAGGTTTTGGTGCGGATGAGAGGACTTGAACCTCCACGATGTCACCATCACAGGCTTCTGAGACCTGCGCGTCTGCCAGTTCCGCCACATCCGCAAGGTGGAGTTTCATTATGCGAAGGCAGGCAGAGGGTGTCAAGAAAGGCGGAGCGAGCTGCTCTCTCGACACCCTCCTTCGAGTTTTAGCAGGCTGCTGAAAAACAAACACGATCCACGAAACCACACGAAGCTCACGAAATGGATGCCTTAATTCGAGTTACCGTTTGATTTCGTGGATCGCATTGCTGTTTCTAGGTTTGGTGTCCATTCAGTTGTCAGCTAAATTAAGGTTCTACCGGGGGCATGTTCACTGACAACAATCTATCGTGCCAGTTGCAAGTCGTTGGAAAATGGTTACCGGAGTTCCGTTTCCTACACGATAAGGTGGAATCAGGAACTCGCATCGCATGGAAACAGCTAGACCATGCGGCCTTGGAAAGTTGCCGTTTCGAAAGCCGAAAGTCGTATTGTTGGGGATGCTTTGTAAATTTCATTGTCGAGTTCCGAATGGCTGAACCAAATGAAGCTGCTGCTGGTCTCCGTGAACGCTTTGACCGGGTTCGCGAAAAGATTGAGACTGTGGCCAGACGATGCGGTCGCGAGCCAAAAGAGATCACCCTGGTGGCCGTCAGCAAGACGCATCCTGTTTCGGTTGTGAGAGAAGCGCTTGGTGTTGGCGTAACTGACTTTGGTGAGAATCGTGTTCAGGAAGCTGAGTCGAAAATCCCTGCACTACGCTACGAGACGGCGCGCTGGCACCTCATAGGTCATTTGCAGGCGAACAAGGCACGCCGCGCAGTCAGGCTGTTTGATATAGTCCACACCCTTGATTCAGCCTCCCTGGCTGATCGGCTTGATCGCGCTTGTGCCGAAGAGCACCGTGCAGAATTGCCGATCCTGATTCAAGTTGATCTCGCCGGAGAGACGACAAAATCCGGCGTGTCGGCGACCGGGTTATCTGAATTGGTAAAGGCAGTGACTGAATGTTCGCGACTTCGCTTTCGGGGCTTAATGACTCTGCCACCTTTTTTTGAAGATGGAGAACAGGTGCGCCCATTGTTCAGGAGACTGCGCGAGTTACGTGATGAACTTCAGGTGGCAGGACACTTCGGCGACCGCCGAGGCGAGCTCTCGATGGGAATGAGTCATGATTTCGAGGTGGCGACCGAAGAAGGCGCTACGATCGTGCGTGTGGGGACCGCAATCTTCGGTGAACGTATTACATAAGCCATGATAATTATCAATCTAGTGTGGCTCCTCATCTGGTACCTGGTAGTGGGTGCGATCGTCGGCGTCATTCTACTGGTCCTAGCTCGAGTGATGGTGAACTACGCCGACATGAATCCATTTAGCCGCACGGCTGTTACTATTCGGCAATTCAGTGATCCGCTGTTGATTCCGGTGCGCCGCATTTTGATGTCTTATGGCCTTGACCAAAAGCTGGCGCCATTCGTGACGATCCTTATCGCTATTCTAATAGGCTGGTTGCTTTTAGAGCTGGTGGGTTCGGTAGTTTTTACAGTAGGCGGCGTCGTTACCAGTTTGCAGCGCGGAGCGCTCTTGTCGCTGGCTGGTTATTTACTCTTTGGTATCCTGGCTGTGTTTTCGTTGCTGATCGTGGCGCGGATTGTCCTCTCCTGGGGAATGAGCTATGGAAACCGCATAATGCGTTTCCTCGTAAGCGTAACTGAACCGATTCTTGGTCCTTTTCGCAGGATGATTCCGCCACTGGGTATGTTCGACATATCTCCGATCATCGTCTTGTTGATCCTGCAACTATTTCAGCGGGCCATCGCCGGAACTTTGATTGGCTAGGCAGCCCCCCGGCGGCGCGAGTTGGTTTCGAGCTGTCTGTAGACTCGGTGACTTGAGTAGCTTTCCTTTCAGTCGGGCTACTGCCCCCACCGGGAGCCGGCATCCCCAACAGTGATTCCTTACACAGAAAGCCGCGATGGCATAGTCTTTAAGGTGCAAGTGGTCCCCCGCGCGTCGCGAAGCGAGATTGTGGGCGAGCACAATGGCGCGCTTCGAATACGTGTCGCTGCTGCGCCGGTTGATGGCGCGGCGAACGAAGAGCTTGTGCGCTTGCTGGCGCGCGCACTCCACGTACCGCGCAGCGCTGTTGAGATCACCCCGGGGCACTCGGGAAAACTCAAGACTGTGCGCGTCGCCGGCCTTGAGTTATCTGCAATAAAGAAGCTGTTTGTCTCTCAAGGTCCGAAGCGCTGAATATTCTCGCCTGAGGTAATAAACGCTTTCACCATTTCGGCATCCACGCCCACGAAGGTTTGAGAGTATGCCGAGGATAGTGATATATTCCGTTGCCAATCAAACCCGCAATTCATCCCAGAGGAACTACTTTTAGACATGTCCGGACATTCTAAGTGGCATAGTATCAAGCACAAAAAAGGCGCGCTCGACGCCAAACGCGGCAAATTATTTACCAAGTTCATCAAAGAAATAACCGTGGCGGCGCGTTCCGGAGGCGGTGACCCGGACGGGAACGCCCGCCTGCGCAAGGCAATTCTCGACGCCAAGGCTGGCAACATGCCTAACGAGACAATTGATCGTGCAGTTAGTCGCGGCACTGGTGAAGAGGAAGGCGTGAACTACGAAGAGATAACTTACGAGGGATATGGTCCTGGCGGCGTGGCGATGATTATTGAGTCGGTCACTGATAACCGCAATCGCACCGTTGCCGAGATCCGCCATGCGTTTTCCAAAAATGGCGGTAACCTTGCTGCTGCCGGTGCCGTGGCCTGGATGTTTGAGAAAAAGGGTTACATCGTAGTCGAAAAGACTGCGAAACCAGAGGACGAGTTATTTGAGATTGTCACCGACGCGGGAGCAGAAGACCTGCGCGACGACGAAGACAATTACGAAATCATCACTGCTCCCGCCGACTTCGATCGGGTGCTGGAGGCGGTTAAGAAATCGGGTGTTCAGCCACAGGTGGCCGAGGTTGAGATGTTGGCCAAAGAGTATAAGAAACTGGAAGGAACCGAGGCCAAACAGATGCTCAAGCTAATGGAAGCTCTGGAAGACCACGACGACGTGCAAAAGGTTTCGGCGAATTTTGATATCAGTGAAGCGGACATGGCCGCCGCGTAGGGTGAGTGTGCCGCGACAGGAGATGCTCAGAATCACCTTCCATTTGTCATTGGACGTTCTGGCCGTTGCGTAGCGACGAATTGAATTTTGCTCGGTCTTTTAAGGCCGGTATCGTGATACTCTAAAGACCTCGTCGCGTTAGCGACGATTGAATGATCGGTCAGTCGTCGCTGACCTTGCGGGGATCATTTTTCCGCTTTGCCTTCCCGGCCTTGAAAGACCGGGCTAACTCACGCCGCCGCTACGCGTCGAAGAAACCACCTGCTAAATCCGCTTCACTAGTCCGGCTTCTTCCGCATTCGAGCTGCTCCTTCGGGCACCGTATCCGTCATCTTAGCCTCATGTTTCTCTTTGGCTCGAGCGGTGGGATTTCGCTGTTTGCGCGCTTCGACGTTCTCTCGCATCCGCTGATTCTTCTTGTCTGTGTTTTGGCCGTCTTTCTTGCGGCGATCTTTGTCTGACATAGGGTTCCTCCGTAGATTAATCTGCTTCGGCTACAGCAAGTAGCAGTTCGAATTAGAAGCGGTGAGTCAGTTAACCAATCTAGTAAAGCAACCGACTCAGAGCCAATGAACACCTATGGCTTGTCAGGTGCTAACACCCCAGCGGCTAATCCGCTGGGGTAGCCCGGTATTTAACGTTTACAGTCAAGGCTTCAATACGACCTTGATACACTCATCTCGCTTATTCTTAAACGTCTCATAACCTGTTGGAGCGTCATTAAGGCGCAGCCGATGCGTAATTACAAACGATGGATCAATATCGCCGTTCTCAATCATCGACAGCAGCGGTCGCATGTATTTTTGGACGTGGGTTTGGCCCATCCTGAAGGTCAAGCCTTTTGCGAACGCTGCACCGAAAGGAATCTTATCCAGGAAAGCTCCGTAGACTCCTGGCACAGAGACAGTGCCTCCTTTGCGGCAAGCATGAATTGCCTGTCTCAATGCGTGTGGCTGGTCGGTACCAAGAAAAAGCGCTGTCTTGGCGCGGTCATAAATGGCATCAATGGTGGTGCCGTGAGCTTCTAACCCGACAGCGTCAATGCATGCATCCGGGCCGAATCCCCCAGTCATCTCCTTCAGCTTGTCGAAGATATCTTCGTCATCGAAATTCAGAGTCAAGGCGCCGCCTTGTTCGGCTGCCATTCGCAATCGCTCTGGTGCGTTATCGATGGCGATTACGCGTTCTGCACCCAGGAGGTAAGCACTCTTAATTGCGAATTGACCTACCGGACCACACCCCCAAATCGCGATCGTGTCCCCGGGACGGATGTTGCAATTCTCAGCCGCCATGTAACCCGTAGGAAATATGTCAGAGAGGAAGAGGACTTGCTCATCATCCAAACCCTCGGGAATCTTTATCGGACCGATGTCGGCAAACGGGACGCGCACATACTCGGCCTGACCACCGGCATACCCGCCCATCATATGTGAAAAGCCAAACAATCCGGATCCCGAAAACCCATAGAGTTTTTCTGCCATGGACGCATTGGGATTCGTGTTGTCGCAGGCGGACCAGAGTTGTTGCTCGCAGAAAAAACAGTGGCCGCAGGCAATAGTGAAAGGCACGACCACGCGATCACCTTTAGATAGATTTCTGACCGCGCTACCCACCTCCACCACCTCGCCCATGAATTCATGGCCAAGTATGTCTCCCCTTTCCATGGTGGGTATGTAGCCGTTGTAAAGATGCAGGTCCGACCCACAGATGGCTGTCGTCGTTATCTTTATGATTGCATCGTTCGGATTGAGGACCTTAGGTTCTGGTACGTCGTAAACCTTTACGTCATACTTGCCATTCCAACAAACTGCTCTCATGACTTCCTCCTTGTTCTACCAAAATCGTCTTTTATGGAGTGCGCCGGCAGAGCGAGGCGGCGACGGCGCTTTGGATTCGCTTCTTGGCTGGACTAACCCAAAGCGGCGTCGCGCTGCCCTTGCCACCGCGCTCCATGAAGTTTTTACATCAGGCGCTCTGCGACTTCACGCGGCCGGATACCTTCTTTCCAACCGATTCACTTGTCTTAGGCTCGGCAAGGAGCCGAGCGTTTTCAGCGCGACCTGAGGACTGCCCCTCAATGGTGGCAATCTCACCGGTCTCCAAAATCTGTTTCAGTCTGCGCAGTTCCTCCGCGACCAGCTGTTCCGGCGCCTGGCCCAGAAGTCGCGCCAATGCGACCGTAACTCTTCCGCCCGATACGTTGTAGTTCATCGTCACTCTTACGATCGTGCCGCGCCCGCCTGAAGCGGGTTCAAAGCGAACGGTACCGGCGTTCACTAACTCCGATCCCGGAAGCGAGCGCCACGAGATCAATTCATTCTCTTTCTCGTTATAGAGCTCGGCGTCCCATTCCACTGTTTCGCCAGCCGGGCCTTTCGCTACCCAGTGCGATCTCCCAGCGTCGAGCGTGGTTACGGACTCCAGGTACTTCATGAACCGAGGCAAGTTCCTAAACTCCCGCCAGAAGCTATAGAGCTCAGCTGGAGGCTTATTTATCGTGATTGATTTTTCCATGTGGACGTCTCGGGCGACCGGCGCTGCCCGGCTTTCACCTTCTCGGCTCGTTGTTGTGGTTACACCCAGCGCCTCGTAAACATTGCAATGGCCTGTTGCCCCTCGATAAAGCATTCCAGCGCCCAGAGCTGATAGCAGTAGACCGCCCGGGGAGCGTCTTGTTAACCCATAGACCGTAAGCGCGCCTCCTCCGATCGCAGATACCCATCGCTCAGGAGACCCCACGTTAAGAAATCTCTCATTAGTATCGGGTTGCGATTTATTATCCGGGAAAAACTCTGCAGTTGAACTCATTTAAATGCCTCCTTGATTGCGTGAAATTGATCTAAACATCTTACTAACTCGACGCGCCTCGACGGCGGCCAATACTGTCACTGTCAGCTTCGGCTATCGACCTCCGGGAGGTCGCTGTTAGCTGGCCCCTGAATGACGTGGCCGTAAGCGTCGAAACGCGAGCCGTGGCACGGACAATCCCAGGTACTTTCCAAAGTGTTCCAGCCGACAACGCAACCGAGATGGCGACAGATAGCTGAACGCTCATGAACCGCTCCAGACTCGTCCTTATAAACCGCTACTTTCGTCAGGCCGCGGCGAATGACAGCTCCCCGTCCAGGGTCAATCTCAGCAACGGAATCTACCTCGCCGGGCGTAACTAGTCCGGTGTATTCCATGGCCACGTTCAAGTTTTCCCGGGCGAATTCAGGCAGCGCCCGAAGAGTCTTGCGAGAGGGCTCATACAAATCAGCCCACTCATTCTCGCGCTCCATAATCAGATCGGTAATGAGAATGCCGGCAATCGTTCCGTGCGTCATTCCGTTTCCTGAATCGCCTGTGGCTATAAAGACATTGGGTTTGTCAAGAGGATTGCGACCGATGAAAGCCAGCCCATCTATCGGCTCCAGCACCTCGCCTGACCAGCGATACTCAATACTTTCGATCATGGGAAACCGCGTACGCGTCCAACGTTCGAGAATCCCGAATCGCCGGTTGGCGTCGTCTTCCTGTCCGGTCTTGTGGTCTTCCCCGCCCACAATCAGCACGTCATAAGCGCTTGCCCCCGTGCCGATGGTTTCAATTCGCAGGTAGTGGTAAGGATCAGGTGTGTCCCAGTAAAGCGCCCTTTTTACAGACCCTGATGGCACGCGGGCACCGATTACATAAGTTTGATAAGCCGCTTGTTTTGTGTGAATGGCGACGAGATCGTTCACGGGCGAGTTTGTCGCGACAATTACCGCATCTGCCGTGACCACAGCTCCTCCGCTCGCTTCGATGACCGCACGGTCGCCGCCTTCTATTTTGCTGGCGTGTGTTTGGGTATGAACGCTGCCGCCACTTTGCTTGATGGCTTGGGCGAGCCCGGCGAGGTATTTAAGCGGGTGAAATTGAGCCTGCCGAGGAAAACGCAGGGCCGCTCCGGTGTCATAGAAATCAATCGGTGCGCGTTCAACTTTTTCGAGTTTTAATCCCGCACGCAGCGCTGCCTCTAATTCTTCATCCAGAATCTTCTTCGCATCGCCTGGAGGAACAAACAGATAGCCGTCGAGTCGCTCAAACTCGCAATCGATCTTTTCGTTTTTGACGATAGCTTCCACGCGATCAATTGCCGCTGTGTGACTCTCCGCCGCGAGGCGAGCGCCTTTCTCCCCGTGAAGACGTTCAAGTTCGAAGTAGCGATCGTCGAGCGCGTTGACCAGGTGGGCCGTCGTTCGTCCAGTCATGCCGCCGCCAATGGGTCCATCGTCCAGGACGATGACAGACTTGCCCTCCTTTGATAGCAGATAAGCCGTAGTCATTCCCGCAATGCCTGCGCCTACAATGCATACGTCGGCCCGGGCATCCTCAGTTAGCGGAGACTCTTCCAGGAGCGGTCCTGTATCCATCCAGACCGAGACCGTTTGTTTCGTATCGTCTTCCATTAAATTGTCCTTTTCGCCAGTTGTTGATTCGGATCGTGGTGTCCGTCGCGCCCTCTTTCTCGGAAGGCGCTTCTCTGAAGGCAACGTACGCAAGCCCCGCGCCCGCGAGCAACAGGCCACCAGCAATCAGTGGATGCAAGGATGCTTTCGTATACAAGCTGCTTTCCGCGACGTGGCCTTCGTACCGTCCTCGCTCAGCATACGGACCCGACGGCTGGTGCAAAGCGTTATGCTGAGGATTTTTGGCTGGCTTATCAGTCTTCTGCAGATCGAACATTCGAAGAGACGTCGGTGATCTGCTAGCGAGACGTCTGTCAGATTTCCATAAATGGAAACCCCAGCATTGTTAACCCACGTATCAAAACTTCCGAAACGCTGCCTGGCTGTAGCTGCAATTCTACGAACATCTTCTTCGTTAGCGACGTCGGCAACAGCATGGACGGCTTCCCCACCCGCGGCGTTAATTTCATCTGCAAGAAATCTCAAGGCCCCCTCATTGCGCGAAGCTAAAACCAGACGCGCGCGCTTTGCTACTGCTTTTCTCGCAGTAACGAGGCCGATTCCGCTGGTAGCGCCAGTGATCACGACCACCTCTGTGGCAAGAGGTCTAAGTTTTAGTTTCATATTTTCCATTAGAATTTACCTTGTCTCATCAGAAAGCAATAAATGACAAGAATGTAGTCTTCCGGTACAAAAGATCCTCGACGTGTCCTAATATGGTCACACAGAAGACGCGATACGCGGGTATTGAGTTATCTCGGAATTAAGGCAGCAAAGAAGGGGCCGCGTTCAGAAATGGTTTCCCACTTGAATGCTTAGTTCTTGGCCGCCAAGGTCCAGTTGCGATCGGATCGCAACCGTTGAAAAAGGAGACAATGAGTTTACCTATCAAACCGCCTTTCCCTCCCATGGAAGCTTTGCTGGTGAAGGAAATTCCCACCGGCAAAGACTGGCAGTATGAACCCAAGTGGGACGGTTTCCGCTGCATCGCATTCCGCGACGGAAAAACTGTGGAGCTCCAATCGAAATCTGGTCAGTCCCTGGGACGTTACTTTCCGGAAATTGTTGAAGCAGTACTGAAAATCAAGGCCACACGTTTTGTTATCGATGGCGAGCTGATAATCACGATCAGAGGAGAACCTTCCTTTGACGACTTGTTGCAGAGAATCCACCCGGCAGCCAGCCGGGTGACAAAACTCTCGCGCGAAACACCGGCGCGACTGATTGTTTTTGATCTGTTGGTTGATGAACCCGGCAATGCGATATTTGAAGAGCCCCTTGTGAATCGGCGTCAAAAGCTTGAGAGCTTCGCGAAAAAGTATCTTCCCAAAAACGCTACGATCGAACTTTCACCAAAAACCCTGGACGCTTCCATGGCTTTCAAGTGGCTTGCTGATTCCAGTGTCAGACTCGATGGGGTGATCGCGAAGAGACTTGACCTGTCTTACCGATCAGGTGAGCGGGACGGCATGCAAAAAGTTAAGAAATTGCGCACGGCTGATTGTGTAATCGGCGGCTTTCGCTATGCCTCCCGTGGCAAAGTTGCGGGATCGTTGCTCCTGGGGTTGTATGACGAAGACGGCTTGCTGCATCACGTTGGTTTTACATCCAGCTTTAGCGAGGCGGAAAAGAAAGAGCTAACGAAGAAGTTGGAAGCGCTGGTCAAGCCGCCCGGATTCACCGGCAATAAACCCGGAGGACCGAGTCGCTGGAGTACGAAGAAAACAAGCGAATGGGAGCCACTTGCAACAAAGCTTGTAGCTGAAGTTCAATATGATCACTTCACCGGTGGACGTTTCCGCCATGGAACCAGATTTCTGCGGTGGCGCCCCGATAAGAAACCGAAGCAATGCGGCTTCGATCAATTGAAGTAACCTCGTTTTGCCACCTTGAGAAAAGCCTTCGGCTCACCGGAGACGTCCGTTTAAGTTCGGGCTCGGGCCGCCGTTAAGTTATTACAAAACCTACGGTAATTCCCCCTACAACTGCACGTTAACGAGTCACAGGTGACCAGCACTGGGACAAGTCTGCTGTCTCGAAAGACCCTTTATCTTCTGGAGCGGCGGGTTTATTGGTCTGGTATGCAGGTTGACTACCTAAACCGGACGAGCAGCCGAAAAACAGAGGGAGCAAGGATTTTCGCGCGCCTCAAGGGAAACCAGACCACCCTAGATGGTGCTGAATTCTCGGCGACAATGGACACAAGCAAACGACGCTTAGCACATGCCAGTCTCTTTGGCACTGGTGCATTGGTGGGTCACTTTCGTTGTTCCGTGATAGTTGCTCATCCAGCCGACGAAATAATTGGCGCCGGGGGTTTGATTTCTAAATTAAGTGACGTAACTGTCATTCACCTGACCGACGGCGCGCCGCGCAACACGCAAATTGTTCATGATGCCGGATTCGAAGGTCGTGAGGACTATGCTGAAGCGCGCCGGAGAGAATGCATCTCAGCGTTGGCACTTGCCAATGTGTCACCGGACTGTGTACTCGAACTCGACATTGGTGACCACCAGGCGCCACACTTTTTGACGGACCTGTCAAAGAGACTCACGACCCTGCTGCAACAATCCGCGCCGGACATAGTGCTGACCCATCCTTATGAAGGTGGGCACCCGGATCACGATGCTGCTGCGTTTGCCACAAATGCTGCTGTGCGTTTATTGAAACGCCATGGTTTTAAGCCGCCCGCGCTTTTTGAAATGGCTTTGCATCCCGGGAGAGACGGAGAAATGAGAGTGCTCGATTTTCTTCCCAGCCCGGGTCGTGAGACAACAACACTAATGCTCGACGACGAATCTCAGGAACTCAAACGTCGCATGTATGCGTGCTTCGCAACTCAGGGAGAGTCGCTAAAAGAAAATCCGCTCGGCCCGGAAAAGTTTCGTCGTCCCCCGGCTTATGACTTTACCCTTCCACCACAGCGTGGAAAATTAAATTACGAAAACTTTGACAGGGAATTTACGGGCGAAGAATGGCAATTGCTGGCTTGCAAAGCGTGGATGGATCTCTTCCCCGAAGAGGCAGCTGCGCATTAGACTTAGACCTGGTCTCGTCGCATCAGATCTATTTCAGAAGCAAGTCTTCCGTTATCAACGCCTTGTTAATTGCGAATGCCGCTTCCGCCCCTTCCGCGGCCGCTACAATCACCAGTTGAACGGCTCTGGAAGCGTCGCCGGCCACAAAGAGACCGGGGACCTTCGTCATCTCATATTCCCCAGTGCGAACGGCACCGCGTTCCGTAAACTCGCAGCCGAGTTTCGCAGCTAAATCACATCTCTGGTCCTGGCCGGTGTTAAAGAACATGCCCCGTCGTGGAAGTGCGTCGCCATTGGCAAAGATAATCCGTTCGAGCTGTCCGTCGGAACCTTCCAGACGGGAAATACGTTCCTCCCGCACTGCGATGTTAAGCTCGGCGAGCTGGTCGCGGTCATCGGCTGAAAATGTTGCCGGGCCATCGGTGCAGACAACGAGATCTCTGCTCCATCCGGTAAGCTCCAGGGCCAGACCGGAACCACGGTCTTCACGTCCGTAGATTGCAATCGGCTGATCGCGCAGCTCCCAACCGTCGCAGTAAGGGCAATGGAAAACGCTGCGACCATACAATGACTTCAACCCGTCGATATCGGGAAGGCGATCGACCACGCCGGTAGCAAGCAATAGTTTCCGCGTAGAAACTACCTCATCGTTGATAGTGATTTCGAATCCGTTTTCAACACAGCGGGTGTCCGTTACTTCATCGGCACGCAGGTGGACTGTCGTGTAGGGGCGCAACTGCTCGCGTCCAATCCGCAGCAGCTCGGCCGGCTCAATACCGTCGCGAGTAAGATAACCGTGAAGAGCGCGGGATGCGGCGTTACGATGGTGTCCTGCGTCACACACGAGAACGCTTCGGCGGCAGCGTCCCAAGATAAGTGCCGCGCTGAGACCGGCAGGTCCAGCACCGACGATAATGACGTCAAACATAGAGTCAATAACTCTCCTTCTACCGAGATTGTGTGAAAACAAAAGCGAGACTCAAAAGGACGGCTCAAGCCTCGCTAACTTGCAGGTTAGGAAGGGGGCAAAGCGGAGCGCGCCCCCGCTTGAGCGCCAACGGCGCGACGGGTTACTTCTGCTTCAAACTTACGGCCCCACCGCTCAGGCCGGAGTGTGTTTCCAGTTAGAAGACTCTTTCCCTTCCTGACATGCACGTTGGCGTCCGAGCGGGGGCGCGCTCCGCTTTGCCCCTTCCTAACCTGCGAATTACCGAAGGCAGTTTTGCGTTTTCACACAGCCACCTCCGCTCTCGGTTTCGTAAGCTGTATGGCATCCGGCCGGTCCTGATCAATTAAGACACCACAGGACAAAAGCATTCGGACTAAAAGAGATTACCTTGTAGTATACTGCCGACCGTTCGACCAAAGCTCAGAATTCAACCTTCAGGTTGGGTTGGCGCACGGCGAGCTCATGCTCGCACTCCAAACGTTGGTTCCTTTTGCTAAAGATGCGCGTTTTAGGAATCGATCCAGGCAGTGATACGACCGGTTGGGGCGTCATCGAAGGGGACGGCCGGCATTACCGTCTGCTCGAATACGGCGCGATCCGATCTTCGCAGCGCAAGAAGTTTCCCACCCGCCTGTTGCAAATCTCTAATGGACTCGAAGAGATAATTGCGCGTCACCGCCCTGAGGCTTGCGCCATTGAAGACGGATTTCTGGCCGCAAATGTGAAGGTCACTATGAAGCTCGGCCAAGTCCGTGGCGTGGCGATGTTGGTAGCCGAACGAGCTAAGTTGGAAACTTACCAATACTCGCCGCGTCTCGTCAAACAGACGGTGGTGGGTTACGGCAACGCGGAAAAGCACCAAGTTCAGGAGATGGTTCGCGTTCTGCTCTCACTAAAGAGTGCCCCAGAGCCGCAAGACGCTGCCGACGCTCTCGCCGTGGCAATTTGCCATTTTCATCACGCGGGTTTGACTCAACGCATTCTCGCTGCGGAAGCACGAATGAAACTCACTGCTTTATCCGCAACTCGCCGGCGCGTATCTCGGTAGTGGCGGTTCCCCGCGCGGCAGGGCGGGGTCCCCGGCCGAGCATCTCGGCTGGGGTGCCAAACGCGCTGGTGGTGCTCTCTGCAGTGCCCCCGAAGTCTTCTAGTAAACCTCACCTTGCTAAGGAGGCAAAATCATGAATACCTGTTCCTCACATCCTAGAGTTTCCTGGATTATTCTAATCATAGTTGGTCTCGTAGCCGTTCTCTGTACCTCGGCTAATGCTCAGGGACGAGTTTCCGGGCGGCGCATTGGTATTGTGGTTGACGAAAGGCTCTCAGTACTGCGCGACTCGCCGGATCTCTCCGGCAAATTGCTCCGTCGAATCGGCCGCGGCCGAGCTGTCAGCATTACCGGTCAGAATCGCAGTCGTGACGGAGTACTTTTTTATTCCGTTAAGGTCAGCAGCCGCACCCGCGGCTGGCTGCAAAAGGAGGCCCTTATCTTCCCGCGCCGGGCAGGTGATGACGAGCGCTTGCTGCGGCTCATAAATGCTTCTGCGGAGTTCGACCGCGTGGCGCGCGCGCGGATCTTTCTCGATGTATTTCCGCACTCCCCTTTGCGCCCCCGTGTGCTTCTGCTTTTTGGAGACGCAGCGGAACAGGCCGCCGTTAGGCTTTCGCATGACGCGTCACGAAGACTTAACGCAGAGGAAATGCAGGCCAATGAAGCGCCCGTCTTTAGTTACGCCCTGAACTATGGTGGGCTCGATCGCTACAACCGGCAGGGAGTCAGGTTTGCCTTTGATCGCGACCAGCGGAAGTTTCATTACGAAGGCGGGAGTTGGCGAGAAGTCATCCGGCGTTATCCACGCAGTCCCGAAGCGGCGCAAGCCCGATCGAGACTTGCCGCGATCGTTGCTAAGATTAAGTAATTCCCTGGGACCGCAGGCGTCCCGCCTGCAGACGAGCCGAAGGCGAGTGACCGTGGTTCGCGCTCAGCGCTCATTTCAGGCAGGACGCATGCGGTTCCAGCAGCAGCGGGACGCTTGGTCTCAGCATCCGCGTCGGCTCCTATTAAAACACGTCCTTTCAACCTCACAAGCCTATGAAGAAGAAAAACAAAGAGACTAGTTGCCTATATTGAGAATAATCCGGTAAAGGCGCGCTTGTGCCGAAAACCGAGTGATTGGCCCTACAGCAGCTCTTGGTTCCGCGCTTACAAGGAAAGTAAGAAAAAATGATCACCGTTTGCCCGGACCGCAGGCGTCCCGCCTGCGGTCCCAGCAGCAGCGAGCCACCGGCGTTCCCGGTGGCTTCGCTCTTGTTTCGCACTCTTGCCTGCCTCTGCAATCTCCCATACACTCGGCATCTTCAAATGCTTTCGGGAAGGTGA
>Ga0136617_10001097_pt1 | contig 23600 bp, 23 predicted proteins | sample AntDrymUQ3222106_2_FD_129672 | JGI IMG/M metagenome (GOLD analysis project Ga0136617, IMG submission 129672) | Polar desert sand microbial communities from Dry Valleys, Antarctica - metaG UQ322 (21.06) | ecosystem: Environmental > Terrestrial > Soil > Desert | place: Antarctica: Dry Valley...
CCTATGGCAGCAACGAATTACAGCCATGTCAGCCAGCCCCGCACTCGAGGCGAAAATCACCAGCACCCTGCTCGACGTCCTCGCAGAAGCCGCCTAAAGATCATCAATAGTGCGAAAGTCCACGTAGGATCTCGCTATGCTTAATCCCCCGCCCCTGCCGCCCCGACTCAGCCGGATGAGCACCGTGGTGGCGGTCGGCACGGTGCTGTGGCTCGCCGGGGCGGTGGGCCTGCTCGTGATGTACCTGGTCGCTGGTCGACCCCTCGACATCGTGTTCACCACCTGTGTGGCCGGCACGATGCTCGGCGGCATCGGCTATGGCATCTTCTCCTGGCAGCGAGCAGCCGCGCAGCGCGGCAGTCGCACCGCCCAGCCGGGGATCGAGTAGCGATCTAGTCTCGACGCCATGGATGCTGAGCGCCGCCCCACCGCCGTCGTCACCGGAGCCAGCTCGGGCATCGGCGCCGCCACCGCCCGCGCGCTGGCCAAGAGCGGATTCCACGTCGTGCTGGGCGCCCGACGGGTGGACCGCTGCGCGGAGATCGCCGCCGAGATCGACGGCACCGCGGTGCGCCTGGACGTCACCGACGCCGACTCGGTCACCGCGTTCGCCGCCGACGTCCCGCATTGCCGCCTGCTGGTGAACAACGCCGGCGGCGCGAAGGGCCTGGAGCCCGTCGCCGTCGCCGACGAGGACGCCTGGCGCTGGATGTATGAGACCAACGTCATCGGCACCCTGCGCGTGACCAAGGCCCTGTTACCGGCGTTGCTCGCCTCCGGCGACGGCCACATCGTGACGGTCACCTCGATCGCAGCGCTGGAGACCTACGACAACGGCGCCGGATACACCGGCGCCAAGCACGCCCAGGCGATGCTGCACCGCACCCTGCGCGGTGAGCTGCTCGAGCAGCCGATCCGGCTGACCGAGATCCTGCCCGGGATGGTGGAGACCGAGTTCTCACTGGTCCGCTTCGCCGGCGACACGGAGAAGGCCGACAACGTCTACCGGGGGATGACGCCGCTCACGGCCGAGGATGTGGCCGACGTGATCGCCTTCGCAGCCACCCGGCCGTCGCACGTCAACCTCGACCAGATCGTGCTCAAACCACGCGCCCAGGCCTCGGCGATGCGGGCGCACCGGGAGGGCTGACCGCCGTCGAATCGCTCCCATGATCGTCACGAATGGCACCTGCGCATCGCCGACGTCTCTGATGCACCGCAGCCGACGATCATGGCTACCGGTTGCCGTCTTCTGCCGGTCAGAGCCGGCAGCCGACGAGCACCGGCTCGGGTATCAGCTCCACCCCGAGCCGCTCGCGCACCCCGTCGCGCACCTCGCGGGCGAGCTCCAGCAGGTCCGCGGTGGTGCCGTCGCCGCGGTTCGTGAGCGCAAGGACGTGCTTGCCCGACAGCGCCACGCGCCCGCCCGGCCCCGGGTGCCCCCGTCGAAAACCCGCACGCTCGATCAGCCCGGCCGCCGGCAACTTGACCTGGCCGGGACCGGCCGGCCAGCGTGCTACCCCGTCAGGCGCGGCTGCCTCGGGCAGCACCGGGTTGGTGAAGAACGACCCCACGCTCCAGGTGTCGTGGTCGGCGACGTCGAGCACCATGCCCTTCCCACGGCGAAGCGCGAGCACGGCCGCGCGGGTCCGGGCGGCCGGAACCCGCGCCCCGGGCTCGACGCCCAACGCGCGAGCCAGCTCCGGATAACGAATCGGGATGCTGGCGCCGTCGCCGAACAGGGCCATCCGCACCCGCAGCACGATCGCGTCGGCGCGGCACTTGAGCGTGCTCGTGCGGTAGCCGAGGCCGAGCTCGGCCGCCGGCACATGCGTACGGACCGTGCCGGTCCGGCGGTCATAAAGGTCGACGTCGACGAGGACGTCGGCGATCTCCACCCCGTAGGCACCGACGTTCTGCACCGGCGTGGCCCCGGTGCGCCCCGGGATGCCGGACAGGCACTCGAGCCCGCCGAACCCCTCGGCCACGGTCGCGGCCACCACACCGTCCCAGTCCTCCCCGGCCTCCACTGTGAGCAGCACCGACCCATCAGCCCGGCGGCGCACGTCACGTCCGGCGCTCGTCAGCAGCACGACGGTGCCGGGTACGCCCTCGTCGACGATCACGACGTTCGACCCGCCGCCGAGCAGCAACACCGGCTCGCCGGCGGCGTCGGCCGCCCGGACCACAGCCACCACGGCGTCGGCGCTGTCGGCTTCGACCAACCGGCCAGCCGGGCCGCCGAGGCGCAGCGTGGTGTGCACAGCGAGATCACCGACCAGGACGGGAAGTGGCACAGCCGCCAACGGTAGCCTCCCCGAATGCCGCGCTCCCTCGACTACCGCTCCACGTTGCAGTACTCCGCCGACGAGGTCTACGCGACGATGGCCGACCCCGACTACCTGCGCGCCCGGCTCGATCGTCTGGGCGGACCCGGCGCAGAACTGCTGGAGCACCGGGCGGATTCGGACGGCACCCGATACCGGCTGCGCCACGGGCTCTCTTCCGCCGACCTGCCGCCGTTGATCACGGCACTGATGCCTGGCGACATCGTCATCGAGCGCACCGAGACGCTCGTGCGCAAGGACGTCGGCCGGTACGCCGGCAACGTCTCGGTGGATATCCGCGGCACCCCCGCGTCGGCCGCCGGGCGCCTGAACCTGGCCGATCAGGTAAGTGGCGGCAGCGAGCTCGCCATACACGCCGAAGTGACGGTGAACGTGCTCCTGATCGGTGGGCGAATCGAGGCCGTCATCGCCGAACAGGTCAAGAAGCTGCTCGCCGCCGAGACGGCCTTCACCCTGGACTGGCTCGGTCGCGATCACTGAAGACACGGCGCCGATGCTTCGGCCCTCGACCCCCGGGCCTCAGGCCGATGCTTCGGCCCTCGACCGCCGGGCCTCGAAGCGCCCGGCGGGGCGGGCTGGCACGATCCAGGCGTGGACTCCGACCGCCGCTTCGTCATCACCCTCAGCTGTCCGGACACAACCGGCATCGTCGCCCGGATCGCCGGCTTCCTCGCCGACGCCGGCGGCTGGATCGTCGAGGCCGGTTATTACTCCGATCCGGGCACCGGCTGGTTCTTCACCCGCCAGGTCGTGCGCGCCGACTCCCTGCCCTTCGACGCCGACGAGCTACGGACCCGGTTCGCCGCGGTCGCCACGGATCTGGGCAGCAACACGAGCTGGACGGTCACCGACACCGCCGTCGCCAAGCGGATGGTCCTGCTGGTCACCACCGAGGCGCACTGCCTGCACGACCTGCTGGGCCGGGTCGCCACCCGCGAGCTCCCGGTGCAGCTCGACGCCGTGATCGGCAATCACGAGGCGCTCGGCGACATCGTCCGCGCGCACGGTGTGCCGTTCCATCACGTGGACTTCCCCTTGCCCGGCAACGGCCCGCGACAGGTGGCCCGGGAGAAGGCGTTCGACGAGCTGCGCGGGCTGGTCGATCAACACGACCCGGACGCGATCGTGCTGGCCCGCTTCATGCAGATCCTCCCCGCCGAGCTGTGCGCCGTGTGGCGCGGGCGGGCGCTCAACATCCATCACAGCTTCTTGCCGTCGTTCGTCGGTGCCCGGCCCTATCATCAGGCATACGCACGCGGGGTGAAGCTCATCGGCGCCACCTGCCACTACGTGACGCACGACCTGGACGCCGGGCCGATCATCGAGCAGGACGTCATCCGGGTCGACCACGGCGATACCGCCGCCGACATGGTGCGCCGCGGGCGCGACATCGAGCGGCTCGTGCTGGCCCGGGGGCTGCGCTGGCACCTGGAGGACCGGGTGTTGGTGCACGGCAACAAGACGGTGGTGTTCCGGTAGGTCCTCCGCAGTCGGAGCCGGTTGGGGAGGGGCAGTACCCACTGGCGAAACCCGGTCCCGGAGGGACAGCTCAGAGCACCCAGATGATCCGGATCGGCGACGGGAAGGTCGCGACGGTCCGACCCGACGACTCCGTCGCCGTCTGGGCCGTGGCTCCGCAGGAGTGGTCGGTTCGGCTGTGCACCCTCGTCGGCAATCTGGCCCCGGCCGAACGCGCCGCCTACCTCAACGAGTCACCGATCCTGCGTGTTCGAGATGACGGCCGTGCGTCAGTGGCCGCGGACGCGCCGGACGGCGATGCGCAGCGGCACCGAGTAGATCGACGCGAAATTCTCCGCCGTCTGCCACCCATCCGTGATCTGCTCGCCGTACTTGGCGAGGTAATCCGGGTTGCGGTCCACCGGCGGCTCGTCCGGGGCCTCCGCGGCCGCGCCCGTGAGCACGACGATGTCGCCGCCAGCGCCGTCGCCGTCGAGGTGCAGCGCGACCCGCGGCCGCGCCCGGAGGTGCTCCAGCCGCTTCGCCTCGCCGTGACTGTAGATCAGCGCCGACCCGCTCGCGTCGTCCCAGAGGAACCAGATAGGCGCGGGCTGCGGCGTTCCGGCGCCGTCGACGATCGTGAGCCAGGCCAGCGGTTCTCCGCGAAGCCGCCGGGCGACGCGGGCGCCGAAGTCGGTCTCGGAATCGGGCAGCACGGACGTCATGGCGCCTCCTCGGCGGCTGGTGCAACCGGGACAACGCCGCCGCGGCCGGCCGCATTCCCGGTCCCGAACGGGAGGCTTGCTGCAGCTGGATGGGGTCTTTTGCGCCTCGCAGCGATGGCGCGGTACGCAAGTCGTGGTCAGGTCTCGTCGAAGCCGAAGTCGCCCCGGTGGGATCGTCCATCCGAGCCTCGTTCACACCTGCAAACAGTCCACGCCGTACCACGACTTCGAACATATGTTCGAGTAACGTCTTGGGTGTGACGAAGTGGTGGCAGGCGGCCGATGTCGAGCTGCTGCACGCCCTCGGCGAAATGCAAGCCCGACTCAACAGCGACTACCGCGAGATGCTCAAGCTGGTCCGTGAGGTCGACAGTCGCAAGCTCGGCGGCAAGGAGGGGTTCGTCGACGAGGTCCGGCTCCTGGAATGCGCGCAGAACATCACCCGCCAGACCGCGAAGGAGCGGCTGGCTGCCGCCCAGGACGTGCTTTGTGGTCGCACCCTCTCCGGTGAGCCGGTCCCGGCGGCGCTGCCCGAGACCGCGAAGGCAGTGGCCGAGGCGGCGATCAGCGCCGAGCACGTCACCGCGATCCGCCGGATCCTCGCCTCGCTGCCCGCGCACCTCAATCAGCACCGATCCGAGCTGGAGGCCGACTTGGCTGGGTGGGCGCGCACCTTCGACCCCGCCGCAGTGCGCACGCTCGGTCGCCGCCGGCTGGAGTTCCTCGACCCGGACGGCCCCAAGCCCCGCGACAACGACCCCACCCGCACCCGGTTGTCGCTGACCGAGCAGGGCACCGGCTGGGCGCTGGGTGGGTGGCTCGACACCGAAGCCGCCGCCACCCTGCGCACCGCGCTGTCCCCGCTCGCCGCGCCGGCGCCGGCCGCCGACGGCACCCCCGACCCGCGCTCGGTGGCCGAACGCCAGGGCGATGCCCTGGTCGGCCTCGCCCGCCGCATGCTTGATGTCGGCATACTGCCCACCGAAGGCGGCGAACGCCCGCACCTCATCGTCACCGTCCCGCTCACCGTGCTGGAGAACCGGCTGGGCAACGGGCTGCTCGACTTCGGTGCCGGGACCCTGGCCGGGGCGATCGCCGCCGAAGACGCCCGCCGCTTGGCGTGCGACGCTCACCTGGCCTGCATCGTCATCGGTGGCAAGAGCGAACCGCTGGACATCGGCCGCGCCTCCCGCACCGTGCCGCGCTGGATGCGCCGCGCCCTGGCCCAACGCGACGGCGGGTGCACGTTCCCCGGCTGCGAGGTGCCCGCGCAGTGGGCAGACGCCCACCACATCATCCACTGGGCCGACGGCGGGGTCACCGCCCTGCACAACCTCTGCCTGCTCTGCCCCCGTCACCACACCCTGATCCACCAGAGCGAGTGGGAAGTCACCATCACCGACGGCTTCCCCCTCTTCCACCAGCCAGCGTGGGTACCAGGCGGACCCCGCCGCAACCACCTCCACCGGCCCGACCTGCTACCGACCGCTGAACCCGGAATCGGTCACAGAGCCTGCTCTGACCCCTCACTCCAGACCATCCTCCGCCGGTGAGGTGGAAAAAATCAGCGGTGATCATACCCAGCGCGATCTCGATGAACTCCACACATGGGCGCGGTAGCCCGCCATGCCATCACGCCCTTGGCGTGCCCGGTGCTGAGTTGCCCGCCCCCTCACCGGGAAGTGCGGACTCGAGGCACTCGCGATACTCCACAGCCCAGCTGCGGCGGCGCTCGTTCATCGGTATGGCACTGAACACCTTCTGGCCCAGATCGGCGACCGGACGAACGCGATGCATCACCGGCAAACCAGTAATGACTGCTTGGGCGTGGCTTGCACCCTGCGCGAGGTCGCCGCTGCGGACGAGGCACAGCGCCAATGCCAGGGAGATGAGGGGTTTCGGCTGTGGGTCGGGGTGTCCCCGGTTGCGGTCATGTTGGGTGATGGGTGTGGGTTCGTGGGGCCGGGCTGGGTGTGAGGTTGGTTACGGGCTGCGGTTGATCGGCGCGTCTGTCGGAGGAAGGGGTGGAGGCCCCTGGAGAAGACCCGGTGTTTAAGCCGATCTTCGTGTAAGGAGTCTCCGGTGTTTTTCTGCCCTGCTGTGTCCCCGACCGTGAGCTGGGGCGGACAGGATGTGGAGAAGGTGCTGGGGGCGGGCAGGATCGTCGCGGTGGCGTTGTCCGCCCTGAGGATGGCGGTGTGGGGGGGCTCGGTGTCGGGTGGCCGGTCGGGGCTGGTGGTGGCGGTGGTGGTGCGCTGGGGCGGGTGGGTGCAGGCCGATGGCCGCCCGGGTGAGCACGCTCGGTTCGGGGCGGTCGAGGAGGGACTGGGCAGCCGCTGGGGCTCGGGCATGATCGATCGGATCGCTGCGGGGGTCGGGCCCACTGGGAAGGTCAAGGCCCGGGTGCGGTGGGAGATGAGCGTGGTGTGCATGCTGCGGGCGGTGTTGTTGATGGCGTTGATGCCCGGCGCCGACGCCCGCGAGGTGCTCACCACGTTGTGGGGGGACCTGGTCGAGGTGGGGTGGTGGTGGGCGCACGCGGTGTCCTCGGGCACGGTGTTGTCGACCTGGCGCACCGTGATCGGCCCCCAGCCGATGCAGGAGCTGCGGCGGCGGGTGCTGGCCGCGACCATCGCCGAACACTCCCGCCCCGGCCGGCCCGGGGACGGGCACTGCGCGGAGGCGCCGGTGCTCGGCGGCGGAGCGCCGGGGATCGAGGTGGGTGGCGGGCTGCGGGTGGAGGCGATCGATGAGACGGTGACCCGGATGCCCGACCCGAGGACGAACCGGGAGACGTCCGGTTCGGCCGGGCAGGCCAACACCGGCTACCCGCAGATCCCTCACCTGCACGTATCCGATGCGGTCACCCGCGCCACCCTGGCGGTGGGGACCGACCCGCCCGGTGGGGACACGACCGAGGCCGAGCAGGGGTTGCTGGACCGCGCCCGGACCGAACACCCCAGGGTGTGCACCCCCAACCGGTTGTGGATCATGGACCGGGACTTCCCCGGCGCGGCCCGGACCATCGCGATGCTCGCCACCGCCAGCCACGTCCTGATCCGCGTCAAGAGCGACATCCGGCTGCCCCGGACCGGCGGGTTCGCCCCGGACGGGTCCTCCCTGGCCACCCTGTCCGGCGGCGGGACCAGCCTGACTGTCCGCGTGATCGAGTACCACATCAGTCTGGACGGACAGACCACACCCGAGCTGTTCTGCCTGATCACCGACCTACTCGACCACACCACCCACCCGGCGCACCTACTCGCCGACGCCTCCCGGTGGCGCTGGGACGGCTCCGAAACCACCCTGCGGGAGGCCAAGTCCACCATCCACGGCGCCGGACCCGACACCGGGGCGATCCTGCGCCCCCACCACCCCAACCTGATCGCCCAGGAACACCCCGCCTGGATCACCGCCACCGAACTCGCCCACGCCGCCACCCGCACCACCACCACCCGCACCGCCGCCACCCGCACCGAACCGTTCCGCACGGACCCCCGCACCGGCCAGACCGTCACGGCCCGCCACCTGTCGTTCACCACCACCCGCCGCACCCTGATCACCACCGCCCGGGTCACCACCGACCGACACCACCACCGCCACCACAAGACCAAAACCCGTCAGGCGTTCAGCCACACCCCCCACACCACCACCACCCGAACCCCCCCCGACCGTGCACCTCTGCACCACCACCACCGGCACGACCAGCACCACCACGGCCTGATCACCGATCACCGACCCACACCCCGTCAACCTCACAGCACCATCCCGGGCATGGAACCCAGCACACCCAGCCAGACCGCCGGGCCACCACCATGACCCCGGCCCCCATCACACTCCGCACACCAACCTGAAGACCACCAAGGATCCGGCGTGCTCACCCGAACAGCATCATCTCCCTGGCATTGGGTACGCACCGCTCACCAGCCCGAATCCACCGGGTTTAAGAGCTGGCCGTCCATCAAGAGGCGTAACAACACCGGTTTCTCTCGTATACCTTCCCGTCTCGCTCACCGGGCCCGGCCCATCCGGCAGTCCTGAACCGACCCGACTTCGTCGCGGCTGCTCCCACCCTCCCCGGCGATCCCCGGACCAGGCTGCCGCCAGCTTCACCCCACCGCTACGACGGCCGGGCACCGAAGGTCTCCCACCTCCAACCAATACAACAACGCCTCGTGGCGCACGTAGCACTGGACGACAGTGCCGTTCGTTCAGCCGTCAGGCGGCGGCAGCCACCTCGGCGACCGGCTCCAACGCGAGCTCCAGCACCTCACCCACATCGGCCACCGGGTGCACCCGCAGCTCTCCACGGACCGACTCCGGCAGGTCGTCGAGGTCGGGCTCGTTGCGCTTCGGGATGATCACATCGGTCAGCCCGGCTCGGTGCGCAGCCAACAACTTCTGCTTGACCCCACCGATCGGAAGCACCTTGCCCTGCAACGTGACCTCACCGGTCATCCCGACCGTCGACCGCACCGGTCGCCCCGACGCGAGCGACGCCAACGCGGTCACCATCGTGATTCCAGCCGAAGGCCCATCCTTGGGCACCGCACCCGCCGGGACATGCACATGCAGCTTACGCAACGCGAGGTCGCCAGCCTGCCCCTTCGACCGCAAATAGGACAGCGCGATCGACACGGACTCCTTCATCACCTCACCGAGCTGCCCGGTCAGGGTCAGACCCGGCTCCCCGTCCATCGCCGTGGCCTCGATGAACAGGACATCACCGCCCGCCCCGGTGACAGCGAGGCCCGTCGCCACGCCCGGCACCGAGGTGCGCTCCGCCGATTCCGGAGTGAACCGCGGCCGGCCGAGGAATCCGACGAGGGCGTCGGCGTCGATCGTGATCGGCACCGACGATCCCGCGTCGAGCTGAACCGTCACCTTGCGCAGCACCTTGGCCAGACCCCGTTCGAGCTGGCGCACCCCCGCCTCACGGGTGTACTCAGCAGCGATCATGCCCAGCGCGACCTCGGTGAACTCGACGTCGGACGGCTCCAGCCCAGCTTTCTCGACCTGCCGGGGCAGCAGGTGGTCGCGAGCGATGGCGATCTTCTCCGCCTCGGTGTAGCCGTCGAGGGTCACCATCTCCATTCGGTCGGCCAGGGGACCGGGAATGTTCTCGCCGACGTTGGCCGTGGCGAGGAACAGCACATCGGACAGGTCGAGGTCGACCTCGAGGTAGTGGTCGCGGAACGTGTGATTCTGCGCCGGGTCGAGCACCTCGAGCAGCGCCGACGACGGGTCGCCGCGAAAGTCGCTGCCTAATTTGTCGATCTCGTCGAGCAGCACGACCGGGTTCATCGACCCGGCCTCCCGAATGGCCCGGACGATCCGGCCGGGCAACGCGCCGACATAGGTGCGCCGGTGCCCGCGGATCTCGGCCTCGTCGCGCACGCCGCCCAGGGCCACCCGCACGAACCTGCGCCCCATTGCCCGTGCCACGGACTCACCCAAAGAGGTCTTGCCGACGCCGGGCGGGCCGACGAGCGACAGCACCGCACCCGAGCCGCGACCGCCGACCGTGCCGAGCCCGCGGCGGTTGCGCCGCGACCGGACCGCCAGGAACTCGACCAGCCGCTCCTTGACATCGTCGAGCCCGGCGTGGTCAGCATCGAGGATCGTCCGCGCGGCGACCAGATCGTCGGAGTCGTCGGTGCGGGTGGACCAGGGAATGTCGAGGATGGTGTCGAGCCAGGTGCGGATCCAACCGCCCTCCGGGCTCTGGTCCGACGCGCGCTCCAGCTTGCCGACCTCGGTCAGCGCCGCCTTGCGGACGTGCTCGGGCAGATCGGCGCTCTCCACCCGGGTGCGGTAGTCATCGGCCCCGTCGGGCTCGTCCTCACCGAGCTCCTTGCGGATCGCCGCGAGCTGCTGGCGCAGCAGGAACTCCCGCTGCGTCTTCTCCAGGCCCTCGCGGACGTCCTTGCCGATCTTCTCGCTGACCTCCTGCTCGGCCAGGTGCTCGCGAGTCCACCCGATGAGCAGCTCCAGGCGCTTCACCACATCGGTCTCGACGAGCAGCTGGGTCTTGTGCTCGAGGTCGAGGTAGGAGGCCCAGCCGGCGGTGTCGGCAAGCTGCCCGGGGTCGCTGATCTGCTGCACCGAGTCGATCACCTGCCACGCGCCGCGCTGCTGGAGGATCGACACGACCAGCGCCTTGTACTCCTTGGCCAGCTCGTGGGCATGTGGGGGCACAGCGCCGTCCTCGGCGATCGGGGTGGCCTCCACCCACAGCGCCGAACCCGGGCCGATCACACCCGATCCGATCCGGGCGCGGTCCTCACCACGCACCACGGCCGCCTTCTCCCCGTTCGGGAGCCTGCCAACCTGCTCCAGGACGGCGACCGTGCCGACGCTCGGGTACTGACCATCGGGCCGAGGAACAACCAACACCCGGCGATCGACGCTGTTGGCCGCGTCGACAGCCGCCTGAATCTCCGGCTGGTCCAGCAGGACGGGAACCACCATGCCGGGCAGCACCACCGAGTCGGCGAGCGGAAGCACCGGCAGCTTCAGCATCTCTGTCATACCCATCCCAACACTTACACCGTTACCGGTGTTCCGGGCCCGCGTCCGCCCGCAGCGAACGCGCCACAACCGCCGCCCATCGCCCGCGAGACACGGGGCCGCCGGTGCGGGACGGGTCGGCTGCGCGGGCAGGATCGGCGGTGCGAGGTCAGGACGGGCGGCGACCGAGGCCGTCGACAACCTCGGCACCGGGCAGCGCAGCCACGAGCGCGCCGGGCAGGGCAAGCTTCGAGTGGCGCACCCCGCTGCCCACCACCACGGCGGGCGCCGTGGCCACGGCGGCGTCGACCAGCAACGGCCAGCCCCCGGGCAAGCCGATCGGGGTGATCCCGCCGTACTCCATGGCGGTCAGCGCCACGGCCTCGTCCATGGGCGCGAACGAGGCCTTGCGCGCGTTGAGCCGCCTGCGGACCAGGCCGTTGACGTCGGCACGGGTGCTGGCCAGCACCAGGCAGGCCGCGTATCGGACCTCATCGCCACGGCGTCCGGCAACGACAACGCAGTTGGCGGAGGACTCGACCGGCGAGGAATACGCCGCGCAGAACGCGGCGGTGTCGGCGAGCCCCGGGTCGATCTCGGCCACCCCGATCAACTCGGCGTCGGCCGCATCGAGCGCTTTCAGCGCGGCCGCGACGGTCTCACCCAGCAGGTCGGGACGCTCGAGCGCCGGCACCGCGGGCAAGGTGCCGAGAACGGTCCACTCGGGCGCCGTCACCAACGCTGACCGCCGCCCTGCACACCGATCACGGCGGGCTTGACATCGACGATGTAGACGAGCACCGCGACCAGGCTGGCCAGCCAGAACAGGGCGCCGATACCGCTGCCCAGTCCTCTGGACACGATCAGTAACAACACCGCGGCACCGGTGATGCCCAGCCAAGCGGGCTTGGTGAGCTTGTCAGCGGCGGTGAACGCATCGGCGCGTTGCATGAGGGCATGGACGAAGGCGTAGCCCCCGACGGGGATCGCCACCAGCCACAACCCGATCAGGATGTAGTCGTCAAGGGCGAACAGCAGATTCACCACCACCCCAGAGTACGGGCGGTCACGACTTGGGCGCATCCCCGGGCCGCCCACCGAAAGCGCCCCCGAGGCGCGGGAGGCCTCGGGGGCGCTGGTTCCGCTATGCGGCAGGTAAGTCGGGCGATCCGCGCACGGTCAGCTGTCGGATGGGGCGGTGTCCGACGTAGCGGTCCGGCTGTCGGTGGGCTTGCCCCCCGCGGGCCTGGTCGCGGTCTCCGGAGCGGTCCGGTTCGCGGCCTTGCGGGTGACGCTGCGCGTGGTGCTGGCGGTCTCGTCACCGGCCTCACTGATCGCGGCGGCAGCCTTGGCACCGGCGTCGACAACCGCTTCGGAGGCATCCGAGGCAGCGGCGGTGACCCTCTCCGCGGCGTGACTGGTGAAGCGCTGGGTAGCGCGGGCAACTTTCTCACCGGTGGACCGAGTCTGTCGGGTGACGGTGGAGAGGGTCTGCTCAGCGGCGTCACGGGCATCGTCGACCAGGTCGTCGACCCGCGCGTCGAGCTTCTCGGTGTAGCTCTCGACGGTGCTCAGAGCCTGCTTGACCTGCGGCTGCTGACGGATTCGCCCCCAGGCCTGCTCGCCCCGCTCGGCCAGGTCGACGTAGGCCTGCCCGGCCTGGCTGCGAAGATCGTCGGCAGCCTTGCGCAACTCGTCGGCGGTGAGCTTGCGAGGAAACCGGGAGACGCGCTGGGAGGCGGCGGCGGCGCGTTCGGCGGCACGGGCGCGGACGGTGGTGACGGCGTTGGTCACGGTGGTGACGGCGTAGTCACCGGCGCCCAGGACGGCCAGCAACGGGGTGCGGCCGACCCCGGTGCGTTCAGCAGCGCTCTGGGCGGCCTGCTTGTGGGCCTGACGGACGTCCGCAGCGGTGGGCAGCGATGCGGCCATGATGATCACTCCTCGGTGGATGACGAAGGTTCGGTGGTGAGGACGGCCGATCGGCCGTTCTCCCTGCGGAAGGACTGGTAGATGTCAAGGAGCACCTGCTTCTGGCGCTCCGTCAGGGTCAGATCGGCGAACACGGCGTCGGTGACGGCGCCGGCCGGGCGCTCCTCGAGAATCCCGGCCTTCACATACAGCGCCTCGGCGGAGATTCGCAGACCACGGGCGATCTGCTGGAGGATCTGCGCCGACGGCTTGCGCAGCCCGCGTTCAATCTGGCTGAGGTAGGGGTTGCTCACACCGGCGGTGCGCGCCAACTGGCGCAGCGAGACCTGTGCGGCTTCGCGCTGGCTGCGGATGTAGCCGCCGATGCCGTCGACGGTCTGGCCCATGACCTGACCGGCCTGCTCAACTACGTGTCCGACCCGTTCGATCGGCCCCTCGGGCTTGCCCATCTCGCTCACCTCCTCCAGCGGAGGCGACGTTACTCGCCTTTGCTAGCTGAAGCAAGCGCGCTGCTTGCGCAGATCGAGGCGGTATTCGCCGCGGACTCCCGCCGGGCTCAGCCCGGACGCAGCCAGCGGCGCAACGCCGTGAGCCATCCCCATGCGCCGGTGTCCAGGCCGGCACGTCGGCAGGTGACCGCAGCTTCACAGCACGAGCAACGCGGGCCGGGCGGTTCAACCAGCGGGCAGGCGAGCAACCGATGTCCGCAGACCGCGCGGTACTGGCCCTGTCGGACACCGGTCATCATCCCGTCATCTGCAATGACGTGTTCCTGACCATCGACTACGCAGGTCATCCAGACCGCCGGGGTGGTTCCACGCCGCGCGATCCGGGACGCCGTCGGCTCCATCGCGGTCATTCCTCGGACCCCGGTCCGTCCCCTGACCGCTGCCTGTCAGCCATTTCCGGCGCAGCTGCGATCTGGTTGGGCGCGTCCTGGACCTTCGGCCCCGGTTCAACATCGCGGTGAGGCCGCCAGTGCTGCCGGTCCGGCAGCGTCGAGGGCCGCAGGCAGCGGCACCGCTTCGCCATGATCCACACCACCTGCGTCGGTGAGGTTGTTTCTCGTCGGTTCACGACGACGAGTGTGGGGTTCGCACAATCACTCGAACGGCGAAAAGGTGCTACACACCGCGCACACTTCGCCCTATCACCACGGTCACAGCCGTTACCGTCGACGACAGACGCGCAATGGTGCGCAACGGTGAGTGGGGGAACGTCGATGACGACCGATGAGCGGCCCGGGTGCAACCACGCGCTGGAGCTGCTGCTCGCCCGGGCCGGCTGGTCGCCGGAGAACCTGGGTGACCGGCTCAACGAGATGGCCGCCGCACTCGGCTTACGCGCACATGTGCATCGCCGCAGCCCCCGCCGATGGGTCTACGGCGGGCCGGGTCGGCCGGAGCCACGCGTACCCAGAGAGCCGTGGCCCTCCCTGGTCTGTCACGTTCTGCGTGAGCGGGTGGGCAAGTCCGTCAGCCTGGAGTTGTTGGGCTGGGGCACGGCTGGCCCTTTACTCTATGTACCTACTGATGAAGGGCTTGATCAGCGTTGGGACGCCGCCGGAGCCGTGGCGGCGCTGGCATCAGTAGTGGATGCTGGTGTCATGGAGCGGCGACAGTTTTTCGCGCTGACCGGTCTGACCCTGACCGCGGTCGCGCACCAGTGGCTTTTCGACCCTGCCCGGGTGGCAGCGTCGCTGATGGGCAAGCGTGTGGACCACGCGCTGGTCGATGACCTCGAGCGGGTCGTCGAGGCCCGGCGGCGGATGGACGACGCCATCGGCGGCGGCACCTTGCTGCCCTCGGTCCGGGAAGACCTCCGACTTGTGGTGGCAATGCTGAACAACGCTGCCTACACCGAGAACGTGGGCAAACGCCTACATACCGTCGCAGCGGAGTTCGGTCGGCTCGCCGGCTGGCTGGCCTATGATGCCGATCAACCTGCTCAGGCCCAACGCTACTTCTTGGCCGCGTTGCGGGCCGCCCATGTGAGCGGCGATCGAGCCGTTGGCGCCAACATTCTCGGATTTATGAGCATCCAGGCCGCGTATTCATTTCAACCCGCTGATGCGGTCGTCCTCGCCGAATCGGCCCTACGAGCCGAGCGCGAGTTGACCCCCGCAGTGGCGGCCTCCCTGCACGCCCGCCTGGCCATGGGTGCCGCCCGGGGGGGCGACGAGGCGACCTGGCAGCGAGCGCAGGACCGTGCCTTCGATCTCTTGAGTCGATCGGTGCCGGCGGAGGAGCCGACGTTGATCTACTGGTTCACCGAAGCTGACGCCCGAGGAATCGCTGGAGAATCCCTCCTCGCCCTCGGGCGGCCAGAACAGGCTCAGCTTCATTTGCGTCGCACCTTGTCATTGATTGATCCATTGTTCGCCCGGGATCGGGCATACTGGCTCTGCCATCTGGCACAGGCACGCATCGGCACGGGTGCGATCGATCAAGCCTGTGCTACCGCGGGAGAAGCGGCGGCCTTGATCAAACGCCTGGAATCTCCTCGTGCATGCAAACGTCTTGTTGAATTCCGCAGCGCTGCCGCACCGTACGCCCAGTCGGCGGCAGTCCGTGAGTTCGACGCGAGGCACCGCGACTTGCTCGGTGCCTCGCTAACCTGACCGGATCGATCTCCCAGCAGTAAGTCAAGATGGCAAGGGGGATCACGGCACCATCGGGGTCGCGGTGATCTGCCAAGATCAGTGTCTCGGTACGGGGAGCCGCACGGGATGCGGCTCGGTGCTTCCGTTCGGTGATCATGAAGCTGGCGGCGTGATCCAGACCCCCGATGAACCTCTGCGGTGCGGCAAACTGGCCCGGTGCCGCCACCTTCGCCGACGGAGCAGGCTCTGCTCGCCGGGCAGGGCCCCGTGCTCGCGGCGGTCGCCACGGGCGGTGCGTTGGGCACGGTGGCGCGGTGGGCCGCAGCGATCGCGTCACCCACGCCACCAACCGGGTTTCCCTGGATGACCCTGGCCGTCAACGTGCTCGGTTGCTTCCTCATCGGCGTGCTCGTCGCCCTGGTCACCGACGTGGTGGCGGCCCATCCGCTGGTGCGACCATTCCTGGGTACCGGTGTACTGGGCGGGTTCACGACGTTCTCCGGCTACGCGGTGGACGGCACCCAACTGCTCCAGCAGGAACGGGTGGGTGCAGCGGGGGCGTACCTCGCCACCACGCTGCTCGGGGCGCTGCTGGCCACCTGGCTCGGGCTCGGCATCGTCCGCTACCTGGCCGGAGCGCCGCGATGACACCGCTGCTGGTGGTGCTCGGCGCGACCATCGGGGCCCCGCTGCGGTACCTGGTGGACCGCGTGTTCCGGGTGCGCTACGGCGCCACCCTGCCCTGGGGCACGGTCACGGTGAACGTCGCAGGCTCAGCTCTGCTCGGACTGCTGGTCGGCATCGCCGCGCCACCGCCGGTGTTCGCGCTGCTGGGCACCGGGTTCTGCGGCGCGCTCACCACCTACTCGACCTTCGGTGTAGAGACCGTGCAGCTCGCCGCCACCGGGCGTCGCGGTATTGCCGTGCTCAACGCCCTCGGCTCGGCGGCGACCTGCCTGGCCGCGGCCGGGCTGGGCCTGGCACTCGGCGCGGCCATCGGGAGCTGAGGCTCAGCGCGAACAGCGCGCCAGGCACCCGCCTGAGCCCGACGATGTTGCGCCAGGTGATCACCCCGCCATCGCGGACGGCCTCCGTCAGGACACTCATCGACCGGTTCGACTAGAAGAGGATCAACGACACCGTGTAGATCACCAACCCGGCGAGCGATCCGACGACCGTGCCGTTGATCCGGATGAACTGGAGATCCCGCCCGACCTGCAGCTCCACCTTGCGCGAGGTCTCCTCGGCGTCCCAGCGCTGCACCGTATCCGTGATCAACGTGGTGATCTCGCGCCGGTAGTGGCGCACCACGTATCCCGCGGCGTCCCCGAGCCATCCGTCGATCTTGCCGCGCAGCTCGGCATCAGTGCTGATCCGGGCGCCGAACGAGACGAGACCGCCACTCACCCGGCGGCGCAGCTCGCTGGATGGGTCGGCCGCGGCGTCGAGCACCAGCTTCTTCACGGTGCCCCAGGCCTGACCGATGAAGCGCTGCACGTTGGGGTGCTCGATGATCTGTAGTTTGATCCGCTCGGTGCGCTCGATGGTTTCCGGATCGCGCTGCAGGTCATCGGCGAACTCCACGAGGAAAGTGTCGATCGCCCTGCGCAGCGGGTGTTCGGGGTCGGTCTTCACCCCCCAGGCAAAGTTCTGCACCTCGAGGAAGACCCGGTCGGCGACGAGGTCGTCGACGAACCGCGGCGACCAGCCGGGAGCCCGCTCGTGCACGATCCTTAACACCATGTCGTGGTTGCCCGAGATCCAGTCGTAGGCGCGGTCGCAGACGAGGTCGACGAGCCGGTGGTGTGCGCCGTCGGCCAGCACGCCCTCAAGCACCGTGCCCAGCGGCGGCCCGATCTGCTGTTCCGTCAGCTTGCGCACCAGTACCTGCTCGATCACCGCCTGCACGTCATCGTCGCGGAGCACCGTCACGATTCCGCGGGCCGCCGTGGCGAGCTCGGCGGTGATCCGGTCGGCGTTGTCGGGCTGGGCCACCCACGTGCCGACGCGGGCCGGGATCTGGGCCCGGTCGAGCTTGTCGCGCACGACGGCTTCGGAGAGGAAGTTGTCGCTGACGAAGTCACCGAGGTTGTCGCCCAGCACGTCCTTCTTGGTGGGGATGATCGCGGTGTGCGGGATGGGCAGGCCCAGCGGCCGGCGGAATAGCGCCGTGACCGCGAACCAGTCGGCCAACGCGCCCACCATCCCGGCCTCGGCGCCCGCACGCACGAAGGCGATCCACGCCGGCCCGTCGTTGACCTCCCACCAGCGGGCCAGCAGGAACACGACGGTGACCGCGAGCAACAGACCGGTGGCCAGCGCCTTCATCCGGCGCAGATCGCGGGCGCGGGCCTCTTCATCCATCCGGCCGATGCCCAGTCCGACCGCGGCCTTCGGCCGGTCCGGCGGCTTCAAGGACTCAGTGACCGAGGGCGGCTGCGACGGCTGCGCCAATGGAGGGATCTGGGACGTCTGCACGAACCCATAGTGCCCGCCCGAACGCACAACCGATGTCTGGACCGGGCATGCGCTACCCCCACGGCCCCGGGGGCACCTCCCGGGTGCTGGAGCTGGCCGGGGTCGGCGGTTTTCCACCGACCCCGGCCATGCTTATGGTGCGGCCGCACGACGAGAGAGAAGTGCCCCCTCGGGCGCCGCACCACCGGCTATCCCGGGCTCCCGGCGCAGCGTGACAGACCGCGACAACGGGAGCGAGCCGGGCGCCGGCTCGCGGTCGAAACTAGGACGCATATCCCGCGGTAGCTGTCCCACCACGACATCGCCGACCTCCTGATTGCGTCTACTTCTGTGAGTTCCAACCCTGAGCAGGGGACCTAGGGGACGGGTCGTGTTCGTCTGAGCTGTGACCGCGCATGAACACGAGACGAGCGGGCACAACTGCCGTCGATGCAGATGTCATGGCGATCAACAACAGGTGGCCGGCACGCGACCTGAGGCCGGTGGCTAGCCCGAGCGGGGGTCACACCGGTCACCGCGGATGCTGCGTCGGTCAGCGGCTGTCACGCTGAGCAGATGCTGATGATCACCGGATCGACCGGGTATCTGGGCCGTGCACTGGTGGACCTGTTGGTCCGCCGCGGGGTGGAGGTGCGCGCCGCAGTGCGCGACTCGGCGCGGGCGGCGGAGGTGCTGCCGTCCGGCGTGGAGGTGGCCACCGCGGACCTGGCGGACGTCGAAGCGCTCGAGCGCGCCGCCCGCGGCTGTTCGGGTGTGCTGCATCTCGCCGGGTCGGTGGGCCATTCGGCCGAGCAGATCCGGCGGACCAACGTGGCTGGCACGCGCAATGTTCTCGCCGCCGCGGTCGCCGCCGGTGTGCCGCGACTGGTCTACACGAGCAGCAGCGCCGGGATCATGGACGCCTCTGGACTGGTCGCCGAGGAGCCGGTCGGCCCGGCCGCCCTCACCGACCCGTACTCCACGAGCAAGGCCGAGGCCGAGACGCTCGTGCTGGCCGCGGCTCGAGAGGGACTGGCAGCCATGATCGTCAACCCGGTGAGCCTCTACGGGCCGAGTCCGCTGGGACCGTTCAGCTACAACGAATTATTCCTGGCCGCCGCACGTGGGGAGGTCGAGACCGTGGTGGACGCGTCCGTCGGGTGGGTGCTCGCCGAGGACGCCGCCGCGGGACACCTGCTTGCCCTGGAACGGGGGGAACCGGGGCGGCGGTACGTGCTGTGCGGCGAGGTGGCGACGTTCGGCCGGATGCTGCGCACGTTCGCCGGACTGGTCGGCGGAACGCAGGTACACACCGTGGCACCTGGCTCAGCGCTGGGCGCGGACGCCGGGACGTTCGCCCGGCGCTCGGAGGTCTACGGAAAGTTCCCGCCGGTCCACGTCAACGACTCCGGCGCCCGGGGTCTGGGGTTCGCACCACGTGGAGTGGACGAGGGCTTGAAACTCACCGCTGAGTGGATCGGGCGGATCTAGATCCCTGCAGACGCCGGTGCCGGCGACCCCTGTCGAGGTCGCCGGCACCGATCCGGCCGCTGAGGCCGGTGAGCTGGGAAAGTCTGAGCGGTCAGACGGGACGGACCGTGTCGGCCTGCGGACCCTTGGCGCCCTGGCTCGCCTCGAAGGAAACGCGCTGGTTCTCCTCGAGGGTCTTGAAGCCGTCCGACTGGATGGCGGAGTAGTGCACGAAGACGTCCGGACCGTTGTCATCGGTCGCGATGAAGCCGAAGCCCTTTTCGGCGTTGAACCATTTGACGGTGCCCTGCGGCATAGCTGTTTCTCCCACACGTGAAGCGGACCCGGCCGGCACTGTGCCGATCGGAGGCTGCGTAGACCACGAACGCAAGGAGAAAGCTCATCGAACGTCCGTGAAGCCCACCGTCACTCTCCACGGACGCTTCACAACGATCGAGGAAGACACGACTGCAACCGCGAACGAACCTATCACGCCATCGAACGGGCGCAGGCCCGACCGGCCGGACACGACAGGAGCCCGCCTCCTCGATGAGGAAACGGGCTCCCGCTGAGTGGTTCAGATCCTGACGGATCTACACGACGCGCACCCCGGTGGCCTGCGGCCCCTTGGCGCCCTGGCCAACCTCGAACTCCACGCGCTGCCCCTCGTCGAGGCTGCGGAAGCCGCCGGCGTCGATCTCGGAGTAGTGCACGAAGACGTCAGAGCCGCCGCCGTCGACGGAGATGAAGCCGAAGCCCTTCTCGCCGTTGAACCACTTCACAGTTCCCTGTGCCATAAAATCTGCTCCTCGCAGGTGGTGGGCTCCGCACTGTGCGGGGACCCGGCCGAACCCCGATGCCGCAGGTCAGCGCCCTGATGGCGCTGACCTGCGGACACCAACTCGTTCCTGCGGGCGTGCACAAACACGAACACCGAAACAGGCGACCACCTGCTTCAACGTGGACGCCTCCCGGTTTGTTCCCGGCACCGTGATCGGGATGGTCCCGTCGGCCGGCCCCCTCGGCGCACCCGGACGCGTGAGTTCGCTACCTCAGCCCAGGGGTAGTTCGGCGACCCTGCGCCAGGTGCCAGGAGCGTCGGAGCCTTGGAACAGCTGAGCTGCACGAACGGCGGCCTTGATCGGGAGCCGGGTGCTCGTCGCACGAGCTGCGGCGCGCATGCGGCTCAGGTCGGCGGGTGATCCGATGGTCAGATGCGGGACGACATCGGCACAGGCGCCGCCGTAGGGCGGGCAGTCCGGAAACGCCGAGCACACGGCGACGGTCAGCGCCCTGAACCCGTCGTCAGGCTCTGGAGCGAGCCACACCACGGCCTCACCGAACCACTCGATGCATCGAAAGATCACGTCGAAACGTGGCACTGCACGGACCACCCACTCAGTTTGCGCAGCTCCCACGGGTCGAGCCGGTCAGCTCACCAACCTGATCAACGCACAGCGGACCGCCGCCTCCCCACGCACTACACGCCGTCCAGTAGCCGGCGACCCTGCGCCAAACATCCCTCGCCGTCGGGTGCGGTCCGGCCTCCCTCCGCCAGGCCGGAACGCACCCGGCGCGGGGCGTCCGCACCCGCGCCTGCTGGCCACAATCCCGCCCGGTGCGGCCCCGCTCTGCTCGCCTCCCCTTGGAGGACAACCGCTGTGACCACCCACCCCCGCCCCGCCGGGCCGCCGACCGGCCGTCGCCGGCTCCGCGCCGTCCCATCCGCCCCCGACCACGGACCCGTTCACGAACCCACTCACCAACCCATTCACGAAGGCGAGGTGATCGCCGAGGTCCGCCGATTGGAGCGAGAACGCGAGGCCGGCACCGTACGCAAACCCGGCCGCGCGATGACGGTTGAAGCGTGGCTCACCCACTGGCTGGAGAACATCGCACGAGCGTCGGTCCGTCGGTCAGGTACAAGGCGTACCGGGCGTATCGCACGGCGGTTCACCATCACCTCATCCCCGGCATCGACAAGCACAGGGTGAACAAGATCGAGCCCGAGCACTTCGAGAAGCTGTACGCGAGGATGCTGGCCGGTTACCTGCGCAAGCCAGCGACCGCGCACCAGGTCCACCGCACGGCTCGGACAGCGTTCGGCGAGGCGCTACGACGCGGGCACATCAGCCGCAACCCGGTGGCGCTGGCGAAGCCACCACGAGTCGAAGACGAAGAAGTCGAGCCGTTCGAGATCGAGGACATCAAACGACTGATCAAGGCAGCGCTCGACCGGCGGAACGGAGTAAGATTTGTTCTTGCGCTTGCGATCGGAACACGTCAGGGCGAGACCATCGGCTTGACGTGGTCGCGGCTGAACTCGAACACACGGACGCTCACGATCGCGAAACAGTTGCAGCGCCAAACCTGGGAGCACGGGTGCGCAGATCCACATGCGTGCGGCGCGAAATACCACAAGACCGCTCCATGCAAGGAGGGATGCCGGCGGCACACACGCGCGTGCCCACCACCGTGCCCCGAGAGCTGCACGAGCCACGCCCGATGGTGCCCACAGCGACGCGGTGGAGGCCTGGCCTACGTCGATGTGAAGTCCCGCGCTGGCCGCCGCGGCATCGTGCTACCCGTCCAGCTCTACGCGCTGCTGGAACAGCACCGGGCCGCACAGGCTCAGGAGCGCGAGCACGCCGGGACCGTGTGGCAGGACGGCAGGTGGATGTTCGCCCAGGAGAACGGCCGCCCAATCGACCCAGGCCAGGACCGGAACGATGGGAAGCTCCTGCTCTCCGAAGCCGGGGTCCGAGACGCCAAGCTCCATGCGGCGAGGCACACCGCAGCAACGGTGCTGCTGCTCCTCGGCGTTCCCGAGCGTGCGGTGATGGAGTTCATGGGCTGGTCCAACACCGCCATGACCAAGCGCTACCAACACGTCACCGCGGTGCTCCGTCAGGACATCGCGAACCGCCTCGACGGGTTCCTCTGGGGCAGCAACTGAGACGGGCGCGGCGCCCACGGACCAGCCGAGACAGGTTCCTGCTGGTCACGGTGGTGGCCAGGGGCGGGGTCGAACCGCCGACCTACCGCTTTTCAGGCGGTCGCTCGTACCAACTGAGCTACCTGGCCGGAAGGGCCGACTGCACATCGGACACCTGCATGGAGCGACCCAGACGGGACTCGAACCCGCGACCTTCGCCGTGACAGGGCGACGCGCTAACCAACTGCGCCACTGGGCCTTGCTTGTAACCTACTGCTTCGTACTGTACCCCCAACGGGATTCGAACCCGCGCTGCCGCCTTGAAAGGGCGGAGTCCTAGGCCGCTAGACGATGGGGGCTGGTGACCGCCTGGGCGGCCCCCGCCCGCAACGGCTGTCCGTTCGGAGCGATTCCAGCATAGGGCAGGTACCGACCCGCACCAAAACTGGGGAGCCGGTCGGACTACGCCGCTGGTCAACGGGTGACCGGCGGTGGTTGGTCCGGGCTGTTGGAGATGAGCCCGAGCATGTCCAGCAGCTGCCGGAGATCCTCGGAGTCGGCCGAGTTTCGGGCCACGACCATCCGAGCGCGCTGCAACTGATCGTCGGAAACCCGATACGCGTCGGCCGCCGTGCGCTGGGTGGGGATCACACCCGCCGGCACAGCACGGTCCGCACCCATCTCTCGTCGCGCGCTCCCGATACCACTCATCGACGCTCCCCGTCCGGTTGTCATCAGGCCGCAGCCGAGCGGGGGCTACGAAGCACGGACACCACTGTCCGAAAGCGGCGATGTCTCACCGGTCGGTTGCCCCTACCCGAACCAGGTTCGCCGCACTCAGCCACCCCCGTGGCCGTGACCGGCAGGTTACCTATCGCAACCACTCTGCGCATGCCCCTTCACGGGTGAGGTGGGCGTTACGCTCCGACATGACGGCACCACTGTCGGGAACAGGGGCGACATCGTACCCCGTACCCGTATCATCGCGGCAGGATCCGATCGGAGGCTCACATGCCCGCCTACACCGACAACCGCGAGGTGTACCTGCGCCGGTTGCGTCGCATCGAGGGCCAGGTCCGCGGCCTCCAACGGATGGTTACCGAGGACGTCTACTGCATCGACGTCCTCACCCAGGTATCCGCAGCCACCCGGGCCCTGCAGTC
>Ga0136617_10001098_pt1 | contig 23591 bp, 18 predicted proteins | sample AntDrymUQ3222106_2_FD_129672 | JGI IMG/M metagenome (GOLD analysis project Ga0136617, IMG submission 129672) | Polar desert sand microbial communities from Dry Valleys, Antarctica - metaG UQ322 (21.06) | ecosystem: Environmental > Terrestrial > Soil > Desert | place: Antarctica: Dry Valley...
CCGAGCGCCGCGCCCGCGAACGCGCGACCAAACGCCTGCTCGCGCAGCTCGAAGGCCTCGGGCACACCGTCACGCTGCAAGGGGCAGCCGCTGCGTGATGCCAACGTATTTTCCTAAGAGACCCACGTCTCTGATGAGGCGGTGCAGCTCGGAAACCAGAGTTCGCCAGGAGTTCGAATACCGTCCTCCAGCGGGACGCGGAACGGTCGTTCATCACGACTGCCGACGCCAGGCATCGCGTCCCACAGCCGAACGGAAACCGGGATGCCGACTTCGATCGGTTGTCCGGCATGAGGTGTGTGTTTTGTGGGACGGACCCGGACACGCTTCCAACGACGCCAAGCGGGAAGTCGGCCCCGGCTCACCCCCTCGGAGCGCTCGGCGGGTGCCGCGAACGGCCAGCGCTCAGATGCTGCCCTGGTGCACCGCCCGGTCGATCGACATCAACTCCACGGGTGCGCCGAGCACCTCGATGAACGCCACGACCACGCCCGGCGTGGGGCTATTGGGCGCGATGATCACGTGTTCTCCCTTGAGCGCACGCTCGAGGTCGTCGACCTCGAACGCGACGTGCGCGACGGTCTTGACGAGATCGGGATATGGAGCGTCGGCGTCATAGCGCTGCCATTGGATCCCGAACTCACTGGCCCGGTGGTCGCTGACGGTCATCTTGAGGTGCGGCAGCGCGATCTCCCCGTCAAAGCGGCCCACGGTGGGTATTCCGATGTGGTTGAACCTCAGCATGGCGCCAGTATCGCCACCCGAGGCCAGGCGCGCCGGTGGACCCCCTCGATGCTCGGACTGGCGAGCAGCGAGCTCGCGACCTATCGCCAACGCTGATCCGCAGCCGAACGTCTACCGGCACGGCTCTGTCTGAGCTAGGACCTCGAGATCGGGGGGCGGCAACGTGCGCGGCACCCGTTCGGTCGCGGGGCGCAGCGCGTAGAGAGGTTGTACGCCCGCCGGGATGTTCGTCGGTGCTGTGCGCCTCAGCGCCTGTGCGGCACGTAGCGCCAGCTCAGGGCGTTCTCCATAGATCGTGATCGTCGTGTTTGCGGTGTAGATCTCAAGGATCCGGCCCCGTCGAACATGGCCGCGGGGACACCCTTGATCGTCGTGGCCCGATGCTCCCAATCGGTGTACAGGCGAGCGTGCTTCTCGCACAGCGGCGTGCTCTGCACCTCAAGCGGCGGCAGACAACCTTCGTGGCCGAAAACGCCCGCGCCAGTTCGGCGAGGTCGTCGGCGTCCGCGACAGCGTCGTAGAAGGCGAAGACGCCGGGATAGCGCCAGCTCGCCACGGCATGCGCGTCGGACTCGGTCATGGGCCGGATGACGAAGGGATCGCGCGGCACGAAGCTGCGACGGTACCGCGCGCGTGGCGGCCGTCACGGCACAGGTGCCGAGCAGCGTACGGAGGAAGGGACAGCGGCGCGGTTGCGCGCCGGCGGCACGCGCCCTATCGCTGACGCACGCATGCAGACGTGTGCGGCGCAGCGCCCGGGATGTCCTCCAGGTAGCGCGTTCCCGCCGGAAGCTCGTCGGCGAGGACGGCGTGAGCGGGGCCGGGCTCGCGCAGGCTCTGCGCGAACGCGCGGAACCGAAAGCGGCGCAGGGCGATGCCGCGCAACGGCCGTATCTCGAACGCGATCGTCGTCCCTCGTCCGCCGACGAGCGCCGCGGCCTCGCGCTCGCTGGACCGCACGCCCTTCCCCAGCCCGATCTTCCGGACGGCGTGGGTGCGCCCGACGCGGTCGATCCGCAGCGACGACGTGCCGCGGTGCCGCCAGCGCCCGGGGTTCGCCGGCGACTGCGGGGGGCTGCCGTACCAGTACTCGAAGTCACGCCCAGCGCTCCAGCCAGATGCGGTCGGCGTGCACGCCGTCGGTCTCCGCCGGCACCATCACCTCGGAGACGTACTGGTGGAAGATCCGCAGATCGGCGCGGGCGCGCTCGCCGCCCGCGTCGACGAGCTTGCGGGAGCGCATCGGGAGACGAGCGCCACGACCAGGACGCTGCGCGTTCGCCGCATATCGACGTGTTGGCACCGGCGACGGTCCCGTGCGCCGGCGCGAGCGCATCGCTACGCGCCGCACGAGGCGCCGCGGCGATCACACGAGGCGGTCAACCAGAGCTCTGAGATCGGCCCGTGTCGGGGGGATCGACGCGGGTCGGCCGCGTGAGCTCGCGAACTGGCCGCGGTGGCGGCCGAAGCCGGCCGCGCCTGGCGCTCGCGCGAGTCCGGCGTGGTCGTGCGTGCTGCGGCTTCATCGACGACGATCATCGCCGGGCGCACCGGGTGGATCCTTCGACCGGCGGCGCAAATCTGCGCGCCGCGGTTGGCCGCGACGTCCAAGCACGCCGTTAAAGCCATCGTGTCCGTAAGTGGTCTTCTAGCTTCAGGCAACGCGACGCTGCGCCCGATACGGCCGGCATGCCACGCTCGCTCCCACGTTCCGCCGCCGCTGCGCTGCTCGCCTTCCTCGCGATGGCCGGGGTCTTCGCGCCGCAGGCCACGCCGGCCCACGCCGCGCTGCCGTTCAAGCCGCCGACCCTCAAGCCCACGGCGCCGCCCACCCCGGTGATCCCGGTGGTGCAGGCGCCGGTCAGCGTCGATCCGTCCGGCCCGGCGCGCGGGACGATGATCCTCGTGCACGGCGGCGGCTGGGCCGGCCACGACGGCTCCGCCCAGAACGAGCTGCTCAAGAACCCCGGCGATCTGTTCGTCGCCCGCGGCTGGCGCGTCGTGTCGCTGGACTACAACGAGGGCCCCGGCGGTCTGCAGGACGTCCTCAACGCCGCCGGAGCCGAACTGGCCCGCGGCTCCAGCAGCGGCCCGCTGTGCGTCTACGGCGAGTCGGCGGGTGCGCATCTGGCGCTCATGGCCGCTGCGAGGCTGCGCGCGATCGATTGCGTGATCGGCGTCGGCACGCCGACCGACCTCTTCCAGTACACCGTCGAGGCGTCGGCCAGCAGCGACGCCCGCGTCAAGCTCGTGTCCGGCCAGATCGTGCGCCTCTTCGGGACCACCGCCGAGACGACGGAGGCGTGGAATCTCGTCTCGCTCGCGCCCTCGATCCGCGCCGACGTGATGCTCGTGCACGAGACCGACGACGAGCTCGTCACCGCCTCGCACGGGCAGCGCTTCCGGGCCGCCCGGCCGACGACGCAGCTCGTCGAGCTCGAGGCGGGCGATCAGGGCAATCCGGCGACGGACTTCATGCACGGCACGGTCTCCGACATCGGCCGCGGCCGGTACCTGTCGGGCATCGGGTCGTTCGCCGATCGCGCCGTCGAGGCTCGCACCGCCGAGCGCGAGGCCGCCCGCACCGGCTGCTCGCGGGTCACGCGCTCGCTCGCCGAGACGGGCCCGAAGGGTCTGCAGAGCGCACTGCGCTGCCTGGCCCTCAAGGGAGCGGCCACGCTGCCCGCCGACAGCCGCCGCTGGCGCGAGACGAGCGTCAAGCTGCGCGGCAAGGTCAACGCCGCCCGCGTCTGGGCGTCCCTGCGCTCGACGAAGAACGGCCAGCGCGCACTGGCCGCGGCGACCAAGCGCCGCGCCACGGTCAGCGTGCGCATGGGTGACCGCTCGCGCGTGACCCTGCGCGCCGTGCGCAAGCGCTGAGCCTCCCATGCCGCGGCGCCGGCGCGGGACCGGCGGTGGTGGCTAGAACGCGCCGTGGTTGGGGTTGTGCAGCGGCGCGGGGTTGTCGCGCGGCGGATCGGCGGCGCCGCGCTCCTCCGTCCCAAGCGGTTCTACGCGCGGCGGCAGCCCGGGCAGCTTGAGCTTCAGCTTCCGGCCGTCCTTGAGGGTCAGCTCGTGCGGCTTGGGCTTCAGTGGCTCGCCCGGAATCGCGCTCATCCAGCGAGACTACTCCTTGGCTCCAACCCGCGTGCGAGAACGCTCAGCGCGGGCGGCGGATGCGGAAGTACGTGAGCTGCGAGCGGCCGTCGGCGACCGTGGCCGTCAAGCGGTACAGGCCCGCGCGCCGGCCAAGCTGCTTGGCCGACAGCGTGACGACGTGCTCGCCCCCCTTCGCGTCGACGCCGGTCAGCCGGCGAACGCTCGTGTACTGCCCGCCGCCGCGTGCGCGCTGCAGCCCGAACGTCACGTTCGCCGGGCGGCTGAGCGTGTAGGAGACGCGCAGCCCGCGGCCCGCCACGATCGTGCGCTTTGACCGGCGCAGCGGGCCCAGCACGGGCGCCGGCCGCGGCCGGCCGAGCACGCGCAGCACCGAGCGCGCCATGCTGGCCTCGCCGAGTGCGTTGGGATGGATCGGGAACGCCGGCGCCGTCGGGATCAGGCCCTCGAACCAGCGCGTGCCGGGCAGGGTGCAGACGTCGTGGCCGGAGCTCTCCTCGTACGTGTCGACGTACTCGGCGTCGTTGCCGACGGCCTGCTCGGCGAGCATCGCGTTCGTCCGGCGCAGCATCTCGTCGAGGTAGGTGATGTCGTCATCGGACAGCGGCACGAGCGGATAGCAGCCCTTGCCGTTGCGCGGCGCGACGGCGGGATAGCCGACGATCAGCACGCGTGCCTGCGGCGAGCGGGCGTGGATGCCCTGCAGCGCGGCGGCGATCTTCGGCGCGGTGGCGGCGATCTGGTCGACGAGCTGGTCGCCGCCGCCCGGCTTGGCGAAGTTCGAGCGGCAGGCGGTGCCCGTCGGCGCAAGCAGGCCGAGCCGCACGCACGTGATGGCCGCCCCCACGAGGCCGACGTCGTTGCCGCCGATCCCGATCGTGACGAGCCCCGCGTCGGCGCTCAGGGCGTTGAACTGCGGGGGGTTCGTGCCGAGTACGACCGGCTGCGGGGCGGTCAGGTCCGCGGTCGTCGCGGCCGAGCAGCTCACGTCGCGCAACGGCGGGCCGGTCGCCGCCCGCACGAGCGACGGGTAGTTGCGGTCTGAGCGCAGGCAGCCGGCCGGCTGGCCGACCTGGTTGGGCACGAGCGTCCCGGCGGTGTAGGAGTCGCCGAGCGCGACGTAGGGGTTGGGAGCGATGCCGTGGGCGACGGCCGCGGGCAGCAGTGCGGCGGCGGATGCGACGAGCGCGGCGAGCAGCGGGCGGCAGGCCATCGTCTGAGTATCACGCCGCGCTGCGAGGCATGCGCCGCAGAGCAGCCGTCAGCTTCACCTTGTTGTGTCCCCGCGGACCGGGGGCCGCGCGCGGGTGATCCTCAGCAAGCGCGAGAAGGCCAGGCTGCCCCAGGGGGTCGGGGTACAGCCGATCAGCCGTCGCGCAGCGCGGCGGCGACGATCCGCGCGGCGATCACCTGGCCGGTGATGCTCAGGTGGATCCCATCCTCCGCGCGCACGTCGATGATGCGACCGCGATAGGGCATCGTGTCGCGAAATCCGTCGGGCGTGAAGACCTGATCCATGCGCAGGACCTCGACGCCCTCGAGCCCCGTGGCGGCCTGCAGCACCGACAGGTTGACGGCGTCGGCGCTATCGCGCGGCCCCCTCGGAATCGGCAGCGTCAGCCAGAGCACGCGGCCCCGCCCCTCGCGCCGGTAGCTCTTCATCATCACGCGCACGCGGCGGGCGTACTCGGCAATCCAGCCGGCTGCACAGCACTCGAACGTCGCCCCGTCGGGCGCGGTCAGCGGGAAGCGGTCGAGGATCCCCAGCGAGACGACCGTCGCTGCCTGGTGCTCGCGCCTGGTCTGCTCGCGCGCGAGCCCCCCCCACGGGCCGAACGGCTTGCTGATGCCCGTGCTCGGGCGGACGTCGCTGACGACCTTGGCGCCGTCGCCGAGCTCGTCGGCAAGGAACGTGTCGAGTCCCTGCATCGTCGAGTCGCCGGTCGCCAGCACCGTTGGCGGCGGCGTCGTGGCGCCGACGCCCTCGCCGACCGCGACGGCGCGCCGGATGCGGTGCCCGCGGAAGCGCAGCTCCACGCGCCAGCGCCCGGTCGCAGCTGCCCGGAAGCGATGGGTCGCGACCGAGGCCGCGCGCCGCAGGTGCACCTTGTCGCACGAGCCCCTCGCCCCCGGCGGCGTGATGCACAACCTCGGCGTGACGCTGCCGTTGCCCCAGCGGTCGATCACGCTGACGCGGCCCACCGCGCCGGGCGCCACGCGCCGCGGCACCTTGAGCTCCAGGCGCGTCGCGCACGACGACGTGCGCACGCTGTACTCGCCGACGGCGAGCCTCCCGTCGGCGAGGGGAGCGCTCGCGGCGAAGCGGCGCACGAGCCGGTCACAGCGCCAGGTGACGGCGTCGCGCAGGATCGTCTCGTCGCCCGGCGACGTCTGCGTCCCGAGCCGGACCGACGTGTCGCCGATGCGCTCGTGAAACGTGACAGGGGCACCGAACGCACCGAAGAAGTGCAGGCTGATGACACCGGCCTGCGTCGCGTCCGCGGCGAAGAAGTGCTCCTCGACCGGAGGCGGGGGAGCCGTCTGCGCACCCGCCGGCGCGCCCGCGAGCACCATGGCGGCGACGGTGGCCAGGATGACGGCGGGCCGCAGTGTCTGGAGCCGCCGCACGAAGTCAGCGTACCCGCATGCGGGCGCCGGCGGACCGGCTGGCGAGATCACCCGCTCGCGCGGTCGGCGTCGCCTCAGGCGATCCCGATCAGGCCGGCGCAGACCCAGTTGTGCGCGCCGCGCCCGCCGTTCCACAGCCTCGCCGCGAGCCGGTCCTGCTCGGCCTTCGGGGCCAGGTAGGCGTGTGGCGTCGAGCCGCCCAGGCCGCGCCAGGTCGCGGGCATGAACTGATAGAAGCCCGACGCGCCGGCGAGGTTGGGCGGCAGGTTCTGACCGCCGGACTCGCACTGCACGATCGGCCACGGGATCGCCCACGGCCCGCCCGGCCCGACCGCCTTGAGCGCCCGTGCGCGCTGCGCCAGCAGCTTGCCCAGCGAGCGCTCGGCGCGGCGGCGGTCGGCGCGCGTGCCGCGCAGCAGCGCCGTGCGCGTGCGCCGCGCCGCCGCCAGCCGCGCGCGCCGTTCCTGCAGCCCGGCGGCGATCGTGGCCAGCGCGGCGTGGCGGCGGCGCACGGCCTCGGCCGCGAGGCGCCGCTGCGCGGCCAGCCGCGTCAGCACGCGGCGCTGGGCGAGCGCGTCGCGCCGCGCGTGCTGCACGGTGTCGAGGATGCGCTGGTCCTGGGCCTGGATGCGCTTGAGGAAGTCGACCGTCTCCAGCAGCTGTGCGAAGCCGTCGGAGTTCAGCAGGACGGTGACGATGTCCGGCCGTCCGCCGGTGTAGCGCTCGCGCAGCAGCGTCGAGAGCGTCTCGCGCGACTGCCGCAGGCGCGCGCGCAGGCGCAGCGCGCGAACGCGCTGGCGGTCACGGCGTTGCTCGGTCGACGCGAGCACGTGCTCGGCGGCGCTGAGCTCGGCCTGCACGGCCGCGACGCGCTTCTCGAGGATCGCGACCTCGCGTGCGGTGACGCGCTCGAGCCGGCCCAGGCGCGCGACGGAGCTCGACAGCGACTGCTCGCGGTCGCGCTGCGCGTCGATCCTGTCGCGCAGACCGCCCTCGCTCTGCTGGCCGATCGCGGGCACGGCAGCGAGCGCCGCGGCGAGGACGGCGAGCAGGAGGACGGGTGCGCGCAGGCGAAAGCGATCCATGACGGCGCGGGCCAACCTAGCCAGCCCGCGCACGGGGGCGTAGCGCTGCACGAGGTCGTGCGGCCGACGCAGACAGCGCGAGCGCGCTGTCACACGCGCGAGGCGCCGGCGGCGCCGAGGCGTCCCCAGAGCGCGACGAGCAGCGCGAAGATGATGGTGATCGTGAGCATGACCAGGTTCTCCTGATTGCTGTATCGGCAGGTCGCGCTCGCTTCTGTACCGCGAAACCCGAAGATCACGCGAGGGGGTGGCCGGTCCGCAGGGCGCACGTCATGATGTGCGAGATGGCCTACTCCGTGCCCGATCTGCCCTATCCGTACGAAGCGCTCGTGCCGCATATCAGCGCGGACACGATGCGCTTCCACCACGACAAGCACCACCAGACCTATGTCGACAAGGCCAACGCGGCGCTCGACGGCACCGGCCTGGAGAACGCGCCGCCGCGCGAGGTCCTGACGCGGCTGAGTGAGTTTCCGCCCGACAAGCGCGCCGCGGTGACGAACAACGTCGGCGGGCATTACAACCACACCCTCTTCTGGGAGTCGATGACGCCCGGCGGTGCGACGAAGCCGGCGCGCGACGGCAAGCTCGCCGCCGCCATCCGAGAGACGTTCGGCTCCTTTGCCGGTTGCACGGAGACGATCAAGGAGGCGGCGCTGAGCCAGTTCGGCTCGGGCTGGGCCTGGCTCGTCTCCGACGGCTACCGCGTCCTGATCGTCACGACGTCCAACCAGGACTGCCCGGTCTCCGACGACCTCGAGCCGCTGCTCGGCATCGACGTCTGGGAGCACGCGTACTACCTCGACTACGAGAACCGGCGCCCGGACTACATCGACGCGTGGCTGAACGTCGTCAACTGGGACGTCGTCGAGCAGCGCTACGCCGACAGGCCGGTGCCCGAGGTGGCCGACATCCTCCAGCGGCTCGTGACGGTCTGCAACAACGAACGGCGCTTCGGCGAGGTCACGATGGACGAGGCGCGCCAGCATTCGACCGAGCTCAAGGCGCTGGCCGGCTGGGGCCCGATGGCGAAGGTCGGCGCGGTCGCCCGCGGCTGGAGCGACCTCGCGGTCAACATGCAGAAGCGCAAGGCGACGACGGTCGCCGAGCTCGATCCGGGCATCGTCGAGAAGGCGGCGATCGAGCTGTGGATCGTGCCGCCGGATCGCTCGATGATCTGACCGCTCGGGCGCCGCCCTCGTGCGCGCTGAGGCGCCGCGGGGCGAGGGGATGTACCGGGGGTTCCCGGATGGTTGCGCGCAGCGGCCGCTGGCACGGTCTGCGCCATGTCCACCACACTCAGCACTCCAACCATCGGGCGGCGCGGCGGGGTCATCCTGTCCGCGCTCGCCACCACCTTCGCCACCGCGGCGATCGCCGCGCCGCAGGCACACGCGGCGGTGACGTCGGCGACGCTCGCCGCGACGACGGCGACGCTCAACCTCGACGGGGCCGACGACGCGGTCAACGTGACCGTCGAGGGCGGGCTCGTCCGCCACGGCCTCACCGGGGGCGGCCTGGCGAGCGCCCTGGACTGGGACTCGGCGGCTGCCGGCGACCAGACGGTCCCCGCGAACGGGACGTTCACGATCGTCCTCAACGGCGGCGACGGCGCCGACGCCCTGACGGTGACCGCGACGAACACGGAGATCGCCAAGGCCGTGCTCAGCGGCGACGGCGCCGACGACCTGCTGACCGGCGCGCGGACGGCCGACGACCTGCGCGGCGGCGCGGGCAACGACCGTCTCGTCGGCTTCGTCGGCAGCGACGACGTGGAGGGCGGCGACGGCAACGACACGCTCGTGTGGAACAACGGCGACGGCAGCGACGTCATGGACGGCGACGCGGGTAATGACGGCGTCGAGGTCAACGGCGCGGCGACCGCCGGCGATGTGTTCACCGTCGTGCCCGCGGGTGCCCGCGTGGACTTCGATCGCACGAACCTCGTGCCGTTCTCGCTCGACATCTCGACCGAGCGACTCGAGGTCAACGGCCTCGGCGGCAGCGACTCGGCGACGGCCAGTGGAGCGCTGGCGCCGCTGATCCTGATCAGCCTGAGCGGCGGCACCGGCGCCGACACGCTGACCGGCGCCGACGGCCCTGACTTCATCGAGGGCGGAGAGGACAACGACGTCCTCGCCGGCGGCGGTGGCGACGATCGCATCGTCGGCGACCGCGGCGGCGACGCGATGAGCGGCGGCGACGGCGACGACACGCTCGTCTGGAACAACGGCGACGGCAGCGACGTCATGAACGGCGAGGGCGGCCGCGACACGATCGAGGTCAACGGCGCTCCCACCGCGGGCGACGCGTTCACGGTCGCTCCGGCCGGCGCGCGGATCGACTTCGACCGCACGAACCTCGTGCCGTTCTCACTCGACATCGGGACCACCGAGGCGATGGCGCTCAACGGCCTCGGCGGCGACGACACCGTGGCGGTCGGCGAGGTCGGCGCCTTCCAGGTCACCGCCGCGGGCGGATCCGGCAACGACACGCTCAACGGCGCCGGTGGCGCCGAGACGCTGCTCGGCGGCAGCGGCAACGACGCCATCACGCCCGGCGGCGGCCAGGATGTCGCAGCCGGCGACGAGGGCAACGACACCATCGCCGTGCGCGACGGCGCGTCGGACTTCGTCCGCTGCGGCGACGGCGCCGACTCCGTCAGCGCCGACACGGCCAAGCTCGACGTCGGGATGGCGGGCTGCGAGATCGTCAAGCGCCGCAAGCCGGGCGTGGCGATCAGCGGTCTCAGCCTGAAGGTCCGCAACGGCATCGCCGCGATCCGGCTGACCTGCCCCGCCGGCGCGCAGTCCAGCTGCAAGGGCACGCTTCGCCTGACCACCGCCGTGGCGGTCCGCACCGGCTCGCGCCGTGCCGTGCTCCAGCTGGGCCGCGCGCGCTACGACGTCAGGGCCGGACGCCCGGCTGTCGTCAGGGTCAGGCTCATCGGGCGGGCGGCGCGGCTGGCCAACCGCCGCACCGGCAAGCTCGCCGTCCGCGCGATCGCCCGCGCGAGCGCGCCGGGCGACACGAGCTCACGGCGCGTGACGCTCGACTTCGGGCGCGCGAAGCGGCGCTGAGTCAACGCCGTCCTCCGGCGAACCCCCCGATCGCCCCGCCCCGCCCTCAGCCAGAGGGCGGGGCGGTCGGTCGTTCGCGGCCGATGCGCTCGGCGACCTCGGCGCGCGAGCCGACCTGCAGCTTCGCGAACACGTTCGTCAGATGGCTCTCCACCGTCTTGTCGGCGAGAAAGAGCTGCTTGGCGATCCGGCGGTTCGTGTAGCCCTGCGCGACCAGCGTGGCGATCTCACGCTCACGCCCGCTGAGCGCGTCGAGCCCGCCGCCGCCGCCGGCGCGGCGCTGCGGCGCGGTCGTGCGGCGCCCGAGCCGGCGCAGCTCGCGCGCCGCCTCGGCGCGCAGGCGCTGCGCCCCGCACGACGCCAGCTGCGCCTCGGCGTCGCGCAGCAGCGCGACCGCATCCTCGCGCTGCCCGGCGCGACCCCGCGCGGCTCCCAGCAGCGTGCGCGAGCGCGCGCTCTGCAGCACGGCGCCGACGCTCTGCGCGAGCTCGATCGCGCGACCCGCCGTGTCGGCGGCTTCGCTGCAGCGGTCGTCGGCGAGCAGCATGCAGGCGCGCGTGTGCAGGAGCGCCGCCGACCGCAGCGGGAGCTCCAGGCCGTCGGCGGTGTGCTCGCCGCGCGCCAGCCAGGCCTCGGCCGCCGCCCGGTCGCCGCGCGCCAGCTCCGCCTGGGCCAGCTCCGCGTACAGCCAGGCACGCCGGCCCGGGTCGACGTGGGCGAAGTCCGGTGCGCCGGCGCGCTGCGCCTGAGCGAGGCCGCGCTCGGGATCACCCGCCTCGATGAACGCCGCGGCGACCGTCTCGCGGTTGGCCCGCGTCAGCACGATCTCGTCGAGGCCTTCGATGCTCGTCAGCGCCTCCTCGCCGGCGCGCAGGGTCTGCGCGAGGTTGCCGCACATGGCCGCGCTCCAGGCCTCGGCGAGCAGCGCGAAGCCCGTCACCTGCCGGTTGCCCGCCAGCCGCGCCGCCTCGACGGCGCTTTCGGCGACCTCGAGCGACTCGGCGAGCCGGCCGGGAACCTCGAGCGCAAACGCCAGGCCGACCATCATCGGCACGAGGAACTGACCCTGGCCTGAGACCCGCGAGACGGCGATCCCGCGCTCCAGGTGGCGGATCGCGTCGTCGTAGCGCTCGCAGAAGTACTCGGCGTAGCCGAGGTAGTACGGCGCGTCCAGCCGGCCCGCCAGCGCTTCGTCGCTCAGCGAGTCCAGCGCCGCGACGGCCTCCGCGCGGGCGAGCTCGGCGCGCCCCGTATGTCCGAGCGTGTACTCGGCGTAGCAGGCGAGCGCGGCGGCCACCGCGGTCAGCGCGGGCTCGTCGTGGGCGCGCGCCGTCGTGCGGGCACGCTCGGCCCAGTCGAGCATCGAGGCGAAGTCCGTGTCGAAGATCGCGTCGGCGGCGAGCTCGACCTGCAGTGCCGCGGCGTCGGCGGAGCCGTGGTCCGCGACGTCCGCCAGCGCGTGCAGCAGGCGCGCGTGAGCGGCGTCGTGGCGGCCGAGCAGGTTCTCGGCGCCGGCGCACATGCCGATCAGCCGCACACGCACCGCGCCGGCCTGCGCGGGCACGAGCGCGAGCGCCTCCCGCAGCGCATCGAGCCCCTGCTCCAGGCGCCCGGCGGCGACGAGCGCGCCGGCGGCGCCGATCAGCAGCTCCAGACGCCGGCCGTGTGACGATCCGTCCTGGGGCAGCAGTCGCAGGGCGGCCATCAGCCAGCGTGCCGCGCCTACGGGCGCGCGCGGCGCGACGTCGCGGGCGGCCGCCACGAGGACGCCGATCGCCTGCTCGTCGCCGATCCGCGCGCAGCGCTCGACGTGGTGCGCGCGCGCCGCGATCGCCCCGCCGCGGGCGGCGAGCGCCGCGGCGGCGCGGCCGTGGGCGGCCAGCCGCCAGGCCTCGCCCGCCGCCTCGTATAGCGCACGGCGCACGATCGGGTGGCGAAAGCGGTAGCGGCCGGGCAGGTCGGTCGCGGTGAGCAGATGGACGTCGAGCAGCTCGTCGATGCTGCCCAGCGCGTGCTCCTCGCCGATTGCCGCCGTCGCGGCGGCGAGCGGCAGATCGACCGGCTCGCCCGCTACGGCGGCACCCCAGGCCAGCCGCCGCGCGTCCTCGCTGAGGCCCACGACCTGCTGGCCGAGCGCGGCGGCGACCGCGTCAGGCACGGCCGTCAGGTCGTCGGCGTGCAGAAAGGCGCCGGGATCGCGCGCCGCGATCGAGGCCATCTGCTCGAGGTAGAAGGGGTTGCCACCGGTCAGCTCGTACAGCCGCGCGCGGACCGGGGCGGCGAGGTCCTCGCCGAGCAGCGCGTCGGCCTGCGGCGCCGACAGCGAATGCACCGCGACCATGCTGACCAGGCCGTCGCGCGTGGCGGCGTCCAGCGGCGCCGCCAGCCACGGCGGCAGCTGGCCGGCGCGAAAGGCGAGGGCGAACAGGACCGGGCCCTGCAGCGGCCGGCGCAGAAGATGGGCGACGAGCTCGAGCGAGGCGGCGTCGGCCCAGTGCAGGTCGTCGAGCGCCACGACGAGCGGACGCTGCCCCGCAAGCCGTTCGAGCAGAAAGCGCACCGCGCGGTGCGCGCGATAGCGCTCGTCCTGCAGGACCGCGCCCTGCGGCGCGGCGCCGGCCCGCACCGCGGGCAGGACCCACGCGAGCTCGGCCAGGCGGCTGCCGGCAAGCTGCTCGAGTCGCTCGGAGCCGATCGACGCGACGTGGTCGTCAAGCGCGTCGACCCACACGCCGAAGGGCAGCTCGCGCTCGAGCTCCGCCCCGCGCCCGGTCAGCGTGAGGTGGCGGTCGTCCTCGGCGCGGTCGAACAGCTCCCCGAGCAGCCGCGTCTTGCCGACCCCCGCCTGGCCGCTGATCACCAGCCAGCCGGACCGCTCGCGCGACAGCCGCGCGAGCGCCTCGTCGACCGCACGCAGCTCACGTTCGCGCCCGATGAGCTGTCCGGGCCGCTGCAGCGTCACAGCCCCGTATTCCACCGCGCGACCGTAGCCATGCCGGCCCGCAGCGCGTGTGCGATCGGACACATTGGAGCGCAACGCTACCGCCCGCAGTTGGGGCAGCGGGCGCTCGTCACCGGGTCAGGCGGTCCAGGGCAGCGCGCGCGTGCCACCATCGGGCGTCGATACGCTGCAATCGGCACGACTGCAGACGAGCGCCATGAGCCCGTCCGGCGCGCTGTTCTGGCGCGGCACGTCGCGCGGCACGAGCAGCGCGTCGCCGGCGCATCGTCGCGTTGGGCGTCTGAAGGACGGCCGCGCCTTCGCTGGTCAGGATCATCGGTGGCGACGAACTGCATGCGAGGCTCGAGGCGCGCGGGCATCCCGGCCTGCGCCGGGTACACGCCGCACGACGGTCGAGCACGATCGGCGCACGAAGCTGATCGTCCTGACCGAGCGCGGCGAGCACTGCCTGAGCGAGTCCGCTGTGATCCTCGGCGAGCCGCGCGACGCGTGGCCCGCGACGTCGGCACAAAGCGACTGGGGGAGGTCCAGGCCGGGCTGCGGGCGCTGCTGGCGCGCCACCAGCGCCCGGGTCAGGGCCTGCGCCCGGTGTGGTAGCTCAGGCCTCGTCCTTGGGCGGCCTGGGCTGGCTGAAGCTCGGCGCCTCGTAGGCCCTGCCGGGTATGCCGCCGAGGATGAGCACGCGCAGGCCGTCGTCGCCGGGCAGCAACTGGCGCTTCGTGTCGGGCCCGACGCGCACGGCCATGTCGGGCTCGAGCGCGATCTCCTCGCCGTCGATCGAGATCGCGCCACCGCCACCGATCACGACGTAGACCTCCTCCTGGCCGTCGTGGAGGTGGTCGTGGTTGGGATAGAACTCGCCCGCGCCGGGCGGCAGGTCGAGCACCTGCATCCCGAACGATGTGACGCCGAGGCTCGCCCGCGCCAGCTTGAACGCGCCGCGCCTCTTGGCGGCCATCTCGTTGAAGCGCTTGACGGTGTAGTCGGCCATGTCCTGCCTTTCGAGCGGAATTGCGTTCGCCAAGAGGCTAGGGGGTGGGACGTCTACGCCACCGGCCGCAGATGGCGCAGCGGCCGCCCGTCGCGCAGCTCACGCACGACCGCCTCGACGAGACCGTCGCCGTCGAGCCGCCGGCCGTCGGTCACCGCCGCGACGATGCCGCGCTTGCGCTGGATGAGCTGCGCCATCGTCTCGTCGATCGTGTCGGCGGCGAGCAGGTACCAAGCGGTGACGGCGTCGTGCTGGCCGATGCGATGACAGCGGTCCTCGGCCTGGTCGTGCATCGCGGGCGTCCACTCGAGCTCGAGGAACGCGACGTTCGACGCGCGCGTGAGCGTGATCCCCTGGCCTGCGACGCGCGTCGCGCCGACCAGCAGCTGCGGGCCGTCGTCGGATTGGTAGGCCTGCACCGCCGCCTCGCGCGCGGCGGCGGAGTCGCGCCCGATCAGGTGCACGGCGCTGGGAAAGCGCTCGATCAGCGTCTCCTGCACCTCGATGTGGCGGGCGAACACGACCAGCGGCTCGCCGGACTCCAGGAAGTCGGCGATCCACGTGAGCGCCGCCGCGAGCTTGCCGCGCGCGGCGAGCCGCTGCAGCGTCCCGAGCTGGGCGAGGCGCTCGGCGCGCAGCGTCGCGGCGATCTTCGCGTTGAGCTCGCTCAGATCCAGCGGCTGCGAGCGAAGCCACGCGATGACGTCCTCCTCGGCGAGGCGGTACTCCTTGGCATTGGACAGGGCGACGGGCACGACGACCTGGCGCTTGGCCGGCAGCTGCGGCAGCACCTCGGACTTCAGGCGCCGCACGAAGCAGCGCCGGCGCAGGTGCCAGTGCAGGCGCTCCTCCGACGAGTCGCCGCGAAACTGGCGCGCGAACTGCGCGCCCGAACCGAATTCCTCGAGACGGCCGATGACGCGCAGCTGCGCGACGAGCTCCTCGGCGTGGTTCAGCACGGGGGTGCCGCTCAGCGCCAGCCGCAGGCCGTCGGAGCGGACCGAAGCCGCCAGGCGCCGGACCGCCTGCGTGCGCTTGGCCTGCGGGTTCTTGACGTAGTGCGACTCGTCGACGACGAGCGCGCGCGGCTTGCGGCGACCCAGGGCCTCGCGGTGGGCGGCGACGATCTCGTAGTTGAGGATCGTGATGTCGGCGCCCGGCGCGACGGCCAGCCCGCGGCCTTCGATCAGCGCGACGCTGCGGTGCGGCAGCCAGTGCGCGGTCTCGCGCTGCCAGTTGAGCTTCAGCGACGCCGGGCACACGACGACCGCGGGAAACGCGCCTGCGGCCTCCAGCGTCGCGAGCGCCTCGACGGTCTTGCCGAGCCCCTGCTCGTCGGCGAAAAAGCAGCGCCGCGCGTCCAGCGCGTAGCGCACGCCCGCCCACTGAAACGGCGCAAGCTCGCCGCCCAGCACCGCGGCGACCGCCTCGATCGGCTCGCCCGTCGTCGCCCGGGAGCGCCTGATCTCGCTCACCGCCGCGGCGTGCTCGGCGCGCAGCGTGTCGAGCACGAGCGCGCCGGAGCCGTCGACCTCGACGCCCCACGTGGCCAGGAACGCGTCCAGCGGCTCGACGATCCACGGGTCGATCGGCAGCGTGCGGCTGCGCTCGTCGCCGCCGGGCAGCTTGCCGAACGCGATCCCGGCGTCGGGATCCCACAGCACGTCCAGGCGCAGGCGCTCGCCGTCGAACGTCCGTGCCGCCGTCAGCCGCGCGGGCGGCAGGCTGTCGCTGCCCGACAGCAGCGCGTCGACGCAGCGGCGTGCGCCCGCCTCCAGGCGCACAACGTCCTGGTCGGCGAGGGCGACGGCACCGGGCCGCGTCAGCGGCGCGAGCACGACCCCGTCGTCGCGCGTGATCGAGCCGGCGAGCAGCTCGGCGGGCGGTGTGCCCGCGCGCGTCGACAGCGTCCACCAGCCGCGCCCGTCGTAGCGCACGGCGCCGACCCTCCCGACCCAGCGGCGCTCGATCGCCGCCAGCCAGGCGAGCACATCGTCAGACGCGGTGAGCTCGGGAAAGCGCTCGAGGACGTCGGCGACGTGGACGCCGACCCAGTCGTCGACGGGCGCCCACCACTCGCGCCGGTCCCAGTCAAAGCGCCGGCCGGGGATCCCGCGCACGACGTGCACGATGCGCGCGTCGTAGGGGAATGCGAGCACGACGATCGGCCCGTCGTCGCGGTCGCGCAGCTCGACGTTGGGGGCGTGCGGGGCAAGCTCCATCGGTCGCCCACGGTAGCCGCCGCGCCAGCCGGTCCCGTCTACGCCCGTCGGGCGCGAGCGTCCACGGCGGGCTGACCAGGACTACCGCGCCAGCTCAAACCAGATCGCGGCGCCGACATCGCTCTGCACGCCCCACGATGCGGCCATGCGCTCGACGATCTGCAACCCCATGCCGCCGAGCGACGGCGTCTCGCGGGAGTGCAGCAACGCGTCGGGGGAGACGTCCGGCGTCTCGCCGGCAACCTCGATCCGCACGCGCTCGCGCCCGACCACGATCGACAGGCGCAGGACCCGGTCCGGGCGCGGCTCCATGTCGGCGACGAAGACCGCGATCAGCTCGGACGCCATCAGCAGCGCCTTGTAGCCCAGATCGCCGGAGACGCCGGGTGTCGCCGCGAGCTCGCGCCTGGCGATGCCCGCCGCCGCGGCCGTCGCCGGCAGCTCGACGACGCGCTGCGACGTGGAGGTACCCGCGGTCATCTGGCGTTGTCTACCCGATGTGCGCCCGCTGTGTCGCGGGACGACGGCCGCCGAGGCGGCTGCTGATCGGATGTTCGTGCAAAGCGCTCAAGCTCCCCGGATCCCGCGCCGATCATCACAGGGATGGCCACCTACACCCAGACGAAGGCTGCCCAGCCGCGCGTGCGCCCCGGCCGGCTGCTCGGCGACGTCATCGTCGAGCTCGGCTTCTGCGATCGCGACGGCGTCGAGCAGGCCGTCCACGAGGCGCGCGCCTCGGGCCGCCCGATGGGCCAGCTCCTGCTCGAGAACAAGCTCCTGCACCCGCACCAGCTCGGCATCGCCATCGCCGAGCGCTTCGGGTTGAAGTTCGTCGACCTCAAGGCCGTCGAGCCGGACCTCAGCGCGCTCAACATCATTCCCGAGGATGCCATGCAGCGCCTCGACGCGGTGCCGATCGGCTTCCGCGACGACGGTTCGCTGATCGTCGCCATGGTCGACCCGCGCAATCTGCTCGCCACCGACGACATCGCGATGCTCACGAACCGCAACGTCGTGCCGGTTGTCGTCACGCGTGAGGACCTCGACGCGCTGCTGGCGCGCAGCGACCGCATGTCCAAGCTCATCGAGCACGAGGAGGTCGAGCCCGAGGACGAGGTGGCCGCGCACGAGGCGGTGCTCGAGGAGGTCTCCGACGACGGGCCGACCGTCAAGCTCGTGCGTTCGATCATCGCTCAGGCGATCAGCCAGGGCGCGTCGGATGTGCACTTCGACCCCCTCGAGGGCGAGCTGCTCGTGCGCTACCGCGTGGACGGGATCATGCGCGACGTCACGCACATCCCGGCACGCCAGGCCGGCCGCGTGATCTCGCGTATCAAGATCCTCAGCGAGCTCGACATCTCCGAGAAGCGCGCCGCCCAGGACGGGCGCATGTCGCTCAACCTCGACGGGCGCCGAATCGACATCCGCGTCGTGACCGTCCCCCTCGTCTCCGGCGAGTCGGCCGTCCTGCGCGTGCTCGATCCGGGCGACACGCCGCGGTCGCTGGGCGATCTGGGGATGGAGGACGCCGATCTTCAGCGCGTGGAGCGGGCGCTGCGCCGCGCAGCGGCGTGACGAAGAGCCCGGCGAGCGGCTCGCCCGCCAGATGGGTCGCCACCGCCTGCGCCTGGCGCTCGCCCGCCGGCGAGAGCGCAGGGTCGGCCTGGCCCTCGAGCAGCTCGAACGGCTGGCCCTCGACGGCGGCCTCCGAGGCGCCGTGGCGCACGAGCACGATCTCGATCGCGTCCGCCGGCCGCGAGTAGTCCTCCTGCGGGTAGCGCTCGGCGATCATCGCGCGCAGGGTATGGCACCCGCGCGGAACTAGACTCGCCCGCGATGTCGCGCTTCTCCGAGCCCCAGGACCCGGTCTTCGCACGCCTGAACACGTCGCTGTCCTTCGACCGGCGCCTGTGGCACCACGACATCGCGCAGTCGCGCGCGCACGCACGCATGCTCGCCGCGCAGCAGATCATCGGCGACGATGACCGCGACGCCCTGCTGGTCGCGCTGGCCGCCGTCGAGGACGAGCTCGTCGCCGACGCCTTCCCGTTCCAGGACGGCGACGAGGACATCCACATGGCGATCGAGCGCCGCGTGACGGAGATCGCGGGCGCCGTCGGGGGCAAGCTGCACACCGCGCGCTCGCGCAACGACCAGGTCGCCACCGACGTCGCGCTCTTCACGCGCGACTGCGCGGGGCACGCCGCGCGCGCGGTCGACGCGCTGGCGCACGCGCTGATCGAGGCTGCCGAGGCGCACCTGGACTGGCCGCTGCCCGGCTACACGCACCTGCAGCGTGCCCAGCCGGTCTACCTCTCCCACCACCTGCTCGCGTACGTCTGGATGCTGCTGCGTGACCGCGAGCGCTTCGCCTTCGCGGAGTCCCAGACCGCGGCGCTGCCGCTCGGCGCCGGCGCGCTGGCGGGCGTGAACTTCGACACCGACCGCTCCGCCGTCGCCGCAGAGCTCGGCTTCGGCCAGGTCGCGCCCAACTCGATCGACGCGGTGTCCAACCGCGACTTCATCCTCGACTACCTGTCGGCTGCGGCGACGTGCGCGACGCACCTCAGCCGCCTCGGCGCCGAGCTCGTCCTGTGGTCGAGCGAGGAGTTCGGCTTCGTCACGCTGCCCGATGCGTGGACCTCCGGCTCGTCGATCATGCCGCAGAAGAAGAACCCGGACGCGGCCGAGCTGCTGCGGGCCAAGGCGCCGCGGATCGTCGCGCACCTCGGCGCGCTGCACGGCGTCATGCACGCGCTGCCGCTGACGTACAACAAGGACCTGCAGGAGGACAAGGAGCACCTCTTCGACACCGTCGACACGCTCGACGTCTGTTTGGCCGCGGCCGCCGGGATGATCCGCGGCGCGCGCTTCAACGCCGAGCGGATGTCGGCCGCCGCGTCCGACGACCTGATCGCCGCCACCGACGTCGCCGACCACCTCGTCAAGCAGGGCGTGCCGTTTCGCGCCTGCCACGGAATCGTCGCCGGGCTGGTACGCGTGGCGGTCGACTCCGGGCGCTCGCTGGCGCAGCTGACCGACGCGGAGCTCGCGGCGGCGTCCGAGCAGCTCGATCCGGCCGCCTTCCGCGAGCTGCTGTCGCAGAGCTCCTGGCTTGAGTCGAAGGTCAGCGTCGGCGGGACCGCGCTGACCCGCGTGCGCGAGCAGCTCGACGCCGCCCGCAGCGCGCTCGCGCTGCATGCCGCGTGAGGACCGCCGCCGACCGCCACCTGCGCGCCCTGCAGCTGCCGGTGGTCGAGGCCGCGCAGGCGCTCGTCGGCTGCACGATCACCCACGGCGACACGAGCGGCGTCATCGTCGAGACCGAGGCCTACCACGAGTCCGAGCCCGCCTGCCACGCGTTCGTCGGCGTCACGCAGCGCACGAAGCCGCTCTTCGCGGCGCCCGGAGTCGCCTACGTCTACCGCTCCTATGGCATCCACGCCCTGCTCAACGTGGTCGTCGAGCCATCGGGCGTCGGTGCCGCCGTGCTGATCCGCGCGCTCGAGCCGCTGCGTGGCATCGACCGGATGCGCGCGCGACGCGGGCGCGAGTCGCTGACCGAGCTGTGCTCGGGGCCAGGCAAGCTGACCGAGGCGCTCGCGATCGGCCTGGAGCTCGACGCGACCCCGCTGCTCGGGGGCCCGATCGGGCTCGGCCCGCCGCCGGAGCCCGGCGAGCCGCCGCGGCTGGTCGCCGGTCCGCGGATCGGGATCACGCGGGCGGTGCAGCTGCCATGGCGATTCTGCGCCGCGGGCAACCGGCATGTGTCGCGCCCGTGGCCGCCGGGCCTGCTGGCCTGACGAGCGGCCGCTAGGGCTGCGGCATGGCGCCGCCGGACGCCGGGGCCGCCCCGGGCGCGGGCGCGGGCGGGGCAACCGGCGCCGGCGGCGTGGCAGGTGTCGGGGGTCCCGCGCCGCCGCTGTCGCCGGCGGCAGGCTGCGCCTCGCCGTCGTCGCTCGTACCGCCGTCGACCTGCGTGTCGGGCGGAGCCGACGGCTGCCCGGTCAAGGGGACGGCGCCGGCCGGCGCCGGCGTGGTCGTCGTCGGATCCGTTGCCAGGCCCGCCTGCATGCAGCGCTTGGAGGGCTTGGCGTCCTCCTTGCGCTCCTGCTCCTCGCGCTCGCACTGGCGCTCGAGGCGATCCTCATCGGCCTGCAGGACGGCGAGCAAGAAGTCGCGCCAGATCTGCGCCGGGTACGTGCCCCCGGCGACCGGCTCGCCGCGGTACTCGCTGCGCATCGGCCGCAGCTCGTTGGGATAGCCCACCCAGACGGCGGCCGTGAAGCGGTCCGTCGCGCCGACGAACCAGGCGTCGCCGTAGTTCTCGGTCGTGCCCGTCTTGCCCCAGGCACGGACCTGCCCCAGCTGCGCCGCGCGCGCGGTGCCGACCCTGATGACGGACTCGAGGATGCCCGTCGTGGTTTGGGCCACGGCCCGCGGGATGACCTGCTTGCGCCGCGCGCGGTTGCGGTCCACGACGCGCGAGCGCCGGTCGCGCAGCGTGACGCGGCGGATGCCGACGGGACCCTTCGGCCCGGCGCCGAGCGTGCCCGTCACGAGCTCGCCGCCGGTGGCGAACGTCTGGTAGGCGTGGGCCATGTCCAGCGGCGTGACGCCCTGCTCGAGGCCGCCGAGGGTGATCGCGTAGTTGCTCGAGACCGGCGTGCGGATGCCCATCCGCGTGGCCGTGCGGGCGACGCGCCTGGTGCCCGCCTTGATGCCGACCTGGGCGTAGACGGCGTTGTCGGAGAACGTCGTCGCCCGCGCGAGCGTGCTCACGCCGGAGTAGGCGCCGTCGTAGTTGTTTACGGTGAACCTCTCGCTGCTGTCCGGTACCTGGATGACCTGCTTCCTGGACGTCCAAGTCGATCCCGGCGAGATCCCGCGCCGGATCGCGGTCGCCAGGACGAACGGCTTGAAGGCCGATCCCGGCTGGCGCTGGCCCTGCGTGGCGAGGTTGAAGGGAACGCGGTCGTAGTCGGTTCCTCCGACCATCGCGCGCACCTCGCCGGTCTTGTTGTCGATCGCGACGAGCGACGCGTTCGGCCCCCAGGGCGGGTTGCCCAGCCAATTGGCGATCGCGTCCTCGGCACGGCGCTGGATGCCGAGGTCGATCGTCGTCTGCACGCGCAGGCCACCGAGCAGCGCCTGGCGGGCTCCGTAGCGCTCGATGACCTGCTGGCGCACCCAGGTCGCGAAGTACGCAGAGGACTTGCTCGCCGCCTGCGCCTGCGGCGGGCGGATCATGTTGCGCGAGGGCACCGGCTCGCGCAGCCCGCGCTCGTACTCGACCCGCGTCAGATAGCCCTGTTCGAGCATCTTCGCCAGCACGATGTCGCGCCGCCGCTGCGCCGCCTCTGGGTGGGCGATCGGGTCATATGCGCTCGGCGAGGCGACCATGCCCGCCAGCAGCGCGGACTCGTGCGGTTTGAGCTGGCTCGCGCAGCGGTCGCCGGGCTTGCCGCAGCCGGCGTGGTCGGCGACGCGCGCGAAGTACGTGCGCGCCGCGGACTCGATCCCGTAGGCGCCGTTTCCGAAGTAGATCGAGTTGAGGTACTCCGTGAGGATCTTGCGCTTGGACCACTTGCGCGTGAGGTGGTAGGCCAGCGCCGCCTCGCGGGCCTTCTCGGCGAGCGTGCGCTGGCTCTGCTTCTGGGTCGCGTTCTTGACGAACTGCTGGGTGATCGTCGAGCCGCCCTGGACCGCGCCGCCGCTCGTGATGTCCGTCCACAGCGCGCGCGCGGTGGCCCGCAGGTCGACGCCGTCGTTCTGGTAGAAGCGCTCGTCCTCGATCGCGATGATCGCGTGCTGCATCGACAGCGCGATCTCCTTCGTCGGGATGATGATCCTGCCCTGGTCGGCGAGCGTGGCGAGGTAGTTGTCGTGGACGTCGACGAGCAGCGAGTTCTGTGCGCGCTGGAAGCCGCGCTGGTTCTCGAGCTCGGGGAGATCGGCGGCGACCGCCATCATCATCCCGAAGGCGGTCGAGATCAGGGCGATGATCGACAACCCGAACAGGATCAGGGCGAGCCGCAGCCGCTTGAGCCGCGGACGACCCAGCGGGGGGTCCGAGAGGACCGGGATGTCGCGACGTGCGGAGTCGTTCATGCGAACGCTGAAACGGCTGCTTCGGGTGCGGCGATGATCCCCCTGGCGCCCCGATGACGACAGCTGGCGGCAACCCAGGGCGATGCGGACTCTAGCATTGGTCGCATGAGCGCTCGCGCCGATGACGACGCACGGTTTCTGGCGCGCGACGTCGTCGACTGCCTGCCCCACGGCGCGCTGGCGCGCAAGCTCGCGCGCGACCGGCCGCTGCGCGTCAAGCTCGGGCTCGACCCCACCGCGCCCGACGTGCACCTCGGCCACACGGTCGTCCTGCGCAAGCTGCGCGAGTTCCAGGACCGCGGGCACGTCGTCGTGCTGATCATCGGCGACTGCACGGCCCGCGTCGGCGACCCCAGCGGGCGTTCGTCGACGCGCCCGGTGCTGTCGGGCGAGCAGATCGACGCCAACGCGCGCACGTACGTCGAGCAGGCCACGAAGGTGCTCGATCGCGATCGCCTTGAGCTGCGCTACAACTCCGAATGGCTGGACATGTCGATGGTCGAGCTGTTCGCGCTCACCCGCACGACCACCATCGCGCAGCTGCTCGAGCGCGACGACTTCGCCAAGCGCTACGCCGGCCGCGAGCCGATCTCGATCCTCGAGCTGCTCTATCCGCTCATGCAGGCCTACGACTCGGTCGCCGTGCGCTCC
>Ga0136617_10001099_pt1 | contig 23584 bp, 17 predicted proteins | sample AntDrymUQ3222106_2_FD_129672 | JGI IMG/M metagenome (GOLD analysis project Ga0136617, IMG submission 129672) | Polar desert sand microbial communities from Dry Valleys, Antarctica - metaG UQ322 (21.06) | ecosystem: Environmental > Terrestrial > Soil > Desert | place: Antarctica: Dry Valley...
CTGTGACACGGTGGGCCACTCTACACCCGATGGCGCGCGCGCGGTCGTGCGGTTTGTTAAAAACATCATCGAGGAGCAAGGCGGAAATGTGAGACTCGACTGGCATGGGCATCAGGACCGCGGACTCGGTGTGATCAATTCGATCGCCGCTATCGAGGGCGGTGCGGATCAAGTTCATGGGTCGGCCCTGGGAATCGGCGAGCGGGTCGGCAATACACCGATGGATCAGTTGCTGGTCAACCTCAAACTCATGGGTTGGATCGACAACGACCTGACGCGACTCGGCGAGTACTGCGAAGTCGCCTCGTCGGCATGTGACTGGACTATACCTTTCAATTATCCCGTGTTTGGGCGCGATGCCTTTCGCACAGCCACTGGCGTACACGCCGCCGCTGTGATCAAGAGCTACCGGAAAGGCGACCGAGCACTTGCCGACCTTGTTTACTCGGGCGTACCGGCCGGTCAATTTGGGCTGGAGCAAATCATTGAGATTGGGCCCATGAGTGGTAAGTCCAATGTGATTTATTGGCTTGAGAAACGAGGCATTGAGCCGAGTGACGAGCGCGTCAATCGGATCTATGAACGCGCCAAGCGGTCGTCCGCGGTATTGGCTGCCGAGGAAATTTTGCAACTCGTTTGAGAGATACGCCGGTCTGGATGTCTACTAGCATTTGCAGAGTGCAGAACATAAGTCGATCGATATGACGCCTGCGCTTACCGTAACAGCAGCTAAAAGCATCGAAGAGATGCTGACGTCGCCTTCCGTGCAAGCTGCCTTTAGTTTTTTTGATTCTCACAAAGCAGAAATCACCGAGGAACAGATAAGGATTTGCTCGATCCCCGCGCCTCCTTTTGACGAGAAGAGACGAGCTGACTATCTGTGTGAGAGGTTTAGCGAAATCGGGTTGGAGGATGCCCGCATTGACGAGGAAGGCAACTGCCTGGCGTTGCGGAGAGGACGCTCGCTTTCTCCTCTGCTCGTTGTCAGCGCCCACCTCGATACAGTTTTTCCACCAGGAACGGATTTCACTGTCCGGCGCATGGCAAACAAATTGTTGGCGCCCGGCATCTCCGACGATGGCTGTGGATTGGTTGCGCTACTCGCAATCGCTCGAGCTCTGGACCTAGGGAGGATTGTGACTGAGGGCTCAATTCTATTTGTGGGCACAGTGGGCGAAGAAGGTGCAGGCAATCTGCGGGGGGTGCGCTATCTCTTTGGCAGGGGCAGATGGTCCAGACGGATCGATGCATTTATCAGCTTTGATGGCGGTGGAATAGAGCGCGTCACCAACGGCGCGCTCGGTTCGCGGCGCTATCGAGTGCGCTTGCGCGGAACAGGCGGTCACTCGTGGGCAGATTTCGGCGTTACCAATCCCATCCACGCCCTGGGACGCGCCATCTCCAGACTCGCTTCCTATCCCGCACCAAAGCGGCCCAGGACCACTTTCAATGTAGGTCGCATCGAAGGTGGCTCAAGTGTTAACGCCATACCCCGCGAGGCGGTCATGGAAGTCGACCTTCGTTCAGCTAGTGAACACGAGCTAGTCAGGCTTGATGCTTTTTTTCGACGGGCCGTTAGGGAAGCCGCGGATGACGAGAATGCTACTCGACGGAAAGACGATCTGCCGTTGGAACTTAACTTACAGCTGATAGGCGAACGTCCCAGCGGCGAAACTCGGGCCGATTCTCCGATAGTCGAACTGGCCCAAGAGGCAACGCGCGCCTTAGGTTTCACGCCGCGCCTGGACCAGGCGTCGACCGATTCGAACGTGCCTATTTCTTTGGGCCTACCAGCAATCACACTCGGCGGGGGAGGCATGTCAGGAAATGCCCACACTGTTGATGAATGGTATGACCCCCGCGACCGCGAAGCCGGCTTGAAGCGGGCGTTGCTTGTAATACTGGGGATGGTTCGACAAGAGAAACCCTGATAGCATTAGGAATTAGTGAAAACTGAGGCTTCAGCCTTTAATAGCAGGGTCTGCGGCTAGAATTGACACAATCTGGTCGATTATCCGGGTCGCGCTGGCACGCGTCGTCTGGTCGTTGCAGATGATGGAAAAGGCCAGGACTTCACCGTCAGCAGCAGTCAAATAGCCTGACAACGAGGTGATATAGGTGAGCGCTCCTGTCTTTGCTGAAACCTGATTGGTGATTTTGCCCAGCCGACCACCGAGAGTTCCATCGATACCGGAAATAGGCAACGACTCCCGAAAAATTGAACCGGCGGCAGTTTTGGAAAGTGAAACCAGCAAACGGGAAATAGATTCGGGTGTTACCAGGTTAAGCCGAGAAAGCCCCGAGCCATCGTGAAGAGCAAGGTCGGCTGTAGCAATTCCTGCGCGTGACAGCCAGAGACGAATCACTGCCAAACCAATTTCGTCATCCCCACGTTCTTTTCCCACCGGCTCTGGGGTCGATACCATGTTGCCACGCTCTCTGCCGAGTGTCCGGAGAAGCAGCTCAGCATACAGGTTGATACTAGCTTTGTTTGTCTCCTTGACGATTTCACGCAGCGGCTTACTGGAAACGAAAGCCAACTCGGCGGAACCTGCAGGATCGAAGCGTCGGCTTATGGGCTCGCGTGCATTGCGGGCCTGCGCGCCTCCTTCAACCTTGATGCCCCGGTCTTGAAGTGTCTTGGAAAACAATCTCGCAGCCCAGAGCGCGGGATTGTGAACAGAGAGACGAGCGCCAAACCCTTTGCCATCGAGGGGAAACTCCCCCCAAATCCGAATGGTGTTATCTGATAGACCCCGATGTATTCCGATGGTCAATCGCCCGCCGCGCTTTACGGTGGTCATGCTGTTTTGGACAGACACGTAATTGTCCGCGTCGTTCACCTTTACCTGTGGCGCAGCGTCACTTTTACCATGTGGAAATATATTGACTCCGATCTCATTGTCGTTAATTGAAAGAGCACTCGCTTCAGCACCGAAATACCATTGGAGATCTGTCCACGGCCAGCCGTCCCCCAACGTCTCACCGCGAAAGTAACTTTCATCCCCGATCACATTTCCCCTGACTTGGCGGATACCGCGCTGGTAGAGATCATCCGCAAGTTGGGCCAGCGAACCTTTGCTGTCTTTTCGTGATTGCGAAATGAGGTCTGGCGCTCCCCGTCCGTAGAGTACGAGATCGCCATCGATAGTTCCGTCCGCGTCGGGCTGAGCATCGGCATAGACTGACGTTCGCCAGCGATAGTTGGCGCCTAGAAGGTCTAGGGCGACCCCGGTCGTGTAAATCTTCGTGTTGGAAGCCGGAATAAAGAGCTGGTTGGCATTCCGTCCGTAAACCTCTCTCCCGCTGGTGAGCGAAATAACGGAAATGCCCCAACGCGCCGAGGCAAGTTCACTCTGGTCAATGGCGGAATCAATAGACTGAGAGAGCGATGCTGGTGATTGTTTTGAATTTGTGGTTGCTTGAGAAACGTGGGGCGAGGCTGCTGAATTGGACTTTTGGTTACCTGTCTCCGAAAACGCCGCCCAACCGGTGTGTAGCGCCCTTAAGCTCACAATTGAGGCAACGACGAGCAAAACCCCTAAAGCGCAGTTGAGAAGAAGTTGGCGAGTGAATTTAGGAGTGCGGCGCATCTTGACCATCCTGAAAATCGGCATGAAACATAGCCCAGAAGTTTGCGTAACTCTTCGCGATAAAGGAACAATCCAATGATGAGCGATCAACTTGCGAAGAGAGTAGCGGATCTATTTCCGGTCAGTACAGTTCGTGCCGCAGTGTAGACTTCTTCAACTGTAACGTCGTTGATAGCGCTGCTGTAGATGATTTGGTGACGGTCGCCTTGAGGGAGATAGCTTTGAGGAGCGCGCTTATCAAGCAGCAAAACCACCGGAGTGCCCACGGCCGAAGCAATATGCATGGGCCCGGTATCATTTGAGACAAACACCGCAAGCCGCGCTTGGGCGGCCGCGACCTGGGGGATAGTAAGTTTATCGAGAATGAGGGTAGTTGGTGGGAACCGTCGCCGAATGTCTTGAACAAACGCACGTTCTTCGGGTCCCAGGAAAACCAGAATTCTTACCTGATCGTTTCGGGCCAGGAAATCTGCGAGTTCAGCGAACCGCTCGAGCGGCCAGCGACGGCTGGGATGACCCGCTCCCGGAAATAGTCCGACCAAGGGAGTGCCAACGTCAGCCTCCGCTTGCTTCAAGATTTTTTCTATGGCTGCATCGTCCGCTGCCCTGGTCTTGAGATGGGGTAAACGGTCCGCGTCTTTCACGCCCAGCGGGATCAGCACGTCGAGATAGCGATCGATTAAATGGCGCCGACGATGGTCTACCTCAAGAGGCGGTCGCGGGTGGAAGTTAGCAAGGAAATCAAGGGAGCGCGTGGGCCGTCGTGAATAGAGGCGCTTCGGCGCGCCTGAAAGAAATCCGAGAAGGTTTGTTTCTGAGAGGCTATGAAGGTCAATCACAAAATCAAACTGAGACCGTCGCACCCCTTGAACCAGCCTCGCGATACGCGTCAGCGAAACCAACTTCGGTCCGTCTCGCAGCGCCACGCGATCAATCATGAGCGTGGAGTCGGCATAGCCTGAAAGCTCAACGACCTCCGCACCCGGCTTACCGACGGCCACCGTGATTGCTGCTTTCGGAAAACGTTCGCGGATACCGTGCAGCGCAGGCAGACTCAGCACGACATCGCCAAGCTGGCCAAAATCAATAACCAGGATGTTTCGCGGATCAAAGCTCAATTGCTATTACTAATCGCCCGAATGTTCTTAGGAATCCCGCAGGTCTCGCCCGGTCATTTCCGCCGGCTGGGCAATGCCGAGCAAGCCAAGAATGGTGGGCGCCACGTCTTCAAGCGCGCCCCCATCGCGGAGCTTCAAACCGCGCGACGCTTCATCGATCAAGTGCAAAGGCACTGGGTTAGTCGTATGGGCGGTATGAGGCTGGCCGGATTTCGGATTGATCATTTGCTCCGCGTTTCCATGGTCTGCAGTAATCAGGGTCACACCTCCTGCCCGCCGAACAGCTTTGGTAATCCATCCCAGACAAGTATCCACGTACTGGCAAGCTTCTATGGTTTTGTCGAGTTTACCTGTGTGGCCGACCATGTCGGGGTTTGCAAAATTAATGACGAAAACATCAGTCTGGTCATCTTCGATGCCGCTTAGCACCTGATCGGTGACCTTAAACGCCGACATCTCGGGTTGCAGATCATAGGTAGCAATCCTTGGGGAAGACACAAGCAGACGGCACTCCGAAGGGTGCTCCTTTTCAACGCCACCGTTGAAAAAGTAGGTAACGTGGGCATACTTCTCAGTCTCGGCAAGGCGATAGTTGCGCACACGGATGTTGGCCCAGACTTCTGCCAGGACATTTTGGTGCTCGTGGGGAGAAAACGCTATCGCGAGCGGAAAGGTTCGATCGTAGAGCGTGAAACAGACGAAATCGAGCTTGGGCCTGCCCAGCACTTGAAACTCGTTGAAACCTGCTAGCGCAAGCGCGCGTGTGAGTTGTCGAGCGCGGTCGGGTCGGAAGTTGAAAAAGATGACCGCGTCTTCGTCCTTAATTGTCGCCACCGGTTTCCCACTGACGTCCACTATCACAATCGGTTCGATGAATTCGTCAGTGAGGTCTCGAGCGTAGGCTCGCTTGATCGCGCTTACCGGATGAGTGGCTCGCTCACCTTGGCCGTGAACCAACAAATCATAAGCACGTTTGGTTCTTTCCCAGCGTTTATCACGGTCCATCGCGTAGTAGCGGCCCACGAGAGTGGCGATCTTGCCCACCCCGATCTCCTCAGTCTTCCTTTGCAGCATCGACACATACTCGATCGCTGAGGACGGCGGTGTATCGCGGCCGTCAAGGAAACAATGGATATAGACGCGTTCGAGTCCATGGGCCTTGGCCATGCGCAATAGTGCGTAAAGATGTTCGAGTGACGAATGAACCTGGCCATCGGAAATCAGCCCCATCAAATGCAGGGCCGTATTTCGTTTCTTAACGCCTTCCATCGCGGCGATCAGAACCTCGTTTTTGAAGAACCCGCCGGTGACGATTTCATAGTCAACTCGGGAGACATCCATCCGGACCACGCGGCCGGAACCGATGTTGAGGTGGCCCACCTCGGAGTTGCCCATCACTCCGGCAGGTAGGCCGACTCGCAGGCCGGAAGCCTCGAGCAGCGTATGAGGATACGATTCAGTTAATTCCTCGTAATAAGGTGTTGCGGCGAGGGCAATCGCGTTTCCTTCACGAATAGGCGAATAGCCCCAGCCATCGATGATTATGAGTGCGAGGGGTGTGTTGTTCTTCAAGTCTGCCTTAGAACCAATATGAGTTTTTCGAGAGGAAGTTATGAATGACCGGTACGTCGAGGCGATCGCGATCAGTGCTGATTGAAAACTCCCCCCGCTGCCACTCCCGACTCATGTGCGCCACAAAACCTCGTGTAACCTTCCAAGCTTTCAGCAGAAACCGCTGACTTCAACGTCTCGCTGCGCGGGCTTTCTTCTGGCGGTGGTTCGTCTGCGACGCCGGCGCGATTTGGTAAAACGCAGCGCGACCCGGGTAGCGTGCTGCTCCGCGCAAGTCTTCCTCGATACGCAGGAGTTGATTGTATTTCGCGATCCGATCTGTGCGCGATAAGGAGCCCGTTTTGATCTGGCCGGCGTTGGTCGCGACGGCGAGATCGGCAATAAATGGATCCTCGGTCTCTCCGGAACGGTGTGAGATGACTGCCGTTCGGTTGGATGTTTTTGCCAGTTCGATGCAATCAAGTGTCTCAGTGAGCGTGCCGATCTGGTTCACCTTGATCAGGATCGAGTTTGCCACGCCCCGGTCGATTCCTTTGCGCAGGAATTCAGTATTCGTGACAAAAAGATCATCCCCAACCAACTGCACGCGCTTGCCAAGTTCATCCGTCAAAGTCTTCCAACCGTCCCAATCGTTCTCGGCCATTCCATCCTCAATGGAGACAATTGGGTATTGCTCGGTCCAGCCTTTCCAGTAAGCAACCATGCCATCACTCGACAGCTTTCGCTTGTCGCTCTTCTTAAACACATAAGACTTGCCGTCGAAAAACTCGCTGGCTGCCGGATCGAGAGCCAGCAAGCAATCACTGCCGGCCGTGTATCCCGCCTGCGTTATGGCCTGGAGTATGATTTCGATCGCCTCTTCGTTTGTTCGCAAGTTAGGGGCAAATCCGCCCTCGTCACCGACGCTGGTGGCGTAGCCCTTCTTCTGTAGGACAGATTTAAGTGTATGAAAGACTTCCGTCCCGATTCGGAGAGCCTCGCGAAAAGCAGGTGCGCCAACAGGCACGATCATGAACTCCTGGAAATCCAGATTGTTATCGGCATGAGCCCCGCCATTGATGATGTTCATCATGGGGACTGGAAGAGTTCGCGCGTTGGGTCCGCCGAGATACTTGTAAAGCGGGATCTCGAGATAGGCCGCTGCCGCTCGCGCAGTGGCAAGTGATACGGCTAAGAGTGCATTCGCTCCGAGTTTCGATTTGGTTGGCGTGCCATCGAGGTCAATCAAAGCCTGATCTATTTCGGTTTGGTCGAGCGCGTCCATGCCCTCGAGCTCGGGCGCTATCAAGTTATTTACGTTGCGTACAGCCTTCAAAACACCTTTGCCGCCATAGCGTTTTTTTTCACCATCGCGCAGCTCCACGGCTTCATGCTCGCCCGTTGACGCGCCTGAGGGTACCGCTCCTCGGCCCACTTCACCGCCCACCAGCGTAACTTCCGCTTCCACTGTGGGATTGCCACGCGAATCCAGAATCTCTCGCGCTTGGACCTGATCAATCCAGCTCATTTTTGATGTAGCCCCTGGAAAGTGTGATGTTGTCCGGCTGCGCGAGCATCTGCCGCAGTGGTCGCAGATTCGGATACTTCGTCTTCCTCCGGTATTTCCAGACGCACACGCATCACTCGGCGACGCTCAACTCCTTCAACGCGAAACACAAGGCCGTTGTGGTTCACTACTTCACCTGGTTTCAGCACGTGGCCCGCGGCAGTCATTAAGAACCCGGCGATGGTGGTGTAAGCTTCAGATTCTGGCACTAACAATTTCAGTCTGCGATTCAAGTCCCGGACCGCCAGCGCGCCATCCAGCAGGAACTGCCGTTCGCCCACCGGGGTGATCTGTTCGTTAACTTCTTCGTCGTGTTCGTCAGATATCTCGCCAACAATTTCTTCCAGTAAATCTTAAAGCGTAATAATTCCTTCGAGCCCGCCGTGCTCGTCCACGACGAATCCGAAGTGGGTCTTACCCTTTTGCATCTGCCGCAGAACATCTTCAAGCCGCGCCGTGTCTACCACAAACATCGGCGGCTGCATGACGTCTTCCAGACGAAAGGTTTCGGGATGGAGCAAATCGGGCATCACGTCCTTACTGTGCACGAACCCAATCACGTCATCTATGGATTCACGATAAACCGGAAGACGTGAATAGCGATGCTGCTCAAAGGCTTTGGTAATGTCTTCCAGGGAACAGTCGCTGGAGATTGCCGCAATGGCTGCGCGGGGCACCATGGCTTCACGCACCAGCGTATCCGAAAACTCAAACACCCGGTGAATCAAGCGGCGCTCTTCCGCGCGCAGATGACCGCTGTCCCTGGAAATGTCCACCAACTGCCGCAGCTCAGCTTCGGTATAGCTCGACGCATGTTCCGAAGTTGCCTGCAGGCCCACGAGGCGAACCGTTCGCGCACTGGCCCAGTCGAGAGCACGGATGGGCCATTGAAACACTCGATAAAAAAGCTCCATCGGCAGGGAGACGGCCAAAGCAACTCTCTCGGCCCGCGCCAGACCAATTAGTTTCGGCGCTTGCTCACCCAAAACGATATGCAGCGAAGTGATGATCGAAAAGGCTATTCCAAAAGCCAAGCCGTGTCTGACAGTGTCGGAAAGCCCGGAGAAGGGTCGTTCCAAAATGCGCGCGATTACAGGTTCACCTACCCAGCCCAGCGCGAGCGAGGCTAGAGTTATCCCCAGTTGTGACGCCGAAAGGTAAGCGTTCAGATTGTTAAGGAGTCGTAGTAGTCGGATTGCAGAAGCTTTTCCAGCCGCAGCCAGTGTCTCAATGCGTGAGCGTCGGACACCTACAAACGCAAATTCGGCTGCCACAAAGAAACCATTGGCGGCAACGAGCAACAGCACAGCGCCCAGCTTCAGAGCGAGCATTGCCACACTGGTAGGAGCACTTGCGTCACCAGCGGCGAACATCAGGTTGAAAAGATAACTTGGCGGTTCGGACATTCTTCAAAAGAGGGTGGGGTGCCGACTCGAAATCAACTGTTAACGTGAGGGATTATAGCATGCGGGACGTAGCCCGAGGCATAGCGATACTGGCTCTGCAGATGGTGTCGGTTCTGAATTGCGTGAGGATTACCTGGTTTCCAAGAGAATTTCTTTAATGACCGGCGGCAGCCCCTGCGGCATGAGCGCGAACCGAACGCCGATCGTGCTTGTTGCAGGCCCGTGCGAGAGCTTGTTCGACCCGGGGGTCGATGTCGCATTCCGGTTGCCGACAAACTGCGGCCAGCTCGGAAACGACAAGATATCGAGCGCGCTCGAGCATGCGTTGCTCGCGAAATGAAAGCGGCTTGAGGTGGCTCAAATAGGTCAAATGCTTAAGCACATCAGCAGCTTCGAAGATATCGCCGGTCCGCATCTTCTCCGAGAAATCCTTGAAACGATCTTTCCAATCGTTTGCGGGGGAAGAGAAATCATCGGCTAAGGCCTTCAGCAGCATTTCACATTCGCCCGATGAGATCGGGGACCGGAGGCCAACTTCCGAGGCATTAGAAACCGGGACTAAAACTACGGAATTGTTTGCAGCAAGACGGAGCGTATAGAAAGGAAGTGAAGCAGCGCCTATTTGCTTCTGTTCTATCTGCTCGATGGTCCCGATTCCGTGATTTGGATAAATCACTTTCTGGCCGACTTTGAAGCCCACACCGCACCTCCATCGATGCAAAATCAGACAGCGCCGCACGCGCGGGTCTGGGGGAAACCCTTGAGCGACGCAGCACGCGTCGGGCCCCTAGGTTAGGTAAGTGTCAAAAGTCTAGCAAGCGCTCTTGGAAAGCGTCAAGCTTTTCCACTGACGCCCGCGTTACGTGAAAATTAGAACAAGGAGAGCACCGAAATCAGCTTGACAAGTCACTTTGTTCTAGCAGCGTGAATTACAATCCGCCGCACTCCGAATGCAGCGAGCATCGCCGCGGATTCCCTTAACGCACGGCTATGGAACCATGAATGGCAACGAATAGTTCGTCACGTTCTGGCATGGCTTCAATTCGATTTCAGTCTTAGCGGCTTCAACTTCCTGGCGCAGTTTCGCGCGGGCTTCTGCTTCATCCGGGAGCCGCAGCTTTGAGATAACATTTGATTCGTTTTCACCGGCGAGTTTTGTAATAGCCCAGTAACGTCCGGGAGGCAGATTATTGAGCGCGAAACTTCCATCAATGGAAACCAGCGACACGAAAAATCGCAACACGTCTTCAGCCTTCTCACGCTCAGCCGGAACCAAATAGACGAATAACCTAGCGGGCAGCTTTTGATTTTCAGCGGACTTGATTTGTCCGTTTAGTGAGGCTGCGCCTTCGGCGAGGGTGATGGTCAGGCCCGAGACTCGTGCTCCTGATTTCATTGTGGTCCAATTGCGCGCCGCATCAGTTGGCCGATTCGCAAGCGTCGTCCTGGCACCAGGCGCTATCGAAGATGGCAATGAGATCGATTGCAGATACCAGTACTTTGCAAAGGAGCGAGTGTTGAAGCGGTACTGCCCGGCCGCTAGATTGCGCAGTATGAAATCGCCTTGCTTATCGGGAATGGTTGGTGTTCCCAGGGACCAGAGGAATTGCGGCTTATCTTTGGCGGCATTCTTCTCATTGTGCCAAGGGGTGACGAGAGTCTCTCCAAACAACGGTCGGCGCTTACTTGCACTCTGTTACTTTTGATTCCTCCAGCGCCACCCGTCCGCTTATTGAGCCAAGTGCTTTCGTAGTCAATTCGATACCGGACACGTCTGCTCCTCTAACTTTAATTCGACGCGGCTCTGAGATAGCCATGTCTCCTCCCGGGAAAAACGTTTCCGCAGTTAGATCGTAATCTCCGTCAGCGATCCCTGAGATGGCAAATCCCCGGTTACCCTGAGGTTGGTACGAGAATTTGGTCCATTGGGAGGCTCCGTTCACGGTCGAAGTTAATCGAATATTGAAGCCATTAGGTATCGCGGTAGCGTTTGCATCATTTGCGAACCCGCCAATTACGTGGCCCGGCTCTCCGCGATAACGAATGTCGACATTGGTGGTCTCTTCACCGGCGCGCACGCTGATTTCTCCGGCGTTGTCGCGCGTTGAAGAGGGCGCATATGTCGGCGCGTGAGATTCATATTCGGCAACATTGAAATCCGAAAAATTGCCGTGGCCTCCCGCCGATACAATGTAGGTTCCCGTGGCCAGCCCGTAGATTCGATAAACTCCACGATCATCAGTGGGCTGCTCTCTGAAGGAAATTCCATAGCGCGGCGGTTGACCGTTGCCGTCGCGCAACATATATGCGAACACGCGCACGGCAACGACCGGCTCGCCGGCGGAAGTTGTTACCGTACCCGTAATTACTCCACCTCTGATTAACTCGAGTTTCACCGAGTCGCCCACTCGGTGGTAGGGTGCTTGGGTGCTGTCGGGGTCTCGTGGCGCTGCAGTGTACGCGGGTACAGCAGCCGAAATCTGGTAAGCCACCGGCTCCAAACCACCGACTTGAAAGTTTCCTTCGCCGTCACTCGCTGTGACGTTGCCTGGTCCGGCAACGCCAAAGGCACGAACAAAAACTGCTGCGTTCGCCAGCGGCTGGCCGGATTCATTCACCACCCGGCCGGTAATCGAACCACTCTTAGGTGTATCGGTACGATCATCTGAAGTCTGCGTTGCTTGCGCCAAACCGCAAGTCCAACTCGCGACAATAATGATCACCAGCGCGAGAGAACTAATCCAGACGTTTTCGTAACTACTCAAGTCAGATTCTCCTGTGCAATCTCCAGGGCCGTCAGCCTCCCAGTCACTCAAGGCTTCGAACCGGGCATAGGATTAAGATCGAGCGTAATCGTTACTTCCGTGACAACGGCGTCAACAACGTTCACCTGCTGCCTGGCGAATTGGTTGCGGGCTTCAGGAATGTATCCGTGAATTTGAAGCCAGTATGTTCCGGCAGGCATTCCTTCGACGGCGAAGTGTCCGCGAGCGTCAACTTCTGCTGCTCTCAGGCCTACGGTTTCACCGACCCTGGTTAGTTGAGCCATCAGGCGCGAGCCGGGCGTCGAGGTGCCATTCACAAATATCACCTCGCCTCGAATCACTCCAGTTCCGTGTGCAACGAAAACTCTGAGACCATTCGTCTCCTCATGGGCCTTCAGTTCAATCCCCTGAGACGCTCGGACTCCTTCTCGCTCCGTGTGCAGGACGACGAAATCCTTCACCGGTTGATGATCCGAGCTGAGAGTGTTTACGGTAGCCACTCCCGGTGGCAACCCAGTCAGACGAAAACTCCCGTCAGGATTAATTGCAGTTGCACGCCATGTGGAAAATTCGGGCGGTCCTCCTTGCACATAAACGTTGAGTCGCAACCGATACAGTCTAGCAAGGAGGGCCTTGTCATTCGAACCCTCAAGCACGACGACTCCAGTCAAGCTGGCACCTTTTGACGTCTTGATGATTAGATTTTCGACATCGCGATCAACGACTTCGAAGAGGACAGGATCGGCGAAGCGATCGTTTTCTCCTTGTGGCGCAATAACAAGGCTATACCGACCTGGCGGCAGACCTTCAATTTTGAATTCGCCACGGCTGGACGAAAGCGAACGAACCGGCAGATAGCCATAGTCGCGGTTCTCCATCCGAGATGCTACGCCCAGCCTCACATTCGCTAGTGGTTGTTCTGTCCTGCCGTCGATAATCCGCCCACTCGCTGTATGTCCTTCCAGAATGCTACCAACAGTGATGTCAATGCCGGAAGTTTCGCCGCCTTCGAGTACTTCAACGATTGCCGCCTGCGAAGAATCAGCGGCGTCGGGATGGAAGGTCTGCCTATAAGGGCGGCGGGGTCGACCGCCCCCAAGAGCACCCAGACGAACGTCTTGTCCAACTGCTACCTTATAGCGACCTGCGGGCAGGCCGAAAATTCTATAAACGCCTCGATCGTCGGTTCGGAAATCAAGTATCTGCGACCGCACATTCTGACTATTTGAATCAACCGCAATTAGATTCAACCGTTCTTCAACAACCGGTCTTCCCTCCGCGTCTAAAATTTTCCCGGTAATTACCCCGGCTTTAACCAGCGTAAAATCGATCCCGACCACATTTTCGCCCTCTGTTAGAACCACGAGTTTTCCTTCGTGGCCGGACCTGGTCATCTGCGGGATGACAAATGTAGGGGCAATGGGTGCAGCTTGATATTGTCCGGCAGGAACGTTGCTGATCCGATAGTTGCCCTCCAGGTCTGTTGTGCCTATTAGCGCAGGCCGCCGCTGATCAGATTCGGAGCGGCGCAAGGCCACACCAATCCCCGGGACGCCTTTGCCTCGAAGCGTTACGCGTCCGGAAACCGCTCCGTTAGCCACTTTCTGGTTCGCAATCGTTTGAGACTGCGAGGAAGACAGGAATCCCAGGCAAGCCAGGAGCGCCGTTAATAGTCGAAGCGTGGGAGTAGTCATAGGACTCAGACTGACCGGCAAGCTAGCGAGGTGCGGAGATAATAGCTGATTCAGAGAACGTTGTCTCGCCAAAACAGATTCGGTTTGTCAGCGTGAGCCCATCCTGCTAGGATCGAAACCGGAGAATTAATTGTTCCCTAAAGCAAGATTCGTTGATGTTTTCCTGGACTACACATCTCTCGAAGTTGGTTCCGCAAATTAATTCGTCATGGCACTTCTGAAGATCACCGATGCAAGCGGCCGTCAGTGGCAGTATAGCTTCTTGCCAGGGGCGGCTTGCACCATCGGCCGCGCGCCTGATAACGCGGTAGTAATTGATGACCCGCGCGCTTCGCGCTACCACGCACACATCAAATCGGCAGATGAAGGGTCGTTCACGATTGTGGACGGAGCCCTGATCAATGGACAGCTTCGCCGCAGCGCAAACAAGGTCTTTATCAATGGTGAGGCTCGTTACGAACATCAATTAAAGAATGGTGATCGGGTAACAATTGGGGCCAGCACTCTGCGCTTTGAACAAACGGTAGAAGAACGCACCAGCGAAGTACGTTACGATGACAAACCTCTCGGGCACACGCAGTTACTGATCTCCGCCAGTGATGTAATGACCACGGTGCTTCATTCGACCACTGGCGAAGTGCCCACCGCATCTCCCGCGCGGGACAAGGTGCTCGAGGCGCTGCAGCGGAAAGCCAATATTCTTAGTGCACTCTACGAAATGAGCAAGACATTGGGCTCGGTTTTCGACCTCGACGCAATCTTCGCAAAGGCCACGGACATTATCTTCCGATCAACGCCAGCCGACCGCGTGGTGGCCCTGCTTGCCGAAGGCAGCGGCACCGGCAACCTTGAGGACGTGAAGCTAAACCCGATTGCCATGCGCGCTCGTGATCAGAAACTCGACGACCACGCGCGCAAACTGAGCATCGGACGGACTATTACTAGGAAGGTAATGAAGGACCGGGTGGCCCTGCTTTCGCAGGATGCGGCCTCAGACGAGGAATTCGCAGGGGTTGATTCAATAGTCTCGCAGGGAGTGCGTTCCACGATTTGCGCGCCGTTGGTAGCCGAGTCGCGAGTCCATGGCGCACTTTATGCCGACCGGCTGGATCCTTTTGCTGCTTTCAAGCCGGACGATCTCGAGTTGATTAGTGCCGTGGCCGCGCAGACGGCGATTGCTGTTGAAAATGCTCGGGCGCACGAACGTCTGGCGCGCGAGGAAGTCGCACGAGCGAACTACAGCCGCTTTCTTCCAGAGTATGTCGTCAAGCAGATGCTTGATAATCCCGAATCGTTCAAACTCGGTGGTGTTAACCAAACTATTACGGTGCTCTTTGCCGACATTCGCGGATTCACGCGCCTCTCCGAGCACGCCCCTCCGGAAAAAATTGTGGGTCTGCTTAACAGGTACTTTTCTGCCATGACCGACATAATTTTCGCGCACGGCGGCACCCTTGATAAGTATCTCGGCGACGGACTAATGGCTCTCTTTGGGGCGCCCACGACAACTCCCGAAGATGCGTCTAACGCCTTGAACGCAGCGGTGGCAATGCAGCGTAGAATCCTCGGCATCAATCAGGAATTGCGCGCCGAAGGGCTGGCCGAAATCGGAGTTGGCATCGGCATGCACACCGGCGAGGTGACCGTTGGTTACATAGGTTCTGAACGACGTTCTGAGTACACGGCTATTGGTGACGCGGTGAACACGGCGGCGCGGCTAGAGTCGAATGCGAGGGGGGGAGAGATTTTGATCAGCGAGGTGACGTCGAAGGCAGCAGGCAATCGTTACAAGCTCAAAGAGCGCGAGCCCATTACGGTGAAGAACCGCGAGCAGCCTGTGCCTTTGTTTGAAGTTGACTGGCAGCGTGCCAGCGGCGCCCTCTAAACGTGCGAGTAATCGTCTCATGACCATTTCTCTTTGAATCGTTATGTCCTTCATGAGCAAGACCAGTTCGTTTATTGGTCTAAGCGCGCTGCGCGATCGGGTATCTGATTCGATGGCGATCGACATGGGATCTGCAAGCACGATCATTGCTGTGCGCGGACGCGGTGTTGTCATAGACGAACCTTCCGTGGTGGCAGTCGATAAGCTTTCTGGTGAAGTAATTGCGGTTGGGAATGAAGCGCAGAAGATGCAGGGACGCGAAGCCCGCGATGTGGCGGTGATTGCCCCGTTGATAGATGGTGTGGTAGCCGACTTTGAACGAACGCGCGTCATGCTGGATCACTTTGTGCAGGAAGCGCGAAGCGGGACATCGCATTTTAGTCGGCGGGCCATCATGAGTGTGCTTTCGGGAGTCACCCAGGTTGAACAGCGCGCGCTGCTGAGCGCCGCGGAAGAAGCGCGGATTGGACGAGTTTACATGGTTGAGGAAGGTCTGGCTGCCGCAATTGGAGCGGGTGTTCCCGTCGACGACCCGCATGCTTCGGCAGTGGTAGACATTGGCGCCGGCACCACCAACATTGCGGTGATCGTGAATGGCGCACTCATAGCTTCGCGAGCGAAACGGATCGGTAGCTCCGACATCGACGCCGCGATAACGGATCGACTCCGCCGGCACCGAGGACTCTCGATAGGAATACCAACGGCGGAGCGCCTGAAACTGGAGTTGAGTTCTGCTGTGGAGCCAAAAGACCTAACTCGAAAGATGGAGGTCCGCGGACGTGACGTGCAAACAGGAAGTCCGGGAGCTGTGAATGTCAGCGTGGCTGAGGTTAACGCGGTGACGTTGCCGGTTATTCGGCGTATTGCCGAGGAAGTCCGCTCTACGCTCACCGAGTTGCCCGCTGAGGTTGCCGGCGACATCTACGACCGTGGGTTAATCCTTACCGGCGGCGGAGCTCAACTGGAAGGTCTCGCCCAATATCTACAGAAGGAAGTAGGCCTTTCTGTGTCGGTTGCTGATGACCCGCGGTTTGCCATCGTCAGAGGGCTATCACAGATGTTTGACGAACCGATGCTGCTGCGTCGAGTGGCGCAGACCGAAGCGCAACCCGTGTTCGACGCTGAAACTACTGTCTTCGAAAGCTAATCGGGATCTCGATCGCGCCAGGCGAAGGGGTCACTCTGTATTCTTGCGACTTATGATCGAACTATGAGCATCGCGGGGTTCTTTAAGAAGAGCATCACCGTTGCCAGAGTGTATGGCATTCCCGTGCGCATCGATTATCGCTGGTTTGGAGTAGTGGCTCTTAGCGTGTGGTTGATTTCCAGTAACCTTCAGGGCAACGTTCAACTTGGCAACGTGCGTTTGCCTCCCCTTGATCCCACCACCGCCTGGTTACTCGGAGTGATCACGACTGCCGGACTTTTTCTTTCCGTATTTGGACACGAGTTATCTCATGCACTCATGGCCCGCGCCGAAGGTATCGAGATCGAAGAGATCGTGCTTCATCCCTTCGGCGGATTGGCCCGAATGCGAAGCGCGCCCGAGAATCCACGGGCTGAGTTTCGCATCGCGATCGCTGGTCCGGCAGCGAGCTTTCTTTTTGCCATCCTCGCTTTTGCAGGCGCCAAGATCGCCGACTCGGGAGGTTTCATCGCCACCGCAGTCGTGTTTTTTCTGATCGCCGGTGGGAATCTTCTTCTGGCAGTTTTTAATTTGTTTCCGGGTTACCCCCTCGATGGCGGGCGCGTCTTGCGGGCAATTCTCTGGAGGCGAAGCGGTAACATAACGGAGGCGACAAGGCTTTCAGGAATCTGCGGAATCCTCATTGGCGTCACGCTCATTCTGTTTGGAATTTATATCATGATCGCTCCCAACTGGAGACCCTCCCAACCTTACTTCATGGGAGTTTGGTCAATTCTGGTGGGCCTGTTCTTGTTGGATACGGCCGCTAAGCTGGTGAAGAGCGCGCGAGATGCCAGGGTGGTGACGGTCGGAGACGCGATGTCTCCGGCCATTGAAATTGCACCGGAACTGACCATTACCCAGTTAATCGATGATTTTCTTCCCCTTTATCGGCAGACAAGTTTTCCCGTGGCTTTGGACCACCAACTGCACGGAATTCTCACGCTTGAAGATCTGAAGTCGCTTCCGCGGGAGCGCTGGCGCCTGACGCGCGCTCGGGATGTCATGCGTCCCATCGCCCCGAGGTTTTTTGTAAAACCCTCGACCACGCTCGATCATGCCAGGGGGTTGATGAAGAGAAACGGCGTGGGCTCGCTTGCGGTCATCAATAACCACGGCAAACTGGTAGGATTTCTCCAAAGCGGAAAACTACGCCCTCGCGCAACCAGGAAAAAAGGGAAAGGCTCACGAGCGTTGTAGGGAGATGTAGGAAGATCTGAGCAGATCACAAGTAGTCTGGCATTCCCTTCATCCCTCTTCGATCAGATCCTGGATCTCCGCCGCCTTGCTCTGGGTTGTAAATACTTCCGAGAGTTTTGACTCAATAGGCTAGCCTCAATCTCGCTAGCAACGGCATTACCGTCCAAAAGTGTCAGCAGGATCTATGTAATCATACTTTAACCTAACCCACCTGTTCAAAACATTTTTATTGACTTCTATTTGACCTAGTTAGTATGCAGCCTCATTGAGCTTAGCTCATAAGTCAGTACCCACCCTTAGCTCACGTTCCAATTCGCAACTAAGCCCAGTATTGAACGTTCGCGTGATCTCGTAGCTTCTGACTCAAAAGAGGCTCGATGATTTCGTCACAAAAGTCCGCCCATAGCGGGCAACCCGCCTGCTGAAACAAAAGTACGGCTGGAGTGTCACCGCGCTGGAGCTGACGAGGCACTACTCAACAGCAAGCTTCGCGTGTTTGATACAGAAGATTCGTCTATCTGCTGTCTCATTCTTTTGCCGGCGAGTTCAACCCTTTACGCAGTGTTTTCCGTGGCGCGCATAGCAGACTCGGCGTGCAGTTCTTCTCCTGGAGAGGTCACATGCCTTCGATTCTTGCGTGACGAGGCTGACCAATCGAAGTTCGACTCCTAAACTGACATGATCGTCGAGCGCGAACGTGGATACCGACTAACCGCTGGATACTTGGTAGCAATATTCACGCAGCGAGGACTTTAGGGCTTTCGCCCAAGTGTTCATTAAAGAAAGAGCTGTCTATGACGAATTGGGAAGACTGGTGGCCGTCGTGGATCCGAACGGGGGAGACTCCAGCCACCGGACACATTGATATCGCACTCTAAATAGGATTCGCTTCATTGCCACGAGCGCTGTTTTTCGCGATAATCCGAACGGGGCTTTCATTTCAAGTTGAAGGAATCTGTCCATGCTGGCAGTGTTAGGTGCGCTCTTTGCCAACGGGATCATCACAATCCTGAAGTTTATCGCGGCCGTCATCACAGGCTCATCCGGCATGATGGCTGAAGCGCTGCACTCGTTTGCAGATACTACGAATCAGGTGTTTCTGCTTCTGGGTCTGCGGTTTTATAAGCGCCCGGCGTCTGGGAAACATCCGTTCGGTTACGGGAAAGAGCGCTTCTTCTGGTCGTTCATCGCAGCGATCTTCATTTTCGGTGTGGGCGCGACCTATGCGATTTACGAAGGCGTCGCAAAGCTGAGGCATCCGCATCCTCCGGAAAACTTGAAGTGGGCTTATTGGGTGCTGGCCATTTCATTTGTGCTGGAAGCGGGCTCAATCTGCCTGGCAATTTATCAAGAGGTAAAAGAGGCCCACCACGAGGGCCTGACGTTCTTTGCATATCTTCGCGAGTCGAAAGATCCGACAGCGAAGACCGTAATCTTCGAAGATTCGGCGGCCTTACTCGGAATCGTGATCGCCGGAATAGGAATCTATCTCACGGACCATCACACTGGTCCGGGTGATGGCGCCTATTGGGATGGGCTAGCGTCGATTGTGATTGGCTTGGTTTTGGCAGTGGTGGCCTTTGTCCTGGCCCGTTCGTCACGCGGGCTGTTGCTGGGTGAGGCTGCAAATCCCAAGACTGTTGGCGCTATCAAGCAGGCGATTGAAAGTCACCCCAACGTTGTAAAGGTGGTAGAACTGCTGACGATGCACCTGGCTCCTAAACAGATTTTGATCAATGCGCATGTGAATCTGCGGGATGAACTGGTTACCGGCGACATTGTCCAGACAATTGAAGAGGTTGAGCATTTGATCAAGCGAGCAGAACCAAAAGTGGAGATGATTTTTCTGGAGGCTGCCCGCCAGAGCCAGAGTAGCGAACGCGACGTGGTGCCGGAGCACATCGGCTGACTGGGACAAAGGATTTGCCCGCACCCCAGCGAGTATGGCTGGGACCCGCCTTCGATCGGTTTGGTGAAACTAATTGGCGCTTCTGAATCGCAAAATCGCAAGTCCAGAGTTTGAAAACAAGATATGTTTTTACTACTGCCATACACGGAGTACCTCGGAAGGCTCGGTGAGCCGCGTAACATCGCGGATATCATCGTTGTCTTCCTGGTCGTGTATGCAGTTTTGAAACTCGTGCGTGGGACCCGGGCCGCTCCCATGGCCGCGGGAATCGGAGCTTTCGCCCTCCTTTACTGGCTCGCCGCAAAACAGGAATTAGCAACCCTTGAGTTCATCCTGCGCGGCGGTCTGCTCTACCTCGGCGTAGCGATCATCGTACTCTTCCAATCGGAAATCAGGCAGGCCCTCATCTCGTTTGGAAATCGATTCCGCATGCCTTTCACCCGTCGTTACCAGGGTCAGTTTGGCGAAGGCGTGTATGACGAGATCATTCTCGCCGCGACGACGCTGGCGTCCACCAAGACCGGTGCCTTAATTGTGATCGAACGCAAATTAGGATTGAGGAATGTGACCGAAGGCGGTGTCAAGCTGGATGCCGAGCTGAGTTATGACTTGCTGGTCAGTATTTTTAATCCGGCTTCGCCTCTTCACGACGGCGCCGTCGTAGTGCGACGCCATCGCATCGCCGCCGCTTCGTGCTTTCTGCCGCTAACTTTGAACCCGCTGCTCTCGAGAGATCTGGGCACGCGGCACCGCGCGGCGATCGGCGTTACCGAAGACAGTGACGCCGTCGCGGTGGTAGTCTCGGAAGAAACGGGGCTGATCTCCTTTATTCAGGGTGGTCAAATAAAACGTGGACTCGACGCCACCAAACTCCGCGCGGCGATTTTTCAAGCACTCGAAGTCGCGCCGAAGCGGGAGCAGGAGAAAGAGCCGGAAGAGCTCGAATCCGAAGCGGAAACTAAAGAAGTGGCGCCTATATGATTTTACATTTTCAATTTTAGATTTGCGATTGACAGAAACTCTTAGGTCAATCCGGCGAATCAAAATCGGCAATCAGCAATTAGAAATCAAAAATATTTTCTATGCCTTTTCAGGATGTTGATGAGACAGATGTAGTTGAGGTTCCGCGTCCACCGACGGCGTTCGAGCGCGCAGCGCGTAAGATATTCCTGGAAGACTGGGGCCTAAAGCTGTTGGCTTTGGCGATTACCCTGGTGCTGTGGTTTGGAGTTACGGGGCAAAATACTCCCCTGATCATTCGAACCCCGGTTCAGCTGAATTTGATAAGGCCGAGCAGTCTGGATATTAGTAATGATCCCCCGAAGACGGTGGAGGTAGTCCTGAAGGGTAGCCGGCCGAACCTCCAAAGCCTCAGCCCTCTGGATCTGGTGGCCACTGTCGATGTCAGCGACCATACCGCGGGCGAGCGGGTAATCAGACTTACGCTCGATCGGGTGTCCATGCAGCTCCCCGATGGAGTGAAGATTGAATCCTTTCAGCCGAGCACAATTCCTATTCGCCTGGAGCCGCGCATTGAACGCCAGGTCCCGGTTGCGGTGAGGACGGAAGGCCAACCGGCAGACGGCTACGAGGTCTATGGAGTTAATCCGGCGCCAGCGACCGTCAGAGTTCGCGGGCCGGCGAGCAGAATTGAAGCGCTGCAGAAAGCGCCGACTGAGACCATTTCTCTGTCGAATAGAAGAGAGAGCTTTACTGCTTCTCGAGTAGCGGTAGACATTCCCGATCAAAAGATTGACGTCCTGGATCCTTTAGTGGATCTCGCTATCGAGGTGGGAGAAAAGCGGATCGAGAAGAGTTTCAGTGGTGTTGCAGCTCGATCCATCAGCGGTGTTGAGGTCCGGCCGGCAACCGCGGAGGTTAAATTGGCAGGCCCGCTGTCTATGCTTTCCGAATTGCGTCCTGACGATGTGAAGGTGGTGGTCGATATGTCAGCCACGGGTGGCAGGGTAGCGGGTTTGGAACTCCCACCCGCCGTTAAGGATCGGGTCAAGTTGCTGTGGGTCAGGCCCTCGCAATTCTCCCCGATCAGATAGTCCAGCTCGAAACTATTAAATGTCCACTCCGACCAGAAAACTTTTTGGCACTGATGGTGTGCGCGGCGAGGCGGGCCGTTTTCCCCTCGATGCTGAAACACTCAGAACCGTAGGGAAATCGCTAACCGTCCATCTTCGGCAAAGACTGGGCCGCGGCCCAGTAATAATAATCGGGCGAGACACGCGGGAATCGGGTGGATGGTTAGAACGATCTCTAATCGAGGGGGCACTTGAAGCAGGCGCTGAATGCAAGTCCGCCGGAGTGATTACCACGCCCGGCGTCGCTTTCCTTGCGCGCACGCTCCCGGCGGATGCGGGAGTGGTGATCAGTGCGTCCCACAATGGATATCAAGACAACGGCTTCAAGATATTTGCCACCACAGGGCGGAAGTTGGACGACGAGACGGAGCGTCTTATCGAAGCCGACATGCTGGCGAGAAATGAAAAGAAATCACCCGCACCTGCCGCCGAGATTCGTTCACAGGGCGAAGACCTGGCGTCTGCCTTACGATCTCGCTATTCGGATTTTCTTCAGTACGAGATCGCTCAGGGACTGTCCCTGAATAATCAAACTGTAGTTGTCGACGCCGCGAACGGCGCCGCTTCAGCACTTGCTCCGCATCTGCTCGAGCGGTTGGGGGCGAGCGTTGTGGCCATCAATGACAAGCCCGACGGGCGCAACATTAATCGCGATTGTGGGTCGCTCCACATAGAAGCGCTCCAGGAGAAGGTTATCGCCACCGGTGCTGATATTGGTGTTGCATTGGACGGCGATGCAGACCGCTCCCTTTTTGTCGACGCCCAAGGCCGATTTGTCGATGGCGACGCCACGTTGTGGGCATTGGGGAAATACATGCATGACCGCGGTCAGTTGAGTAATGGCTTGGTGGTCGCCACGGTAATGAGCAACATCGGGTTGGAGATCGCGTTGCGTTCCAGGGGGTTACGATTATTGCGTACGGATGTGGGTGATAAATATGTCCTGGAGGAACTGATGCGCACGGGAGCGGGTCTTGGTGGTGAACAGTCGGGTCACATCATTTTCCCGCACTTAAGTCTGGCCGGGGACGGTCTGATAACCACGCTTTGCCTGTTGCGGGCGGTGCGTGACGAAGGAAAACCGCTGCATGTTTTGACCGAAGGATTCCAACGCTATCCGCAGGTGCTGGTGAATATAGAGGTCAGGGAAAAGCGACCCTTCGTAGAAGTGGAACAAATCCAGAAACTGGTGCAGGAGACCGAGTCCCAGCTGGGCGACGGCGGCAGGCTGCTATTGCGATACTCGGGCACCGAACCTCTAGCTCGAGTGATGATTGAAGGTGCCAATCAGGAGACGATAGAAGCTTATGCAAGAAACCTTGCAACAGTGATTCAGCAGACGCTGGGTGCAAAGTAGCCTTGGTCAATGCAAGTTCTACACAGCAACCACTGAAAATTGTTCACCCTTTTTTGACTTGGAATTCGCTCGGCCCGTCAGCCCCTAAACCGCTTCGACCAATTCCAAATAAAACCAAAGAACCAGCAGTTTTAGAAAATGATCTATTGCACGGCACAAGCGTTGCGATGTATATTGTGGGGCAAGAGAGACGGTTGGTGAATCCTCCGTCTCAAGTGGTTGCTGGGGTGAGGACAGTGACCACGAATATGGATGGGCGC
>Ga0136617_10001100_pt1 | contig 23584 bp, 20 predicted proteins | sample AntDrymUQ3222106_2_FD_129672 | JGI IMG/M metagenome (GOLD analysis project Ga0136617, IMG submission 129672) | Polar desert sand microbial communities from Dry Valleys, Antarctica - metaG UQ322 (21.06) | ecosystem: Environmental > Terrestrial > Soil > Desert | place: Antarctica: Dry Valley...
CAGATCACGCATTGGGCGGCGGGCGCGCCTACCGCCCTGCGCTACAGCGAAGACCTCGATCACGTCCGCACCACCGAAGGACCCGTCGGTCCAGTCGTCGACGCGCTGCGCGAGCTGACGTCGGCGATCGGCCTAGAGGAGCGCTCGCGCATGATCCGGTCGGGCATGGCCACCTACGTGTGCCGCGCGCCGGCAGAGGACGGCGGCACCATCCGGATCAAGATCGAGACCAACGTCGAGAGATCGAACCGTTCGACGACCGCATCGGCAGGCGCTACTCCGTAGCGAGCCCCTGGTTCGACGACGAGTGCGACGTCCTCACCTTCGAGCTCGACGAGCTCATGTCGACGAAGCTGCGCGCCCTCTACCAGCGGCGCAAGGGTCGCGATCTCTACGACCTCTGGCACGTGCTCGTCGCCCTCGATCCCGACGACGAGCGCATCGTCGCCGGCCTCGAGCACTACATGCGCGACGACGTCGTCACGTTCCCGCAGCTGGCGCAGAACCTGCGCGCCAAGCTCGACGACCAGGGCTTCGCGTCCGACCTCGACGCACTCGTCACTACGCCGCCCGAGGACTACCTGTTGCACGCGGCGGCCGACCTGGTGATCGAGCGCCTCGGAGCTCGTCTTCGCAACGCGCCGCCCATGGGGGGAGATCCGCAGCGGGCGCTGGCGCGCCTGACGGCGCAACCCCCCCGGTAGCGAAGACCTCACACGGCAGAGCGCCGACCGCCGGTCGCGTCCCAGCCGCCGGGGGAATTTGAGAAGGGCGTAGCTTCCGCTCTGACCTGAGATGGACGCCGGGGTCAAGCCCCGGTTGGTGTTTTGGCGTGTTGGCGTTGTTGTTGATGGTGGGGTGTGCTGCGGCCGGGCGGCCAGCGCGATGGCAACGACGACTGTCACTCTGAGATGCGCGGGTCGGGACCGCAGGACGGTGTCCGGTCGTGAGCTGCCTCGAACTAGAGTCGCGAGTCTTTGGTCGCATAGGTCGGCCGAGGGTCCTTCCGGCGCTGTCGCGCTGGTCGCCCGGCCGCAGCGGGTTCGGCGGGGTCGGGTCAGGCGCCGAGCGTCTCGCGGGTCGGTTGGTCGGTGAGGTCGGCCCAGCGCAAGCCGGCGAGCTCGCGGGCGATGGCGACGGTGGTCACCGTCGGGCGCTTGCCGCGCTCGGTGAGGTGGCGGTGTCGGTGATGCAGCCGGATCTGTGCGTGCCAGGCGCGGTCGGTCGGCGGCGGGCCGGTGGTCGGGCGGCGCGGCGGGTGACGGTAGTGCCATGCGGCCTCGACGAGCAACCGGCGGGCGTGGCGGTTGCCCTTCTTGGTGATGTGCCCGCGGTGCTGTTGGTCGCCGGAGCTGTACTCGCTGGGCTGATCCCGAGCCACGACGCGATCGAGGACGACGCCGCGTCACCTGTCGAGGCCAGGACCGGGCTGCGAGCGATCGTCGCCGACTACCGCGCCTCCTACCCCTCGGCGATGGCGGTGATCGACCGCGATCTCGACGAGCTCGTCGAAGACCTGCGCTTTCCCTCCGATCACCGCAAGCGGATCCGCTCGACGAACCTACTCGAGCGCACCTTCGTCGAAGTTCGCCGCCGCACCAAGGTGATCGGCCGCTTCCCCGGCGAGACCTCCGCGCTGTGCCTGATCTGGGCCGTGCTCGAGCTCGCAGCCGCGGCTGGCGGGGAGTCGTCATGACACCGAAGTCCGTCGCCGAGATCGAGCGGCTGCACCGCCGTCTCGCCGCCGACTGCGAGACCACATCCCCGGGACCCAGCCGAAAGGCGCTCGCAGCATAGAATCGCCGTGAAGCGGAACTACGCCCCCGACAATTTCACCCGAACCACAGACGCGACCGCCGACCGCCGGGCCGAAGCCAGCGTCCAGATGTCCGCGGCGGCGACTTGTGAAGCCTTGCGTCGGTGCGGCGGAGGAAGACGGCGGCGATCGTCTGCCAGATCTGTCGGCGCGCCTCGCCAGCGTTGAGGCACCAAGCTTGGTTGGAGCGCGACGGCGGCACCTGCTGCCCGGGCGCTCCCTCCGTGTCCGCCGGCTTGGGAGCCAGCCGCTGCGCGAGCGGATACCGCCCATAGGACGGCGGCGCAGCGCGCCCGAGAGGATTGCGAATCTCTGACCTTCGGTTCCCTAGTGGAAGGTCAGCCGGTGCTTGCCCATAGGCCGCACAGCGGGACGGCCACCAGCCGGTCCCCGAACGGGACCGCGCTCTCGCCAGTGTAGAGCAGCACGCCCGCCTTGAAGCGTTCTCCCAGCTTGTCCCGCAGGTGCCGCAGACCGCGAAAGTCGGTGGGCGACGCCGAGGCGGCGGTCTTGACCTCGACGGCGACGACGGAGCCGTCTCGGCGTTCGAGGACGACATCGACCTCACGGCCGTCCCGGTCGCGGTAGTGGAACTGGCGCGGGGCGTTGTCCTGCCAGGCGACCTGTCGCCGAAGCTCCATCGCAGCGAAGGTCTCGAAGACCATGCCGGCGATCGCTCCGTCCTGCGCGAGGCGGTCTGCGTCGGCGCCGATCAGGTGGCAGAGCAGGCCGCTGTCGGTGATGTACGCCTTCGGGGTCTTGACGACGCGGCTGAGCAGGTTCGTGCTCCACGCTTCCAGGCGCGCGGTAAGGAACAGCGTGTCGAGCAACGCGCTGTGCGAACGCACGGTGTTCGGGGAGAGTGTGAGGTCCCGTGCGAGGCTGTCGAAGTTCATCAGCGAGGCGGACGTGGAGGCGATGGCAGAGAGCAGGTTCCTCACGTTCGCCTGGTCGTGGACCTGCGCGATCGTGCTCAGGTCGCGCTGGATGATCGTGTCGACGTAGCTGTCGAAGAAGCGCGCGCGACGTGCATCGGTGCGACTCATCACGGCGGGATAGCCGCCGGTCGCGACGATCTCGGCGTACGCCGCGCGGCCGACGTCCGGGCTGGTGACCTGCGGCCAGCGTCCGTCGAACAGCCGCGGCACGAACGACTCGGTGGTGCGGCGCAGCTCCCCTTGGCTGAAGGGCGACAGGCGGAGGTACTCTGCTCGCCCGGTGAGGGCGTCGGCGATGCGAGGCGCCGTCAGGATGTTCGCCGACCCGGTCAGTAGGAACTGCCCCGGAGCCGGGTCGCGATCGACTCGCACCTTGATCGCCAGCAGCAGGTCAGGCACCCGCTGGACCTCGTCGATGACGACCGGGGTGACGAGCCCCGCGAGGAAGCCGGTCGGATCGGCCGCCGCTGCGTCTCGCGTTGCCTGGTCGTCGAGCGTCAGGATCGTCGCCGGGCGGTCCGAGGTCGCCACGGCCTGCACCAGGGTGCTCTTGCCCACCTGCCTCGCACCGAGCACGACCACCACCCGCGTGTCATCGAGGGCTTCGAGCACACGCGGCCGGAGATGGCGCTCGACCACGCTCATCTCACGCCACCCAGATCAGTTCGGCACATCCGCAGAGTCTGCATCGGCAGATCCGCAGACTACACCCCCGCCGATCTGCAGCGCCAACGAGCCCAGCGGCGCGCCCAGGTCAGCCACTTGTCTAAGAGCGTGATCGCGGCCGGCGCGGACAGCCGGTAGATCTGACGCAACTGTTCCTTGAGCAGGTAGGCGCGATAGAGCCGGCGGTTGGTGTGCTGGATCAAGGCGAGCTTCGTGGCCTGGCGGGCGGTCAGGTTCTCGGGGTTCTTTCACAGCGCGAAGCGCGCGCCCTTGAGGTCTTTAGCGACCGCGGTCTGGCCCGCTTGGCGCGCGTCGTTCCAGACCTCGCGGCGGATCTCGTCCAGCGCGTCGGTCGCAAACTGGATCACGTGAAACGGGTCGACACAGCGGACCGCGTCGGGCAGACGCTCGGCGACAGGTCCGCTGATCCAGCCGGCCATGTCACAGGACACCAATTCGATCTGTTTGCAGCGCTCTTCGCCCAATGCGTCGAGGAAGCTCTCGACGGTCTTGCGGTCGCGGCCCGCGGCGACCCACACCAGCCGGCCGCTGCCGGCATCGAGGCCGCCGGATGAGCAGTGCAGGCTGCGGCTTGTACCCGGTGTCACGAGCGGTTGGTTCGTGTCCGGACCGCGAGACGACGGACGGACGGACGACGGACGGCACCCCCGGGTGAGCACTCATCCGAGAACGATGGAAGCCGTTCCCAGGGCGATTCAGCGCGCCCGAGAGGATTCGAACCTCTGACCTTCCGGTTCCGCAGACCAGCGGCCCGAGCGGCGCCGGGTCGCCGTTGAGCTGCTCGAGCAGCGGAAGGTCACCCTCGTCCCACGGCTCGATGTGCGCGGTGCGTCGCTGCACTCGTGCCCCGTCTCGCAACAATCGACCCGAAAGTTACGAGACGGACCACTAGGGCGCGATCGGGGCGGGGTCCGGCTCGCGCTCGGCCTTGACCAGCGCGGGCTCGCCGCGCTCGGGGAACGGCACGTCGATCGCGTCGAAGTCGCGCGGCACCACCGTGCCCGGGAACGTGGCGCGCGCCTCGTCGCGCACGTCGCGCGGGAAGTAGCGCGTCGAGAGGTGCGTGAGCGCGAGCAGCCGTACACCCGCGTCCTTCGCGAGCTCGGCGGCCTGCCCGGCCGTGGAGTGCGCGGTCTCGCGCGCCCGCGCGCGCTCGTCCTCCAGGAACGTCGCCTCGTGGACGAGCAGGTCGGCGCCGTGCGCGTAGACCTCCGTCGTCTGGCACGGCCGCGTGTCGCCGGAGATCACGATCCGCCGCCCCGGCCGGACGGGCCCGACGACCTGCTCGGGCCGCACGCCGCCGACCTCCTCCCCGCGCTGGAGCCGGCCGAACGCCGGCCCCTCGGGGACGCCGAGCACGCGCGCCGCGTCGGCGTCGAAGCGCCCGGGCCGGTCGTCCTCGACGAACGCGTAGCCGTAGGCGGGGATGCGGTGCTCCACCGGGAAGGCGGCCACGAGGTAGCCGCCGAGCCGGACCTCCTCGTGCGGCTCGAGCTCGACCAGGCTGAGCCTGTAGCCGGTCCGCCCGATCACCGGGCGCATCCCCTCGATCAGCGTGCGCAGCCCAGGCGGGCCGTAGAGCGTGAGCGGCCGGTCGCGGGAACGGAGGTCGAACGTCTTGACCATGCCGAGCAGGCCGAGCCAGTGATCGAGGTGGTAGTGCGTGATGAAGACGGCGTCGAGCTCGGGCAGCCCGATGGAGCGCAGCAGCTGCTGCTGGGTCCCTTCGCCGCAGTCGAACAGCAGCCGGTCGCCACCGGCGCGCAGCAGCAGCGCCGGAAGGCCGCGACGGGCGGAGGGCACGGATCCGGCCGTTCCCGCGAAGAAGAGCGACAGATCCATGGTCCGGGCACCTTAGCCTCGCGGTCGGGATGCCGAGATGCTCAGGCGCTTCCGCTTACGAACCCCCTGCCACGTCGACGACGGCAATCCCCGCGAGATTGACGGAGTGCTCCCCCCTCGTGACTTTCGCCGCAGGAGGCCGCCACTAGAGCGTCAGATGCGCGAACGCCAGGCGGCCGTCGTGCGCCGTGGCGAGCCCCATCGTGTGCGCCGGCGCGCGCCGGCGCTCGGTCGGCGAACCCGGGTTGAAGATGTGGAAGCCGTCGCGCTCCTCGTGCAGCGGCAGGTGCGAATGGCCGAACACGACCGCGTCGGCGTCCCCGAAGCGGCGCCGCAACCGCGCGAGCCGCCCCCCGGCCGGCCCGCCGTCATGGGTCACGACGAGCCGCGCGCCGCCGGCCTCCACGGTCCGGACGGCGGGCAGCCGCATCCGCAGCGCCGGCTCGTCGACGTTGCCGTGCACCGCATGCACGGGCGGCCCGAGCGACTCCAGCAGCTCGAGCACTTCGACCGCGATCAGGTCGCCGGCATGCAGGATCGCGTCGGCCGCGCGCAGCCCCGCCAGGCACGGCTCCGACAGCGCGCGGTCGCCCCTCGGCATGTGGGTATCGCTGATGATCGCGAGCTGCAGCGCGCCAGGAGGGATTCGAACCCCCGACTTCTGCCTCCGGAGGGCAGCGCTCTATCCACTGAGCTACTGGCGCGAGCGGCCTCATCGTATCGTGCGCCGATCGACCCGGCCCAGACGCCCGGATTCCGTCCGCGCGCGGGCGTACCCTCGCCCTCCATGGCCGCCATGAGCCTGTGCCCCAGTTGTGGGTCCGCCCTGCTGCAGCCGCTGCGCTCGCGGCCCGGGAGCGGTGGCGAGATGATGGTCGACCTGCGCTGCCCGGAGTGCTTCACGTGGATGCAGGAGTGCTGCAGCCGCGGCGAGTTGGCTGAGCTCGACGAGCGCCAGGCGGCGTGGCGCGAGCTGCTGGTCGACGCCTACGAGCGGTCGGTGACGGAGAGCATGGAGGCGCTCGCCGTCTGCCTGAGCGCCGCACTCGAACTCGACCTCGTCGGCGCCGACGACTTCGCGCCCCCGCGCCGCGCCGCCTGAGACCGCCCTCACCGCAGGTCGCGTCGCGGCAACTTGCGTCTCAGGACGCTACGTCGTAGAATGAGAGGCATGTTCACGCATCTCTTCACCCGCCGCCGCCGGCAAGCGCCGCGGAACTCGACGAGCCTGGTCGATCGGCGCTCCGGCGCTCCGGTCAGGCGCCGGCCCGACCCGATGCCCCGCATGCGCTGGTATTCCTGACCCCGCGCAGCATCAAGCCGTGACGGCGTCGGGATCGGAGAGGATCCTCGAGCGCCTCACACTCGTCGATCGGAACGAGCGCGGCCGCCGGCCGGCCGTTGCGGGTCGCTGGGTGCGCCGTTGGCGTGCAGCGCGCCGAGCGCCATCGCCGGCAGGCGCAGCAGGCCGACATCCTTCGGCCGCGGGAGCGGGAATCGCTCCGGGTGGCGGCGGAACAGCCACAGGCGCGCCGAGCCCTCACGGTGCAGCGCGGCGGGCGTCGGCCGGCGCGGTGCGGCGGCGACCTCGCGGGACTCGACCGCGTGCCCGGCCGCCGAGATCCGGGCTGCGAGGTCGGCGAGCGCCCCACCGCGGACGGCCTCCGGCCCGCCGACCGCAGCGAGCACGTCCTCGCGGACGACCAGCGCCGGCGGGTCGGCGAAGCCGTCGCGCGGGGGGATGACGAGCGCCGCGGCCGCGCCGTCTGCCGGCGGGTCGAGGCGCTCGGTCCCGAAGTGCCGGTACGCCAGGCCGCCGCTCGCCGCCGGCGTCGGGCTGTCAGGACCGGCCGACACTCAGCCGCCCGCGACCGCCGGTAGGATCGTGACCTCGTCGCCGTCGGCCACCGGGGTGGCGAGGCCGTCCAGGAAGCGGATGTCCTCGCCCCTGAGGTAGACGTTGACGAAGCGGCGCAGCTCGCCGTCCTCGCCCGCGATCCGGTCGCGCAGCTCGCCGTGCTGCGCGTAGAGCCCGTCGAGCACCTCGCCGACCGTCCCGCCGTCGGCGTGCGCCTCGGCAGCGCCGCCCGCGACGGCGCGCAGCTGCGTCGGGATCTTGATCGTGACGGCCATCAGGCACCTGCCTCGTGACTGTCTCGGCCAAAGGCCTCGGCGCTCGTCACCAGCGTGCCTTCGGCGACGCTTCGCCCGAGCGCGGCCTCGAACGCCTCGAAGTGCGGCTCGATCTCGGCCACCTCGAACGTGCCGCGCACGGTGTCGAGGGTCTTGAGCCCGTCGCCGGTGATGTAGACCACGACGCGCTCGCCCGGATCGATCTCGCCCCGCTCGGCCAGCTTGGCGAGCACCGCGGTAGTCACGCCGCCCGCGGTCTCGGTGAAGATGCCCGTCGTCTCGGCGAGCAGGCGGACGCCGGCGCGGATCTCGTCGTCGGACACCGCGTCGACCGAGCCGCCGGTGCGGCGGGCGAGGTCGACGGCGTACGGGCCGTCGGCCGGGTTGCCGATCGCCAGCGACTTGGCGATCGTGTCAGGCTTGACCGGGCGGCACACGTCGGTGCCGGCGGCGTAGGCCTGCGCAACCGGGGAGCAGCCCTCGGCCTGCGCGCCGTGCATCGCCGGCACCGCGCCGGAGACGAGCCCCGCGTCGATGAACTCCTCGAAGCCGCGCGCGACCTTGGTGAACAGCGACCCGGACGCGATCGGCGCGACCACCCGGTCGGGGACCTCCCAGCCGAGCTGCTCGGCGGTCTCGTAGGCGAGCGTCTTGGATCCCTCGGCGTAGTAGGGCCGCACGTTGACGTTGACGAATGCCCAGCTCTCGCGCTCGCCCGAAACCTCGGTGCACAGGCGGTTGACCGCGTCGTAGTTGCCCTTCACGCCGACGATCTGGGCGCCGTAGGCCCCCGCGGAGAGGATCTTCTCCGGCTCGAGGTCGGCGGGGATGAAGACGTAGGCGGGCAGGCCCGCGTAGGCGGCGTGGGCGGCGACCGCGCCGGCGAGGTTGCCGGTAGAGGCGCACGCGACGGTGTCGAAGCCGAGCTCGATCGCCCGCGCGAGCCCGACGGAGACGACGCGGTCCTTGAACGAGTGCGTCGGATTCGCCGTCTCGTTCTTGATCCACAACTCGCCGAGGCCAAGGCGCTCGGCGAGGCGATCGGCGCGCACCAGGGGGGTCCAGCCGGTCGGCAGCGACGCGCGGGGCGTGCGCTCGAGCGGGAGGAAGTCCGCGTAGCGCCAGAGCGAGTGCGGGCCCGCCTGGATGCGGCGCTTGAGCTCCTCAGGACCCGAGCCGGGTGGCCGGTAGGCGACCTCCAGCGGCCCGAAACAGCGCTCGCACACGTAGCGCGCCTCGAGTGGATAGGTGGTGGAGCACTCCTTGCACTTCAGGGCTTGCGCCGGCATCGCTCGGTTGTCCTCTCGCCGCCCGGAGGTTCTGCGGCGGGAGCGACGACTTAGGCGTTGCCCTTCACCGCATCTCCCAGGCTTTCTCTTGGAACCTGATGGAATTGCCACCGTTCCCGGCGCTCGCGCGACCGGATGGTTGGCGGGGTTTCATTGGGCCAATCCCTCCACCCCTCTTGATGCGTGCTGCTATGTGGCGAAGAACGGTAGCGAACCCACCGGCGTTCCTCAATCGAGATGATCGGCCGGATGCCGGATTTCCGCAGGCGGCGTAGAATTGAAGCCGAGATGATGCTCCCGACCGACGACCCGCTCAGTAGCCGGCATGCCGAGCCTGCCCAAGAGCCCCTTCGGTCGGCGCGCCGCACGCGCACGCGTCGCTGACCCGCGCAGTCCCGAGCGCGAGGACCCGCGGGTCGAGATCGTCGAGGCCCCCGGCCTCCGCTGGGTCAACATCGAGCGTCCACGCCAGATCGACCGCGCCTGGCTGGAGGAGCGCTTCGAGTTCCACCCGCTCGACTACGAGGACGTGTTCTCGCGCAACCAGCGCCCGAAGGTCGACGAGTACGACGACTACCTGTTCTGCATCCTGCACTTCCCGCGCTACGACAAGGCGGTCTCGCGCCTGAACGCGGCCGAGCTGGACCTGTTCGTCGGCCCCGACTTCCTGATCACGCTCCCCAACGAGCCGCTGCAGCCGCTCGAGTACCTGTTCGAGCGCTGCCGCACCAGCGAGGACCTGCGCGACTCGCTGTTCTCCAAGGGGCCGGGCTACCTGCTCTACAAGATCGTCGACGACTGCGTGGACGCCTCGTTCCCGATGCTGCGCAAGATCGGCAACAAGCTCGAGCGGATCGAGGAGGACATCTTCGAGGGCCGCGAGGATGAGATCGTGCGTGACATCTCCAACGCCAAGCAGGAGATCATCAACTTCCGCAAGGTGATCCGCCCGCAGCGCGCGGCGTTCTCGGACCTCGAGCGCAACAAGCAGCGCTACATCGCCGATGATCTCGACATCTACTTCGACGACATCGTCGACGCGTCCGAGCGCATCTGGGACATGCTGGAGAACTACAAGGAGGTCGTGGAAGCGCTCGAGTCCACCAACGAGTCGGCGATCGCGCACCGCTCCTCGGAGGTCTTCCGCGTGCTCACGGCCTTCTCGGTGATCTTCCTCCCGCTCACGCTGATCGCTTCGATCTGGGGCATGAACGTCAAGGTTCCCGGCGCGGGATTCCGGGACGCGTTCTACTTCGTGATCGTCTTCATGGTGATCGTGCTAGGCGGGCTGCTGGCGCTGTTCCGGCGCCGCGGGTGGCTGTAGCGGAGCGCATCACGCCTCCCGCGCACCGGGGCGCACGACGTTCTCCAGCGGCGCGCCGCGCGCGAAGCGCTCGAGCTGCTCAGCGGCCAGTCGGACCGCGCGCTCGTCGGCGGCGGCGGTGTCACCGGCGTTGTGCGGCGTGATCGCGAGCGCGAGCGCCCACAGCGGGTGGCCGTCCGGCAGCGGCTCGGGATCGGTGACGTCGAGCACCGCCCGCAGCCGGCCGCTGGCCAGCTCGGCGACCAGCGCGTCGGTGTCGGCCACCGCGCCGCGGGCCGCGTTGAGCAGCAGCGCGCCGTCGGGCATGCGGGCGAGGAAGGCCGCGTCGACGAGCCCGCGCGTCGCGTCGGTGAGCGGCGCGAGCACGACGACCGCGTCGACCGCCCCCAGCAGGGCAGGCAGCTCGTCGGCCCCGTGCAGCCCGTCGCGGGCCCGGCTCGCCACGCCGATCACCCGGACGCCGAACGGCTCGAGGCGAGCCTGGACCGCGCGCCCGATCGAGCCGTGCCCGACGATCAGCACGGTCATGCCGTGCAGCTCGCCGGGCTGGGCGTCCTCCCAGGTGCGTACGCGCGCCGCGCGCAGCTGCCCGTAGACCGCGGCGAGCAGAGCACCGGCAACCCACTCCGCGACCGGGATGTCGCGGGCGCCGCGGGCGTTGCACAGCGTGGCCCACGGCGGGACGTGCGGCTCGACCCAGTCGGTGCCGGCGGAGAGCGTCTGCACGACCCGCAGCGCCTCGCGCCCGTCCAGACCGTCCGCGTCCTCGCCGCTTGGGAGGACGAAGGCGGCCACGTCGGCGCCGTCGGGCAGCCTGCGCACCTCAACGCCGGCGGGCGCGAGCACCTCCACGGCGGCGAACGCGCTTGCGGTGATGGCGGCGATCATCGGCGCCAGGCTAGTGGGTCTTCTCGTGACGTTGCACCCGAAAGACCGGTCGCCGGCGCCGCCAGGCAAGGACGCAGACCCGCAGGAATCCCTCTGGGATTTCAAGTGGTCGCGAGGCGAAGCCGGTGGCGAGCGAAGCGAGACAGTGCGCAGCCTGGCGGTGATCGGTGACCGCCGATTTCGGGTGGAACGTTGCGAGAAGGCCCACTGGAAGGTGGGAGTGCACGTAACGTCCCGGATGTGCTGGTGTTCGGATCGGTGATGGTCCCCGCCGCCCAGGCCGCCGCGCTCGAGCGGCTCGCCGACACCGCCCCGCTCCGGACGCCCACGCGCCGGATGCTCGTCATCGTCAATCCCTACGCCACGACGATGTCCGTGCGGCTCAAGCACCTGGTGGTCTACGCGCTCCAGGGCCGGTTCGAGGTGGAGGCGGTCGACACGCAGCGCTCCGGACACGCGATCGAGCTGTGCCGGGAGGCCGCCGACGAGGGCTATGACGTCGTGGTCGCGTTCGGCGGCGACGGCACGGTCAACGAGGCGGCGAACGGGCTCGCCGGGTCCGGCACCGTGCTCACCTGCCTGCCGGGCGGCGCGACCAACGTGTACTGCCGCATGCTCGGCATCCCCACCGACGTCGTCGACGCGACCGAGCACCTGCTCCGCCTCGCCGACGCGTGGCGGCCCCGCGCGGTCGATCTGGGCCGCGTGAACGACCGCTGGTTCACGTTCTCGGCCGGCGCCGGCCTCGACGCGACGGTGGTGGAGCGGGTCGACAGCCACCCGCGGCTCAAGGCGCGCTTCGGGCCGTGGTACTACGCGCAGGCCGCCGTCGCGACGTTCATGGAGTCCTACGTCGTCAACCCCCCGCGCGTCGTCGCCGCCGCCGGCGGGCGCGAGACCGAGGGCGTCAGCGTATTCGTCCAGAACGCGCAGCCGTACACCTACTTCCGCCGCCGCCCGGTGCACCTCGCGGCCGGCGCGCACCTGCAGTCGGGCGACCTCTCAGGGGTCGTGCTCACGCGTGCGAACGCGATCGACCTGCCGACGATCAGCTACCGGCTCCTCGCGCGGCACGCGAAGCTCGGCGAGCATCGGCGCGTGCACGCGTTCGACGGGCTCGCCGGCCTGCGCGTGCGCTCCGTCGACGACCGTCCCGTGCCGGTCCAGGTCGACGGCGACTACGTCGGGCCGCACGAGGAGGCCGTGTTCAGCGTCCTGCCGGACGGCCTCCAGGTCCTGGGCTGAACTCCGCCAGCCGCGGCAGCGTCTCCCAGTCGCCGGTTCCGCGCAGCGCCGTCGCGGCGAGCGTGTGGGCGAGACGGACGCACTCCGCGGGCGCGCGGCCGCCGAGCAGCCCGTAGGTGAAGCCGGCCGCGAACGCGTCGCCCGCGCCGATCTCGTCGATCACCTGCTCGTCGCGCGGGGGGGCGACGAGCTCGGCGGGCGCGCCCGGCGCCGCGACCCACGCCCCCTCCGCGCCGACGCGGACCACGACCCCGCCAGCGCCGCGCGCCTGCAGCGCGGCGGCAAGCCGGCGCGGGTCCTGCTCGCCCCAGAGCGCCGCGCCCTCCTCGGCGCCGCACAGGTACCAGTCGACGATGCCGAGCAGCTCGACGTGGGCGGCGGCCGCGGCCGCCGCGTCCGGCCACAGCACCGGGCGCAGGTTCGGGTCGAACAGCAGCGTCGCGCCGGCGGCCGCCGCGCGCGCCGCGAGGTCGTGCACCAGCGCGCGCGGGCCATCGCCGAGCGCGGTGGTGATGCCGGTGAGATGGACGAGGGCGGCGCCGTCGAGCGCCGCGGCCGGCACGTCGGCCGGCTCCAGGCGGGAAGCGGCCGAGCCCGCACGGCGGTACTCGACCCGCGAGCGGCCCGCCTCGCGCCACTTGAAGAAGACGCCGGTGGGCGCCTCGCGATCCTCGACGACCCAGGTCGTGTCGACCCCCTCGCCGGCGAGCGCGTCCCGGATCAGGCGCCCGAACGGGTCGGCGCCGAGCCGCGACGCCCAAGCGACCGGCACCTCGAGGCGCGCGAGCGCAATCGCGAAGTTCGCCTCCGCGCCCGCGAACCGCAGGGTCATCTCGGTCCCGAGCGCGAGCGGCCCGTCGCCGAGCGGGTCCAGCAGCGCCATCGCCTCGCCGGCGGTGAAGACGCGGCCGCTCACGCGAACGGCGGCCGCGCGGCCGCCGGGTAGTCGACGCCGTGCGCGGACAGCGCCGCCCGCACGCGAGCCTTGACCGCCGGGATCGTCGGGCCCTCGCGCGCCAGCGCGTCCTTCTCGGCGGAGAGCGCGGCCCCGGCCTCCTCGGCGGCGGCGGCGTCGCCCGCGTCGAGCGCGCGGGCGAGCGCCGCCAGCAGGTCCGGCCGCGCGGCCGCCACCGCCGTGATGGCGCCGAAGCCGCCGCTGCGCATCGCGTCCAGCACCAGCCCGTCGGTGCCGTTGTAGATCCGGAACGGCCGGCCCGCCACGGCGGCGACGAACGCGCGGTGGCAGTCGATGTCGGCGGTCGAGTCCTTCAACCCCGCCAGGCCCGCGGCGGCGAGCTCGTCCAACACGACGGGCGCGAGCACGTTCACGTGGCGCTTGGGGATCGTGTAGGCGAGCAGCGGACGGCCGGCGGCCGCCTCCAGCAACGCGTGGAAGTGACCGCGGACCTGGTCGTCGCCGGCCCGGTAGAACCACGGCACGTAGGCCGCCGCCTGCGTCGCGCCCGCGGCGTACGCGCGCTCCAGCAGGCCGGCGGTCGCGCGCGTGGAGGCCCGCCCGACCTGTGCGATCACGCCCTCGCCGCCCGCCACGCGCACCGCGCGCTCGACCAGGGCGATCACCTCGTCTGCCTCCAGCAGGACGCCCTCGCCGGTCGTCCCGGCGACGAACGCGCCGTCGAGCCCCTGCTCGAGCAGCCATGCCAGGTGCGCGCCGAACGCGTCGAGGTCGACCTCGCCGTCGGCGCCGAACGGCGTCGAGATCGCCGCCAGCATCTTCATCATGCGGCCACCACCCCGTCCGGGTGGCGCCAGACCGGGTTGCGCCACGGCGCGCGCGGGCGCGCGGCGGCGGCGCGCGGCGGGACGTCGAACAGCTCGAGCTCTGTGATCCGCACGCTCGACCGGCGCTCAGCCGCCGTTCGGCGTGACCCGATAGGCGTCGAAGACGGCGTCGATCGCACGCAGGCGCGAGATCGTCGACTTCAGCGTGTGCGTGTCGCCCACCTCGACCACGAAGCGGTTCTTCACCATCGGGTGGGTGACGATGCAGCGCGCCTCGACGATGTTGATGCCGGCCTCCGCGAACGTCCGCGAGAGGTCCTCGAGCAGGCGGTGGCGGTCCCAGCCGTCGACCTGCAGCTCGACCTTGAACGATGCGGCCGAGTCGCCGTCCCAGCTGACCGGCACGAAGCGCTCGGGGTCCTTGCGCAGCGCGGCGGCGTTCGGGCAGTCCTCGCGGTGGATCGTGATGCCGCGGCCGAGCGAGACGTAGCCGACGATGTGGTCGCCCGACACCGGCCGGCAGCACTTGGCCAGCCGCAGCGGCACGTCCTCGACGCCCTCGACGCGGATGCCGTACTTCGACGCGTCGCCCTCCGGACGGCGCGGCATCTTGCGTGCGGACACCAGGTCCTCGGCGACCGTCGGCTCGTCCTCGGCGGCCTCGCCCTCCTTGAGGCGCTGCATGACCTTGTTGACGACGACCTTGGCCGAGATCTTCGCGCCGCCGAGCGCGATGTAGAAGTCGTCGGCCTTGCGGTAGCCCATCTCCCGGATCACGTCGGCCAGCAGCGCCGAGCCGGTGATCTTCTGCGCCGGCAGGCCCGCCTTCTTGAGGTGCTCCTGCAGCAGCTCGCGCCCGGTGTGCTCGGAGTCCTCGCGTGATTCGGCCTTGAACCACGCGCGGATCTTGTTGCGCGCGCGCGTGGTCTTGACGACCGCGAGCCAGTCGCGCGACGGGCCGCGCTCGCGCTTGGAGGTGAGCACCTCGACGATGTCGCCGGACTGCAGCTCGTAGTGCAGCGGCACGATCTTGCCGTTGACCTTGGCGCCGACGCAGCGGTGCCCGACGTCGGTGTGGACCTCGTAGGCGAAGTCCAGCGGCGTCGCGCCGGCGCCGAGCGACTTGACCTCGCCCTTGGGGGTGAAGACGAAGACCTCCTCCTCCACCAGCTCGCCGCGTAGGTTGTCGGCGAACTCGCGCGGGTCCTCCACGTCGGACTGCCAGTCCAGCAGCGACTTGAGCCACTTGAGCTTGGCGTCGGTCGGGTCGATCACGCCGTTGGCGCGCGCGCCTTGCTTGTAGCGCCAGTGCGCGGCGACGCCGTACTCGGCGGTCTCGTGCATGTCGCGCGTGCGGATCTGGATCTCCAGCGGCCTGCCCTCGGGCCCGATCACCGTGGTGTGGAGCGCCTGGTACATGTTGAACTTGGGCATGGCGATCATGTCCTTGAAGCGCCCCGGCAGCGGCTTCCACAGGGAGTGGATGACGCCCACCGCCCCGTAGCAGTCCTTCACGGAGTCGACGATCACCCGCATGGCCGTGAGGTCGTAGATCTCGTTGAACTCGCGGCCCTTCTTGGTCATCTTCGAGTAGATCGAGTAGAAGTGCTTGGCGCGGCCGGAGATCTCCGCCCGGATGCCGAGCGCCTCGAGCTCCTTGGTCAGGTAGCCGCCCGCCTTGGCGACGTAGCGCTCGCGCTCGTCGCGCTGCTGGCTGACGAGGCCCTTGATCTCCTGGTACTTGCGCGGATGCAGCGTGGCGAAGGAGAGATCCTCCAGCTCCCACTTGATCGCGTGGATGCCGAGGCGGTGCGCGAGCGGCGCGTAGATCTCGAGCGTCTCCTTGGCCTTCTCGATCTGCTTCTGCTTCGGCATCGCGCCGAGCGTGCGCATGTTGTGCAGGCGATCGGCGAGCTTGATCAGGATGACCCGGACGTCCGTGGCCATCGCGACCATCATCTTGCGGTAGTTCTCGGCCTGCGCGTCGTCGCGCGACTGGAACGTGATCCCCGTCAGCTTCGTCACGCCGTCGACCAGGCCCGCGACCTCCTCGCCGAACGCCTCGTGGACCTCCTCGAGGCTGGCGGTCGTGTCCTCCACGGTGTCGTGCAGCAGCGCGGCACACAGCGTCTCGGTGTCCAGGCGCATGCCCGCGCAGATCTTGGCGACGCCGACCGGGTGGACGATGAAGTCCTCGCCCGACTGGCGGCGCTGGTCGGCGTGGTGGTCGCACGCGAACACGAACGCCTCGATCACGCGGCCGCGGTCGACCTGGCGAGCGACCTCGTCGGCGTGCTCCTCGACGATCGCGAACAGGTCGGCGAGCAGCTCGCGCTCGAACGGCGTGAGATCGGGCGGCGCCTCCGCGGGCGCGGTGTGATCGTGATCCTGGCGGTCGACCTGCTGGTGGGCGACGACCGCGACGTCCTCGGCCGGCACGGCGGCCACCGGGACGCGAGGCGCCGAAGCGCCGTTCGGGGTGCTGGGACCCTCGGTCGTCTGCTCGTGCTGATCAGCCATGGCGATCGCTGCGGCAAGCGTAGCTCAGCGGGGGGCCGGCAACCGGTGGGCGGCGCCCTACGATGGGGGCATGCGACCACGTGGCCTGCCCGTCGCCGCCGCCGCAGCGCTCGCCCTCTTGGCCGCGGGTCCGAGCGCCGGCGCCCAGCCGGAGCGGCACTCGGCCGGCGCCACGCTGACGCCGCGAGGGCTCTCGCCGCTCGCGCTCAAGGGCAGCGGCTTCAAGCGCCGCGAGCGCGTGAAGGTCACGGTGACACCGACGGGCCGTGACGGTGAGACCTTGCGGATGCGCGCCAAGCGCAACGGCGCCTTCACCGCGACATTCCCCGGCGTCATGGCGTGCGACGGCGTCGAGGCCCTCGCGGTCGGGCGCCGGGGCAGCCGCGCGTCCTTCCAGCTTTCGTCGGTCGGCTGCGCCGGCCCCTGACGGTTCTCAGCCGCCGCTCACCTGCACCTGGGAGGGCTGGCCGAACGCCTGCAGCTCGGCGGCCCGCACGAACCGCGTCGACGCCGCGCCCGCCGAGTTGCAGTCCGTCACGTTGAACGGGTCGGCGTCCTGCTCGCCCTGGAACGCCGGGCCGCCGGTGCACTGGCTCTGGCGCGTCACGAGCTGCAGGTGCGTCGCCTGGATCGGCGAGAACGTGAACTCGCGCAGCAGCAGCGCCGGGGCGACCGGGCGCGGCGCGTCCGCCGGGAAGGCGTCGGACGCGCTGGCGTAGACGCGGTTGAAGCCCGCGTTGCCCGAGCAGTCCGCGAACCGCGCGTTGCAGGACCACAGCTCGAACTGACGCAGCGCGGTGAAGCGGTTCTGCGACAGGTCGGTCGTGCTGCTCGGGTCATCGACCGGGCCGAGCATGGCGCTGACCTGCGCCCGGCTGATCTGCTGCGGCTCGTTGCCGGCCAGGTCGACGGTGACGCGGCGGTTGGCGACGCTCCAGCCGCCACTACGCGCGACGGCGCTCGCCTGCCAGTGCGTCGCCTCGGTGTCGTCGATCAGGCGCTCGCGCACCTGCGCGGTCGACAGCACCTCCTTCTCGCCCGACATCACCCGAGCGGCCTGGCCCGACGCCGTCGCGCCCTGCGCCTTCGACGCCACGTTCGGGGCCATGCGGAGGCCGATCGTCAGCGGCGCGCCGGCGCGGATCGCGCGCCGGAAGCGCACCGCCCCGTACCCCGGTGCGGTGGCCACGAACTCGTAGGTTCCCGGCGCGAAGGAGGCCGTCGCGTCGAGGTTGTTCGCGGTCGCGGTGCGCGGTGCGCTGGTGGCCTGGTCCGTGTCGGCCACCGGCGAGACGCGCGCCTCGTAGTGGCCGACGTACACGCGAGCGGCGACCGGCGACTGGGCCGCGCCCCGCGTGGTGGCTGCGAACGTCACCGTGGTGTTCTGCTGGCCCAGCGCCTCGAAGTCCGGCAGCGGGTTGGTGTCGGACTCGATGCCATCCAGCCGGCCCGTACCGTTCGTGGCCGACGCGGCGCGGCCGAAGCCGCGGTGCGCGAACGCGAGCCACAGCTCGGCCTGGTTGGCGCCGCCGAACCGCATCGTGTCGGCCGCCAGGATCGCGTTGCGAGCGTCGAGCATCGTCGGGTTGGTCGGCATCAGCAGGAACGAGTCGAGCACGAGCTGGATCCAGCGCCGGTTGCCGGGGCAACGGTCCACCGAGACCTGGCCCTTCGCGCACTGCTCCTGAAGCGCCTGGTCGCCCTCCGGGTACTGGCCCTCGTACTTCGCCGCGAGCGCCTTGCGCAGGTCGAAGTTCGTCGCGGTCCAGATCTCGCCGTCCGCGTGCACCTGCGGGCCGGTCACGTCGTAGCCGATGTCCGAGAGGTTCAGCGGGTCGACCTCGGGCGAGACGCTCGCCGTCGGGAACGCGCCCGTGGCCGGCCAGTTGCCCGCGTAGTTGCGGATGCCGCGTTGCTTGTTGCCGGTCGCGTAGGTGCCGGTGGCGTAGCGATTCGCGCCGTCGGTCGGGATGTTGCCGTGCTCGTTGAGCTGCTCGATCGAGAGCAGGTCGGAGACCGACTCGCCCATCGCGCCGGCGTGATGGCCGCTGCGGTTGGCGCCCTTGCCGATCATGCGGTTCTCGATCATGTGGGTGTACTCGTGGCCGATCACGCCGGCGTCGTGGTCGCCGTCGACGCACGGCGAGTAGAACGCGCCCGCCAACGGCTGCCACAGGTACATGTTCGTGATCGGGGACGTGCCATCCGGCAGCGTGATCATGTTCGCGTTGTCGCGCGCGGGCGCGAAGGGCGGCGAGGGGTTCGCGCCGGCCTGCGCGTTACCGACCAGCGGGTCGTTCTCGCGGAACGCCTCCGTGGTGCCGAAGTTGGAGTCCTGGGCGTTCCAGTTCTCCTCGGTGAAGCCGAGCAGGTAGGACCAATCGTGCATCCGGTTGTGCTGCACGAACAGGTTCGTGACGGCCGCCGAGATGTCGAAGCTCTCGCCCGGCACGAAGGCGGCGCCGTAGGGCGTCCCCGGGTTGCAGTCGCTCGTGTTCCAGGAGTTGGTCCACGGGAACGTGTAGTCGCGCTCCGGGCTGACCGGCCGGAACTGCGTCGGGGACGGGTACAGCGGATGGGTCCAGGACTCGGCAGTGCGGGCGTTGTTGCCGATCGTCGTGTAGCTCGGCCGGTTGCCCTTCACGTCGTGGTCCCAGGGTGCGCGCGAGGCCAGGTTGCCGACCACCTCGTCGCAGTCGGCGGGCGTCGGGCTCGCCTTCCAGCACCAGTTCTCGCGCGTGTCGGTGCTCGGGTTGCTCCACGGATCGCTCGCCAGCGTGTTGTGCGGCGGGCTGCCGGGGAACACGCGCCAGCGCGCCGTGTACGGCGGCGGCGGGGTGGAGGTGTCGAGCGACACGGTGCCGGTGTAGGTCCGCGGCTCGGCGGGCGCGATGCCGTCCTCGTACTCGCACACCTGCACGTAGTAGTCGCCGGCCGGAACGCCGCCCTCGGGGGCATAGCGGATGCGCTCAGGCGTGCTCACCGTGTCGGCCTCCGCGACGAGCGTGTCGCCGCGCAACAACCGCAGGACGATGTCCTGCGCCGTCGTTTCCGCGTTGGCGAACACGTCGATCGCGCGCACCCCGGCATCGGCCGCGACCGTGTACGGGCCCTTGCGCGTGTCGCAGCCGCCGTCCTGCGCCGGCAGCTCGCCCGCGAACGTCAAGCTCTCCGGCGCCGCGAACTCGGCGGACGCCTGCTCCGCGCTGTGGACGAGGCTCTCGCGCGCCAGCACGTCACCGCTGCGCGCGTCGACGAAGCTGCGATACGCCGCAGGCTCGCTGCCCTCGGTGTCGAGCACGATCGTCTCATAGGCGGGCACGAAGCCCCGCGCGACAGTCGGGAACGCCACCGCCCGCGTGCGCTGCGCGTCGGTGAGGCCGGACACCTCGAAGTCCCTGAAGCTGCCCGGACCGGACTTCCCGGCCGGCGCGATCTTGCCAAGCGAGCGGCGCTCGCCCACGTTGGCGGCGGCACGCTGGACGGCCTCCTCGGGCGTCAGCGCGGCCTTGCCCGCCAGCGTCTCGTCGCCGTGGATGGTGCCGGCAGCCGAGATCACCTCCCAGGGCCCGCCGTTCGCCAGCCCGATCGTCACGAGGCCGCCGCCGGCGGCTTGGAGCCCACCGACCGTCTGGCGCAGCGTGACCGCATGGCCCACATCGCCGGCGAGCGCGGAGTCGCTCACCAGCTCCAGTCGTGCCACCGCATCGGCGTCCATCCGGAACAGCGCCCGGTTGGCGTCCAGCCAGGCCCGCGCGGCCGCCTCCGGCGTCGCAGCGTCCACGCCGGTGGCCAGCGTGGCGCCCGGGTCCACGAGCGTCGATGGAGTGCCGAACTGGTTCCACGCGACCTGCGCGGCCAGCGAGCGGGCGTCTGCGCGCTGCGTCGTGGTCGGGCGCAGCTGCCCCATGCGCACGTCGCGGTCGGGCAGCCGACCGGCCTCGTCGCCCAGCGCCCCGGCGGCCAGCGCCGGAGCGCCGGACGCCGCTGCTCCGGCACCTACGATGAGCGCCGCCACGAACGACCGCTTCACCCGCATGGATCTTCCCCCTGGATTCCCTGCCGGGCCCCCGCAGGCCCGCTCAACCTGTATCCATGTTCGGTACGGGGGCACCTGTCAAGTCACGTGTCCGCTCTAGGACCCTGAGCGCGGCGCTCACGCGACCGCGGCGGCGACCGGCCGCGGCACCGCGTGCGGCGCGTCCGCGCCCGCAGGCTCGGCCAGATGTGCAAGCCCGTCGCGCAGCCGCTGCGTGTACGCCCGGAATGCGGGCGAGCGCTCCAGCTCGGTGCGCCCGGCCGGCGGTGGCACGGCAAGGGCGAGCGCGGCCGGGTCGAGCACGACGAGCTCCAGCTCGGACAGCACCCGCAGCAGCCGCCCCGCGACGGCGCCCGAGCGCGGCTGCGCGCCGTCGCCGCGGAGGATCGCGGCGAGGGCGTCGCCCTCGATCCTCGTGGCGACGGCGGCGCGAAGCCCGCGGTAGGTGCCGGCGAGCGCCGCGCGCAGGTCGAACTCCCAGGCCAGCACACGGCGGGCCAGCTCCTGCTCCGCGCCACCCCAGGCGAGGTGGACCCAGCCGTCGCCGGGCAGCCGCTCCGCCAGCGCGAGCAGGTACGCGTGCGGCGGCGGGTCGACGGCGACGACGTGGGCGTAGGGCGTCGCGAACGACGCGTCGTCCGCGAGCGCCGCCCAGCTGATCAGGGCGAAGCCGCCGACGCGGTCGTGCAACGCGCGGGCGCGGTGCCCGGCGTGGGCCGCCACGGCGAGCACGGGCGCGCCGCCGGCCACGAGGTCGCCGAGCAGGCCGGCGATGCCGCCGCCACGGGCGTCGCGCAGCATGCGGCCCTCGGGCGCGCCCAGGCCGTCCGCCATGCCGCGCAGGTCGTCCGGGAAGCCGGGCGGGTCGCGCGGGTCGCGCGGGTCGCGCGGCGGCCACGCGGCCAGGTCGCGCTCGAGCTCGGCCCGCACCGCGCCGGCGAACGCCGGCTCGCCCACGATCTCGATCGGTGCCGGGCGCGCCGGCTGCGCGTGACGCAGCACCAGGCGCGGCTCGACGGCGCCGTTGTAGCGGTTGACCTCCAGCCGCACCGCGGCATCCACCGGCTCACCTGCCCGGGCGGGCAGCGAGCTGCCGCGCCCGAACGCGACGCAGCGCGAGCGCGCGCCACCCGCGGCGAGCGTGAACGCGACATGGCGCCCCTCCCCCATCGGCCGCGGATCGTCGAGCAGCGCACTCGGGACGAGCAGCGCCGGCTCGGGGTTGCCCATGCCGAACGGCGCGAGCCGCTCGAGCTCCTCGGCCAGCCCCAGGTGCAGCGCGTCGCCCGGCACCACCGCGTCGACCCGCTGGACGGGGACGAGGTCGGCCGGCGTCAGCGTCGCGGCGGCGTGCGCCACGAACGCCTGGCGGAACGCCTCGACCCGCCCGCGCGCGATCGTGAGCCCTGCCGCCGCGCGGTGCCCGCCGTGGCGCAGCAGGTCCGCGCTCGCGGCCTCCAGGCCGCCCAGCAGGTCGAACGCGGGGATCGAGCGCGCAGAGCCGGTGCCCTCCTCGCCGTCGAGCGCGATCAGCACCACCGGACGGTGGTGGCGCTCGGCGATGCGTGACGCGACGATGCCGATCACGCCCGGGTGCCAGCCGTCCGCCGCGAGCACGTAGGCAGCCGCCGGTGGATAGGAGTGACCGATCTCGGCCACGTGCCGCTCGGCCTCGAACAGGATCCGCGTCTCCACGTCGCGCCGCTCGACGTTGACGGCATCGAGCTCGGCCGCCACCGCGCGCGCCCGCTGGATATCGGCCGTCAGCAGCAGCTCCAGCCCCGCGTCAGCACGGTGCAGCCGGCCCGCCGCGTTGATCCTGGGCGCCAGCCGGAAGCCGATCGTGCCCGCGTCGACGCCGCTGGGATCCACGCGCGCGACCTCCATCAGCGCCTGCAGGCCCGGCTTGCGCGTGGAGGCGAGCGCCCGCAGCCCCTCGCGCACGAGCCGCCGGTTCTCGTCGACCAGCGGCACGCAGTCCGCGACGGTCGCCAGCGCGACGACGTCGAGGTCCGCATCGGCCGCCGCGCCGTCGATCCCCGCCGCCTCCAGCACCGCCCGTGCCAGCAGGTGCGCGACGCCGGCCGCGCACAGCTCGGGGCACGGATAGCCGCCGACCCCCGGATGCACGATCGGCGCGTCGGGCAGCCGGCCGTCGGCGCGCGGCGCGTGGTGGTCGGTGACCACTACGTCCAGACCCGCGCCGCGCGCCGCGGCGACCTCCTCCACAGCCGTGATCGCGCAGTCGACCGTGACCAGCAGCTCGGTGCCGCGGGCGGCGAGCCGCTCGACCGTCGCCAGCGCGAGGCCGTAACCGTCGTCGATCCGGCTGGGCAGGTACCAGTCGACTTCGGCGCCGAGCGTGCGCAGCGCCCGCACCAGCACCGCGGTGGCGCTGACGCCGTCGACGTCGTAGTCGCCGTGGACGGTGATGCGCGAGCCGCGCCGCACGTGGTCGAGGATGCGGGCGGCGCCCGCGCGCAGCCCGCCGAAGGCGTCGAGCGGGTGGCGGATATCGGCGTCGAGGAACGCGCGGGCCTGCTCCAGATCCGCGAGCCCGCGCCGGACCAGGACCTGCGCGGCGACGTGCGAGACGCCAAGCCGCCCGCGCAGGCGCGCGGCGGCGGCGTAGTCGTACGGGGGAACCTCGAGGCGAACGTCGGACGGTGGCACGCGGCGACCATACGGCCCGGTCAGGACGGAACCGGGCGGCATTCCCGCGCGGCTCGGCTTCCAGACGCGGTCTCGCGGCTTCACCAAGCGGCTCGCTCACCCGCCATGACGTGTCCGCGTGTGTGCGCCGGGGTCCCAGGGTCAGCTGAGCGCGATCACCGCGGCGCCCGCGACCACGACGAGCGCCCGCCGCGCGGGCGCTCGTCACCGGCTCGCGCAGGATCAGGAAGCCGAGCGCGGTCACGGCCGTCACGACCCACAGGTACGGCAGCGGCGCGGCGTGGTCGAGCCCGTGCGCGTCCACGACCGTGTAGCCGGCGATGCACGCTCCGCAGGCGAGCGCCAGCGCGATCACCGCCGGGTCGTCGGGACGGCGCATCCCGCGCACGAGCAGCACGCCGCGGCCGTCACGACCCACAGGTACGGCAGCAACTGTCGGTGGTCGCG
>Ga0136617_10001101_pt1 | contig 23582 bp, 18 predicted proteins | sample AntDrymUQ3222106_2_FD_129672 | JGI IMG/M metagenome (GOLD analysis project Ga0136617, IMG submission 129672) | Polar desert sand microbial communities from Dry Valleys, Antarctica - metaG UQ322 (21.06) | ecosystem: Environmental > Terrestrial > Soil > Desert | place: Antarctica: Dry Valley...
AGGCGGAGTTTCCAAATTTGAAAAAGCGATATTGGAGCAATCATTTTTGGGCAATCGCTTGCAGCGCGTGGTCGACGGGCAGAATCACGGATGAAATGGTCAAACAATATTTGGAACATCATCGAAATTCATCGAACAAGAATAACAATCCGTTTATTCAGGAAAATTAGTTTTTAGACGTTACAGAAAATTTTTAACCGTTTTTCTTTGCGAGCTTTGCGCCTTGCGGGAAATCCCTTAGATTTCATAAAACCACAAACTGCTTTATTTTTCCGTTTTCCACTCGTTTAAAAGTTTTTCCATATCAGCCGTATTCGCCGCCGGAGTCGCAGCTTTTCCAACCTGAATCGCTTTTTCGGCAACGGCAATAGCGTCTTGCTTCTTGCCCATTTCCGCTAAAAGACGCGCTTTCGAATACAAAAGAGGGTAAGTTTCGCGCTTTTTGAGTCCAGTTTCCAACCAACCGAGAGCTTCCGGATAATAAGCCGGCTTTTTCATAGTCAAAACCCAATTTGCCGCTTCGCGCGGTGTGCGTAAGTCGTCCGCTTTTAAGTTTGCCATTGCTCTGCGAATGTTTTCCAATGCTCTGCCGCTGACATCACCGGCATTAATTGTAAAGGGAACTTTGACTTTTTCCCACGCGATTGACACTTGGGCTGAATTAGCTGCAATGTTTTCAAAATTATAAGAAAGCGTTTCGTGAAAATCCGTTTTCTCGGGTTTGACCGGCACGCGCAAAGCGTCTTGTTTTTCATCGTAAGTAAAGCTGCCCCATTGTTCCCAAACTCGATTAAAAATTATTGTCCACTCATTTTTGTTTGGAATCGTATGAAGACTGTATTTACCGGCGGGAAGCGGTTTTCCGTCAACTGTTACGTCTCTGGAAATTTCAAACACAGTAGCTTCGTTGGCGCCCGAGCGCCAAACTTGATTAAAAGGAACAAGATTGCCCCAGATTATTCGTTCCTTTACATTCGGGCGGTGATAGACAATTGAGACGGTTGTGTCGCCGATTGTTTGCGAAACGCTTTGTCTTTGGCTTTCGCGCGGCAAGTTTAACTGCGCGAAAACATTCGCGCAGCAAAATAAAGTCACGCTTGCGATTAAATAAAGTGTCCTTTTCATAATTTTTACTCCGGATAAAAATAATTATACAAAAAAATTATAACCGCGAAAAACAAAAAAGCGACAAATAAATTTGATTCAAATTATAGCTCGCTCTTTTTGCTTTTCTTTCTGAAATTTGAAATCTAAAAGTCAAACTTTTAATAATTAGTGCGGCGAGCGTATTTACAAATTTTACCTCTCTAACTTTTCCTTCGCACGCTTTAAAAAATTTCGTATCATACCGGCGACTTCCGCCTGCATTCCTTTACTGATTCTGCTTTCGCCGGCGAGCCCGGCGAGCAGATGAAGTTCACGCGCCGAATTTCGCCGAAGTTCTACATTTTGAGTAAACTGCACAATTGTCTTATTAGAACTTTTTTCAATAAAATCCGCCGCGTAGCGAAGCAAATTTTGTTTCTCGCCCGACTTTGGAATCCATTCGACTCGCTCATCACTGGTTTCCTTAATCTCGACGGCAAAAGATTGCCGCATCACGCCGATAAAAGGAATTTCGGCGCGAATCGTCCAACGCGCGGTTCCGTCCGAGTTTGCGTGAATGCTCTGCACATTCGGCATCAACTCAACAAAATTCCGAATATCGGAAAAAAACTCACGAACTTTTTTTATCGAAGCCTCAACTTCAAATTTATCACTAAAAGAAGTGCGAATTGTGAACATAAACGAATTAGTTCAAGGTTCAAAGTTCAAAGTTCAAAGTCAAAAACTTTGCTCCAACTTTGAATCTTGAACCTTGAACTTTGAACTTTTAGAAAGTTCCGTTAAATAAAATTGAATTAAAGAACGGGCGCGTCATCGAGCGGAAAATTCCTCTGAAGAACGGTTCTTCGGCAAATAAGATAACGTGTCCGCTACCCATCGGCTCGTCAATCAAATACGCCGTTCCTTTTAATAATTTTTCGGTGTTTCCTTCCCAGACAAAGCCTGAAATTGTTAGCGGATTTGCCGGTTTCTGTTCAAAAACAAGCGCGTTTGTGCCTTCTTTTGATAGACGGAAAAAGTAACCGGACGAAATTAAAACAGGTAAATTTTCGTTTTCGAGACCGTAAGTTAAATAAGTTGTGCGGTCAATTGTCGCCTTGAAAATCGCGCCCGGCACGCCTTCGGGAACAGTTCCGGCATTTGCCGAAGGCGAAGCAATTGGCGGTAAAACAGGCGGCGCACCATCCGCTTTGTCGGATTTTAATTCCGGCGTTGGCGTAGGTTCAGGTATGGGAGTTTTATTAACTTTCGGCGTCGGCGAAGGAGAAGGTTGTGTTTCAACTTCCTTTCGTTTATCAACTTCATCCGTGTCTTCGGCTTTGTCTTTGTCATCGCTGCTTCCGACAAGTTTTGAAGAAGTTAAATTGACATCTTTGAGCGCTGCAAAAACAGATGCGCCGCGAACTGTAATTAATGTTCCGCCTTTTGAAATCCATTCTTTCAGCGCGGAAACTCCGCTCGTTCCGAGCGCGCTAAAATATCTTCCCGCCGCGCCATCCGGCATTATTAAAACATTGTATTTTGATAATGCGCTGCCTCTGACGTTGTTAATTGTCAGCGGCGTAAATTCGATGCCGTAACGGTTAAGCGTCCACCAAATCGAACCGTAACTCGTCTGGTCAACCGCTTCGTCGGCAACCATCGCAATGCGCGGCGACTGAAGCGAAACGACATTTTCGCTTCCGACATTCGTGTCGCCTTGCTCGGTATAACCGGTGTTTATTGCAGTGACATTGATGCCGAGTTCGCGGGCAATGCGGGAAACGGCTTCGTGAATTGTTTCGGGATTTCGCGTAACGCGAACGACGAATGTTCCGCGATTCCAATTTCGCCCGCCGGCATTTAAATTTTTAGTGGCAGCCGCGACGCGAAAACCTTCTTTTAATAAACGCAAAGCCATTGCGCCCGCGCCGTCCGTTTCATACGGAATAATATAAGCGATTTGAGCGCGTCCAGAAGTTGAACCGCGTCTTGCTTGTTCGAGATATTCTGCGGTAACAACCGCGCCGCTGAAATTGCCCGCGTCTTCCGTCCAAAAAGCGTCAACGCCGAAGGCAAGCGGCAAATTCCAGGCGGTGATGTCGTAAAAACCGTATTCTTCTTTTTGCGCCGAAGTGCCGCGCCTTTCGTTGCGCCGAAACCTCGCCATATTATCGCGCACAAAAGCCGCGTCCTGCGGCGTATCCTGCTCAAGCAGAGCTTTAATCAAACGCTTTTGCGGTTGGTTTAAATCAATAACATACGCGCCCGCCGGAAAAGTTTTATTAATGCGCGCCGCATCCGTTTGCATATAACCGTGCGTGTTTGTCGATGAAAATGAAGAATTGGCAACTTTAACTTCGATTTTAGCCCGCTGCAAAATCTCAATCATTTCAGCCGTCTTTACCGGGTCTTTTTCAGGGAGAATGACGATACGTTTTAATTTTTCTCCACGCAGTTCATCAATTCCCGTGCGGCGAAAATCATAAAAATCCCGAAGCCGCGCTTGACGATTTTTCGCCGCAACTTCAAGCGTTGTCATCGAAGCAACGAAATGTTTCGCAATCGCCGAGCGAAAAGTTACAATCGTGCCGTCGTCGCGTGTCCAGCGCAAACCCTTTGTGCCGCCGCCGTCGGTTTCATATGTCATCCCGATTGCGCCGTTCAAAGACGGAAACGAATCCCAATAACCCGGATAAAACAAATCGAAAATATCGCGCACGTAATAATCCCAACGGTTTGCGTCAAAACTTGCCGCGTTCGCGCGTCCGAATTTAGCGAGCCATTCATTTGTTACGGGCTGCGGCAGATTCGGATTTATCGGCAACGCGGCGGGCGGGAAAAAGTATTGCGAAGGCTGCCCGTGGTGGTCAACCAGAATTTGCGGATTCCATTCAAAAAACGCCCGCTGCATATTTTTCGTTTCCGCTTGCGTGGCGGCGATGTTGTCGCGGTTCAAATCAAAACGAAAATGATTTAGCCGTCCGTAAACGCTCCACGGCTCGCGGTGTTCGAGCGCGTTTCTATCGGCGTTTCCCGTTGCCACCGAGTTATACCAAGTAACAAATCTTTCGTGTCCGTCCGGGTTTTCGCCCGTTAAAATCAGCGTTACGCTGTTATTCAAAATCTCCAACGTTTGCGGCTCATTCGACGCGGCGAGTTGATAAACAACCTGCATCATCGTTTCAAATGACGCCGATTCGTTGCCGTGAATCGTGTAAGCCATCCAAGCGATTACCGGATTATTTTGAGCTATTTGATTTGCTTGATTTTGATTCGTTGTTCTTGAATCGGTCAAACGTGCATTGTTTGCTTTTATTTCATCAATTCGCGCGATATTTTCGGGCGAAGAAATCGCAACCAGATGCTGCATTCGATGTTCATTTGTCAAACCGATGTCGTAAATTTTTACGCGGTCGGGCGCCGCTTTGGCAATCGCTTCGATAACCCGTTCCATCTGCGCGTAAGACGTGTGAAAATTGCCGACATCATAACGCAAAATTGTTTGCGGGCGCGGAACTTCCGAGCGATAATTTCCCCGCGTGTAAAAATCAAATTTTTCTTCTGATTGTGAAAAAGCAAATTGGACAAACGCGGCGCAGACCAGCGTAAAAAACAAAACAACTTTAATTTTCATTGATAAAATTTCGATTATACGAGATTGAAATTTGCAGAACTCGTTTTAGATATTAAACTGTAAGTCGGTAAACGCCAAAGACAATGAAAAGTTTTCACGAAAAAATGTGTCCGAAATGTCATTCGCCAAAAATGAAAAGTTGGGCGGAATTAAACGACGAGCAAAAATTTTTAATTAAAAGATTGCCGCTCAACACGGATTTCACCGCCGCCCAAAGAAAAAAGCACCGTTTTTGCGAGCGATGCTGGTTTGAAGATACTAATGGCGAATCCAATATAGCTTGAAGAGAGCAGATACCTAATTAATAAGCAAAAACTTCTGAATTATTATGCAAACGATGCTGTAATTATTTCGCCGTAACCGTTTTAGCTTCGTCGGTATAAGCCGTCAACACTGATCCGGCTTTAATTTTGGCTTCTTTGCCTTTACGTAATAATCCGAGTGGTCCAAACAATACGGTTAACACTACTGTCGAACGCATATTATCGCCGCCTGTACCGCTTTTTGCCGCGCGCAGTTTGATTTTTTGATTGTCAACCGTTTGGGTTGATTCAATCCGAACGCTTAATTCTCCGCCTTTGCCCATAAATCCTTTTTTCTTTGCGGCAGCTACGGTTCCTTTAACCAACGTGTCTTTTGCAATGACGGTTCTACCGTTAATTTTTACGTCTTCTTCAACCTTAAACGACAGCGGATCGCCTTCAACAACTTTTTGACTGCTGATGTCTTCGGTCGTTACGATTTTAATTTCTGTTCCGTCGGGAATTGCCACGCTCGTTGCCATGCCGCTCGAATCTGTATTGGCGGAAGAGTTTCCGGCAGGAGTTGTAATCTCCATACCCGACGCTTTCTGCACCATTGCCATAATTACTGCGTCGGAAACTCCTGCTTTTTTTAGTGATTGAAGAGCGGTCGCGGAAGTGTCAAAAGAAGATTTCGACGATTTGATTTTCGTAATGATAATCGCTTCCGAAAGTTCTTTGTTAACCATCTCGACAATTGATTTGTTGTTTAAGATTTCCTGTTGTTGAGAAATCATGCCTGTCTTTTCTGCCAAGGCGTAGCTTGGTAATAAAACAAAGCAAAAGGCGCTTTGCACCAAAAAAAACGTTAAAGATAAAGATATAAATCTTTTCATTTTAAATTCTCCAGAAAGATAGATTTTTATATGGTTTGGGATTAAAAAATCGAGTGTTATAGCCTCGAAGAGTTAAAAGTATAGTAACACTCTTTTTTCCGTCCTGGCAAGCAAAGTATTACGTCGTTAATTGTCGAGAACATTTTCAAAAGAAGCGCGAATTTCGAGGCGATGAACAGTTAATTTTTCGAGTAAGTTTTTTACCGAATTAAGCTTCATTCTTTTGACAATCATCTGCAAAGCCGTTTGATTGGCAAGCGGCAAGCGCGTCGAACGTCCGACGGTCAGGCGCAGATTGTGGTCAAGCTCGCTTAAAAATTCGTAGCCGCTCGAGAAATTCTGAAAATCTTCTTCGCTCAGCGAATCGTTTTGGCGCAGCTTTTCAAGCATAAAAACCGTCGAGCGATTTCCCGCGTCGTCCGGCACATTGTCCCGAAGCTGCAGAAAGCGCATTGCAAAATAAACGTCCAGCATTCCGCCCGCGCCGAATTTAATGTCGATTTCGTTGCCTTTTCGTGTTTTTGATTTTTCTTCTTCCAATCTATCGCGAATGCGCCGGGTTTCATCTCTTAAAATCTGGAATTTGGAATCTGAAATATGAAATTCCTCGGCTTTTTCGTGGATGATTCTTCGCGCTTCGGTTTCAACCGTTTTAGCCAAATTCAAATCGCCTGCCACGCCACGAAGTTTGACATACGCGAGCCATTCCCAGATTGCGGCGCGGGTTTCCAAGTAATTCAAAAAAGCGGTTTTGCTTAAACTCGTCGCGCCGTTTTTTCCGTCGGGACGCAGGCGTAAATCAACTCGATAAAGACTTCCTTCGCGCGTCAAACCGGACAAAGCGGTAACAAAAATCTCAGCCGCGCGAGCGTAAAAAATCTCAAGTTCCAAGTTCCAAGTCCCAAGTTTTTTCGCTTCAACACTAAGTTTTCGTGTTTCCGCGCCGTCTGTTGTTTGACTTGAGACTTGGGACTTGGAACTTGAGACTTCATCATAAATCAAAATCAAATCCAAATCTGAGCCGTAATCCATTCCGCCGCCGCCGAGTTTTCCGAGACCAAAAATGGCAAAAGGAAAATCGTTAATCTTTTCAAGCGAAAAACGTCTTTCGAGTTCACGCCGCGCGATAAAAAGCGCAGCTTCGATGCTTGCTTCGGCTAATTTTGTTTGCAAACATTTCGCTTCTTGTCGGGAGATTTTTTCCGATACGTCAAAGACGACAATTTCAAGCAAAAAACGCGCCCAGATTTTTCGCAAAACGGCTAGTTCGTTCTTCAAATCCTTTTCTTTTTCGATAGCGGAAAGGAAAATTTGTTTATAATTTTTTTCCTCGAAACTGGTTTCAATGTTTGGCAAATCGTTTATTAAACCGGGATTTGCGGCGAGCGTTTCGGCAAAATGCGGCGAAGTTTCGGATAAAAGTTCAAGCGTTTCAAAGGTTTTGGCGGATAAATCAATTTTAACGTCGGATTTTTCCAACGATGAGAGAATCAGTTTTAATGTTTGATTTGTTTGCTGTTTATCTAAGACTTGTAGGGGCAGGTATTGGGCAGGCACAAGACCTGCCCCTACAATGTTTTTCGCACCATCCGTTTCACCAAAAATGCGCGTAAAAATTCGATTTACGTTTTGGCTGTGAAACTTTAACGTAAAATCAAATTCTTCCAAATCGTTAAAATTCATTCGCCTTGCAATCAAAAAACGCCTTTCCGTTTCGTTCGGGACGATGTGTGTTTGCAAGCCGTTCTCCATTTGAAGGCGATGTTCGAGGCGGCGCAGAAATTCGTATGCCTCGAAAAGTTCGGTCAATTCGGTTTCGGCTAGTAATTTGCGGTCAGCTAAACGCGACAAACTTATTAAAGTGTGAGCGGCGCGAAGCCACTCGTCTTTGCCGGCGTAAGCTAGTTGCAGGGCTTGCGCTATAAATTCGATTTCGCGTATTCCGCCTTTGCCCAATTTGACGTTGAAATTTTTTTCGGAAGTTTTTTCAAAATTGATTTTCTCTTTTGAAAGTCGGACGTTCTCAAGCGCGTTTTCAACCGTTTCGTCCGGCGAGAAAACAAATGATTTTACGTTTTCGAAAAAATTGTGAAAAACTTTCGCGTCGCCCGCACTGGGGCGTGAACGAATCAAAACTTGTCGTTCCCAGCTGTGCGCCGATGTTTTATAATAATTAATTGCTTCATTCAAAGAAATCGCTAAAGTGCCGACGCGACCATGTGGACGTAGGCGCAAATCAACGCGATATGCCGCGCCTTCGCCACTTTGCCCGCCGACAAGTTTGGTGACGAATTCGGCAAGTTTGATAAAATACTCGCGGTTTGTAACCGCGCCGCGCGTGCCTTGACCGCTTGTCGCGCCGTCGTTTGAATAAAGAAAAAGCAAATCAATATCCGATGCGTAATTCAATTCCTTCGAGCCGAGTTTTCCGAGTGCGACGACGCAAAATTCGGCTTGTTTGGCGCGTGCCTTTTCATCAGTTTCAAGCGGTGCGCCGTAACGATTATCAAGTTCCTGCCGCGCAATTCGCAAAGCGTATTCTAAAATCGCGTCCGCTAAATTGGAGATTTCTTCCGTGATTTCGGCGATTGTTCCTAACCCGCGAATGTCGCGCAGGTAAATTCGCAAAAGCTCGCGGCGGCGAAAACGCGCCAGCAAAATGTTTGTTTCAAGTTGGGAATTGGTTAAGGCGAACCGCGCCAGAGATTCGAGAATTTCGTCTTTGCCGCGCACTTTTGACGAAATCCTCTGGCGGTTAAGCCATGCGACATAATCGGGATTTTGTAAAACGGTGGCGGCAAGAAACGGACTGAAAGCGGAAACGGTTAAAATATCGGAAAGCAAGCCTTCGTTTTTTTTAAGAAGTTTTTCTACAAAAGGAAAATTTTCCGCCAATTGCGCGTAAAAACGTCGAGCGCCGTCAGCGTCGGGAAGATTTTCCGTTAGTACTTCGATGGAAGACATAATATATTTGAGAATAGCAAATTTTAGATTTCAAATTCCAAAACAAAAATCCTAAATTAAAATCTGAAATTTGAAATTTCTTCCGAACCGGAAATTTGACTTGACGCGAGTTTAAATTTACTTTGAATCTGAAACATTTCCCGCGAAAAATTTACTTGAAATAACTGAGAAAATAAAGGAGAAAATTATGAGCAAAACTGAATCGGCAGATTTGATTTTAAAACTTTACGAGTTGCGGCGCGACCCGACAATGCGCGAAGCCAGAAATTGGATGGTTACATTCTTTCCCGAAAGTACGCAGGACATTATGCAGGCGCTCATTAGCCCGGAAACGTCGGCTTATTACCGAATGGTGACGAGTTACTGGGAAATGGCGGCGTCGTTCGTCAATCACGGCGCGATTGATGAAGATATGTTTAAGGATGCGAACGGCGAACACTTTATCGTGTTTTCCAAAATCGAACCTTTTCTTGCGGAATTGAGAGAAACGTTTGGCAATCCAAATGCTTTCAAAAATTTGGAAACGCTAATTATGAAAGACCCGGAAGCGAAAGAAAAACTCGTCAAATCGCGCGAAACAATGAAACGCTGGATGCAGGCGCGAGCGGAAATGTCAAAAACGGCGTAATTCAATTACGAATTATCAATTACGAATTACGAATGTCGGAACTTCTTTCTTTAATTCGTAATTCGTAATTGAAAAATCATTCACTTTTCACATTTCCAAGCGAACGACTTGCCGCGCCCAGCAGAATGTATGTCAAAAGCGAAGCGGCAACGAGCGTCAAGACGTTTAGGAAAAATCCTAAAGCGCGGTTTGTGATTTCGCTTTCGGCGGTTGTTGTCGGAAAACCGAGAACAAAACAGATTCCGAACCAGACGGGAATAATAGCGATTTGCGCGGTTGCCGCAAGACCAATCAATTCACGTCTGCCAACATCGTCAATATTTGCTAAACCAGCGGCGACGCCAACCGCTAAAGAAATCAACCAACCGACGAGCAGCGTATTAAATTCGTCGTATTTAATCGGCGGTTTGCTGACCAGCGCGATGGCTACGCCGCCAAGAACGAGCAGAATGACGGCGACAACAAACGCGAGCAAACTTTGAAAGGCAAGTTTCGGCTGCCGCGTCCACAAACCGAAACCGACGCCGAGCAGAAGCGGAAGAAGCGTTAAAAAAAGCAGTCCGGCAAGAATTATCAAAGTCTGCTGGTGAATCAAGCCGTAAGCCAAAAGACAGGCAGCGATAAAATGCCGTCCGATGAAGCCGACTGTGATGTGCGAAAATTGCCAGAGTTCTTGAAAAATATTGGTTGCCGGTTCGACGAGCGGTTTGGTTAATTCGCGCAAACTTTCGCCGGAGATAACGGCTCGCGGCTGCCGGACAGCAATCGAATAATCTTCGGAGTTGTAATAATCCGCCTCGAGCAGAGCGTCAATAAAACGCTTGCCTTTCGGCGTTGAAGTTTCCACGTCAACCGAGTCCTTAATTTGCGGCTCTCCATCGGCGCTGTGGCTTTCGACCTGATAAATTGAGGCTTGCTTGATGCCGACAGAAAACGCCGTCTGCGCAACATCCGCGCCTTTGCCTTGCGGCGCTGAAACTTTGATTAAACGCATAATTGAAATTTCTCCGACAAAATTTATTGAACAACCCTTTTATTGTTTTAAGTTACTACAAACACAAAAATTCAGTTATTCTAAACATATTATTAATAAATGAATGTCCGATGTCTGACAAATACTAACCTTACAATATCTAGAAACAAAAAATCGTTTATGAAAATAACAAGCGCGGAATTTGTCAAAAGCGCGTTTAACGAAAGCCATTGGACACTTGACGGCTTGCCGGAGATAGCTTTTCTCGGACGTTCAAACGTCGGAAAATCGAGCTTGATTAATTCTCTTTTGCAGCGCAAAGGTTTGGCGCGAACTTCGAACACGCCGGGCAGAACGCAGAGCATAAATTTCTTTTTAATCAACGAAACATTTTATTTTGTTGATTTGCCGGGCTACGGTTACGCGAAAGTTTCCAAAACAATGCGCTCTGATTGGAGCAAAATGGCGGAAGAATATCTTGCCGGACGCGAGCCGCTTCGGTTATGCATTCAGCTTGTGGACTCGCGTCATAAACCGACGGAACTGGACAGGCAGCTAAACGAATGGCTCGTTTTTCACCAAAAAAATCATTTAATCGTTGCGACGAAAGCTGATAAGCTTTCAAATAATAAGTTGAATAAAAGTTTGCAGGAGATTGAACAGGCTTTGCCCGAAAGCAAAACGATTTCTTATTCCGCAACGACGGGAAAAGGCAGAGACGCGCTCTGGCGAGAGATTGAAAATTCTCTTTAAGAAAATCAATTTATTAGTTGATTTATTCGCGCGAATCAGTTAATAATTAAATATCCCAAATAACTCAAGGTTTTTGAGAAAATTCAAGGGCTGATTTTCTATTGCACCGCAAGCGTAATCCATACATATTTTCAAGTGTTTAGTATCTAAATACATTTCAAACAGGCTTAATTCGTGCCTTGAATTTAATTCTCAAAACTTGAAAGTCTACAATTTATAAACTCTCATAAACAAACGGATAAAAACATGCCAACCAAAACAACACGAACAAGAACTAACAAGGTCGATACACACGAAGAAAACGGCTTCGACAAAGAAGTTGTCAATTCAGAAGAAATGCGAAACGCAGAAAACAATGCGTCTACTGACGGCGATAATGGCGAAAGAGCCGAAAAAAGCGAAAGAAACGAACGAAGCGAAAAATCAACCAGCGCGGAAAACGGCACTCTCGATTTAGCGGAACTCAAGGATATGTCCATTTCCGATATGACGCAGATTGCCAAGGATTTAGGCGTTGAAGGCGCGTCGGGAATGCGTAAGCAGGAACTGATTTTCAAAGTTCTCGCCGCGCAGACCGAAAAAAGCGGTTTGATATTTTCCGAAGGCGTTTTAGAAACGCTGCCCGACGGTTTCGGATTTCTTCGCGCTCCCGAATACAATTATTTGCCCGGACCTGACGATATTTACGTCAGCCCGTCGCAAATTCGCAAATTCGATTTGCGAACCGGCGACACCGTTTCCGGTCAAATTCGCCCGCCGAAAGAAGGCGAGCGATATTTCGCGCTTATCAAAGTCGAAGCAATCAATTTTGAAGCGCCCGAACATTCGCGCGAGAAAGTATTTTTCGATAATTTAACGCCGCTTTACCCGGACGATATGCTGACGATGGAAACCGAGAACGATAAAGTCGCGGCTCGAGTTATCGACCTCGTTACGCCAATCGGAAAAGGTCAGCGCGCGCTAATTGTCGCGCCGCCGCGCACGGGTAAAACGATGCTTCTGCAAACGATTGCCAATTCAATCACGCAAAATCACCCGGAAGTGACGCTGATTGTTTTACTCATTGACGAGCGACCCGAAGAAGTTACCGATATGCAGCGCTCGGTCAAAGGCGAAGTTATTTCGTCAACCTTTGACGAACCGCCGACGCGCCATGTGCAGGTCGCCGATATGGTTATCGAAAAAGCGAAGCGCCTTGTCGAACACAAACGTGACGTGGTTATTCTTTTAGATTCGATAACGCGTCTTGCAAGAGCGCATAACGCCGTTGTTCCGCCTTCGGGGAAAATTCTTTCGGGCGGTATTGATTCAAATGCGCTGCAAAGACCGAAACGCTTTTTCGGCGCGGCGCGAAACATCGAAGAAGGCGGTTCTTTAACAATCATCGCGACGGCTTTGATTGATACTGGTTCAAGGATGGACGACGTTATTTTTGAAGAATTCAAAGGAACGGGCAACTCGGAAATTCATCTCGACAGACGACTTTCAGACAAACGCCTGTTCCCGGCAATTGATTTGCAACGCTCCGGCACGCGCAAAGAAGAACTGCTCATTAGCAAAGAAGACCTCAATCGAGTTTGGGTGATGCGCCGCGTTCTAAATCCGCTATCGCCCGTCGAGCAGATGGAAGTTGTTTTGGAAAGACTTTCAAAAACAAAATCGAACTCGGAATTTCTGGCTTCGATGCAAAGCTAATTCGATAACTAAATTAATGACCTTTGGCGCTATTTGAAAAGTCACGGAATTGCTCCTAAATCCCGAACATCGAAACATACGGGAACCGGGTGTGGAGTAAAGTCGCAGAATCGGACTTTACCGGCGGCATCACGACTAAATCACACGCGGTTTATTACCGCATGACAAGCAGCGGAGCGAGAGTCTTTGCCGCCGGAACGATTCAATGGTCGTGGGGATTGGATAATTTTTATCCAAATCCGCAAAACCCTCAGCCTTGGCATAACAATCGTTACCGTTACAACCAGGATGTTGAAGTTGTCACAAGAAATATATTACTTTGTCTGCGCGACGGCGGCGCGGCATGCAGTAATTAATTTTAACGCGGAAATCGTAAATTTTCACGATTCACGCATCTCACAACAAACGAGGTAGTTATGAAGAAAAACAATTTGAGAAAAACCGCACGGTATTTAGCGGCAGTGTTTTGCTTATTTGTTTTAAGCAACGCATCGGTACTGGCTTTACCCGCAGAATACGATTTCGACGGCGACGGTCGCACGGACCCAACCATTAGACGCAGCGAATCTAACGGTAGTTTTTTTCAGCATATTTGGTTCACGTTGCGCAGCCGCGACGGATTCTCCGCGACTATGTGGGGTAGGTCTGATAGCAATTCAACCGACATACCTCAAATAGGGGATTATGACGGTGATGGGAAAGCCGATATTGCCGTTTGGCGGTATGAAGTTCAGAATTCTGTTACTGCGCCTGCCTATTGGTATGTATTGCAAAGCAGCGATAATAATTATCAAGCTGTGCAGTGGGGCGTGACTTTCGACCGGCAAGTGCCACAGGATTACGACGGCGACGGCAAAACCGATTTCGCCGTCTTTCGCTCCGGCTGGTGGTATATTCTCAACAGTCGAGACGGCAGCGTCCGCGCCGAAAAATTCGGACAAGACAGCGACGAACCGAAGCGCGGCGATTACGACGGCGACGGCAAAGCCGATTTAACCGTGCGGCGCGGCGGCTTTATTTATACTTTAAGAAGCGGCGACGGCAAATGGCAAGGCTTTGATTTCAGCAACCTCCTTTCTGGCGGTTTCTTTACGCCCGGCGATTACGACGGTGATGGTAAAACCGATTATGCGTTTTGGAGCGGGCAATGCGAGTTCGGCAACGGCAGGTGGACAATCATTCGCAGTTCGGATAATCAGTATGAGCAGATAAGATTCGGATTGCCTTGCACGGACGATCCGGTGCAGGGCGATTACGACGGCGACGGGCGAACCGATATTGCCGTTTACCGGCGAGGCTCGCCGAACAATCCGCCGAGTTACTTTTACATTCTGCGAAGCCGCGACGGATTTCAGGCGATTCAATGGGGCGGCTATAGAGACGCCGCGCCAGCCGAGCGTCAAAGTGTGAACTAGCAAAAAGCGCCGGCAAATAAAATTAAAACGTATTGGTGCTGGCTTTAGCAGCAGAATACGATTACGACGGCGACGGGAAATCGGACGTGGCAATCTGGCGCGGGAGGCAATGGTTGTGGGTGAGAAGTTCTGACAATAAGGTCGAATCGGTGGTTTTCGGTCAAGCGCCGAATGATGGTCCAATTCCCGGCGACTACGACGGCGACGGTAAGACTGATGTGGCAGTGTATCGCCGAGGTTTCCTGCAAAGTTATTTTTACATTCTGCAAAGTCGAGACGGATTCAAAGCCGTACAATGGGGAACTAATAACGACGGTACTGATGCCAATATTAGCAGCACGCGGTATATACAATCTGTTGGATTTTAATAGTCTTTGCTAACAAAGTATTTATAGTTTAATGTTGTCTGATTATTACTTCATCGACAAGGCAAGCTAAAATTTTTAATCTAGAGTTGATTTTAGCTTGCTTTATATTACAGTGAAACGATGTTGGAAAAAGAAAGAAAATTTTACGACCGAAAGCGCGCGGAGCTAGTTTCACAGCATCTGGGACAGTTTGTTTTAATAAAAGAAGAAGAACTTATCGGAGTTTATAATAAAATTGAGGAAGCACTTGCCGAGGGTGCGCGACGTTTCGGATTGCAATCGTTTTTAGTACGCCAAATTAGCGAAACTTCTGAAGAAGAAATAAACATACCGGCTTTAGCTTTAGGAATTTTACGTGCCGATTCTCCACATTCAATATGACGGAAAAGCGCAAGCTTCGGACGGCAAAGTTGTTCAAGTCGTCGTCGGACTGGCGCAAAGTTTTACCGACCAACTTTTACAGCAAGGGCAATCTTTATCTCAACCGATAGCCAGAAACGCTTTGATCGACACAGGCGCGTCTATGGCTTGTATAGACGATTCAGCAGCACAAAATTTAAGGTTGCCTGCGATAGATGTTGTTCAAATGACATCTGCTTCACACGCTTCTATTCAACAAAACGTTTATCCGATTCAAATGCAGATAGTCGGTTCCCCAATTCGCGTAGAAGTGCCGCGCGCGATAGGTGCTAACTTAGCGGCGCAGGGACTTTTAGCTTTAATCGGACTTGACTACCTACAACACTGCACGCTGTTTTATAATGGTTTAATGGGGGAAATTACTCTTTCAATATAAAAATGCGTGTAGCAGTTCTAGCTGCGGAAGCAGTTCCATATTCAAAGACAGGCGGTTTGGGCGATGTCGCGGGCGCTTTGCCAAAGGCTTTACGTCGTGTCGGTGTTGACGCCGTTTTGATTACGCCTTTGCATTCGGTGGTCAAAGGCGAGCATTTATCGCAATTGGCGATTGATGATTTGCAGGTTAACTGGCGCGGCAGAAATTTTCGCGCCAATGTTTTTTACTCGACGGCGAACGGCTCGCCGACATTTTTGATTGACGCGCCGGAGTATTTTCATCGTTCTTCGATTTACGGTTTTCGTGAAGATTACGAGCGTTTCGCTTTTTTCAATCACGCCGCGCTTGTTTTACTGGCACGCATCGGCGCGCCGCCCGACATTGTGCATTTAAACGATTGGCATTGCGGTTTCGCGGCAGTCGAGATTGCGAAGTTAAGACGTTGGGACGAGTATTGGCGCAAAACGAGAACGGTTTTTTCGATTCACAATCTTGCGTATCAAGGCACGTTCGGAATGGAAGAACTCTGGAAAATGAATTTCGGCGACGATTTTTCCCAAAATGCCTTTTCGTTTGACGGCGCGGCTTCGGCTTTGAAAGCTGGACTCGCGGATTCGGATATGCTTTCAACCGTCAGTCGAACTTATGCTCAAGAAATTCAACAACCGGAAAATGGTTACGGTTTGGATTGGCTTTTGCGGCAGAGAAGCGACCGGCTTTTCGGCATTACAAACGGCGTCGATTACGATGTTTGGAATCCTGAAACAGACGCGGAATTGCCCGCGCATTTTAATCGGGAAAACTTAAACGGAAAACTCGAATGCAAACGCCAGCTTTTACGCAAATTCTTTTTGCCGGAAAATCTTGACAAAGCAATTTTTGCAAATGTTTCGCGCCTGACTTCGCAGAAAGGTTTCGATTTGATTCAACAAGTTATCGGTGAAGTTTTATCAACCGGCGCGTATTTTATCGCGCTCGGTTCGGGAGCGCACGAATACGAAGATTTTCTGCAAAAGCTGAAAAATTTTGCGCCTGCACAAGTCGGTATTTACAAAGGCTATAATGAATCTCTGGCGCATCAAATCGAAGCCGGCGCGGATATGTTTTTGATGCCTTCGCGTTTTGAGCCGTGCGGTCTGAATCAAATGTATAGCTTACGTTACGGCACGATTCCGATTGTCCGTGCCGTCGGCGGTCTCGAAGATACAGTGCAGAATTTTGACCGCGTAAACGGCGACGGAAACGGTTTCAAATTTAGAGAGTTTCGCGCCGACAAATTTTTGGAAAAGATTTACGAAGCGATGTTTGCTTATGCCGAACCCGATACGTGGCGCAAGATTCAACACAACGGAATGACCGTTGATAATTCTTGGGAAAACGCCGCGCGGAAATATGTTCAGCTTTATCAAATGACGAGAAACTAATGTTTAGTCTGAGAGTTGATGACGAGTTGGAACTTACCCTGCAATACGAAAACCGCGTCGAAGAAGCGTTCGCGGTAATTATGGGAAATTACGAACATATTCATGAATGGTCGAGTTGGCTTACCAAAGATTTTGCGCTCGAAAAGGCACGCGAATTTTGCAAACTGCACGTGAAAAATTTTGAGAATGGCGAAGGCGACATTGGTTTAAGAATCATTTATCAAGGCAAAATTGCGGGAGCGACAGGTTTTCACGAAATCAATCGCAAGGATAAATCAGCCGAAATCGGATACTGGTTGGCGAAAGAATATACCGGCAAAGGTTTAGTTACAAAATCGGTTGCGAGACTTCTTGAATACGGATTTGAAGAATTAAAACTAAACCGAATTGTTATCAAATGCGTTCCCGAAAATCTGAAAAGCCGCCGGATTCCCGAAAAGTTGGGATTTGTTCAAGAAGGAATAGAACGCGAGGGCGGTTGGCTGCATACAAGATTTGTTGACCACATTGTTTATTCGATGCTTATAAAAGAATGGAGAACATTTAACATTTAACATTTAACATTTAACATTTCGTGCTGAAACAATGTTAGATAATAAATGATAAATGAAGAATGATAAATGAAGAATGATTATTGTAATCATCGGCGCGCAATGGGGCGACGAGGGAAAAGGAAAAGTTGTTGATTTGCTGGCTGACCGCTTTGATATTGTCGCGCGTTATCAAGGCGGACATAATGCCGGGCATTCGGTTTATGTCGGTGAAAAAGCATTTGTTTTGCGGCTCCTTCCGTCGGGAATTATTCACGAAGATAAGATTTGCGTTCTCGGCAACGGAATGGTGATTGACCCGAAAGCGTTTTTTGAAGAAGTTGACCAGATGAACGCGCAGGGAATTTCGGTTACGCCGGAAAGATTAAAAGTTTCAAGCCGCGCGCATTTGATTTTGCCGTATCATCGCGCTCTAGATCACACATCCGAAGAGCGTTTGGGAAATGAAAAAGTCGGCACAACCTTGCGCGGCATCGGTCCCGCCTACGAAGACAAAGCCGGACGGCGCGGCATTCGCGTGTCCGACGCGCTCGTGCCGGAACTTTTGAAATCACGCATCGAAAGAAATTTAGCTGAAGCCAACCGAGTGATTGTTTTATACGGTAGAGAACCTTTACGTTCGGACGAAATTTTTGAAGAAATTTCTGTATTAGCCGAAAGGATGCGTCCGTTCGTTACCGAGACAACACATTTTCTTTCGGAAGCAAAAAAAGCAAACAAAAAAATTCTGCTCGAAGGCGCGCAGGCGACGCTTCTAGACGTTGACCACGGAACTTATCCGTTTGTCACTTCGTCAAATCCGACGGCGGGCGGCGCGGCGGTCGGCGCGGGAATTCCGCCGCATCACATAACGGGCGTTTTGGGAATTGTTAGAACCTACGCGACGCGCGTCGGCGAAGGTCCGTTTCCGACCGAAATGCTTGATGAAGAAGAAGAAATGGCAAATTTAATTCGCCAGCGCGGAAACGAATACGGTTCAGTTACGAAACGACCGCGCCGCTGCGGCTGGTTTGACACAATTGCAACGCGTTATGCGGCTGAGCTTAACGGTTTCGATTCGGTCGCGCTAACAAAACTCGACGTTCTCGATGCGCTCGAGGAAATAAAAGTTTGCGTCGGATACGAAATTGACGGCGAACGAATAGAAACATTTCCGGCGGTTTCACAAGATTTAGAAAAAATAAAACCGATTTATGAAACGCTCGAAGGCTGGAAAACAGAAACTTTAGGCGCTACGCGCGTCGAAGATTTACCAGCAAGGGCGCAAAGCTACGTTAAATTTTTATCAGAATCAATCGGCGTCGAAATCGGTTTAATCTCTACCGGACCGGAGCGAGACCAAACAATTTTACTGCCCGATTCGGTGATGGAAAATTGGTTCAAGAGTTAGTGGTTTTGAGAAAGTTTTCACGTGAAACTTGCCAAGTTTCACCGCAATCTGTAAAATCATAAATTCGATTGTGAGTTAAGGAAAATCTTAACTCTGCAAAAGAAGTGGTCCGATAGCTCAGTCGGTAGAGCAAATGGCTTTTAACCATTGGGTCGAAGGTTCGAGTCCTTCTCGGATCACCATAATTTATTAATAAAAAAGGACAAGCGCGTTGTTTGTCTTTTTTTATTTTTGTGCTTAAAGCGTACCGCGTAATTTTCGAACAGATCCTTTTGTAAAAAAGTTGAATTCGCTTTCGATACTTTCAACCTAAAACTTGACATTTCATTCTGTTGATTACTTATTCATAATCTTGTATGCCGGTAATGCTACGAATGTTAGAAGCTTTCTATAATTACTTACTATTATCATAATCTCTCTGATATTCTAATTTCGCGGAAGCGTAAACTATTTTTGAGAGTTTAATAAAAGCCCTGAATTTGAGTTTTTCAAACATAAGTTTTGCAACCAATTTCCCCGATGAACACCGACCAAGATTTGCCGCGTAATATTATCAATCCACTGTCTAAACCGGAAAATGTTTTTCTATTATTAGCGGTGGTCTTCGGGCTTATATTTGTTTTTGCAACGCCTCCGGCTCTGGTCGGTGACGAACCAAACCATTTTTTTAGAGCTTATCAAATTTCCGATGGAATCATTATCGGTGAAAAACGAGATAACTTGAGCGGCGGCTGGATCCCGAAAAGCGTTCTTTACACCAATCAAAAGTTCGTCGGCAATATTGAGATGAATCGTGATGTTAAATTTGACACGAATCTCTTTTCGGAGATGATTCGACTTCCGCTAAACCATGAAGACAGAGTTTTTGAGCGCTTTCCGAACACGGTCGTTTACAATCCGATTCCATATGCGCCGCAGGTTTTAGGAATTATCGTCGGTAAAATTTTTGATGCGTCGCCTTTGTTAATGATATATCTGGCGAGAATTTTTAATTTATTATTTTTTACGTTTCTCGCCTTTTTCGCAATAAAAAAAACTCCGGTTCAGAAATGGATTTTTTGTCTTTTATGTCTGACACCGACGAATGTTTTCCAAGTCGCGTCGGCTTCGATTGACGCTTTTACTTACGGAATTTGTTTTTTAACCATCGCTTATTTTTTATATTTCGCTTTTGAAGAAAACAGCGAGTTAAAGAATGTTGATATTGTTAAATTATTCGTTTTGTCTTTGCTTGCCGTTCTTAGCAAAAACGCATACATATTTCTGCCGCTGCTTTTTGTCTTGATTCCGCGACGAAAATTCGGTTCAACCCGAACTTTTTTAACCGCTTTTTTTACATTATTTATTGTCTCTGTTGGCAGCGTAATAGCCTGGTCATACGTCATAAAATCCATTTATTTGCCGTATCGGATTGATATGCCGATGAGTCCCGCGGAGCAAGCCGCTTTTATATTGAGCCAGCCTTTCAATTTTATTCGAATGGTCATTACCGATTACATTTTTAACTTTCGTTTCTACTTCGACTCGTTTTTCGGGCAATTAACCTGGCTCGATTTGTATGTGCCAACCGTTCTGCCCGTTTTTATATTTGTCGTTTTGATGTTCGTCGCTCTGCTGGATAAAAATCTAACGGTTAACGTGACAAAATCGAGTAAATTTATTTTTGTTGCGATAATCGTCGGAACCGCTTTTGTGATTAGCGCGTTATTGTATATGAGCTGGTCGCCGATTCGCGGCGAGGTTATCGAGGGCATTCAGGGAAGATATTTTATTCCGGTCGCGCCGTTGTTCTTTCTGCTTTTTTACAATAGAAAATTAAATTGGAAAAATTTCAACCGTTATGCGGACAAAATTGTTTATATAACAGTTATTGTTTCCCTGATAATTACTTTGCATTCAATTGTAAAAAGATATTATATATGAGCATTTGTTTTGATTGACACCGCTATTTCGAGACCTTATAATTTTGCGGCGACGCTTAATTGTTCGGTATCGAACAGACCATAAATTATGGTGAGTTAAAATATAAAATTTACTTTTTAACATTTTTATTATATCGAGAGTTTAATACTCTTTTTTTATTTTCGACAAGGATTTACGTACATAATGAACGACAGAGAAGCGCTATCCAAAAGAGTTGCTGTTATCGGCGCAGGTCCGGCTGGACTGACTGCCGCATACAGTTTATTAAAAAAATCAAAGGAAACGAAAGTAATCGTTATCGAAACCGACCCGCAATATGTCGGCGGCATTTCGAGAACCGTCAAATACAAAGGTTTTCGCTTCGACATTGGCGGACATCGCTTTTTTTCAAAATCAAAAGAAGTCGAAGATTTCTGGACGGAAATTCTGCCCGACGATATGCTCGACCGTCCGCGTTCTTCGCGGATTTTTTATCGCGGCAAGTTTTTCTCTTATCCGCTCAAAGCTTTTGAAGCGCTTTTCAAATTAGGCATTTTTGAATCAATTCTTTGTATGCTTTCTTATTCCAAAGCTCAAGCGATGCCGGTCGCGGAGCCGAAAAACTTTGAAGATTGGGTGAGCAACAAATTTGGAAAGCGGCTTTTTTCGATTTTTTTCAAAACATATACGGAAAAAGTTTGGGGAATGGATTGCAAAGACATTTCGGCTGATTGGGCGGCGCAGCGCATAAAAGGATTGTCGCTGGCTTCGGCAATCAAAAACGCGATTTTACCGAAAAGAAAACCGAAAAATCGGGGCGCGGTTATCAAAACATTGATTGGCACTTTTCGTTACCCGCGCCTTGGACCGGGAATGATGTGGGAAGTCTGCGCCGAAAAAATCAAATCGATGGGCGGAAGCGTTTTGCTGGGACGAAAAGTTACCGGCTGCGATTGGAACAACGAAGAAAAAGTCTGGACGGTAAGGTTTCGTGACGCCAACGGAAGTGAAAGCACAGTCGAAGCCGAACACGTCATTTCATCCGCGCCGCTCAGAGAACTCGGAATGTCGGTTACGCCGCGACTTCCCGAATCGGCGCTCGAGGCAGCAGGTTCTTTGAAATATCGTGATTTTTTAACCGTCGCCTTGATTATTAAAGACCGCGAGCAATTTTCCGACAATTGGATTTATATCCACGACCCGAACGTTAAAGTCGGCAGAGTGCAAAACTTTAAATCCTGGTCGCCCGAACTCGTTCCCGACCCGAATTATTCCTGTTACGGACTCGAATATTTTTGTTTTGAAAATGACGGTTTGTGGTCGTCTTCCGACGAAACTTTAATAGAATTGGCTAAGAACGAAATCGAAAAAATTGGTTTGGCAAAAGCGTCAGACGTTGAAGATGGCTGCGTTGTTCGGCAGCCGAAAGCATATCCGATTTACGACGACGAATACGCGGCGCACGTCACTACATTAAGAACCGAAATTGAAAGACGTTTTCCAACCTTGCATATGGTCGGCAGAAACGGAATGCACAAATACAATAATCAAGACCACGCGATGATGACGGCGATGCTTTGCGCCGAAAACATTCTTGCCGACAAAAGAATTCACGACGTTTGGCTGGTTAACGAGGAAGCCGAATATCACGAAGAAGGAAATGCGGGCGAGCAATCTTCGGTCAGCGGTCTGCGCTCGGTTCCCACGCGAGTTCTGCAAAATTAGCGTGTTGTATCAGTAATAAAATAAAGGCGCGGTCCTAAATTTTTAAGATATGCACCTTTATTTTATTTAAAGATAAAAAAGTTTTTATTCGTATCTTAAACATTCAATCGGGTCGAGCTTCGCGGCTTTTCGAGCAGGAAGAACGCCGAAGACTAAACCGACGCCGACGGAAACAGTTAAGCCCGAAACGACTGCCCACAACGGAATCGAAGCGGGAATACTCGGAATCAGAAGCATTATTAAATTGCTGATGCCGATTGCCAAAGTAACGCCGATTAAACCGCCGAAAAATGTCAAAGTCATCGCTTCGAGCAAAAACTGCGTGACAATCGCGCCTTTGGTCGCGCCGACGGCTTTGCGAATGCCAATTTCCTTTGTTCTTTCCGTAACGGAGACGAGCATAATGTTCATCACACCGATTCCGCCGACGAGCAAGCCTAAACTCGAAATCGCAATCGCAATCAAGCCAATCATCGCCGTAATCGAATCGAATTGCTCGATAAATTTATCGGCGGTTTTGATGTCGAAATTATTCGGCTCGCCATATGGAACTTCGCGCCGTTTTCGCAAAATGTCTTCGGAGTCGAGAAGCGCTTGCTGCACCTGATTTTCTTTGGCTTTGATAATATGCAGCAGGTAATTGCGCTGCGGCGCGGCGCGGCGGGCGGTTCGGAAGGGAAGAAAGATTTTGCGGTCTTCTTCGTTTTCGCCGAAAAATCCCGCTTTTCTTTTTTCGAGAACGCCGATGATTTCCCACATTTGCCCGTTCATCCGTATTTCCTTGCCGACGATGTTGCCGCTCTCACCCGGAAAAAGCGCGTCTGCTGCGTCAACTCCGATGACTAAAACATTGCGCCTTTGCGCGTCGTCGGCTTCGGTGATAAAACGCCCTTCGCGCAAAGTCAGGTTGCAGATAACATCATAGTTTGCCGAAACGCCATCGGTATCCGCCCAACGGTAATTTTTCCCGTTATACTGCATATTGTCGTCGAAACCGGGACCGAAACTGCCGATGCCCGGCGCAACGAGCGCGATGTCTTCGACGGCGTTTGTTTGGGCTAAAATCGCGTCGGCGTCTTCGACGGTCAACGGTTTCCGGCTGCGTTCGGAACGGTCGCCGTCGCTGAAGCCGGTCGA
>Ga0136617_10001102_pt1 | contig 23571 bp, 21 predicted proteins | sample AntDrymUQ3222106_2_FD_129672 | JGI IMG/M metagenome (GOLD analysis project Ga0136617, IMG submission 129672) | Polar desert sand microbial communities from Dry Valleys, Antarctica - metaG UQ322 (21.06) | ecosystem: Environmental > Terrestrial > Soil > Desert | place: Antarctica: Dry Valley...
GATCCGCTTCGCATGCGCAGCCATCGCCGCCCCCATCGTCGCCGACCCCGGACGACAAGGCAATTCGCCGACACACCACCCCGTTCCTCCAACCGGCAGACAACTTGCCGGAGGGGCCACTAGGGCCAGCCCTCCGGAAACGCGAACGTCTCGCCCCCGATCTGCGCGACCACGCGCTCGCCCTGGCGCGCCGCGAGCGCGAGCGGCAGCTCCGGCTCGCGGGTAGCGAACTCGGCGGTCGCGACGGAGCGGCCGCCGAACGCCGCGGCAAGGTCCACGATCGCGCCGGCGATCCCCGCCAGCGCCCCGATCGGCGCCGCGAGCTCCCCCGTCTCGTCGACGGTCAGCGCGGTCGGCGGCAGCGGGCGCACGTCGGGCGTGACGGCGGGCACGACACCCGCGAGCGCCGCGGGGTCGACGGGCTCGGTCACGCCGCCCTCCGTGAGCTCGAACGTCCCGCCCTCGGCCCACTCGACCATCGTCGGTACGGCGTCCTCGCCCTCGTCGACGAGCAGCACGACCCGCTGCGCGCCGGCGCGGGCCGCGACCTCGCGCACGCTGGCGAGCGCGACCGCGTGACGGCCGAGGGCGGCGCTCACGCCGCGACCGGCGCCGGCGGGAGCCCGGGCAGGACGACGATCCGCATGCCTGCTGCCTTCCCTCCCTCCGGCCTCGCCAATCGCCGCGATGGGTAGCGTCCATCCATGACCGCGACCGTCAGCGCCGCATCGCTGCGCGCGCTCTTCGACGGCGTGACGGACCACACGGTCGGCGTCGAGGAGGAGCTGATGCTCCTCGACCCCGACACGCTCGACCTGCTGCCGGACGCTGCGCGCGTGCAGGCGGAGCTCGGCGACCGCGTGTCGCTGCGCGGGGAGCTGGCCGCCGCCCAGGTCGAGACCGCCACGCCGGTGTGCGACTCGATCGGCCAGGCCGCGGGGGCTCTGGCCGCAGCGCGCCGCGAGCTCGGGGCGGGCGTCGCGGGCTGGGCGCGGCTGGCCGGCGCGGGCACGCATCCGTTCGCCGCGCCCGAGGGCCCGCTGCGCGACCTCCCCCGCTACAACTCACTGAAGGCCGCGTACCCGTGGGCGATCGAGCGGCAGATGGTGTTCGGGCTGCACATCCACGTCGCCGTGCGCGGGGCCGACCGCGCGCTGGCGGTGCTCAACGCGGTGCGCTCCTACCTCCCCGACCTCGCCGCGCTGGCGGGCAACGCGCCGCTGCACGCCGGCCGCGACACCGGGCTCGCCTCGCTGCGGCCGCTGATCGCGGACCTGCTGCCGCGCCAGGGCGTGCCGCCGATGCTGGCCTCGTGGGAGGAGTACGCGGACTACCTGGCCTGGGGGCGCTGCGGCGGCCTGTTCCCCGCCGAGGGCGAGCCGTGGTGGGAGGCGCGCGGCCACGACGAGCTGGGGACGATCGAGCTGCGCTCGCCCGACGCGCAGACGACCGTGGAGGAGGCGGCCGGCGTGCTCGCGCTCGGCGCCGGGCTTGTCGCCTGGCTGGCCGAGCGCTACGACGCCGGCGAGCCGCTGCCGGTGCACGACACCATCCGCATCTCCGACAACCGCTGGCGCGCGCTGCGCCACGGCCTTGACGGCTCGCTGCTCGACCTCGACAGCGGCGAGCCGGAGCCCACGCGCGCCCGCGTGCTCGCGCTGATCGACCGTGTCGCGCCCGCCGCGGAGCGCCTCGGCGGCGCCGCGGCGCTCGACCATGCGCGCATGCTTGCGGCCCGCAACGGGGCCGAGCGGCAGCGCGCGATCGCCGCCGAGCACGGCCCCCGTCGGGTCGTCGCGATGCTCGCCGACAGCTTCCTGCCATGAGGGCCAATGTCGGCTCGCAGACTTTTGCCCGGCGTCGGTATGCCTGGCGCGCCCGAATCGGGGACCCTACGCACCATGACCATCGCCGCGGACGAGCCGCTCGACCTGCTGGCGGACTATCGCCGCGAGACGCTCGGCTACGACGAGGCGGTGGACGAGGACGGCCGGCCACGCCCCTCGCACGCCGGCGCCCTGCGCGCGCTGGAGGGGCACGACCTCGAGGCGCTGGCCGCCACGGTCGACGAGCAGGTCGCCGGCGAGGGGGTCTGCTTCCACTCGACCAGCGGCGACATGGCGTTCGCGATCGACCCCGTGCCGCGCGTGCTCGACGCGCGCGAGTGGGAGGCGATCGAGCTGGGCCTCGCGCAGCGCGTGCGCGCGCTCAACCGCTTCATCGCCGACGTCTACGCCGGCCGCCGGATCGTCGAGGCGGGGATCGTGCCCGCGCGCGTGATCGACACCGCGGAGTACTACGAGCCCGAGATGCAGGGGGTGCGCCCGCCCGGCGACGTCTGGATCGGCGTCTCCGGCCTCGACCTCGTCCGCGATGCAGACGGCCGCTTCCAGGTCCTCGAGGACAACGTGCGGACCCCGAGCGGCTTCTCCTACGCCGCCGCCGCCCGCCGCGCCCTCGTGGCCCAGCTCGACGTGCCGGCGGCCGACGCGCCGCGCCGGCTCGACGACCTGCCGGCGCTGCTGCGGTTCGCGTTCGAGGCCGCCGTGCCGGATGCGGAGCGCACGCAAGCCGCGCTGCTCACCGACGGCGCGGACAACGCCGCCTACTACGAGCACGAGTGGGCCGCCGAGGCGGTCGGCATCCCGCTGCTGGAGCCCGACGACCTCGCCGCCCGCGACGACATCGGCGTCGTCTACCGGCGCACGAACGCCGACCGGCTCGACACGACGGTCGGGAGGATGTTGTGGGAACTCATGCGCGCGGGCCGCATCGGCGTCGTCAACGCGTTCGGCACCGGGGTCGCCGACGACAAGCTCACGCACGCCTACGTCGAAGACATGATTCGCTTCTACCTGGATGAGGAGCCGCTGCTGCCCTCGGTGGAGACCTTCGACCTCGGGCGGCCCGAGATCCTCGAGCGCGCGATGGACGTCTTCGGCGAGCTCGTCATCAAGCCGCGCGGCGGCTACGGTGGGCAGGGCGTCGCGATCCTCCCGCACGCCGAGCCGTGGGACGTCGAGGCGGTGCGCGAGGCGGTGCTGGAGCGCCCGACGGCCTTCGTGGCGCAGCGCATGGTGATGCTCTCCTCCCACCCGACCGTCGTCGGCGGCAGGCTCGCCTCGCGCCACGTCGACCTGCGCCCTTACGTCTTCCTCGGGCGCGACGACGAGGCGCGCGTGGCCCCCGGCGGCCTCACCCGTGTCGCCTTCGACGAGGGCGCCCTGGTGGTCAACTCGTCTCAGAACGGCGGGGCCAAGGACACGTGGGTGCTGTCCGCATGAGCCGGCCGCTGATCGGCGTGACGACCTCGGAGGTGCGGCTCCCGGCGCAGACCGACCCGTTGCCCGAGGGCGATCCGCCGCAGCGCGAGATGGCGCTCGGGATGGTCTACATGCGCGCGGTCGAGCTCGCCGGCGGCCTGCCGGTCGTGCTGCCGCCGCTCGGCCACGACACGATCGCGCCGCTGCTGGACCGCCTGTGCGGGATCTGCCTGTCGGGCGGCCCGGACATCGACCCCGAGGGCTACGGCGAGCCGGTCCGCAACCCGCAGCTCGGGCCGACGGAGCCCGACCTCGACGCCTACGAGCTCGCGCTCGCCCAGCTCGCCGACGTCCGCGGGATGCCGGTGCTGGGGATCTGCCGCGGCAGCCAGGCGCTCAACGTCGCGCGCGGCGGCACCCTGCACCAGCACCTCGGCGACCTCACGGACGGGTCGGTCCAGCATCGCCAGGCGGCGCGCGGGCGCGTGCCGACCCACCAGGTGCGGATCGCGCCGGGCTCGCGGCTGGCGCGCGTGATGGGCGTCGTCGACGCGCAGGTCAACTCGTTCCATCACCAGGCGGCCGACCGCTGCGGCAGGGGCCTGCGCGCCGTAGCGTGGTCGCCCGACGGGGTCGTCGAGGGGATCGAGGACGACAGCGACGGCATGTTCATGGGCGTGCAGTGGCACGCCGAGTCGCTGGTCGAGTTCCCTGAGCAGCTCGCGCTCTTCCGTATGCTGGTGGAAGAGGCGGAGGGGTACGGGAACCGCGAGCCGGAGGTGCGGGCGGCATGACGGTCGACACCCACTGGTCGGACTGGAGCGACGCCGGGCGCGAGGCGCCCTGGACGGTCGGCATCGAGGAGGAGGTGATGCTGGTCGAGCCGCAGGGCTGGGCGCTCGACTCGCGCTCCGACGAGGTGCTGGCGGCACTGCCGGAGGCCATGCGCGGCCGCACCGCCGCCGAGACGCACGGCTCGGCGCTCGAGCTCGCCACCCAGCCGCACGCCGACGTCCGCGGCGCCGCGGCCGAGCTGTGCGAGCTACGCGGCAGGCTGGCGAAGGTGCTCGAGCCGCTCGGCATCCGGGCCGCCGTGGCCGGCACGCATCCGTTCACGCTGTGGGAGGACATCGAGGTCTCCCCCGGCGCGCGCTACCAGTTCCTCTACTCCTCCCTGCGCGAGCTCGCCCGCCGCGAGCCGACCTTCGGCCTGCACGTGCACGTCGCCGTGCCGAACCCCGAGCAGGCGGTGCGCGCCTACAACCGCGTGCGCGCGCACCTGCCGATGCTGCTCGCGCTGTCGGGCAACTCGCCGTTCTGGCAGGGCAGGGACACGGGGCTGGCCTCGATGCGCACGCCACTGTTCCAGGCCTTCCCGCGGGTCGGGATCCCGCGCACGTTCCGCTCCTACGCCGACTACGTCGAGAGCATCGACATCCTGCTGCGCTGCGACGCCTTCCCCGAGCCGACGTTCCTGTGGTGGGACGTGCGGCTGCAGCCGCGCTTCGGCACGCTCGAGATCCGGGTGATGGACGCGCAGACGCGCGTCGCCGACACCGCGGCGCTGACCGCGCTCGTGCAGTGCCTCGTCCACGTCGAGGCGCTCGAGGGACACGCCGGCCACTCGCTCGCCTCCCGGCCCGAGGTGCTCGACGAGAACCGCTTCATCGCGGCGCGCGACGGGATGGAGGCGCGCTTCGTCGACCCGGAGACCGAGCGCCGGCGCCCCGCGCGCGAGTGGCTCGGCGAGCTGCTCGACGTCTGCGCGCCGCACGCCACCGATCTCGGCTGCACGGACGAGCTCGAGACCGTGCGCGAGCTCGCCCTCGCGCCGGGCGCCGCCCGCCAGCGCTCGCGCGCAGGCCGCGGGTCGGCGCCGCAGCTCGGCCGGGTCATGCACGGGCTCCACTCCGACTTCACCTCGGCGCGCTCCGAGCCCGCCGTGCTCGCCGTCTGAGCGATGTGCGGGATCGCGGGAGAGCTGCGGCGCGAAGGAGCGCCGGACCGGGATGCGCTCGCGCGCATGAGCGCAGCGCTCGCCCCGCGCGGGCCTGACGGCGCGGGCACCTGGTTCCACAACGGCTCCGCGCTCGCTCATCGGCGGCTGGCGATCATCGATCTCTCCGACCGCGGCGCGCAGCCGATGGTCGACGAGACGCTCGGGCTGACGGTGGTGTTCAACGGGATCGTCTACAACCACCGCGAGCTGCGAGCGGAGCTCGAAGGCGAGGGGATGCGCTTCCAATCGGACAGCGACACCGAGGTGCTGCTCAAGGGCTGGGCGGCGTGGGGCGAGGGGATGCTCGACCGGCTCGCCGGCATGTTCGCCTTCTGCCTCGTCGAACACGCGTCGGGCCGCGCCGTGCTCGCGCGCGACCGGCTCGGCAAGAAGCCGTTGTATCTGCAGGAGCTGCGGGACGGCGGCCTGCGGATCGCGTCCTCGCTCCCGGCGCTCGTCGCCGGCGGCGGCGTCGACACGCGCGTGGACCCGGTGGCGCTGCACCACTACCTCTCGTTCCACTCGATCGTGCCCGCGCCACGGACGATCCTGCGCGGCGTGCGCAAGCTCCCGCCGGCCACGGTGATGATCGTCGAGCCGGACGGGAGCCGGCGCGAGCGCCGCTACTGGGATCCGCCGTTCGAGCGCGACCCGGATCGCGCGGACTGGTCGCCGCAGGACTGGGAGGGCGCGACCATGGACGCGCTGCGGGTCGCGGTACGAAGGCGCATGGTCTCCGACGTGCCGGTGGGCATCCTGCTCTCGGGCGGCCTGGACTCGAGCCTGATCGTCGCGCTGCTCGCCGAGCAGGGCCAGGTCGGCCTCGCGACGTTCTCGGTCGGCTTCCCCGCGGTCGGCGACCGCGAGGGCGACGAGTTCGAGTTCTCCGACCTCGTGGCCGCCGAGTTCGGCACCGACCACCACCAGATCCGGGTCGGGCCGGAGCGGCTGCTGCCGGCGCTGTCGCGAGCGATCGCGGCGATGAGCGAGCCGATGGTCTCCCACGACGCGGTGGCGTTCTACCTGCTCTCCGAGGAGGTCTCGAAGCAGCGCAAGGTCGTGCAGTCGGGACAGGGGGCCGACGAGGTGTTCGGCGGCTACTACTGGTATCCGCCGCTGCTCGAGGATCAGAGCGACGGGCTCGACGTCTACGCACGCACGTTCTTCGACCGCGACGACGCCGGCGTGCGCGGGCTGCTGGCCGAGGGCTGGGCGGCGGGCGACGACCCGTCGCTGGCGCTGGCGGCGTCGTGGTTCGCGGCGCCGGGCGCATCGAGCGCGATCGACCGCGGGTTGCGGCTCGACGCCGAGGTGATGCTCGTCGACGACCCGGTCAAGCGCGTCGACAACATGACGATGGCGCACGGGCTGGAGGCACGCACGCCGTTCCTCGACCACGAGCTCGTCGAGCTCGCCGCCTTGTGCCCGCCGGAGCTGAAGCTCGCCGACGGCGGCAAGGGTGTGCTCAAGCGCGCGGCGCGCGGGATCGTGCCCGACGTCGTGATCGACCGGCCGAAGGGCTACTTCCCCGTGCCCGCGCTGTCGCACCTCGAAGGGCCGGTGCTCGAGCTGGTGGGTGACGCGCTGCGCTCGGACGCGGCGCGGGCGCGCGGGCTGTTCCGCTCGGATGTGGTCGAGGAGATGCTCGCGTCACCCAACGAGCACCGCACGAACCTCGACGGCTCGACGCTCTGGCAGCTCGGGCTGCTCGAGCTGTGGCTGCAGGAGCACGTGGGCTGAGACGTCAGAGCGAGTCCTCGAGCTCCTTCACGCGGCCCGGCTCGGCGTGCAGCTGCGGTGCGACGTAGGCCGCGAGCAGCTCGCGCGCGAGCTCGGCCTCCGAGACCGGGGCGAGCGCGTTGCGCTCCGCGCCGTGGCGGGCGGCGTCGAGGAAGATCCCGGCGCCGAGCTCCGGCAGGTCGAGCGCGAGCAGCCGCTTGACCGCCGCGGCGGCGGTCGCGTCGCCGTCCGCGCTCGCGTCGATGGCAGCCTCGAGGTCGGCCCGCTCGGGCCGCGGCAGGTGGACCTGGGCGAAGCGCCGCAGCAGCGCGGACGACGCGTCGAAGGCGCCGCCGCCGACGTCGCGCGTGGCCACGATGCGCCAGTCCGCGGGCGCCGCGACCTCGCGCGAGCCGTCGGGCAGCGACAGCGGCAGGCCGCCGAGGAACGACGAGAGGTCGCCGAACGCCTGGTCGAGATCGGCCCGGTCGATCTCGTCGATCAGCAGCCACTTCTTCTTGCCCGCGGCGGAGAGGACGTGGCCCTGCGTGAAGCCGCCGTCGCCGCCGATCCGCCCGACCGTGTCCTCCGCGGTCCAGCGCGGGCTCGCGGTGGCGAGCGCGGCCCCGGCGGAGCGCCCCGCCTGCACCGCCGCCTTGGCGATCGCGAGCGCCAGCGTGCTCTTGCCCGAGCCCGCGGGCCCGGAGATCACGAGGTGCTTGCCGGAGGCGAGTGCGGCGACGAGGCCGGCGTAGACCGAGCCGGGCAGCTCGAGGCCCGACTCCTCCGCCGCCGCCCGGACCGCGGAGAGGTCGAGGAACCCGCTCGGCTCGCGCGTGCTCGCCGCGACGACCGGAGCCGCGTCGGCCACCTCGGCCTCGGCGGCCAGCTCAGGCGCCGCCGACTCGACGCCGGGGCCGTCGACCCCGACGGGCGCGGTGGGGACCGGGGCCGCTGCGGCAGGCTCGGGCTCGCGCGCGGGCAGGTCGCCCGCCTCCGGCGCCGCCGCTCCGGCCGCCAGCGGGTCGCCTGCCTCCACCGCAGCCGGCGGGCCCTCGACCGACCGCCCCCCGTCGGGGGTCGCGGCTTCTCCGTCAGCGGCGGGCGTCGCCGACGGGTCGCCGTCCGGGGCGGGCTCGGGAGCGGCTGCCTCGACTTCCGGCTCGGCCGCGGCCGGCGCGGCGAGCGGATCCCCGCGCTCGGCGCTCGCGGGCTCGGCGCCTGCCTCCGGCACGTCGGCCCCGGGCGGGGCGAGGGGGTCGCCGGAGGTCATCTCCGCGGCGTCGGGCGCCTCGGGCTCCGCCGTTGAGCCAACGGCTGCCCCCGCGGCCTGCTCGGGCGTGATGGCCGAGTAGGCGCGCGTCGTCTCGTCGGGTGCCGCGGTCTCCCAGATGTCCGACGGCGGCACCGGGCGGCCGGACGCGGCCGCGGGCGGCATATCAGCCGGTGTGGGCTCGGCCGGCGGCGCAGCGGGCGCGGCCGCCGGCGTTGGCTCGGCCGCCGGCGCAGCCGCGGCGGCCGGCGCGGGCGCGGGCGCCGCCGCGGCGGCCGGGGTTGGCTCGGCCGCCGGCGGTGGCTCCGCGGGCGCGGGCTCGGACTCGATCGGGGACGCCGAAGGTGCGGTCACGCCGCCGCGGACGTCCTCGTACTCGCCGCTCTCTCCCGGCGCGTCGTCCTCCTCCTCGGCGGCCGTGGCGGGCATCGGCGCCGGTTCCTCGGGCGCCGGGGCAGGCTCCGCCTCGGCTGCGCGCGCGGCCCACTCGGCCTCGCCCTCGCTCTCGGCCGCCTCGGGGCCGCCGGGGTTGAGCTGGCCGGCGAGGTCGCGCAACGACATGTGGATTGGCAGCGTCAGCTCCCCTTTGGCCTCGCTGCCGGTCGCGGTCAGCCGGCCCTCCTCGTCGACGAGCTCGAGGTCGCGCAAGAAGGTCGTGTAGCGCTCGCCCTGGCTCTCGAGCGTGTTCTCGTTGTCCCAGCCGGCGCGGCCGAGGTAGGCCAGTGCGCGGCCGAAGTCGAGCACCGTGACGCGGAAGTCCGGCGGACACGAGGCGTAGAGCGAGAGCCCGATCGCCGCGCCGTGGTAGATCGAGTCCGTCATGTGCCGCTCGCGCAGCTGGCGGCGGAGCCACTCGGCCTGGTCGGGAGCGACGTCGAAGATCGCCGCGTCGTCGCCGGCGCGAACGTAGCGCTTGCCGATCTCGGTCAGCTCGACGCTGCCGCGATCCTCGTTGAGCAGCCCGGCAGAGCGGGCGAAGGAGACGAACTGCCGCGTCCGGCCGAGCGCGTTCTCGAGCCCGGGCGGGAACAGCTCCTCGATGGAGAACTCGGTGATGAACTCGTCGAGGCGCAGGCGCTCGCGCTGGTTGATGGCGCGCAGCAGGCCGTGGGTGTCGCCGAGGCGCGGGGCTGGGATCGGACGCATGCCTCGAACCTAAGCAACCCGGCGCACCGCGGTCCAGTCCCGAGTGTCAGCGTGCGGCCCGGGCCGGCCGCGATCGGCCGGCCCGGAGACGCTCCGATCAGCTCGCGTCGTCGCCGGCGGGGGCCTTGGGCGCGGCTGGTCTCGCGGCGTCCCTCGCCTTGTCGGCCGCCGCGGCGGTGGCCTTCTCGGACCCGGCCCGCTTGGGCTTGGGCTTGGCAGCGCGCGTCGAGGCGGTCGCGGACTTCGGCGCCGCAGGGGCACCCGCCTTCGGCGTCGTCGGCTCCGACGCCGCCGGCGCGACCGGAGAGGCCGGCTTCGACGCCGGTGTCTTGGCGGCGCCTGCCGAACCGGACTTCGGGTTCGCGGGTTTCTTGGCCGTGGCCGGCTTCTTGGCCGCGGTGCCGGCCTTCGTCTTCGCGGCGGTCGTCGGACTGGGAGCGCCCGGGGACGACGCCGTGCCCGCCTTCGCCTTGGCCGCCGTGCCCGTCTTCGGCTTCGCGGGCTTCGGCGTCGAAGCCTTCGTGGTCGCCGACTTCGGCGCGGCCTTCGTGGTCGCGGGCTTCGGCTTCGCGGCCTTCGTGGTCGCCGACTTCGGCGCGTCCTTCGCGCCCGCCTTCGGCGTGGGCTTGCGCGCGCTCGTGCCCTCGGCACGCGCGCGCTCCGTGCGTGTGGAGCCCGCGGCGGGAGCGCCCGTCTTGGTCCCGCCGGCGCGCGGCGGGGGCGCCGGGGTCCCGACGGTGGTGTCCGGCTTCTCATCGTGGTCCCCGCGGAGGCGACCGGTCGCTTCGGTGACGACCTTGCGTCCGCGCTCTACTACCTCAGTGAGGAGATCCTTGGGTTTGATGGCCATTTGCTCACTGTATGAGAACAACGCCGCATCGCAAAGGCGATCGCGGCCGCGCTAAGCGGCGAGGGGCAGCGGCGCGACGTTGTCGCCGCAGGCGAGCGCGACGGCCTCGGAGGCCGAGAGCGTCTCGGCGACCGTCCCGTCGGGGTTGCGCAGCTCGGCCCAGACCTGGCCCCAGCTGCGGTCGATCTCGAAATGGAGCTCGAGGTCGGTGGTGAAAAGTTCCTGAGCCCGCTCCCACGCTGCGTCGATCTGGGCCAGGACCTCAGGCGGCGGTCCGGCAGAGTCGTCGGTGATGGCGTGGAAGCGGGGCATCAGGTGAACCTTTCAGGAGCGGAGCACGCTGCAAGAGGATCATCGGACGGAATCGGCGGTCTGCCCATGGGGTGCTCACCCCAAGCCTGCTAAGAAGCTCACAGATGGCAGCAGCGGGCACGCACACGGAGCTGGTGCTCGCCGGCCTGCTGTTCGCCGTCGCGGTGCTCGTCACCGCGGCGCGCGTGCTGAACGTGCCGTATCCGATCTTCCTCGTCATCGGCGGCCTCGGGATCGGGCTCATCCCGGGCATCCCGGACATCGGGCTCGAGCCGGACCTCGTCCTGCTGATCTTCCTTCCGCCGTTGCTGTACTCGGCGTCCTTCTTCACCGGCCTGAAGGAGCTGCGCCAGCACATCCGCCCGATCAGCCTGCTCTCGATCGGGCTCGTGCTCGCGACCGCCGGCGCGGTCGCGGCCGTCGCGCACGCGGTGATCGACGGGATGTCGTGGCCGGCCGCGTTCGTGCTCGGCGCGATCGTCTCCCCCACCGACCCCGTCGCGGCGACGGCGATCGCCGGGCGGCTCGGCGTCCCCCGCCGGGTCGTCACGATCGTCGAGGGCGAGGCGCTGATCAACGACGCGACCGCGCTGGTCGCCTACAAGGTCGCCGTCGCTGCAGTGCTCACGGGCAGCTTCAGCGCCTGGGAGGCGGGCGCCCAGTTCATCTACTCCGGCCTCGGCGGTGCGGCCGTGGGGCTCGTCATCGGCTGGCTGATCGCGCAGGTGCGCGAGCGCCTCGACGACCCGCCGGTCGAGATCACGATCGCGCTCGTGAGCGGCTACGCCGCCTACCTGCCGGCCGAGGAGCTCGGCCTCTCCGGCGTCACCGCCACAGTCGCGATCGGCCTCTACATGGGCTCGCAGACCTCACGCCTGACCAACTCGACCGTCCGCATGCAGGGCGACGCCGTGTGGCAGATCCTCGTCTTCCTGCTCAACTCGTTCCTGTTCGTCTTGATCGGCCTGCAGCTGCCGACGATCCTCGACGACCTCCGCGGGGAGGACTTCAGCACGACGGAGCTGATCCTCTACGGCGGCGCCGCGACCGCAACGGTGATGGTGATCCGGCTGGTCTGGACCTTCGTCTTCGCCTACCTCCCGCACTGGCTGTTTCACAGCCTGCGCGAGCGCAACCCGGTCCCGTCGCCGCGCCAGGTCGCGATCATCGCCTGGATGGGGATGCGGGGCGCGGTGTCGCTCGCCGCCGCGCTCGCGCTCCCCGTCGCCACGGACTCGGGCGCGCGCTTCGAGGAGCGCCCGCTGATCCTGTTCGTCGTCTTCTGCGTGATCCTTGGCACGCTCGTGCTCCAGGGCCTGAGCCTGCCGTGGCTCGTCCGTCTGCTCGGCGTCGAGCCCGACGACGGCGACATCCTCGAGCAGGAGGGGCGCGCACGCCTGCACGCCGCCGAGGCGGCGCTCGAGCGCATCGACGAGCTCGAGCGCGAAGACTGGACGCTCGGGGAATCCATCGACCGCCTGCGCGGGATCTACCGCTACCGGCGCAAGCGCTTCGCCGCCCGCTTCGACGACGAGGTCGACGACGTGGCGATCGAGGAGCGCAGCTCGGCCTGGGGGCAGATGATGCTCGCGGTGATCGACGCCCAGCGCGACGCGATCGAGGGCATGCGGCGCTCTGGAGAGATCACCGACGAGGTCAAGCGCACCGTCGAGCGCGACCTCGACCTCGAGGAACGGCGGCTCGGCGAGGTCCGGGGCTAGAGCCCGGGCGGGTGCCGGGCGACGTAGCTGCCAGGGGAACCGCGCGGGTCGTTCTGCCAGCGCGAGCCGCTCGCCCGCGCACCTGACGTGTCGAAGCGAATGCCGGCGACGACCATGTAGACGTGGCCGGGGTTCGAATAGATCGTGACCCATTCGCCCTTGCCCGCCTTGCCCCAGCTCATGAGGCCGCCCGACGCGCGCGGGCCCTCGATGAGGCCGGCGGCGTAGAGGGCGAAGGAGACCGAGCCGGAGCAGTCGTAGCCGGTGTCGACGAAGCGGCCGTGGCCGCCGCCCCACTTGTAGGGCGTACGCGCGATCGCGTTGCCGGCCTCGATGATCTGGAGCACGGCGGTCGGCGCCTCCAGGGGCGGGAGCGCGACGCCGTTGTCGAGCGCGGTCGCGTTGCGCGTGCCGCCGTTGATGGCGCTCGGGGCGTCGTCGCGCTCGAGCGTGCCCGAGGCGGGCCCGGTCGGCTTCGGCGCGTCGTCCTCCGCGGCGGCGACGCCGGCGGTGGCGATTTCCTCAGAAGCGCGGTCGGCCCGGCCGGCGACGGGCTCGACGAGCTTGGGCCGCGGCTTGGGCAGGGGCGGCAGCTCGGCCTTGGCGGCGGCGGACTTGACCTCCCCGCGGGGGGCCGCGTCCTCGGCCGCGCCGCAGCCGGCGAGCACGGGGACGAGCGCGAGCAGCGCGCAGGTCAGGGCGCGACGGCTGTGGCGGGCGGGGTCATGGACGAAGCGCACGGAGCGATCATCAAAGCATCGGCCGCCGCCGCTGGGGCTTGAGTGGCATCCTCCGGCCGATGGCCAGCTGGAACGACGTCACGGTGGCGGCGCCGGAGCTCGCGACGCTCACCCGCGAGCTCTTCGAGGCCAACAAGCACCTGACGCTCGCGACGCTGCGCAGGGACGGCGCGCCGCGTATCAGCGGCATCGAATGCCGCTTCATCGAGGGCGACCTGTGGTTCGGCTCGATGCCGAACGCGGTCAAGGCGCTCGACCTGCAGCGCGATCCGCGCTTCGCGCTGCACTCGGGGACCGGCGACGCCAACGAGTGGAACGGCGACGCGAAGGTCGCCGGCCGCGCCGAGGAGATCACCGATCCGGGCCGGCGCAAGGAGATCTTCGCCGCCATGGGGCAGTCGGACTCGGGCGAGTCGCACGTCTTCCGCGCCGAGCTGAACGAGGTGTCGACGGTCCGCCTGGGCGTGCCCGCCGACCACCTCGTCATCGACTCCTGGCGCGAGGGCGAGGAGCCGAAGCAGATCAAGCGCTGAGCACGCGCCCCAGCTTGTCGAACTGCTCGCCCCAGCCCTGCTCGGCGAACGCGCCCATCTCGGCCGGATAGGGGCCGCCGGAGACCTCGACCCGCGTCCCGCCCTCGTGCGCGTGGAACTCGATGCGGGTCACGATCTCCTTCAGCATCCCGTGGTCGGGCATCGGCTCGTGGCAGACGACCAGCAGGTTGGGCTCGGAGACCTCGACGATCTCCTGGCGCACCGGGAACTCCCCGCCGCTGCTGGTGTTGACCATCAGGAGGTCGTAGCGGCCACCCGGGCGCAACTCGATGACGACCGAGTCGACCGGCGTCTCGAACCCCTCCGGGCCCCACCACTGCGCGACCTGCGCGGGGTCGACCCAGGCCTGCCAGACCTGCTCCGGCGGAGCGTCGAACGTGCGGGTGATCGCGACCTGGCGGTCGGGCTGCGTAGCGGAATCAGGCATTGCGCCGTCCTTTCTCGAGGTTCTTCAGATGCGCGCCGAGCCGGTCCATCCGGCCCTCCCACAGCTCGCGGTAGGGGGCCATCCAGGCGGTGGCCTCCTTCAGCGGCTCAAGCCGCAGCGTGCTCGGCCGGTACTGCGCGTCGCGGTCGCGGTCGATCAGGCCGGCGCGCTCGAGCTACCTTGAGGTGCCGCGAGATCGCCGGGAGGCTCACGTCGAACGGCTCGGCGAGCTCGGTCACCGTTGCCTCGCCCTCGAACAGCCGGGCGAGGATCGCGCGGCGGGTGGGGTCGGCGAGGGCGGAGAAGGTCTGGCTGAGCTGGTCAGTGGCCACGGCGTATTTGCGCACTTCGTTAAATAACGAGCCTGTTACATACACCGTGGCCGGGCGCGCGTCAAGCGCGCAGCGTGTTTTGCTAGGCCAGCGCCTGCTGGAGGTCGGCGATCAGGTCGGCGCTCGCCTCGATCCCGCACGAGAGCCGGACCAGGTCGGCGGGCACGGCCGCGACCGACCCCTCGACCGACTGGTGCGTCATCGCCTGCGGCACCTCGATCAGCGACTCGACGCCGCCGAGCGACTCGGCCAGCGAGAAGACCGTGGTGGCCGAGGCGATCTTGAGCGCGTCGGGGTGGCGGAAGGAGACCATGCCGCTGAACCCGGGCCAGCGCACGTCCTCGATCCCGGCGACTTCCCGGAGCCAGCTCGAGACCGCGAGCCCGTTGGCGTCGTGCGCGGCGACACGCAGGTGCAGCGTGCGCAGCCCGCGGTGGACGAGGAAGCAGTCCAGCGGCCCGGGCACGCCGCCGACGGCGTTCTGCACGAAGCGCACCTGCTCGTGCAGCTCCGGGTCCTTGACGATCGCCGCGCCGCCGACGGTGTCCGAGTGCCCGCCAAGGTACTTCGTGGTCGAGTGCACGACGGCGTCGGCGCCGAGCTCGAGCGGGCGCTGGTGGACCGGGGTGGCGAACGTGTTGTCGACCACGACACGCGCGTTGCGCTTGCGCTCGATCACCCCGGCGACGTCGATCACGTTGAGCGACGGGTTGGTCGGCGTCTCCACCCACACGAGCGCGGTGTCGTCACGGATCGCCTCGGCGAGCGCGCCGAGGTCGCGCTGGTCGACCATGTCGTACTCGACGCCGAAGCGCGAGAGCACCTTGTCGACGAGCCGGTAGGTGCCGCCGTAGAGATCGTTCGGGAGCACCACGTGTGCGCCCGCGCTCGCGATCGCGGTGATCAGCGCATGCTCGGCTGCCATGCCGGAGGAGAACGCGCTCGCGAGACCGCCCTCGAGCTCACCCAGCGCGGTCTCCAGCGCCGCGCGCGTCGGGTTGGACGAGCGCGCGTAGTCGAAGCCCGCGACGTATTCGCCCGGGGCGCCCTGCACGAAGGTGGAGGTCTGGTGGATCGCGGGGATCACCGACCCGTAGCTCGGGTCCGGCGTCAGGCCGGCGTGGACGCAGCGGGTGGCGAACTCGGTCACGTGACGAGCGACTCAAGCAGGTCGGCGCGCGTCACGATGCCGAGCGGCTGGCCGTTCTCCATGACCGTGAGCGCCTGGCGCTCTCCCGCGAGCAGCTCGACCGCTTCGCGTACCGAGTCGGTGACCGACACGGCAGGGAACGGCTCCTCCATCACCTCGGCGATCTCGAGGTCCATCAGCGCCGGTCCCCCGATCGCGCGCTTGAGCAGCCCGCGCTCGCCGACCGAGCCGACGATCGAGTTCTCGTCGTGCGCGGAGACGACCGGCAGCTGGGAGACACGGTGCTCGTGCAGGAGCGCGATCGCGTCGCGCACGTTCTGGCCCGTCTGCACGACCACGAACGGCGGGATCTCGCCGGCGGCGTCCTTGGCCCGCAGCACGTCGCCGACCGTCTTGTCGTCGGGACGGTCGAGGAAGCCGTACTGGCTCATCCACGCGTCGTTGAAGATCTTCGAGAGGTACGCGCGCCCGCCGTCTGGGAGCACGACCGCGACGAGCGCCTCCGGGTCGTCGATCTCCCTGGCGACCTGCAGCGCGGCGTGGACGGCGAGACCGCAGGAGCCGCCGAGCAGCATCCCCTCGAGCTCCGCGAGCCGGCGTGTGGTGAGAAAGGAGTCGCGGTCGGACACGCGCACGTAGCGATCGACCACCGACGGGTCGTAGGTCGCGGGCCAGAAGTCCTCGCCCACGCCCTCGACGAGGTACGGGTGGACCTCCGTGCCCGAGTAGATCGAGCCCTCGGGGTCGGCGCCGATGATCTCGACGGCGGCGTTCTGCTCCTTCAGATAGCGCGCCATCCCGGTGATCGTCCCGCCGGTGCCGACGCCCACGACCAGGTGGGTGAGGCGGCCGCCGGTCTGGCGCCACAGCTCGGGCCCGGTCGTCTCGTAGTGCGTCTGCGGGTTGGCGGGGTTCGCGTACTGGTTGGGCTGGAAGGCACCCGGGAGCTCTTGTGTCATGCGGTCCGCGACGCGGTAGTAGGACTGCGGCGAGTCGGGCGCGACGTCGGTCGGCGCCACCACGACCTCGGCGCCGTAGGCGCGGAGCAGGTCGATCTTCTCCTTCGACATCTTGTCCGGCATCACCGCGATCACGCGGTAGCCCTTGAGGCGCGCGGCGATCGCGAGGCCGGTGCCGGTGTTGCCAGAGGTCGGCTCGATGATCGTGCCGCCGGGCTTCAGCCGCCCGTCCTTCTCGGCCGCCTCGATCAGACGGATCGCGACGCGGTCCTTGATCGAGCCGCCGGGGTTGAAGAGCTCGAGCTTGGCGACGATCTGCGGGGTCAGCCCGGCGCCGATGCGCGACAGGCGGACCAGCGGCGTATCTCCGATCGTGTCGAGGATCGAGTCGCGGATGTCGGTGCCTGCGTCCGTCTCGCGCGTGCTCATGTGGCTAAGGGTAGGCCTCGGGCGGACGAGCACGGTTTCTGCCGCAATTTGCGAAGAAACCGTGTGGCAATCGGGGCGAGCCGCCGCGCTTAATCACTACACCTGGGCACCAAGGCAACGTCACTCGTGGAGGAGGACCGCGGCCCCGTGGCGACACGGATGTTCGATCGACGGCCAGCATCGGCATTCGCCGACCCGCAGCAGCGTGTCGCGACGATCGTCGCCCGCCACGGCGACCTGCTCCTGCGGGTCGCCCGCCAGTACTCACTCTGCGCGGACGACGCCCACGACGCGGTTCAGCGCGCGCTCGAGATCTACATGCGCCGAGTCGACTCCCTCGACCCCGCGACGGAGCTCGCCTGGATGAGGGTTGTCGTCAAGCACGAGGCCCTGGCCGTGCGCCGCGGCCGAGCCGCAGTCTCCGGCGAGGAGGTCGACCTCGACGCGATCCCCGCCGTCGCACAGCGCTCGGTCGAGGAGCGCTTCGAGTCCAGCGAGCGGGTCGAGCGCTCCGCTGAGGTCATGCGGCATCTCAAGCGCGACGAGGCACGGGCCCTGATGCTCAAGGCGGAAGGGCTCTCCTACACCGAGATCGGCGAGCGGCTCGGGTGGACCTACACGAAGGTCAACCGCTGCATCACCGAGGGCCGGAGACGCTTCATGCGCCTCTACGAGGAGCTCGAGAGCGGCGTGGAGTGCGAGCGCCTCGCCCCGACCCTCCACGCGCTCGCACAGGGCACCGCCGACAGCGAAGCGCTGCTCGAGCTCCGCCCCCACCTGCGCAACTGCGCCGGCTGCCGCGCGACGGTCCGGGCCCTGCACACGTCACACCTGGGCAGGCTGAGCGCGTTCGCGGCCGCGCTCATCGCACCCGCGCGGGCATTCGTGGAGCGTCTGCGCGGCGGTCACGCTCGGGAGTCGCCGTCCGCAGGCGATCTGCGTCCGATGGAGCACCAAGAGGAGCTCGACGAGCTGTTCCGGCGGCTCAACGCCGGCGAGGCCGCCGTACAGCCGGTAGCACCGTCCATCGCCGAGGGCGTCGGCCGGGTCTCCACGGTCCGCCTCAACCTGCGGGGGTGGGTCGAGACCGCTCTGCAGCGCCTTCAGAGCTCCGACCTCGCGATCGGCGTGCACGCGGCAAGCACCGGCGGCGGAGGCCGGGTCACGTCGATCGCCGCCCTGATCGGGATCTGCGTCAGCGGCGTCGGAGCCGGCACCTACTGCGTGGCAACCGCACTCCTGCCGGACCCGAAGCCCGCGATCCGCAGCCACGCGAACCCGGCCAAGAAGAAGCCCGCCAGTGGACTTGGCAAGGCCAGCGAGAAGGCATCGGTGACGAGTGGTCATCCGGCAAGCGGTCTCCTACCCACCCAGGTCAGCCGCCCGCGCGTGCGGGTTCGTGCGTCGCCATCGCCTACGAATCGTCGAGACGGTGCGAGGCGATCAGCACGACAGGAGGAGTTCTCCTTCGAGAGTGGCTCCACGGCGCCGTCCTCCCACGCGACGGCGAGCGCAGCGGCTGCATCCACCTCGGCCGGGGCTACGCGCTCCAATTCTGGATTCGAGAGCGGAGCTTCGACACCAGCGAAGTCCGGCTCCGGCGGCGAGTTCGACGACGGCGGTCGAGGCGAGTTCTCACCATGAGGGAGGATTTAATGAGCACGTTTCGGCTGTGGAGGACGCTCTGCGTCATTTCTGTGGTTGTGTCGGCAGCGCTAAACCCAGGGATGGCGTTCGGCGCGACCTACGACGTCAATGCATGTCGTCTGCCAAACGGTTCCGTCGCCCCCGCGAATGGATGGACGGCCACAGGGCCAGGCGCGAAGCTGTCAATGGGCTGCCCCGGCGGCTCGATGACAGGTGAGGCCAACGACGGCGCTCATTCACAGGGCGCTTTGCACGGCTTCTCGTTCGTAGCCCCGGCAGGCACGGCAATCGTCGGGGTGGATCACACGGTGGAGGGAGTCGTGACGACGGAACGCGGCGGACCACCCGCCTGGAACTGGAACTACGGATACTTCGGAACGAAGGTCGGCGAGGACGAGTTGCTCGACATCCGGATCCAGTGTTGGAACTGTGGCGCCTTTAGCGAATCCTTTGATTTCCCGGTGGACGCGCGCCTGTCACGGATCGTCTTCGGACTCATGTGCGACAAGTACACCTCAGGGGCATGCACGGCCAACGGTTCGCACTTCATGATGCGTCGTATCGCGCTGCATCTTGAGGATCGAATTCCGCCTCGTGTCCTTGCAAGTAGCGGCACGCTGCTCGATACAACTACCTCCGTGCGTGGCGAGCGAGGTCTCACGCTCAAGCTGAGTGACGCCGGCAGTGGGCTATACAAGGCACGCGTCGAAGCTGACGGGCGGTTGCTCAGCGAGCACGCCATCGGCGACAGTCGAGGGACATGCAAGACACCGTTTGTCTCACCTGTTCCGTGCAGCCTCGCGGCAACCGTCGACCTCCCTGTCAACACAACCCGCCTCTCAGACGGACCGCATGCAATCTCAGTCCGGGTACTCGACGCGACCGGCAGCAACGCCGCGGTCTACGGGCCAATTCACGTCGACGTTGACAACGTGGTCGAGTCGGCCGCCCGAACCAGGATCAGTTGCCCCTCGGACTCCCAGCTCAGGCTGGCCCAACGGCTCCGGAAAACCGTGGTCCGGTACGGCGGAGTGAACTGGTTGACCGGGCGCATTTCGGGCCCTCGCTCGGCAATGCACGGCGCGACGGTCGCCCTCGTCGACTCGTCCGGCTTCCAAACTCGTGTCCCCGCCACGAGGGTCGGACGTCATGGCCGATACAAGATTCGACTTCACGCCACAGCACCGAGCAAAGTCCGCCCAGTCGTCCTTTCCTCCTCCGGCCAGCCGCAGAAGTGTGGCAAGCAGTTCAAGCTGAAGGTCCGTGCGGGAGTGCGGTTCAGCGTCGCTCCTTCACACCTTCGCAATGGCGAGTCCATCGCGATGCGAGGACGGCTTCGTGCGCTGCCCGTTCCATCCTCAGGAAAATCAGTCGCGATCCAGGCTCGTGCACGAGGCCAGGCCTGGACAGGCGTGAGTGTTGTCCGAACGGATCCGAGCGGTCGCTTCCGATTCAGCTATCGATTTCGCCGAACCTTCCAGAGAACCACCTACGAGTTCCGGGCCGTTTCCACCCGCGAGCGCGCCTACCCCTACATGCGCGGCTGGTCTGCCGTGCGGCGCGCCGTCGTAAGGCCGTAGGCGCTACCCCGCGACCCCGTGCTCGTCGAGCCAGTTCGCGATGGCTGGAGGTGGGGTTCCGTTGAACTCGGCTCGGGCGGCGTGGCGGAGGAGGTCTTCGGCGTCCTCGTCGAGCTGGTCGCGGCGGAAGGCGAGGTAGGTGGCGACGGCGGTGGCCATCTGGACGGATGGGATCTCGGCCTGGGGGTCGAGGGCTCCGGCGGCTTCGGCGAGGCGTTGCTCGATGTCCTCGATCGCGGTGACGGGCTCGTCGGCGTCCTCGAAGCGGAGGTAGAGGTCGGCGAGGTCGTCGTCGGTGCCGGCCGGGTCGCAGACCTCGACGGCGCGACGGACGATCTGGGAGAGCGTGATCGGGTCCGGTTCTGTCGGAATGCGCCTGCCTTACCCGGGGCCCAATCGCTCCATCCGGTCAATCGTCGCCTCGATGTCCTCGAACGTCGTGCGTGGGTTGATGGTGCAGAACCGGAGCACGGTTCGGCCTCGGAGGACGGTGGTGGAGGGCGCCGCGTAGCCGTCGAGGACGGTCGCTGCGGAGATCTCCGACTCGTCGCCGCCGTCCCGTGCAAAGCAGACGATCCCGAGTTGTGCGGGTGTGACGATCTCCCAGCCGGGACGCGAGCGGAGCACCGCCTCGGCGTGCTCGGCCAAGGCGATTCCGTGGGCGACCGCGGAACGGAAGGCGTCGAGGCCGAACACCTCCACCGACAGCCACAGCTTCAGCGCGCGCACGCCGCGCGTGAGCTGGATGCCGCGGTCGCGGAAGTTGACCTCGCCGCCGAAGGTGTCGCGCAGGTACTCGCCGTTCAGCGCGAAGGTCCTCTCGAGCAGCCCCGGCTCGCGGATCAGGACGGCGCCGGCCTCGTAGGGCTGGAACAGCCACTTGTGCGGGTCGATCGTCAGCGAGTCGGCTCGTCCTATCCCGGCCAAAGCCTCGCGGCCCGACTCGCACAGGGCGGCCGCGGCTCCGTAGGCGCCGTCGACGTGGAACCACAACCCCTCTGCCGAGCACAGGTCAGCCAGCTCCGGCAACGGATCGACCGCGCCCGTGTTCGTCGTCCCCGCGTTCGCCACGACCGCGAACCGCGTCCGCCCCGCCGCGCGATCCGCAGCGACCGCCGAAGCGACCGCCGCCACCGGGAGCCGCAACGACGAGTCGGACGGCAGCACCCGCACCTCCCGCTCCCCCATCACCTTCAGGTCACGCAGGATCGACGCGTGCGCCTGGTCGGACAGGTAGACGACGCCGCCGAGACCGCCGCGCGCCTCCCGCGCCGCCACCAGCGCGGTCAGCGACGCGACAGAGCCTCCGCTGACCAGCGACCCCTCGGTACCCGCGGGCATCCCGCACCACGAGCGCAGCCAGTCGACCACCGTGAGCTCGACGGTCGAGGGGCCCGAGGCGGCGACCCATGACGTGCCGAGCAGGTTGAAGCCCGAGGCCACCGCTTCGGCCAGGGTCGAGACGTAGTTCGACGGCGAGCCGATGCGGGCGAAGAAGCGCGGGTGGATCGAGCGCGACGACCACGGCAGCACCTCGTCGAACAGCCGGTCCAAGGCGGCATCGGGATCTCCGGGCGCCTCGGGCGCGGGGCCACCCAGCGCCGAGCGCAGCGCCGCAGCGTCCCCCACCACCACGGGCGGCTGCGAATCAAGCGTCTCCAGGTGATCGACGATGTGGTCGATGACGCGGTAGCCGAGGCGGCGCATCTCCTCGGGCGACAGCTCCAGTGGCGCGGTCACCGCCGGATGGTGCCTAGTCCAGGACGGTGGCGAGCCGGCGCTCGAGCGCACCCGCGAGCACTTCGCGCACCGGGCCTTCCTCGAAGCGCTCGATCAGCTCGGCCATGAAGCCCTCGATCACCAGGCGCTGCGCCTGGGGCTCGGGCAGCCCGCGCGAGCGCAGGTAGAAGAGCTGGTCCTTGTCGATCTGCGCGATCGCGGCCGCGTGCGTGCAGCGGACGTCGTTGGCGAGGATCTCGAGGCCCGGGATCGCGTCGACATGCGCACGCTTGGAGAGCAGCAGGTTGCGGCACTCCTGGAACGCGTCGGTCTGCTGGGCGCCCGGGTCGACCTTGATCACACCGCGCCAGACCGCGCTCGAGCGGCCCGAGAGGATGCCGCGGAACGCGAGGTCGGAGAACGTGTGCGCCGCCGCGTGCTCCTGCGTCGTATCGAAGTCGACGTGCTGCCGGAAGTGCGGCGCGTAGGCGCCGGTGACCTTCGCCTCGGCGCCCTCGCCGGCGAGCTTGGTCTCCATCCGCACGCGGCCGCGGGCGGAGCCGAAGCCGACCGCCACCCAGTCGAGCTTGGCGTCGCGGGCGACCTCGGCGCGCTGGGCGCCGAAGATCCACGACTTCTCGTTGAGGTCCTGGCCGCAGACGTAGCGCAGCCGCGCGTTCTGCCCGACCACGAGCTCGACCACGGTGTTGAGCAGCGTCTCGGACTCGGCATCGGCGGAGAGGTACTGCTCCCAGACCTCGGCCTCGGCGCCCTCGTCGAGCACGATCAGCACGCGCCGCTGCAGCGCGGTGCCGGCGGCGGCGCTCACCGCACTCAACACGATCGGCGCCTCGACCTTCACACCGCGCGGCACGTAGACGAACGCGCCGCCCGCCCAGCCCGCGTCGTTGGTCGCGGTGAAGATGTCGTCCTCGGCGGAGACGATCGCGCCGAGGTAGGGCTCGACCAAGTCCGGGTGCTCGCGGGCGGCGGCGTCGAGGGCCATCACGACCGGCCCGTCGGGAACGGCCTCGCCCGTCTCGCTCGCGCCGTCGACCTGGATCAGGCTCACAGGCTCGGCGAGCTCGAACAGCGGCTCGGGCAGCGCGAGCTCGGCGTCGGCCGGCGCGGGGCCGAAGGCGTCGAGGTCGAGCTTGCCGAGGTCGGTGAACTCCCAGCCCGCGGCGCCCTTGAAGCGCGGCAGGTCGAGGGTGCCCCTCAAGGAAGCGGCGCGCTCTCGGCGCGCCGCAAGCCACTCCGGCTCGTGAAGGGTGGCCTCAGCCAATGGAGCCCTCCATCTGGAGCTCGATGAGGCGGTTCATCTCAACCGCGTACTCCATCGGCAGCTCCTTGACGATCGGCTCGATGAAGCCGTTGACGATCAGCTTGCCCGCCTCCTCCTCGGAGAGGCCGCGGCTCATCAGGTAGAAGAGCTGCTCCTCGCCGATCTTGGAGACCGACGCCTCGTGGCCGACGTCGACGTCGTCCTCGCCGATGCGGATCGTCGGGTAGGTGTCCGAGCGCGAGTCCTCGTCGAGCAGCAGCGCGTCGCAGACGACCTTGGACTTCGAGCCGTGCGCGCCCTTGGCGACCTCGAGCAGGCCGCGGTAGCTGGAGCGCCCGCCGTCCTTGGAGATCGACTTGGCGAAGATGTTCGACGTGGTGTTCGGCGCGGCGTGGATGATCTTGGCGCCGGCGTCCTGGTGCTGGCCGTTGCCCGCGAAGGCGATCGAGAGCACCTCGCCGTGCGC
>Ga0136617_10001104_pt1 | contig 23555 bp, 21 predicted proteins | sample AntDrymUQ3222106_2_FD_129672 | JGI IMG/M metagenome (GOLD analysis project Ga0136617, IMG submission 129672) | Polar desert sand microbial communities from Dry Valleys, Antarctica - metaG UQ322 (21.06) | ecosystem: Environmental > Terrestrial > Soil > Desert | place: Antarctica: Dry Valley...
CAATGGTACGCGTGGAGAACGCCGAGGCCTTCGTTGCCGCACGCACGCAAGGCAAGGGGGTGCTGTTGTTGACCGGCCACTTCGGCAACTGGGAAGTCGCGACGGTCGCCGGGATCGGCAACTTTCCGGAAGCGCGCGGCAAGTTCCATTTTGTCCGCCGGCCGATCAAGCCGCGCTGGCTCGATGCGCTGGTCAACCGGCGCTTCGCGGCAGCGGGCTTCGGCGTCATCGGTAAACGCGGCTCGCTCGCTACCATTCTCGATCGCTTGGCGGAAGGCGACGCAATTGTCTTTCCGTTCGATCAGCACGCGAATCCGCCGGACGGCATCGAAGTCGATTTCTTCGGACATCCGGCATGGACGTTCAAGAGCCTCGCGATCATGGCGCTGGCGACAGGCGCGCCCGTGGTTCCGGCATGGAGCTATCGCCAAGCCGACGGCACGCATGTCCTGCGCTTCGAAACCCCGCTGCAAGTGATCGAGCACGACGACACGAACGAAGCGATCCGGCGCAACACGCGCGCGTATAACGCCGAGCTCGAACGGCTGATTCTGCGCCGGCCGGAACAATGGTACTGGGTGCATCGAAGGTGGAAAACCGTGCCGAAAACAACCAAGACGACGCGATCGGGGAAGACGCGCGGTTAGTTCGAAGCCACGGCGTTCGTCACTTTCGCTCTCGACCGGCCGGCACCGCGCAATGTCCCGCGGCGGCTTTAAACCGCCGCGTCTTCTTATACTGACAAAAGCGCACATTTCGGGGAAAGAAAAGGTGCGCGCTTGGGGCCAAAGCAGAGGGCCGCCCGTGCGCGATGAAACCTTACCGGGCGATCACTTGTCCTTTTTCCCGTCCTTGTCATCCTCTTTCTTCGCTTCGTCCTTACGATCTTCGCGCCGGTCTCTGCGCTGCAGATTGCCGTCCTGTTTCGGCGCTGGTGACGGAGCCGCGCCCGCGGGTTGCTGCGGTACCGGGGCCGCGGGAGCGATCGCCTGTGGCGACCGCGGGGGCGCAACTGCGGGAGCAGCCGTTGGCGGTGGCGCCGGCGGCGCGGGCCTCGCGACTGGCTGCGGCGCGGGCGGCTGAGGTGAAGCCACCGGCGGGTTGCCACGCTCGCGCGCTCGATCACCGCGGTCTCGAGCCGCGTCACGCGCGTTCGGGTTCGACTGGGGCCCCGGCGGCGCGGCGCTTTGCGCGGGGCTCGGAGGAACTGGCGGCGCAACGGCGGGCGCAGCCCGGGCGGCCGGAGGTGGCGCGGACTGTGGCGCTATCGGTGGGGCAGCGGCGGGTACTGGCCGCGCAGTCCCGGGAGGCGCTGCTGCCGGTGGCTGCGCAGGCAGCGGCGCAATTGCGGCTGGCGCTGGTGGCGCCTGCGGGGTGGGTACGGCGTCGCGGCGTGGATCGCGCTCGCGCCGGTCGCGCTCCGCATTTCCACGCGGATCCCGCGCGTCGCGCTGCTCGATTCCGGGTGGGGCCACACCCGGCGCCGGTGCGGCGACCGGAGGAGGCGCCGCGGCTGCCGGCAGCGGTGTTCCCGGTTGCGTCGCCCTCGGCGCGAGGACAGGCGGCGCAGCGACTGCCGGGCCGGGTGTTCCCGGTTGCATCGCTCGCGAAGCATCGCCGCCAGGTGTAGGCGCGGCGACGGGTCGCCGGTCATCGCGGCGTTCATCCCGGCGCCGTTCATTTGCATCTTGTGGACGTATGGCCGCAGGCGCAGGTGGCGCGGCGGCAGGGGCAGGTTGCGCCATGGCAGGCGGCGCTGCACGCGGCGCTACGGGTGCGGCGCCGGGCGCAGGCGGTGCGGCCGCGGGGGTAGGTTGCGCCATGGCAGGCGGTGCGGCCCGCGGCGCTACGGGTGCGGCGCCGGGCTGCATCGCGCTGGACGGCGTCGCCGGCGCAGGGCTTGCAACGCCGGGTGCGGTGTTGCTGCGTTCTGCGTCGCGCTCTCGCGAGCGCATCGGCATTGGTTTCGGCGTTTCCGCGCCCACGACTCTAACGTTCGGAGCCGGAGCGGGTGTTGCAGGTCTCACCGCTACGGGGGCACGCTCCGGGGCGCGGCCTGGGACTTGCTGCTGCGCCTCCATTCGTTGCGGAGCGGGCGCCAGAGGGGCTACCGGCGGAGGCGGAGCCTGGCGCACGACCGCGGTTCGCCTCAGCACGTCAACGGCCGGTTTTTGCGCGGCCGGCGGTGCCCCGCCCGTCATGCTCATCGGCGTTGGCGCAACCGCCGCGAGCGACATCATCACCTGCGCGCGTGAGATCGCTTCCCGATTCACCGGTACCGCAACCTTTTGCACGGGCTGCGATTGCGCGAACGCGACCGCCGGCACCGCGGTAATTGCATTGCTGACCTCGCGATTGCGGTAATTCACCTCGGTGACGTTGGTCTGATTGTAGACGTTCGTGATGTAAGTGTTGCTGACGACGGTATTGCTGACGTTGACGTTACGAAAGTAGTCGGGTGTCACGTTGTACGCGGGCCGATACACCTCGCCCGGCGCGAGCGGGAACCAGGCAATGCCGCTGGTCGCGGGACCGCTCGAGATGGACACGCGAAAGTTCGAGCCGCCGACGAAGGCGACCAGTGCTGGGGCGTAGACCGGTTGCACGCTCCTGGGACCGGGCACCCACGACCACGATCCGCGAATATGCGCCCAGCGGCCGTAATGGTAGGGCGCAAAACCCCAGGGGGCGTCGTCGACCCACGTCCAGCCGTACGGTTCGATCCACGACCAATGGCCAGTGCTGTACGGTGCCCAATCGGCTGCGACGGCGCGCGGAGTCCAGACGGTGCCATAGCCTTCGACGGAGCGCCAGCTACCGTGGGCATCAAGATCTTCGTAACCGATGACCTCCGGCGCGACGTAGCGGGCTGCGATGGCCCGATCCACTCTTTGTTCACGTCCGCCCGCCCAACGTTCAAAAGGATCGGGTGCGTCGAACGCGAGGAACTCGGGGTCGGCCAGGTTAGATCCGTAAAAGCGCACCGCTTCCTGGTCGCGCAATTCGTAGGCGACGCCATCGCCAAAGACCTGACCCTGACCGCTGCGCACGACGATGGTCGTCGCCTCTCCGCGCGGATCGACCGCGATCCGGTATTCGCCCGGACGCTCGATTGCGAAGGCGAGATTGGGCGTGGCGATCTCCACGGCTTCCCCGCGCCGCAAATGCCGCACGCGAACGCTCAACGTTCCCTGCGCAAGTTGAAACTGAGTGATGCGGTTGCTGATATCGAGCAACGAAACGCTCGTGTATTCAGCCAAGCGTACGGCGCCGACGCCGATCTGCAATTCAGCGCGGGCATCGTTATCGGTCCAGAGCCGGTCACCTCTTACCAGCGGGCGGTTCAGGCGCGCCTGCACCCAATCATCGTCGCCGGCAGGCGAAAAGCTCACTACACCCTGCGTATAACTCAAGCGCGCCACGCGCGACGGCGGATCGGCGCTCGCCCAACCGGCGGCGATCAGGCTCACGACCGCGATGCATGCTGCGAACGTGCGGTGAAGAATTGTTCTTGGATTCATCGATTCGTCCTTTAAGAGGTCTCTCATGCCTTTAGCGTACCCGCAAGGTGAAGGCAAGGCCAGTCGCAAGACCAAAGAACGTTTGGCGGCGCCGTCTCGATGACAAGCGACTGGCAGGGAACCTGATTCAGTGCTTGGCGGTCGACATTGAATTCGGTACGCGGCCGCGGCGCAATTGAAGCTTCGCGACTGTCGCGGCAGGTAATTTTACATTGGGACGCGTAAGTCCTGCGCGCAACACCATTGCGTTTTTCTAGCTTTCCCCGTGCGTCGCCCGAGGCCGACGAATGGCACATAACATGCTGCAATAAGGTGATTGGCGCCGCACCGGCGCGATGTGAAGGGGTCAGTCATGCAGAAATACGATCAACTTGGCAGGCAGGCATTTCGTACCGGTCTCGTCGCTGTGCTCGTCGGCACGCTTGCTGGCTGCAATTGGCTCGCCAACCTGAGAGAAGAAAAGAAAGGCATCCAGCTCGATCGGCTGAGCGCCCCCACCGGCTACAAGACATCTGTGCTCACCGCAGAAATTCCCAAAGCGCGCCAGATGGTTCTAGGCAATCGCGGCACGTTGTTCGTGGGCAGCAACGCGGGTCGGGTGCACGCATTGACCTTGGACGGCAATCGCGTCGTGAGAGCGCGCACGCTGGCGACCGACTTGAAAGATGGCAGCGGTGTTGCATTTCACAACGGCGCGCTCTTTTACTCCGCGCGAACCAAGATTCTGCGCTTCGACGACATTGAAAACCGGCTCGACAATCCTCCCGCGCCGGCCACGGTCGTCGACGGTTTACCGGACGAAGAACGCCACGGGGACCGGTTCATGATGATCGGGCCCGACAACAAGCTCTATATCTCGTTCGGCTCGCCGTGCAACGTGTGCGAGTCGCCGAAAGACGAATTCGGCCATGTCCTCCGCGTCAATCCTGACGGCAGCGGCCGGGAGATTTTTGCGCGCGGCATTCGCAACACCGTAGGCTTCGATTTTCACCCGCAGACGCGTGAGTTGTGGTTCACCGAGAACGGGCAGGACGATCTTGGTAACGAGCGGCCCAACGATGAGTTGAACCGGGTGTCAAAGGTCGGCGAACATTTCGGCTTTCCTTACTGCCACGACACTGCGATTCCCGACCCGAAATTCGGCCAGCAACGCGCATGCCGTGAGTTCACGCCGCCGGTGTTCGGGATGGGCGCGCACGTCGGCACACTCGGCATGCGGTTCTACAAAGGCGACTCGGTACCCGCAGCGATGCGCGACAGCATTATCGTGGCGCGGCACGGCTCGCACCCGCCCATCCGCGTCGGCTACGATGTGGTGCGGGTCAAGCTGAACGGCAATAAGGTCGACGGCATGGAGCCATTTCTCACTGGGTTCTTGCAGGGTCGAGAGTACTGGGGCCGCCCGGCCGACGTGTTGCCGATGCCCGACGGCAGTGTGCTTGTCTCCGATGACTTAAACGGAGCGATTTACCGCGTCGCCCGCAATTAGAGCATCCTTAAACGGAGAAACATATGATGAGCCGCAACCGGAATCGCTTGGCGCTGCTTCGCTCGTTGCGCGCACGCAGGTACCAGGAAGGCAAATGGGGCTATATCCTGGCTTGGCTGGTGGGAATTCCGATTCCCATTCTGCTGATCGTATTTCTGCTGCGCGGCTGCACCTAGTACCTCCCCGCTTTTATGCACGCCAATGAAGCGGTAGCGGAATGACGCATCGGTTGTTATGAACTATCTCGACGGAAGCAATGCCCGGAGTGCGCCGACCGCGCCCCGGGTGACTTTAACTACTGCTTGTAGAACACGTAGTCGGCTTTGTACGGCACGGTCTTTTTCTGACCGGCTGTCGCCGCGGTGCATGCATCGGATGGCGCGACGCCACCCTTCGTGTTGACGCGCTGGATATAGGTGACACCGGTCATCGACCCGCTGCCCACCGCAGGCTCGGTCTTGACGAGCTGCATCGGAATGTTGCCGGCCGCGGCCGGCGCCACTGCTACCTGTTTGCCGGTGATCTTGCTTCCGTCCATCGATTCCCACGTCGGGCCCGCGTAATACTTGCCGACTTCCTTGTTCGTCTTGGCATCAGTGAGCTTCGCCTCTGGGCCGACGAACATCCATTCCATTGCGCCACCCTTGGCGGCATTCGTCTTGCACTCGTAGGTCAAGTCGCCGGCACCCACGGCGGTCATGAATGCGTTGTGCCCGGCGGGCACGCGCACCGGTTCAGGAAGATCCGTCTGAGCAAAGATGGACGGCGACAGCGTGAGCGCGGAGGCAACAGCGGTGGCAACGACAACGAGTCTGGTTTTCATGGGTTTCCTAGCGTTAAAAGAGGCTACACGTGCCCCGATGCTCTGACTACGCGGCGAAGGGGTATTTGGATGCACCGACCGCAAGTCCAGGAAGCAAGCAGTGTTCAGGTTAGCAAGGCAAGTTTCGCGAAGTGGCCGAGATAGTCGTCGATCCGTTGGCGGATCTCAGCAACAGGACTCTCCGGCCACGCAACGGCCATAGCCGCGTGGAGCGCCACGCGAGAACGGGTGCCGTCGAGCAGCGCGAGCAACCGTCGCGCAGTGGCGTCCGGAAGCCGCAACGATTCGTGCCGGAGATTGGTGATCTGCTCTTGCCGGCTCGCTTGCCAGCGCGCCATCGGGCTGGCGACCGGAAATTCACCCGTGACGAATGCCGCTGCCGGTGCGTCGGCATGTAATTGCACCCAACCGCGCACGCAAGCCTCGGCGAGGATGGTCTCGACCTCTGCCGGCGGCGCCGGCGTGCGGGCGCGGTACCACGCTTTGACCTCCGCCACGGGCGCCGCTCGCGGCGACTGCGCGACGAGCCAGCGGAGGAGATCACGCAGCAATGCGACTTCCGGTGCCGAGGACTCGCTGCCGGGATCCGTTGCAATCAGGGCTGCGCCAGGATCCTTTCCGGCCAACGAGCTCCTGATCAACGGAGTTGCAGCGGAGACGTACATGTCTGCGATGGTGGCAACCACGATGCCGGTGGTGGACGCAGCGGCGCGGCATAGCAACGTCTGCCGAAAACGCCGCATTCGTGCGAAGTCGATATATTGCTCGCGCTCCAGCCGGTCCATTTCCGCAACGAATCGGCTCATGTTCGCGGAAAGGCCGCCGACGCTCATCATGGGCAGCGACGCCTCGGCGAGGAAGTCAAGCCCAAAGCGCTGCGCATGCGCGATGAACTCATGAAAATAGACGGGATCGTTCGGGCTGCCCATGTCGTCGTGAAAGAGCGCGCTGTCAGACCGGCTCTCGATTCTGCGAAATTCCTCGCGCAGCAGCGCGTCCGAGGCCTCGTGTGTCGCGCCGGGCTCGGCCAGCAGGCCCGCCAACGTCCGTGCTGCTTTGATGCGCGCCTGCGGATCGACGATGGCATCGGTATGAAAATGCAGGATGTCCCACGCAGCTCGGCGGATGTGGCAACCAGGGTAGGCGTTGTAACTGACGAACATCACGCCATTTGGTGAAAGTCGCTGTGCGGCGAGGGTGAATAAAGAGTCCCGCACCGTTGCCGGCACCCAGGAATAGAGTCCGTGCGCGATGATGTAGTCGAAGTCGCCCAATTGCGCCGGCAACGACGCCAGGTCTTCGGTGTGCAGTGTGGCGTTGGCCAGACCGAGTTCTGCGGCGACGGTGCGCGCCGCCTCGATCGCCCGCGGGGCGATGTCGCAGCCGACGAAACGCGCGCGCGGCAATGCCACCGCCATCGGCAACAGGTTGGCGCCATCGCCGCAGCCAACCTCGAGCACGCGGCACGTGGCGACGGAAGGCGGCGCGAGCCCGAAGAGCGTCGCCACGGTCGCAAGATGCGCGGGATGCGTGAGCGGGTTGGGTTGACCTACATACGCAACGGTGTCGTATTTTTCGGCCAGGTCGGCCGTCGTACGGCTGGTCAATTCATCCCCGTCCCACGAACGGCATCTTGGTGGCCATGACGGTCAGGAACTGCACATTGGCATCGAGGGGAAGACTCGCCATGTAGAGCACGGCGCTCGCGACGTGCGCAACATCCATCAGCGGTTCGACCGCGATCTGCCCGTGAGCCTGCATGACCCCGCTCGCCATGCGTGCTGCCAAATCGGTCGCCGCGTTGCCGATGTCGATTTGTCCGCACGCGATGTCGTACTTGCGCCCGTCCAGCGACGTCGCTTTGGTGAGGCCGGTAATCGCGTGCTTGGTCGCGGTATAAGGTGCGGAGTTAGGCCGCGGTGCATGCGCGGAAATCGAACCGTTGTTGATGATGCGCCCGCCGCGCGGGTTCTGCGCTTTCATCATCCTGAACGCCTGCTGCGTGCATAGAAATACGCCGGTCAGATTGATGTCGACGACGCTTTGCCACTGCGCAAGCGTCAAGTCTTCGAGATTGATCGCCGGCGCGCCGATGCCGGCGTTGTTGAAGAGCAGATCGAGACGACCAAAGGTCTCCTTGGTGCGCGCGAACAGGGCCAGCACGGACTCGGCATTCCCCACGTCGGCCGGGAAGGCCACCGCGGTGCTCGTCGGCGCGTTGGCGTCCGCGAGAGCCTGCTCCAGCGGCGCGCGGCGACGGCCGGCCAACACGACCTTATAACCGTTGGCAAGTAGCGCCATGGCGACGGCCTTGCCGATCCCCGTGCCGGCGCCAGTCACGATCGCCACCTTGGCCGATGAATTCATGTTCGTCCTTCGTCTTCGATGTGGATTGTCGCTCCAGTTTACCTTGCCGGGCGCCAACAGAGGTCGACTGAGAGACACTGCTGCCTTGCCGCTTTTCTGAAAGCTCTTGGCGCAGCGAACGGCGCGAGATGCGACGATGCGTCGCGCTCGTCGCACGCGACGCATCAATGAAGAACGGAGTGCAGAAACTGGATTAGGCGACTGCCACTCTTCGCGGCGTTTTCGCGCGCACCGCGCGCAACGGTACGAACGGTGCCGGAGCGGCGATGGCGAACCCCTGCGCGTAGTCCACGCCGATCGTGCGCAACGCGTCTAGGATCGCGCGACTCTCGACCGATTCGGCGATCGTCTTTTTGCCCATGATGTTACCGATGCGATGAATGGCTTCCACCATCGCGTAATCGACGGGATCGTCCAGCATATCTTTCACGAAGCTGCCGTCGATCTTCAAGTAATCGACCGGCAGATGCTTCAGGTACGTCAATGACGACACGCCGACGCCAAAATCATCAAGAGCGAAGCGGCAGCCGAGTCCGCGCAACGCGACAATGAATTCGGTGGCTTTCGACAGGCTGGTAACGGCCGTCGTCTCGGTGATCTCGAAACAGATATACGAGTGCGGTATATGCGAGCGTACGAACTGCGTGCGCACAAAATCGAGGAACTCCTCATCGCCGATCGACGCGCCGGAAAGGTTGATCGCATAAGTGCCGATCGCTGCCGCGTCTTTCCCTTCGAAATGCCGCGCCAGTACGTCGAATGCCGTGGTGATGACCCAGCGATCGATGGCCGGCATCAGATGGTAACGCTCGGCTGCTGGAATGAACGCCATTGGCGGGACCAGCTCGTTGGTCTCATCGCGCAGGCGCAACAGAAGCTCGGTGTACGGCGGCGCGTCGGCAATCGAACGCGTGGCGTGAATGGGCTGCGCGTAGAGGCAGAAGCGGTTCTCTTCGAGCGCCCGGTGAATGCGGTTGACCCATTCCATTTCGCCGTGGCGCAACGTGAGCTCGTCGCTTTCCGGACTGTAGACCTGCACCCGGTTGCGGCCTTTGTCCTTGGCCACGTAACAAGCCGCATCGGCGGCCGAAAGAACTTGCGCGAGCGTCTGTGGGCCTTCGGCGATGTTGACGAGACCGATGCTCACGCCGACATTGAACGAGCGGGTTTTCCAGACGAAATGGAAATCTCCGATCGTCTTGCGCAAAGAGTCGGCGATGCGCAAAGCGGGTGTGGCCGCGCAGTGCTCGAGCAGCACGCCGAACTCGTCACCGCCAAGTCTGGCCAGCGTGTCGCCTTCGCGCAGTCGCGGCCGAAGCAGTGCACTGACCTGACGTAGAAGCTCGTCGCCCGCGGCGTGGCCGCAGGTGTCGTTGACGACTTTGAATTGATCGAGGTCCAGATATAGCACCGCGTGGTTGACGTCCTGGTGCTGGCCTTCGGCCAACGCCAGGTTCAAGCGGTGCTCGAATTCGCGGCGGTTGAGCAGCCCGGTCAACGCGTCGTGGCTCGCCAGATGCGCGAGCCGCGCGGCGTATTGCCGCTCGCGGCTCATGTCGTGAAACGCCAGCACGGCGCCGACGGTGTTGCCGGTGCGGTCGCGAATGGGGGCGACACTATGGTCGATCGCGATCGGGGCGTCGTTGCGCCGTCGCAGCACGATGTTGCCCGCCGACTTCACCGTGCAACCGTCGCGCAGCGCACGCGCTACGGGATCGGCCACTTCGCCGCCGGTGCTCTCATCCAGAATCGAAAATACTTCCTGCAGCGGACTGCGGTGCGCATCTTCCTGCCGCCAGCCGGTCAGCCGCTCGGCGATGGGATTTAGATATTCGACGCGGCCCAAAGTGTCGACGGTAATGACCGCGTCGGCGATCGAGGCAAGGGTGACCTGCGCCCGTTCCTTTTCGTCGAAAACCTGCGCTTCTGCTTGCTTGCGGTCAGAGATGTCGGTTAGCGATCCCGCCATCCGCCGCGGTTCTCCTTCCGCGCCGCGCACTGAACGGCCGCGTGCTCGGAACCAACGGTAGTCGCCCTCATGCGTGCGTAGCCGGAAATCCAGGTCGAAGGCATCGCCGCGCTCCAGATGCTCCCGCAGCCGCACCACAACCGTTTTGCGATCAGCGGGGTGAATACGCCGCAGGAATGACGCCGTCGTTTCGCGCATGCCGCCCGCTGCATACCCCAGGAGCTCCTCGAACCTCGAGGAAAAATAAATCTCGTCGCTGTGCGAATTCCAGTCCCAAATACCATCGTTGCTGCCGCTGATGGCGTAATCGAATCGCTCTTCACTGGTGCGCAGCGCGCTCTCGAATGCTTCGCCCTGCCGGATCAGATGCCGCGTGCGCAGCGCGGCGATCAATGCCAGCGCCACTGCCACCAGCAGATTCGAGAGTGTGAGCAAGAGACCGGTTTGCCGCGACGCCGCCCCCATCGTTGCCGAAAACGAAACGACCAGAGGCGTCAAACGCTCGTCGATCGCGCGCACGCGTAGCAGCAGTGGTCGCAGCTCAGCCGGTTCGCGCGTACCGGCGCCAATCGCCGCGTGCAGCGCGCGGGCAGTCTGATCGAGCTCGCCAATTTGGGTATCCGCTTCTGCCCAGATCGCAATGGCTTTTGCCATGAAGCTCACGTTCCGAAAGCGCCGGAACAGGTTGATCATGTCATCGATATCGTCCGGATGATTGCGGCCCGCAACCAGCGCCTGACGGGCGATGTTGAAGTCCGGATGCGGTTTTTCGAGCTCGATCCGCGCCTTACGGTCGCTCAAGTTGACGGCGATTTCGGCGAGATAACGACTGTAATCGTCCTCGTTACGCGTTTGTCCGTATTGCTCCAGATGAATCACCGCACTTTTTTGCGCCTTTGACCATTGGCTTTCCGCGCCGACATAGGCGCGGATGGCGGAAATCACGGTGAGACTCGCATGGCCGAGCAGCAGCAGCAGCAGCACGGTGACGACAAACGGCCAAATGATCCGCACCAGGCGCCAGCCACCGGGTTTGGTCATTTTCTGCGATCGTGAATTTGTCATGGAGCCAAGGGGTGGCGCCGACTTGAGGTGGTCGCGCGCCGACCGCGCGACCGTTAAGCGGACCTTCTCATGCAGCAATTTCGGGGCCAGCAGCCCACGAGAAGCCTGGCGATAGTCCCTGACGGAATGACGGTGCGCGGCGCCGGACAGACGGGGCTAAGCGCGGCCGGTAGCGGGCGCTCGTCCGGGAATTCGGAAGATCTCGCCTGGCAGGTGGCAGCGCCGCTGCGCGAGCAAACTGCCAGCGCTAGAAGCAGAGGCTGCCGAATGAGCGGCGGCCGAAGCCCCCCGCGCAGAAGGAAATTCTGGGGCCCCAGTAATAGGGCTCTGGACCCCGGTAATAGGGTCGCGGCTCCCAATAGTAGGGCCTTGCGTAGGCATACGGGCTGCCGTAGTAGTGCGACTGGCCGTAAGACGGATTCGTCTGAACGAACGCGGGTGCGACCTCGACCGGCTGCGGTGCCAGTCCCGCTACCTGACGGGCGAGTTGCCATCTGCGCCAGGCAAGGAGTCGCTGCGCTTCAGCCTCCGTGACTTGACGAAGCGCGACGCGAGCGGCGACATCCTGGCGGTAACTTGCCATCTCCTGCTCGAGATGGGCCGACTGTTCCGCGGTCAGCGCCGGTAGCGGAGGTGGAGCGGTTTCCGCGGACGAGGAGGAAACCATGGCGAACAGCAAGCCGGCGGCAGTTAGCGCAAGCAGGGGAAGTTGCATGATTTTTCTCCGAAGTTTGGTTACGGCGCACGCGGCGCGAACGAGAGAAACGTCTGACGTGATGACTGCGACGACCTGTAGTCCCGTCTCGTTTACACACCGGTCAACGAATTGGAGTCCACAAGGTCATCGTGGCACATAAATGGCTTACTACAACGAGCACCTGCGCGCTCGGTCGGGTGACGTCTGGTAATCCGGCTAGTAATCGTGATGACAACGGCATAATATCGAAACAATGTTTGAAGGACAAGGGACCGTGAGCACCTGTTTGTGATGCGGCGAGGAAAAGTTCGATGAATTGCACCATCTGCTGCCAACCTACGCTACTCGGTGCCAAACTTTGCACGGCGTGCAGGTCGGCGTTGAAGCGAGCGCGCGACGAATCGGTGCTGGATCTCCCGAAGCGTCCGGTCGCCGCTGCGCGCGACCGTCGCCGGACCCCTCGACACGTTCCGCCCGTCGCAGACCATTCCGCGGCGATCGTCGGCACGCCGGTCCGGTTGTTACGCGGCTGGAGCGGGTATGCCGCGCTGGCGGCACTCGCCGTCACGGTGCTGACGGTCGGCTACTTGAGCGGCGGCTCGTCCGACGCGAGCGAAACGCCGGCTGCTGTGGCCGCCGCGCCGCCGCGCGCGGCACCGCTAACCGCCCTGGCCCCGGCGGTCATCCCACAACCGATGCCCCGAGCGGAACTGCCTGCGCCCGCGATGCGAGAGACGGCGCGCGTTGAAAACAGCCCAACGCCGTCAGTATCGCCACCGCAGGAGCTCATCGCCAAGTCACCGACTCTGCGCCCCGTGTTCCCGACTGGCACCGCGAAGGAGCCCGCGGCGCGGCCGGGCGGAGCAGCCCAGCCCGCTGACAATGAAACAATGGCTGCGTTCGGATACGCCGCGGAACCCGCCCGCGTCGCGGTCGCGCCGACGGCGGTGGTAAGGCGGGTCGCTCCTGAGCCCCCGGATCGGTGGGCGATCTTGACTGATTCGCTCAACCGTTGCGGGCGCGAACCGTTTTTCGGCCGCCCAGCATGCGAGCAGCGCGCCCGTGCCCAACACTGCGCAGGCTTCTGGGGACAGACGCCACAGTGTCCGAACCCGCTTCAAAACGATTACAACCGGTAATTCGATGGTTGCCCCGCCTGTTAAGCGCCTGCAAGCGACTCGTGTTCAGCCTTCCGGATCGCTCTTGAGCGCGCCACGAACGTTGAGCGCAGCAAGACAGAACTGAAGCGCAATCAGCGCATATGCGCCGGCGTGCCACCCCCAGATAACCCACAGCACGTTGCTCGCGAGAAACGCCCAGAAGCCGACGTTCCGCTTTTTCAGAGCGCGCGACGCGACGAGCCACGCGGCCAATACGGTCACCGCCATGGCGGGCCATTGAATGAGATCGAGAATCTCCATCGCCAGGCAGGCATCGTCTGTTACTTATAAGCGGTGCCCGCGCCGCTGTCGCCAGCAGCGCTTGGGCGAGCTGGCGCGGGGGGAGCGCCGCTGCTGCCCCGTGCGGGTAGACTGTCCCTCGCCGAACCGGCGATCCCCCCGGGGGGTGCGACGTAGGACCGCATGCCGGAAACGATGTCTTCGACGGAGGCAGCGGGTGCTCCGGATGCCTGCGACCCGGGATCGGGCGGCAAGCATTGATCGAAGTCCGCGATGATCAAGTGCGCGCCCCTCTCTCGCAGCGCAGCGCGGGCGGCAGCCCCACCGTCGCTCAAATCCACCGGAGGCGCCGCGGAGCGGTACGTCACGGCTCCAGCGCGGTCGTAGATCACGTAGCAGGTAATCGCCGCGGCGTTGCCGGCGATGCCGCAAGCAGTTAATGCCATTGCCAACACGTTGACACATTTGTGCATGACGATCCTCCGTACGTGACCGGCGATCTCACTACTGCTGGTCTGTAGCCGCGCGACCGCGGACGTTGCGCCAGTCAAACCTGCGCCGGCGAGAACTCATTTCGAGCGCGGCGCTGAAAGTTGTGCATCGGGCGCGGAGAGGCGTCCGGCGCGTGCTTCGCTAACCGCATTGACCAAGGCGCGCGCCACATTGCGCACCTCTTCCTGCACGTCTCGATCGCGATCGAGGACGTCGTGGCTGGTCGCATACGGCTCGTAGTATCCGATGTAGCGATCGAGGCGCGCGCGTGAGCCGGCGTCGATCAATCCCATCCAGTCGAGCCAGTCCGACAGCGATTGGCGCACGCTCTCGACCCCCGCGACGTCGCCGTGTACAACCAAGCCATACGCTCGGCCCGCGAGGTGCTGTGGGTAGGACCAGCCTTTGATCTCGAGGACCTTCGCCTTCTTGGCGTTCTTGCCCGCCGTCGAAGTGGGATCAGGATTGCCGCCGTCCGCACATACGAGACGGTCCATCATGAGCTTGAGCACGCTCGGCACCTGGTACCAATACACCGGTGTGACAATCAGAATGCCGTGCGCGGCAACCCAGCGCTCATAGATTTCCGCCATCCAGTCGCCGGTCTGATTGAGGCTGTGGTTCGGATAGCAGCTGCACGGCCAGTGGCACAAGGGCATTGCCGTCGACACGCAGCCCTTGCACGGGTAAATGCGCCGGCCATACTCCGATGTCAGCAGACTCAAGTCGAGAAGGTCGGTATCGATGCCCTTCGTCTCGATCACCTCGCGCGCATAGCCGGCTAAACGAAACGTTTTCGATATTTCGCCCGGGCAACTGCCGTCGTTGCGCGCCGCGCCGACGATGAGCAGCACGCGCGACTTCGTCTTCGAATTCCGGTGCGTAACCTCCGCTCGCTTGAGACGCGCGCGCGTTTCTACCCACTCGACCGACAGATCGTAGTCGGGATCGGCGTAGCCTTTGCCCGCCTTGCGCGTTACCGGCGCTTTGCGGCTGTCGCTGTAGGCGTCCCATGCGATGGCCTCGATTCGGGAGAGCGCGTCGCTTTCTTTCGAAAAAGCCGGGTCGCGAAACGACTGCTCGAAGCGGCTGCGAAATTCGACGCGCGCAAGTTGCGCCGGCGCCTGCCCTGTGCTGACTTTGGTCATCGATCAACCCTCCGGTTGAAGTTTGCCACAGGCCAAGGCTCGCACAAACGCTGCGATCCCTGACGAATGCGCGGCTCGCTCTACGAGTCGTTCCTCGTCCCGTGCCGCTTGCGGACCGGCGGAAATGGTGTTGCTTGCGCCTGACCGCATAGCCTCCCGCGCTGAACGACAATAGGTTCTTTCGGCGCGTTCAGCAGGCGATCGTAGCCCGAGGTCCTTCATTCGATTAACCGCATGCCGGCATTGGCGGCGCCAATGTCGAACGTTGCCGTGTACTCGCACTCGTATACAGCGCCGATGCGATCGATCAGACAATCCGCGAAATCCGCCCTGCTCATCTCGAATAGGCGCACGGCTTTCCAAACAGTCTCGACATCTTGAACGACGAATTGTCTGATCCGCAAAATTCTCTGTAGTACCGCAACAATCTCAGCCTTGGTGCTTTCATAACAGCTCTCCAACACCCATACGAGTTCCACTAACACAACGGTCGCGACAAAGCCGGGGTGTGACTCAGAGCATTGTTCTTCGATCAGCCGTAATGCCTTCGCCATTTGCCGCGGATTATCCTGCGCGATGTAACGAACCAGGACGTTGGTGTCAAGGCCAATCAAGCACGGGATCCCCGCCGCTTGATCGCGGCGTTCATTGCGGCGATTGATACCGGCCGCGGGGGCCTTCGAATCATGCCCTTGAGCGAGCGAACATCTTCCGTCGCCGTCTTCAGAGCGAACTCACCTGACGCAAGTTCGACGAATTCGACCCGGTCGCCGGTGTCAAGGCCAAGTTTTCGGCGGACGGTCAGCGGAATCGTGATTTGGCCTTTGCTGGTGAGTGTCGCGGTCGCCATACTCGCCTTTCAGTTGCGCTTAATACTTACAATATAGTAAGGAAATCGGAGGGTCAAGCCGACTAACGACGAGCGAAGCGAACGATTCGGTGCTGGTTATGGGGTTGATGCCCCCGAATCGGCGGCGCTGAGATCGCGGAGCGATCCAAGCAGAGGCTAGGCGAAGACGCCTTCCTGGGCAAGTGGGGAAGGTGGATATTCGACGTTTGCGATCTACTCGGCGCGTGGCAGACTACTTTGGGAGCCTCCGCCACGCCGAGAAGCGTCGTGCAAGCGCGAAGCCTGGCGCTCACGGAAGAATCGCCAGAGCTCGCGTCTGTCCTGCGTGCAACGTCCCTTCACGCTTGCCGCGGATCGAGCGCATCGCGCAAGCCGTCGCCGACGAGGTTGAATGACAGCACCAGCACGAAGATCGATACGCCCGGCCAAACGGCCATCCACGGCGCACTGTCGACGTAGTTCTTCGCGGTGTTCAGCATGCTGCCCCAGCTCGGCTCCGGCGGTTGCTGGCCGAGACCGAGAAACGACAGACTCGCCTCGGCAATCACCGCGGCGGCGATGGCGAGCGTGGCCTGAACGATCAGCGCCGGCACGACGTTCGGCAACACGTGGCGCAGCGCGACGCGCCACGGCGCATTGCCGATGGCGCGTGCGGCGAGAATAAAATCCTCGGCCTTGATCGCCAGTGTCTGGGCGCGCGTCAACCGGATAAATACGGGCGTTGCGGAGATGCCGATCGCGATCATGGCGTTGGTCAGGCTCGGACCCAAGAACGCGGCCAGCGCGATCGCGAGAATCAGGAACGGGCACGCGAGCATAGCGTCGGTGACTCTCGAGATCAGCATGTCGACCGTGCCGCCCGCGTAGCCGGCCAACAAGCCAACGGGCACACCTATCGAGAGGGAGATCAGCACCGAGACGACGCCCGCCAGCAGCGACGCACGCGCGCCCCAGACGACGCGCGAGAGCACGTCGCGGCCGATCTCGTCGGTGCCGAACCAGTGGGCGCCGTTGGGGGCTTTGCGGATCGCCGTCCAACTGGTGGCGAGCGGATCGTGGGGCGCGATGAACGATGCCAACAACGCCAAGACGACAAAGAGAGCAATGACGCCCAGGCCGACCGCGGCTCCGCGCCGGCGTAGAAGACGCCGGAACGGATGCGCGCGCGGAACCGCGGGCCTGGCCGGTGCTGACGCAGGTAGGGCAGCCGCGACCGTCGCCATCACTGCACCCGGATCTGCGGATTGACGATCACATACGCGACGTCGGCGAGCAGGTTCAGCACGATATATGCGGTGGCGGTGAACAGCACCACGCCTTGCACGACCGCGTAGTCGCGATTGAACACCGCGTCGACGATCAATTTCCCGAAGCCGGGAATCGTGAACACCTGCTCGGTCAGGACGGCGCCCGAAAGCAGGGTTCCAAGTTCCAGCGCTCCCAAGGTGATGATCGGAATCAACGCGTTCCTTAGCGCGTGGATCAGAATGACGCTGCGCTCGGACAGCCCTTTCGCCCGCGCCGTGCGCACATAGTCGGATGAGAGCACTTGCAGCATCGCGCTGCGCGTGTGCCGCATCAGCACCGCGGCGATTGCGTTGCCGAGCACGAACGCGGGCATGATCAACGACGCAAGATTTGCCTTTAAATCCTCGAACGGGCTGACAAAGCCCGACGCGGGCAGCCACCCGAGCGTCACCGAAAACAGCAGAATCAGCATGATGCCCAGCCAGAAGTTGGGGGTGGAGAGGCCCCACAAGGCGATGACGTTGGCGGCGTAGTCCCACGCGCTGTTGCGTTTGATCGCGGAGATGATGCCGGCCGGAATGCCGATGGCGAGTGCGATCAGAATCGCCATGGCAGCGAGTTCAAGCGTCACCGGCAGTTTTTCGAGGATCAGCGCGAGCACCGGCCTTTGCAGGCGCATCGATTCGCCGAGGTCGCCTTGCAGCACGCCGGTGATCCAGTACAGGTAGCGGACCGGCAACGGCTCGTCCAGATGGAGCTTTGCCCGCAGGTACGCGACAACACTCGGGTCCTGGTCTTCGCCGGCCAACACAATCGCCGGATCGCCGGGCAGCAACTGCTGCAACCCGAATATCAGCATCGACACGAAAACGAGTGTCGGAACGATGGTCGCGATGCGGCGAACGAGGAACGTCAACATCGAATCGAACGAACCGTTCTCTTGTCGGCTGTCATTCCGGCGCGGGCGGAATCGAGCGCCGCCTTGTTTCGGAGAGGCCGCTCAAACGAAGGGCAGTGGCGACGCGGCGCTGCTCGCGTGGAGACGACGCCTATGTTGCGGCGCTCACCTGACTCAAATTCTGACTCAATTGAACTTGAGCCCCTGCACGCGCACGAGACCGTCGGGAATCGTGCGCAGGCCGCTCAACTTGTTTGCGTACGCCCATAGCCAGTGGCGGTGATACAGATACACGATCGGACGATCCTTGAGCGCAATCGCCGCCAGTTGCTCGAAGAGACTCCGCCGTTCGGCGGGATCGCGCGTCGTGCGCGACTTGTTCAGGAGATCGTCCACCTCGGGCTTGCAGTAGCCGGCGTAGTTGAGTGGCTGCTTGCAAGCGTCGAAGCTGAAGATGTTGCCGTCGGGGTCGGCGCGGCCGCTCCAGGCGAGCACGTAAGCGTCGAACTGGCCCTTGTCCGCCAAGTCGAGCGACGTCGCGAATTCGGTCGACTGGATCTTGATATCGAACCCGGCTTCTTTCGCCATCGCCTGCACGACCTGCGCAATGCGCTGCGCATCAGCGGTGGTCGGCGTCATCAGCGTGAAACTCGGATTCGTGACACCGGCTTCCTGCAGCAGAGCCTTTGCCCGCGCCACGTCGCGCTTGGGCACCGGCATGTTCTTCGCATAGTACGGGTTCGTCGGCGCCACCCACTGGTTGCCGACTTGCGCTTCGCCGTCCATCGCGACCTGCACGATTCCCGCGCGATCGAGCACCAGCTCGAACGCCTCGCGCACCCGCGGGTCGCGGCCCAGCGGATTTTTCTGTGCGAGATCACTCTTGCCGAGATTGATCGTGATGCCCTGATAGCCGATTTCGGTGATCTTCGCGATCTTGAAGCGGGTGTCGTTCTTGAGCTGCGGCACGTCGGACGCGGCCAGTCGCTCGATGAAGTCGAGCTGTCCGGAGCGCAGGTTGGCCAGACGTACCGTGGAGTCGGGGATGGGCAGGTACACGATCCGGTCGACGTGGATCTCGCCCTTGTTCCAGTAGTTCGCGTAACGCTCCAGCACGATCCGGTCCTGCGCGACACGCTCAGCGAAGCGGAACGGGCCGGAGCAAACCGGCTTCGCACCGAACTTGTCGCCTTCGGCTTGTGCGGCCTTGGGCGAGACCATCATGCCGGCACGGTCGGCGAGCTGGGCCAGGAGCGGCGCGAACGGCGCCGACAAGTTGAGCCGCACCGTGGCAGGATCGATCACGTCGACGGTCGCGAGCAGCGCGAGTTCGCCGCGGCGATTGGAGCCGGGGAGCGTCTTGTGCCGCTCGAGATTGAACTTGACGGCGGCCGCGTCGAGCTTTTCGCCGTCGTGGAACGTGACGCCCTGGCGCAGCTTGAGCGTCAGCGCCTTGTTGTCCGCCGACCATTCATGCGACGTCGCGAGTTGCGGGACGATCGTGAGCTTCTCGTCGATATCGAAGAGCTTGTCGCACAGCGCCGAGAACACGATGCGCCCGACGAAGGTTCGGGCGAGCGTCGGGTCGAGTACATCCGGGTCTTCCGCGAGTCCGATGCGTAGCGTTTGCGCGTGCGTTGCCGGCGTCCAGCCGCCGGTGAGCGCAAGCGCGAGCCCAAGACCCAATGTCCATTGTGCGATGCGCATGCGTACTCCCGAAAATGTACTCCCATTTCAGCATAGCATGCACGGCTTGGTGGCCAGCGCTTCCGTCAGCGAGGGACGGCGCGAGCCGAATGGAATTGGCCGATCTCGGCTTCGATAATCGCCCGATCGGTGACGCCGGCGGGGCTGGCGCGGCGGGGCAGGCACGCGACGAATGGCTGGAAGCGCTCGAGGCTCTTCTCGTGCAGGCGCTGCAGCTCGACGATCGGGTCGGCGTGGTCGTCCACGCGCAGATCGAGCGCTGGATAGCTCTCGGTCGTATAGATCAGTAGCGCCGCCGCCTGTTTGCCGCGCTGGTCGCCGCCGGCGGCTTCCCCCGCGGCGAGCGCGGCAATGAGGCGTTCGGCGAACGGCAGCGCGGCGTTCGCCACGAATGTCGCCGCCGTATCCTCGATGACCTTGGGACCGGTAAGCATGTTGCCGGCCACCGAAAAATCACGGCCGGACCGCTGCCCGCACCACGCAATGCACGCAGCGCCCGTGTACGCGGCGGTGCGGCCCTCGATGTCGACCACATGAAGCTGCCGGTGGTCGCGACCTTCATCGGCATCGGTCAACGACTGCACGACGTTACTGGGAGCGGCACCACGCGCGAGCGCGTCCAGCGCGGCCGCGGCATACAGCGGATTGAGGAGCGCTTGCGTCGCAAGCGCACCGACGCCGCTCGCAGCGTGCGGGCACAGCGCGCCGACGGCGAAGAAGCGGCTGGCGATGGCGACGCCGAACGCTCCGGTCGCGTCGCGGGCGATGAGCGACCAGGTCATCGCTTGGTCAAATCGCGCGCGATCGCGTCACCGGTCGCGCGATTTTCGCAAGATCGCGCGGGCGCTATCGGTTGCGGCGTGCCGGTGTGCGCGGCATGGATTGAGCGCCCTTCGCGGGAGCCGCGCCCGGCGCAGGACCGGCGGCGGGGCCGCTTGCCACCGGCACCCCATCGACGACCTGATCGACGTTCAAAGTGCGCGACCCTGCCAGACCCGTGAAGTAGTCGATCGCCGGGCAGCGTTCGACGTCCATCGCGATCAAATGCTCGCCGCGTTTGCGCAGCGTTTCGCGCTCGGCAGCGCCACGATCGGAGAGATCGATGGGGGAATAGGAATCGCGATACACGACGTTGTCGTTGCGGTCAACCAGCACGTAACACATCGCCGCTGTCGCGGGCAAGGGCAGGAGCAAAGTTGCGCCGACAACCACAAGAGAACCGGCAAATTGTCGCATCGAAAGCCTCCGTTCGAAGTCTCTAAGGTTCGTTTACTCCGATCCTGCGAGCTGCGCAACTGGTGGCCGCGATACCTGCGGCGCACGGTAATGGACAAAGGGCAAAACGTTCCCCGACGCTAATCTCCGGTCGTTACGACGGTGCGGCCATGCCGGCGCGTCAGGAACAGTGCGACGATGCCGACCGCCATGACGAGCAGCGAGATGTGCACGGCGTTCTTGCTCGCGGCGTACGTCACGCTGGAGTAGAGCAGGTACGCACTGACCGCGCAGAACAGCAACGGCGTCAACGGGTACAGCGGCACGCGAAACGGACGTTCGGCGCCACTGTCCTTCGCCCGCAGCAGAAATACCGCGATGCCCACGAGCAACAGAAAAAACCAGAATACCGGCGCCGTAAACTCGACCATCGCTTCGAAACCGTCGTGTTGCAGCGCACCGAATCCAATAAGCGCCAGAGCGATTGCGCCCTGCACCAAGAAGGCCGACACCGGCACGCCACGCGTGACGTTCCATGCGCCTAAAAATCGCAGCGCGGGCCAATCACGACCCATCGCATAATTGGTACGGGCTCCGACGATCATCGTCGCGTTGATCGAAGTGAGCGCCGCGACCGCGACGAAGAGTCCAAGCGCCCGCGCCGCAAACGGTCCGAAAGCACGGTTCATGACCTCGGTCCCGGCCGCTTTGCTTTCGGCCAAACCGTTGAAGCCCAGGCCATGCAACAGCGCCAGATTCACGGCGACGTAGATCGTGCCGATGATGGCGATGCTGAGGAGCAGCGTGCCGACGATTGCGCGCCGGCCGCCCTTGAGTTCAGCCGAGATGTACGCCGCTTCATTCCAGCCTCCGTAGGTGAGCAAGACGAAAACCATCGCGAGGCCGAACAGCCCGAGCGCGGGCGACGACGCGAACGCTGCGGGTCCCGCGCCCGCGATGGCCGGAGCCAGCGTGCCCGCGATCACGATCGCGGCGAGACCCGCGACCTCGACGACGGTGAGTACATTCTGCGTGCGCACGGACGCGCGCAGCCCCGCAACATTGATCAATGTCAGCGCCACGACGATGAAGGCAGCCCAGAGCGCGCCCGAGTTCGCCCCGAGCGGTATCACCTGCGCCATGTAATCGCCGAACACAAAAGCGAGCAGCGCGATCGAGCCGGTGTTGATGACCGTTGCCCTGGCCCAAGCGTAGAGAAAGCTTATGTTGCGGCCGTACGCGCGCGTGACGAAATGGTAATCACCGCCCGCGTGCGGATATGTAGTCGCGAGCTCGGCGTAGCACAGTGCGCCGACCAGCGAGACACCAGCACCCAGCACCCACGCGACGATGAGCCATCCGGGATCGCCGACGATTCCGGCGACCAGCGACGGCGTCTTGAAGATGCCGGCGCCGACGACGATGCCGACGATGATCGCGACCGCATCGATGCGCCGGAGCAGCGGCTGGGGCGCGGACGCAGCCGGTTCAGGCGGGGCGTTCATGAGCGGTTACGTTCGTGGGACCGGGATGGCTTTACTCTAGCGGCGTTCGCCGGTGATGGAATTCAAATAGCCCCCGAATCGCAACGACCCGGCCAGCGTCTTGCCGTTGACCGTGGCGCGCAAATTGCGCAGTCCATGGTCGGGATCAATGTAAGTAAAGCCAAGGTCGTTACCGCTCACGTAAGCGCCGAGCAGCGGTTGCATCTTGCCGCGGATCGTCAACGTACCGCCGATGCGCTGAAACCGTTGCGTCAGATTGAGCTCACCTTGCCACCCCCCTCGATCTTCCTTCAACGCCCAATGGCCCGAAACGTCGGTCGGCACAATCCAGAAATAGGCGTCGCGCGACTCGATCTGCAACGTCTCGTCGGGCTCCCACTCGCCCATGGTGAATTGATGCGAAACGAGGCGCGTCCCCGGCTTCATCTTGAGCAGCAGCGGACGGAGCTTGAGATTCAAATCGGGCAACAGATACATCGTGACGACCGTTGCCTTGGAGAAATCCTCTTTGAAGATATCGCCTTCGATGATGGTCACCTTGCCCGCGACACCCGCGCGCTCGACGTTGCGCTTGGCGAGCGCCGCCATCTCCGCGTTGTATTCGATGCCGACCGCTGTCGCGCCGAACTGTTTGGCAGCGGCGATGGGGATCTTGCCGTCGCCCGCGCCGAGGTCGTACACGAGATCCTTGTCGGTAGTCTTGGCAGCTTGCAGCATCCGGGTAACCAGCGCGTCCGGTGTCGGCACCCAGACGACGTCCTTTCCAGGCTGCCCGACGGAAGGCCGGTAGACTTCGTCCCCGAGCTGCGGACTGCTTTGCGCGGCGAGCAGTGGGGCGAAAAAGGCAATCAATAACGAGGTGAGGAGGCGGCGCCGAATCATGCGGGATTTCCTGTATCGGGTGGTGGGAGAGGGTCGGGGCGAGAGTGTAGCGGAGTTGCAAGCCAGTGGTACCCCGAACGCTTTAAGTGTCGTAACCCATAGGCGATCCGGGACTTAGTTTCAGTTGACCCTTGCGCTTTGATTGCCGCAATTGGTCGATTCTGTTGAAAAACTCCATTTCTGGCGACGCAGAAAAAATTGCAGCCCCTATGGGGCGCGCAGCGTGCTAGGACGTGAGGGGGGACTCGGCAGGGTAGACGTCGCGATGTAGGGCCTCTG
>Ga0136617_10001105_pt1 | contig 23552 bp, 21 predicted proteins | sample AntDrymUQ3222106_2_FD_129672 | JGI IMG/M metagenome (GOLD analysis project Ga0136617, IMG submission 129672) | Polar desert sand microbial communities from Dry Valleys, Antarctica - metaG UQ322 (21.06) | ecosystem: Environmental > Terrestrial > Soil > Desert | place: Antarctica: Dry Valley...
AGCACCACAACGACTCGCGCACCCGGATCACGATCGAGGCGCTGCTTGACAGACGACGGCCGAACGCGCTACCCGCGCTCAGCCCTCAACCGACCCCCGGAAACAGCACAAGCGCCCGATTTGCGGCCCACGTCGCATGTCCGACGCAGATCTGCGACCGGAACCCATTTTATGTTCGATTTGTCAGGAGATGTGATGAATACCCCGCTGCTCTTTGCTCGTCACAGGCCCGCCAGCGCCGGCAGGGCTCGCCCTCGCGGCTTGAGCCGCTTGATGCCCGCCGCAGGTGGCGGGGCGCTGCTGTCGTGCTGTCTTGCGAGCTTCCTCGCGGCGCCCGCGCCCGCGGCGGCGAACACGCATCTGACCCAGCTTGCAGGCATGGCCGCATGCACGTCGCAGACCGGAGATCCGCCCTGCGCCGACGGCGTCGCGCTCGACGACGCGTGCTCGATGACGGTCAGCCCCGACGGTCGTAGCGCCTATGTCGCGTCCGGGATGAGCGATGCGGTGGCCGTGTTCGATCGCGCCGCAAACGGGGCGCTGACCCAGAAGCCTGGTCTGGCGGGCTGCATCTCTGACGCCGGCGCCGGGCCGTGCACAGACGGAACGGCCCTCAACGGCGCGAGCTCGGTGACGGTCAGCCCCGATGGCCGCAGCGTCTACGTCGCCTCGCAGTACAGCGACTCGATCGCCCTCTTCGATCGCTCCGCGAGCGGCACGCTGACCCAGAAGCGCGGCAGGCAAGGCTGCATCTCGGAGTTCGAGATCAACAGCTGCGTGACCGGAAGGACGCTCGCCGGCGCCACGTCGGTGACGGTCAGCCCTGATGGCCGCAGCGTCTACGTCGCCTCGCAGATCGCGGGCGCGGTCGCGGTGTTCGATCGCCGCTTCAACGGCTCGCTGACCCAGAAGCCGGGTGCCGCGGGCTGCATCTCGGGGAGTTGGGGGGACGGCTACTGCACCGCGGGGACGGCGCTCGACAGCCCCACCTCGGTGACGGTCAGCGCCGACGGCACGAACGCCTACGTCGCATCGGCCAGCGCGGTCGCGGTGCTCGATCGCGCTCAAAACGGCACGCTGACCCAGCGGCTGGGCAAGGGCGCCTGCGTCGGAAGCGGCGCCTCGTGCGTCGGCGCGACAGCGCTCGAGGGTCCGAGCTCTGTGACCGTCAGCCCCGACGCCCGCACCGTCTACGTGGCGTCCACGGGGAGCGACGCGGTCGCTGTGTTCGACCGCGGCCCGAGCGGCACGCTGAGCCAGAAGCCCGGCACGGCGAGCTGCATCTCGAACACCGGGGCCGGGCCCTGCGTCGACGGGACGGGGCTCGAGAACGCCTACTCGGTGACGATCAGCCCCGACGGCGAGAGCGCCTACGTCGCTGCGCTGAGCGGCGCCGTGGTGATCCTCGATCGCACCGCGGACGGTGTGCTGAGCCAGCGTCCCGGCAGTGCGGGCTGCGTCTCGGAGACCGGCGCCGGGCCCTGCGTCGACGGGGCGGGCCTCGCCGCCGCGACGTCTGTGACCGTCAGCCCGGACTCCCGCAACGTCTACGTGGCCTCGGCGGCGAGCGACGCGGTGGCGGCGTTCGGACGCTCCTTCAGCGCCCCCTGCCCCCCGGAGGACTGCCTGATCGAGGACCCGTCGGGCCCGCCGTCCTCGTAGGCCACGGCGCCCGCCCCGAACCCGGGCGACACAGGACGGGGCCGCCGCGAGCCTGCGGCGGCCCCGGCCTGCCACCGGGAACGTTCTGGGCAGGCTCATCGCAACGACCGGCGAGGTGAACGCTATGCGGGCTCGTCGGGCCAGCGCCCGTGCAGATCGTAGAAGTCGCGCGCCGCGTCCTCGTCCTGGCGATCGGCGAGGCCGGTGCGCGCCGCCCAGATCAGGACCACGACGCCGACGGCGCCACCGACGACGCCGACGACGCTCCAGATCGTGTCCGCGACGGCCGCGAGGGGCAGGATCTTGCTCGACTACTTGCGCTCGACGACCATCGTCTTCACCGAGGCGGTGACGCCCTCGGCGACCTCGACGACGACGACGTACGTGCCGACGTTCTTGATCGGCTCGTCGAGGTGGATCTTGCGCTTGTCGACCTTGACGCCGCGGGCCTCCTCGATCGCGTCGGCGATGTCCTGGTTGGTCACCGACCCGAACAGGCGGCCGTCGTCGCCGGCCTGCTGGCTGATCGTCAGCACCGTGCGGCTGAGGACCTCGGCATCCGCGGTCGCCTTGGCGACGACCGCCTGGGTGGCCTTGTCGGCGGCCTCGTGACGGCGGCGGGCCTCATCGAGCGCGCCCTTTGTCGCCGGCTGGGCGAGGTTGCGCGGCATCAGGTAGTTGCGCAGGTAGCCCTTGGAGACATCGACGACGGTTCCACGGGCGCCGAGATGATCGACGTCCTGCAGCAGGATTGCGGACGGCATCCGGGCGCGCCTAGCGGTCGTCGCGGCCGCGGCGTCCGCCACGACCCTCGCGCTCGGTGTCGTCACGTCCGCCCTCGTTGACGTAGGGCAGCAGCGCCAGCTCGCGGGCACGCTTGACGGCACGGGCGATCTGGCTCTGGTGACGCCGGCAGGCGCCGGTGATCCGCCGCGAGCGGATCTTGCCCTTCTCGGAGATGAACTTGCGCAGGACCGCGGTGTCCTTGTAGTCCACCTGCTCGATCTTGTCCTTGCAGTACGGACACGGCTTGCGCCGCCCGCTGCCGAGGCCGCCCTTCTTGTCACGACGACGCGTGGGCTTGCCACGGTTGCGCTGCTTTGCCACGGAAGAAAGTCCTTGTGTCGCTTGCGGAAGCGCGCACGGCGACGCACGCGGGGCCGTCATTGTGACAAACGCGGCTCAGTCGCCGCGGATCGCGGCGAACGCGAGAACCGCGAGCATCATCCACACGCTCGCGTAGACGAACGCGGCGGACGGCGAGACGAGCGTCCACAGCAGCCCGGCGACGGCGCTGGCGGCGAAGTTGCCGAGGCTCTGGACGGTCGCGAGCAGGCCGAACGCCGAGCCGCGGATCCTCTCCGGCGCCAGGGACGCGACGGCCGCGTGCTGGGCCGTCTCGACGCAGCCGATCCCCACCCCCGCGAGCGCGAAGCCGACTACGAGCAGCCCGAGCCCGGGGCCGGTCACGGCGAGCGCGAGGTACGCCACCGCGAACGCGGCGACCCCGGCCAGCAGCACGATCCGCGGGTTGCTGTGGTCCGCTGCGCGGCCGGCCGGCACGCTCACCACCGTCGCCGCGACGTTGTAGGCCGTGTACAGCGCGAGACCCAGCTGCGCGGCGACGTCCCCACCGTGCTCGGGTTCGAGCAGCTCGATCGCGCGCAGGATGAGCAGGGTGGCCGCGATGTTGCCGAGCTCGAAGGCCGACACCGCCGCGAGTAACCGCCCGAGCCGGCCCTGCAGCACCGGGCGCACGTGGATGCGGATCGGCCGGCGCTCAGCGGCGCGCGGCAGCTTCGCCGCCCGGATCGCGTAGACGATCGCGCCGACGGCGAGCAGGCCGGGGACGATCGACAGCAGGATCGCGTCGCGCACGCCGACGAGCGCGACGAGCGCGATCCCCAGCAGCGGTCCGATGATCGCGCCGAGGTTGTCCATCGCGCGCTCGAAGCCGTAGGCGCGGCCGTAGGCCGCCGGCGCGACGACGTCCGCCAGCAGCGCGTTGCGCGCCGGCACGCGCAGGCCACGCGCCGCCCATGCCGCGGAGCGCAGCACCGCGACCTGCCAGACGGCGTTCGCCACGCCGATCAGGCTCGACAGGACGGCGGTGGTCGCGTAGCCGCCGACGGCGATCGTGCGCCGCCGCTGCGGATCGTCGGCGAGCGCGCCGCCGCCGAACCGCGCCGCGCCCGCCAGGCCGTCGGCGACGCCCTCGATGATCCCGAGCGCCGCCGCCGGCGCGCCGAGCGTGCCCGTCAGCAGCGAAGGCAGCAGCGACGTCGGAATCTCGTGGCCGACGTCGGCGAGCAGGCTGGCGGTGCCGATCCCGCGTACGCCCGGCGTCAGCCACCGCTCCTCGACGTTGTCGGCAGGCGCTGTCTCGCCCGCGGGCATCGCGGCACGGTAGCGGAGACGGGCGCGGCCGGCCGGCTAGGCGTTACCTACGCACTGGTGGCCTTCTCTAGGCGCCGGGCGAGGCCTTGACGAGCTGCCCCCGGGTCAGGGCCGCGAGATCGATCTCGTCCAGCGTGGCGACGACGATGTCGGCGTCGGCTTCGCCCAGGATCGCCTCGTCGTCGTGGCGCGCGACGCCGAGCGCGGCGAACGCGCCGGCCTTGGCGGCCTGCACGCCGGAGACCGCGTCCTCGACGACGAACGCCGCCTGCGGCTCGACGCCGAGCTCCTGCGCCGCGGTGAGGAAGATCTCGGGATGCGGCTTGCCGCGCTCGAAGTGGCGCCCCGAGATGTCGACGTCGAAGGCGGCCAGCAGCGTCAGGCCGGGCTCGATCCAGCCGTAGTCGAGGCCGTCCTGGGCGGCGAACTCGTCAAGCCGGATCTGGCGCAGGAACAGCCCCGCGTTCTTCGATGACGACGCCGCGGCGACGGCGATCCCCGCGTCCTTGACGGCGAGCAGGAAGCGCAGCGCGTCCGGATAGGCGGAGAACTTCCCCGCCTCGATCAGCTCGACGACCATCGCCTGCTTGCGCTCGGCGTAGGCGTCGACGCGCTTCTGCGGCTCGGGCACCCCGAAGTGCTCCAGCGCCGCGATGGCGCCCTCCATCCGCGGCTTGCCTGAGAGCACCTGCTGGTAGACCTCAGCCGTGAACGCCTCGGCGGTCCAGCTCGTCTGGTCGGCGATGTCGGCCCAGTCGCCCTGCATGAGCTCCTGCAGCGCGTCGCGCCACGCGGCCTCGTGGGGGGAGTCGACGAGCACGCCGTCGACGTCGAAGATCGCGCCGCGAAAGCCGTCACTCACTGGTCGCTCCCTTGGGTGTCGCTGCTCTGGCCGACCGGCTCGGCCGGCGGGCGGGCTCCGTCGCCCAGCGCGAACGTGCAGCGCTCGCCGGCGCCGAGCTCGCGCACGTCGTCGCCGATGCCGACCTTGATCGCGCGGCTGAAGCCGCCGGTGATGACCACCGTCAGCTCGTCCTCGCGCAGCGTCACGCGGATCGGCGTCCCGTGCACCTGCATCGGGAACGTCAGCCCGTCGAGCCGGCCGGTCAGCGTCGGTGCGAAATAGAGCACGCCGTCGCGGATCTCCGCGCCCGTGTACGCGCGCTGGACGAGGTCGACCGTGCCGGCCATGACGCCGAGGTGGATGCCCTCCTTCGTCGTGCCGCCCTGGACGTCGCCGACGTCGCTCTCCAGCGCGACGAGGAAGCGCTCCCACGAATGCTCGGGATCGATGTGCGCCAGCACGCCGGCGTGAGCGATGTAGCTCAGCGTCGAGCCGTGCGAGGTGCGCTCGTCGTAGTACTCGATGTTGCGCCGCGCGCTGTCGGGGCTCCACTCGTAGCCCAGCCGCGCGAACAGGCCGTTGATCTCGTCGGGCGAGAAGAGGAAGAACAGCAGGACCGTATCGGCCTGCTTGGCGAGCTTGTAGCGGTCGGGGTCGTCACCCTCGGCGCGCAGGATCCGGTCCAGGCGCTGGATGTTTCCGTGCGCCGCGCGGTAGCCCTCCCAGTCGAGCTCCTCGAGCTCATCGTAGCCCTCGAACTGGCTGATGATCCCGTCGCCGTGGAAGGGGACGTACATCTTGCGGCTCATGTCCTCCCAGCGCGCGATCTCCTCGTCGGAGAGGCCGATCTTCGCCCGCAGCGTGTCGCGCCGACGCTCGGTCAGCAGACCCAGCACGACCTGTGCCTGCTCGCAGATCCAGGCGACCATGATGTTCGTGTAGGCGTTGTTGCGCAGGCCGCTCTCCGCCGCGCCGGGGTACTTCTCGTGAAATTCGTCGGGGCCCATCACGCCATGGATCTCGTAACGGTCGCGGTCGACGTCGTAGTGGGCGATCGAGCCCCAGAAGCGGGCGATCTCGAGCATCATCTCGGCGCCGTGATCGCGCAGGAAGTCGAGGTCGTCGGTGGCCTGGTGGTAGTGCCAGACGTTGTAGAAGATCGCTGCATTGACGTGGCGCTGGCGGTGGCTGAGATCGGGATCCCACTGCCCCGAGAGTGGGTTGAGATGGACGATCTGCGTCTCCTCGCTGCCGTCGCTGCCGCTCTGCCAGGGGAACATCGCGCCGCGGTAGCCGGCGTCCCGTGCGGCCGCGCGCGCCTCGCCGAGGCGGCGGTAGCGGTACATGAGCAGCTCGCGCGTGATCTCGGGCAGGCGCGACGTGAGGTAGCGAAAGATGTACAGCTCGTCCCAGAAGACGTGCCCGCGGTAGGCCTCGCCGTTGAGGCCGCGCGCCGGGACGCCGGCGTCGTGGTTGGTCGTGTGCAGCGAGCAGACCTGCAGGATGTGCGAGACGTGCAGCCGCAGCAGGTGCTGGACGCGATCGTCGCCGGGCAGGTGAACGTCGCTGGAGCGCCACAGCTCGTCCCAGGCGCGCGTATGGCGCGCGAGCGCCTCGGCGAAGTTCGGGTAGCGCCCGACGGACTTGCCGGCGTTCGTCAGGGGCTCGTTGATCGCGCGGTCGCGCGAGGTGTAGAAGGAGACGAGCTTCTCCACGCGGATCGGAGCGCTGCGCCGCACCTCGAAGCGCAGCACCTGCTGGATGTAGTCCTCGACCTGAAACAGCGAGCGCTGCACATAGAGCTGGTCGGCGCCGCGGAAGATGCGCGTGCGCGCGGCCTGCGCGACGTAGATGTTCGACTGGCGCGTCTCGACGTGCAGGGCGATGATCTCCGGGCCGAACGTGCGCGGCGAGACCGGGTCGAGGTGGCGTCCCTCGAGCGCGCCGTAGCGCGCGACGTTGCCGTTCGTCACGCGCCCGTCGAGCGCGGACACGATCTCGACGGAGCCCGACCAGTTCTCAGGGGTCAGCGTCCACTCCAAGGCCGCCTGGTGGGAGTGCGCCATGCTCGCGAAGCGGCGGCTGCGCACGGACGTCTCGCGGCCGGCCCGGTCGCGGAAGCGCAGCTCGCGGATGACCATCGCGGTGGCGATCTCGTACTCGTGGCGATAGTCCAGCAGATCGACGTTGCCCAGCCGGATCGCGTCCTCGTCCTCGATCTTCAGCTTCAGGACGAGCCAGTTGGGCAGGTTGACGAGATCCTCGTTGAGGACGGGGCGCCCGCCCATGATCGTCGTCTCGCGGTTGTAGAGCCCGTGGGCGTACGTCCCCGGGTAGTGGATGTCGTCGGCGTCCTCCCACTCGGCGGTGCCGCGGGTGCAGAAATAACCGTTGCCGGTCGAGGTCAGCGCCTCGCGCAGGTTCTCGTCCCGAGGATCGAACCCGTCGTAGGCCAGCGCGCGTTCGTCCACGCCGCGTGACGCTAGCGCAAGGTCACGTCAGGCAGGTTGCTCGCGTGCGTCGATCGAGCCCAAGACGCGGACGAGCCCCCGTCGCGATCGCAGGCGGCGGGGGCTCGAAGGCGTTCGAACGCGAAGGACGTCGATCTACCGTCGTGAGTCGACCTTCCGCCTCACGCCGGATCAGAACGGAATGTCGTCATCGGCGGGCGGACGGCCCCCGCCGGACGGCACCGGCTGGAAGTCGTCGGTGTTCGCCGGGACGTCGGAGCGCGGGGTGAAGCCGTTGGACTGGCCGCCGCCGCCGCTGCCCTCGTCGCGGCCGCCGAGGAACTGCACCGAGTCGGCGACGATGTCGACGGCTTGGCGCTTGCCGCCGCCCTCGCTCTCCCACTCGCGCCACTCGAGGCGACCGTCGATCGCGACGGGGCGGCCCTTGGCGAGGTAGCGCGCGCAGTTCTCGCCCTGCGCGCCCCAGACCGTGACGTCGAAGTAGTTGGGCTTGTCCTCCCAGTCACCGCTCGCGCCCTTGCGACGCGTGTTGCAGGCGACGCGCAGCTTGCAGACCGACGTGCCACTGGGCAGGTTGCGCAGCTCGGGGTCAGACGTGAGGTTGCCGGTGAGGACCACTCGGTTGATGTTTGTCGCGGCCATCTGCGGCCTCCTCCTTCGGGGACGAACGAACGTTGCGGCGAGTCTAGACCGGGCATCTGACGGTACGGCCGTTGCACGCCGCTCCTTGCGGTGTTTTGTCACAGGGTCGTGCGCGGGCGCGCACGATCGACGCGTCCGCCGGCGCTAGGCGATGGCGTCAACGGGCTCCGCGGCGGGCGCGGGAGCCTCGGTCGCGACCGTCTCGCCGATGCCCGTGGGGCGCGGCTCGGGACGGTTCGCGGGGGGCGCCGGGGTACCCGGCGCGAGCTTGATGATGCGAAAGCGGACGACGCCGTCGGCGATCTTCAGCGTGCGCTGCAGCGTCTCGAGCACCTCGCGGGTGCCGTGGAACTGCAGCAGGTGGTACTCGGCGTCGGTCTTGTGGCGGATCTCGTAGGACGTCTGGCGCACGCCCCAGTCCTGCGTGTTGACGATCTCGCCGGCGGAGACGATCGTCGACTCGACGCCGGTCAGCACCTTCTGGCGCTGATCATCGGGCGCCGCGCTGTCGAGCATGAGGACGAGGTCGTAGAGCGGATCGTGTGCAGGCACGCGGCGGCGCATGATAGCGAGCAGGTCTTGATCGGGCCCCCGCGCGGGGGCGAGTTGCGGCGCTGCGGCGCCTAGAGCGAGCATGGTCCCCGAGCCACCGCTGCCGCTGCACGCTCGCGTGCGCTGGGGCAACGTCGCCCGGGCCGGCGCGCTCGTCGCGCTGGCGGCGATCATCCTCGCGTGGCCGCACCTGCGCGCACGCGGGCCCGCGCTGCCGCCCGCCGAGGCCGTCCCCGTTGCGCCGCCGGTGCAGCCGGCGACCGTTGCGCCGGCGCCGCCCGCCGCGGTCGCGCCGGCGCCCGTGCCACCCGCGCGCCCGGCGCAGGCCCCGCGCCACCCGGCCACGCGGCCTTCGCCATCCCGCCTACGCCCGCCGCGTCCGCGCAGACGACCCCGGAGCGTGCGTCCCCGCTCCCGGCCGCCACGCGTGAAGACGCAGGAGCCGGCCGCCCCGCGGCCGGCACCACCGCCAGCGGCGCCGCCACCGCCAGCGGCGCCACGAGCGCGGGCAGAGCCACCACCGCGGGCAGAGCCACCCCCACCGCCGGCCTCGCGGCCACGGCCGCCGAAACCACCACCGCCGCCACCACCACCACCGCGCACCCCCACGCCGGCGGGCGACTTCCAGTCCGAGTTCGGCTGAGCCTCTAGGCGGCGGGGTCAGGCGCCAGCGCGGCGCCCTTGGCCTTCATGTCGGCCAGCTGGTCGTCGATCCAGTCGCCGGGATCGCGCTCGGTCACCGCCGTCTTGAGGCCGCTCGCGCGACGCTCGCGCTCCTCGGCGCTCATCGTCAGCGCGTGGAAGATCATGTCCGCCGTCTCCTTGATGTCGAACGGGTTGACGCTGAGCGCCCACTCGCCGAGCTCCTCGTGCGCGCCGGTGTTCTCCGAGAGGATCGACACGCCGTTGCGCTCGTTGACCAGCGGCCCCTCCTTGGCGACGAGGTTCATCCCGTCGAACATCGCGTTGACGATCATCACGTCGTACTGCTTGTAGGCCGCGACCGCCTCCTCGAGGTCGTCGCGCAGCTTGAGCTGGATCGGCATCCAGTCCGGCGTGCCGTGGCGGTGGTTGACGATCGCGACGAGCGCCTCGATGCGCTCGAGGTACTCCTGGTACTCGGGCACGTCCATCCGCGACGGCATCAGCTGCGCGATGAACGTCACGTTCTCGTGGAACTCGGGGTGCTCGTCGAGAAACTGATCGAAGGCCGTGAAGCCGCGCAGCACGTTCTTGGACAGGTCGGCGCGGTCGACGCGCAGGATGATGTGCCTGCGACGGCGGCGCTCGATCTCGGCCTCGAACTGCTGCGTGCGCTGGCTGCCGGCGACCTCGCGCGTCGCCTCGTAGTCGATCGGCAGCGGGTAGTGGCGCACCCACACCTCGCGCCCCTCGACCTGCACGACGCCGCGCTCGAAGTCGACCTCCAGGTCCATCAGGTCGCGGCAGCACTGCAGGAAGTTCCAGCGGTACGAGCGCGTGTGGAAGCCGACGATGTCGTTGGCCAGCACGCCGCCGTAGATCTCGTCGCGGATGCGCTTGGGCAGCACGCGCCACGCGTCGGGCTGCGTCCACGGGATGTGGATGAAGTGGTGCAGGAAGACGTCGGGCCGCGCCGCGCGAACGACCGCCGGCAGCGTGTAGAGGTGGTAGTCGTGGACCATCACGACCGGGGCGTCCTCGCCCTCGATCTGCTCGATGACGGCCTGAGCGAGGTCGTCGTTGACGACCTTGTAGCCCTCCTCGAAGGCCTGAACCTCGTTCTCGCGGATGTCCGGCGCGTTGGAGAGGTCCCACAGGTAGTGCTGGATGAACCACAGCAGCGGGTTGGCGACGACGTTGTAGAAGCGGTCGTAGGCATCCGGATCGGAGACGACGAGGCGGACGTGGAACTCGCCCAGGGGCGTGTCGACCTTGAACGCGCGGCCGCCGCGCTCGCGCGACTTGCGCACGTCGCCCTCGCTCATCGACGACGCGATCCAGACCGCGTCGCGGTGCGTTGCAAGCCCGGTCAGGGCGGTGACGAGGCCGCCCGTGCCGCGGGTGAACGAGCCGTCGACGTCGAACGTCACCGGGCCGCGGTTGGAGACGAGCACAAGCGGCCGCTGCGACTCCGCGCCGCCGTTGGACGCGGCCGTCGTGCGCGGCGATCCTGAATGTTCGGCTCCAGCCATCAGGGCGCTTCTTCCCGTTGACCGCGCTGATGATGTCTGCAGCTACGCAGATGTGCGTGCCTGGAGGCGCTCCGTGTCCGTCGACGCCGTCCTGCGCCGGGACCTCACGCCGGCAGCTCCAGGGCGAACGTCGTGCGGCCCTTCGCCGGATCGACGTCCAGCGAGCCCTCCATCCGCTCGGCGAGCTCGCGCGCGATCGCCAGGCCCAGGCCCGAGCCCTGGGCGTCGTCGGAGGTGAAGAACGGCTCGAAGACGCGCTGGGCGGCGGCACCGGAGATGCCCGGCCCGTCGTCGCTGACGGCCAGCCGCACCGAGCCGTTGTCGCTTGCCGCCGAGACGACCACCCCGGTCCCCGACGGCGTGTGCGTGAGGGCGTTGTCGATCAGGATCCGCAGCACCTGCGCGACGCGCTCGGGATCGCAGACGGCGTCGACGCGCTCGTCGCTCAGGCGCACCTCGAGCGTCGCATCGTGCTTGTCGACGGCGGGTGCGAACTCCGCGCTGACGGCGCGCGTCAGCGCGCCCAGGTCGGCTCGCTCGCGGCGCAGCACCACCGATCCGGCCTCCAGGCGCGAGAGGTCGAGGAGGTCCGTCGCGAGCTTGCCCAGGCGGTCGACCTGCTCGCGCACCGTCGCCACGAACTGGCGCCGTGTCTCGTCGTCGAGCTCCTCGTCCTCCATGAGCTCGAGAAAGCCGCCGATCGAGAAGATCGGCGTGCGCAGCTCGTGTGACGCGGTCGCGATGAAGCGCCGCCGCGCGCTCTCGAGCTGCGCGAGCTGGCGCTGCATGTCATCCAGGGCGCGCGCGAGCTGGCCGAGCTCGTCGTCCTTGCCGAAGGGAAAGACCGCGGTGAAGTCCCCCGACGCGACCTGGTCGGCGCCGCGCTCGAGCACCCGCACGCGGCGCGCGATCGCGCGCGACACGACGAAGCCGACGACGAGCGCGAGCAGCAGCCCGAGCGCGCCGGCGGTCAGGATCTGGCGGCGGATCAGCGCGACGTTGCCCTGCACGTCGGCCATCGGCGCGGAGAAGACCGCGACACGGCTGACGGTCCCCTCGTCGCGGATCGGCACGGCGACCTGGCCCAGCTCGCCCTCGCGCGATGACTCCGAGCCCTGCTTGATGCGCCCGGTGCGCGCGGCGACGTCGGCGACGTCGAGCTGCAGGTCGGTGATGCGGTTGTCGGTGTAGGAGTCCGAGAAGATCACGACCTGCAGCCCCTCGATGCCTTCGCGGACCGACATCAGCGTGACGCGCGCGTTCGTGCGGTCGGAGATCGTCGAGACCAGGTCGTTGATCTGGTTGTCGCTGCCGTTGCCGCGCACGAGCCGGGTGATCTGCGGCGTGAAGGCGCGCGCCGTCTCGCTGAGCGCCTTCATCTTCTGGTCGCGCAGCGAGGACCGCAGCTGCGGCGTGACGTAGAACAGGACCGCGAGGATCGCGACGAGCGTGACCGCGAAGGAGAGGATCGTCAGCTGCGTGCGCAGCGAGCCCCAGCGCATCGCTGACCTACGTCGGGCCGTCGTCGCGGAAGCGGTAGCCGACGCCGCGCACTGTGAAGAGATACTCGGGGTGCTTGGCGTCGAGCTCGAGCTTCTCGCGCAGGTGGCGGATGTGGACGTCGATCGTGCGCGGGTCGCGGTAGGCGGCGTCGCCCCAGATCCGCGTCAGCAGCATCTCGCGCGTGAACACACGGCCAGGCGCCGTGGCGAGCGCGGCGAGGATCTCGAACTCGACGAACGTCGTCTGCGCCGGCGCGCCGCGCACCGACACCGCGCGCTTGTCGAAGTCGATCCGCAGGCCGTTGACCTCCAGCGGCCCGGTCGACCCGTCGCGCGCGTCGCGGCCGTCCTGGGGCTGCATCTCGGCGCGGCGCAGCGCGGCCTTGACGCGGCTGCGGAACTCGCGCATCGAGAAGGGCTTGGTGATGTAGTCGTCGGCGCCGATCTCCAGGCCGACGACCTTGTCGATCTCCTCCGCGCGGGCGGTCAGCATGATGATCGGCACGGTGCTGCGGGCGCGGATGCGGCGGCACACCTCCAGCCCGTCGAGCTTGGGCAGCATGAGGTCCAGCACGACGAGGTCGTAGGACCCTTCGGCGAAGCGATCCAGCGCGGCGCGCCCGTCGGTCGCCTGCACGACCTCGTAGCCGTCTTTGCGCAGCGGATAGGAGAGCAATGTCTGAATTGCGTGCTCGTCATCGACGAGAAGGATGCGAGGAGCACGATCCACGATCACCAATAGTGTGACAACGACGATGATCGATCCGCGCATCTACCGCACTGCGCTGGTTCCTGTGCTGCTGGCGTTCGTCTTGTTGGCGTTCTCGCTGGAGAACCGGCCACAGCCGATGCGCACGCCGCTTGCGCCCGACGCCTTCCAGGGCGACCGCGCCTTCGAGCGCGCCTACGAGTCCGGCGAGGGCCTCGCGGACCGCTTCCCCGAGCGCCGGCCCGGCTCCGACGGCGACAACCGGCTGGCCGGGGAGATCGCGGGGCAGATGCGGACCGCCGGCTTCCGCGTGCGCACGGTGCAGCGCGAGGGCGACACGATCGACGGGCGCCAGACGCTGCGCACCGTGATCGCGCGGCGCCCGGGGACGATCGACGAGCAGATCGTCGTCGTCGCCCACCGCGACGCGGCGGGCCGGCGCGCCGAGGCCGAGCTGTCGGGGACGGCGGCGCTGCTCGAGCTGACGCGGATCTTCGGCGCCTCGCGCCAGGCGCGCCACACGCTGACGCTCGTGTCGACGAGCGGCGGCAGCGGCGGTGCGGCCGGTGCCGCCGAGATCGCGCGCGAGCTCGAGCGGCTGCCCGTCGGGGCGGTGCTCGTGCTCGGCGACCTGGCGTCGCGCAACGTGCGCGCGCCGCTCGTCACGCCGTGGTCAAACGCGCTCGGCGCGACGCCGCAGCGGCTGCGCGCGACGGTCCAGGAGGCCGTCCGCGTCGAGACCGGCTCGGGCTCCGGCCCGCCGCGGGCGCTGAGCCAGTTCGCGCGCTTCGCGATGCCCGCGACGTTCGGGGAGCAGGGCGCGCTGCTGGCGCGCGGGCTGCCGGCGGTGCTGCTGTCGGTCGGCGGCGACACGCCGCCGCCGGCGAACGCACCGATCGCGCGCGAGCGCCTCGAGGCCTTCGGCCGCGCAGCCCTGCGCTCGGTGACCGCGCTGGACGCCGCGCCCAGCGCGAAGCCGATCACGGCCGAGGCGTCCAACCGCGACCTGTTGACACGCCGCAAGATCGTGCCCGCCTGGGCGATCACGCTCTTCAGCGCGGCGCTGCTGCTGACGGTGCTCGTCACCGCGGTCGACGCGCTGGCGGCGCTGCTGCGCCGGCGCGAGCCGATCGGGCCCTGGCTGCGCTGGACGCTCGCCGGCGCGCTGCCGTTCCTGCTCGCCGCGGTGTTCGCGCTGCTGCTCGGCACCGTCGGGCTGCTCGACGCCCCGGCCGCGCCGGTGGCACCGCAGGCGCTGCCGCCCGAGCTGCCGGCGCTGCTCGCCGTGCTGCTCGTCTTCGCGCTCGGCTGGGCCTGGCTGCGCCCCGCCGCGCTGCGGCTGCTGCGCGCCGAGCCGGTCGATCGTTCCCAGCCCGGCGCGGGGATCGCGGTCGTGCTCGTCGCGACGGCCGTGGCGTGCGTCGTGTGGTTCGCCAACCCGTACGCGGCCGCCCTGCTGACTCCCGCGTTGCACATCTGGCTGTTCGCGCTGGCGCCCGACCTGCGGATGCCGCGCGCGCTGCGCCTGTTCGTCGTCGCGCTCGGCGTGGCGCCGGTCGTGCTTCTCGCGCTCGCGCTGGCACGCTCGCTGCAGCTCGGCGCAGTTGACGCCGCGTGGCAGCTCGTGCTGCTGATCGCGGGCGGGCACATCTCGCCGCTCGGCGTGCTGCTGTGGAGCATCCTCGCGAGCTGCGGCGTCAGCGCGCTGCTCGTCGCCGCGCACGCCCCCGCGCCCGCCGGCGACATCCCGATCACGGTGCGCGGCCCCAGGACCTACGCGGGGCCTGGCTCGCTCGGAGGAACCGAGTCGGCTCTGCGACGATGACGGGCGATGCGGCGCGCGATACGGGCTCTCTCCACCGTGCTGATCGTCGCGGGCGCCCTGATGCTGGCGGACGCGGTGCTGACGCTCGTCTGGCAGGAGCCGGTCTCGGCGGTCTATGCGAAGGTCGTCCAGGGACAGCTCGGCGGCGAACTCGAGGAGCTCGAGGCGCGCGAGCCCACCGCGCTCGACCGCGCCGCGCTGCAGAGGCTCGCGACCGAGCGCAAGCGGATGGCCTTCCTCGCGCGCCGCCTACGCGCCGACAGCGACGAGGGCGCCGCGGTCGGCCGGGTCCTGATCGACAAGATCGACGCCGACTTCGTGCTCGTCGACGGCACGGACGGAAACGATCTGCGCAAGGGACCGGGGGTCTACGACGACGTGCCCTTTCCCGGCGCTCCGGGCACGACGGCGATCGCCGGGCACCGCACGACGTACGCCGCGCCGTTTCGCCGCATCGACCGCCTGGACCGCGGCGACCGCGTCGTCGTCGCGATGCCCTACGGCCGCTTCACCTACGAGGTCGAGAAGACGCGCATCGTCGCGCCCTCGGAGGTCTCGGTCATCGATCGGGTGACGTTCGACCGCCTCGTGCTGTCGGCGTGTCACCCGCTCTACAGCGCAGCGAAGCGGATCGTCGTCTTCGCCCGCCTCGTCGCCTCGCGGGCGGCCGGCGCCGCGCAGCTCTGAACCGGACGATCGCGCAGGCGACGGGCTCTTCACTCAAGCGCGAGGGCGACTCGCTCGATACCACCGGCGGGATGCCAATGCAAGAGATCAAACTACGCGTGCAACGCGCGGACTACACCGTCGACCCTTCGCTCGTCGCGGACGCGATGCTGCGCCACGCCGTCAGTCACAGGCGGTGCTGGAAGCCGCGCGCCGCCTGGGCCACGCCCTCCGCCAGCAGCTCCACGCCGGGCGGCCCGTCGCGCACGACGCCGATCCAGGTCAGCGGCGCGGCGGATTCGGCCGCGTAGCGGTCCTCCGGCGCGACGCACACGAGCAGCTCGAAGTCCTCCCCGGCAGCCACGCCGAGCTGCCACGCGGGCAGCCCGAGCTGCTCGGCGACGCCGGCCACGCCGTCGGCGAGCGGCAGCACATCGAGGTCGATCCGCAGAACGGCGTCGCTGGCCCGCGCCACGTGTGCGCCGTCGGCGGCCAGGCCGTCGGACAGGTCGATCATCGCGTGCGCGCCCGCCCGCGCGAGCGCTCGTCCCGCCGCCAGCCGCGGCACGGGGCGCTGGTGGCGCGCGGCGAGCGCGGTCGGGCCCTGCGCGCGGCCCTCGAGGATCGCCAGGCCCGCACCGGACGCGCCCAGCGTGCCGGTCACGCCGACGAGGTCGCCGGGACACGCACCGGCGCGCGTGACGATCTGCTCGGGCTCGTCGGCCCAGCCGACGACGGTGACGGCGAGCGTCAGAACGGGCGCCGCCGTGATGTCGCCGCCGACGAGGGCGACGCCGCAGCGCTGCGCCAGCGCGGACATCGCGTCGGCGAGCGCGATCGCGTCGGCGCGAGCGAAGGCGGGCGGCAGCCCGAGCACGACGTAGGCCTCACCGGGATCGGCGCCCATCGCGGCGAGGTCCGAGAGGGCGCCGGCCAGCGCGCGGTGTCCGGCGTCGGCGGCGCTCGCCGTCGTACCGAGGCGAAAGTGCACGCCGTCGACCATCGCGTCGGTCGAGGTGACCGCCAGCGCCCGCGCGCGAACGACCGCGGCGTCGTCGCCGCTGCCCACGAGCACGCGCTGCGGCGGTGGAGCGAAGCGCTCCCGCAGCGCGGCGATGAGTTCAAACTCGTCGGTCAGCGGTGGCGGTAGACGATGCGCGCGCGGTCGAGGTCGTAGGGCGACAGCTCGACGCGCACCCGGTCGCCCGGGAGGATGCGGATCCGGAAGCGGCGCATCTTGCCTGCGACGTGCCCGAGCACCATGTGATCGTTGTCGAGCTTCACGCGGAACATCGCGTTGGGCAGAGCCTCGACGACCTCGCCCTCGAACTCGACTTTCTCTTCCTTGGCCATTGCGCCGCAACGGTAGCGAACTTACGCCGGGTTGCTAGGGCGCGCTGGCCCCGCCGTCATCAGCGGGATCCTGCGGCACGACCTCCTCGTCGGGGGGATTGTTGTTGTAGGCGTCGGGGTTGTAGGGGTCGCCGCCGCTGTCCGGGATCCCGCCCGGCGCGGGCTTGATCGCGCCCTGGTCGCGCTGCACCTGCTCCTGGGCCCGCTTGGCCTGCTCGGCGAGCTCGTCGGGGCGGTAGCGAGGCGCGACCGGCACCTGGCGGCTGCGCTTGCCCTTGAACGTCTTGGGCTTGAAGGCCTGCTTGGGCGTCTCGAACTTGCCGCAGAAGCCGCGCGCGGCGGTCTTCATGTACTCCCCCCAGATCTTCGCCGGGAAGGTGCCGCCATCGACGTTGCGGCCGTTGAACAGCGGGCCCATCGGGATCCTGCCCTTCGGGAAGCCGACCCACGTCGACGTCGCCAGGCGCGGCGAGAAGCCGACGAACCAGGCGTCGGAGTTCTCGTCGGTCGTGCCGGTCTTGCCGCCGACGGGACAGCCGGTCCTCGCCAGCCCGCCCGTGCCGGGCTTGGAGACGTTCATCTCGAGGATCTTCACGACCTCGTACATCGCCGCCGCGTCGAAGACCTTCCTGCGCCGCGGCTTGGACAGGTCGTCGACCTCGCCGCCCGGGAACGTGACCTTCGTGATCGCCTTGGGCGAGTTGCGGTAGCCGCCGCTGACGATCGTCGCGTAGGCGTTGGCCATCTCCAGCGGCGAGCAGCACTTCTGCAGCCCGCCCAGCGTCTCGGACGGAAGGGCCTGCAGCGAGGATGTGATGCCGAGGTCCTTGGCGGCCCGCTTGACCTTCATCGGTCCGAGGTCGAGCGCCAGGCGGATGTAGACCGTGTTGTCGGAGCTCAGCGTGCCGGCGACGAGGTTCTTCGACCCGCCCGAGCACCTGCCGCCGTAGCAGTTGATCGTCACGCCACCGTACTGCGGGGCGAGCGTGATCGGGCCCGAGGCGTAGCTCGTCGACGCCGGGTTGATGCCCTGGCGCACGGCGGCGACGAGCGCGATGATCTTGAATGCGGAGCCGGGCTGGCGCTTGCCGTCGGCGGCGAGGTTGTACTGCGAGTTCTTGTACTTCGCCGACGACGCCATCGCGCGGATGTAGCCGTTGCGGGGATCGATGCTCACGATCGCCGACGACGGCGCGCCGGAGAAGCTCAGGTTGTCGGCGATCGCCTTGCGCGCCTTCTTCTGCAGGTCGAGGTCGAGCGTCGTCGTGACCCGCAGGCCGCCGCTGCGCACGCGCTTGACGCCGTAGCGCTCGATCAGCTGGTCGGTCACGTAGTCAAAGAAGAAGCTCTCGCGCTTCTGGCGGAAGTAGCCGCTCGGCTTGAGCTGCAGCGGCTCGGCGATCGCCGCCGCGGCCTCGCCCTTGCTGACGTAGCCGAGGTCGGCCATCTTGCGCAGCACCTGGTTGCGGCGGGCGATCGCGGCGGCCTCCGCGCGGAACGGGTTGTAGTCGCTTGGCGCCTGCGGCAGGCCCGCCAGCAGCGCCGACTCGCTGAGCGACAGCTGCGAGGCGCTCTTGTCGAAGTACGCGCGCGAGGCCGCCTCGATGCCAACCGCCTGCTGGCCGCCGTTGGTCCCGTACGGGACGGAGTTGAGGTACGACGTGAGGATCCACTCCTTGCCGGCGCGGCCGTGGCGGAGGTTCTCGAGCTCCTCGGCGAGCTTGGCCTCGCGGACCTTGCGCTCGAAGGACTTCTCGCGGTTGCCCGTGTAGAGCGTGCGGACGAGCTGCATCGTCAGCGTCGAGCCGCCCTGCATCGCCTTGCCGGAGCTCGCGTTCTTGAAGGCCGCGCGGATGACGCCCTCGAAGTCGACGCCCTTGTGGTGATAGAAGCGCTCGTCCTCGATCGCGACGGTCGCCTCGCGTACGTGCTTGGGCATCTTGTCCGACGGGATCTTGATCCGCAGCACGTCGTTCTGGATGATCCCGAGCTGCTGCCCGTCGGCGGCGAAGACGCGCGACAGGCGGCCGGGATCCTGCGGCTTGAGCGACTTCAGCTCGGGCGCCGAGTTCGCGATGCCGACGACGTAGCCCACCGCGCTCAGGCCTGTGATGACGAACGCCGCGATCATCACGGAGATCGTGATGATGATGACGCGGCCGGCCCCGCCTCGTTGGCGGCGTCGACGCTGGCGTTCGAGGCGAGCGGACATTGGCGGAAGGTGGCGCGGACTCGGGAGCCGGGGCGCAACGGTGAAGGATTCTACGGCAGACCGGACTTCGCCCTGCCCGTACCCGATCCTGCCCGTGCACGCCTGCGACCAGCCGTTGCGAAGATGGGCCGGTGGGCCTTCTCCTGCGCGCTCTGCCCGCTCGCATCGCCGTCGCCGTCGACGAGGCGGTCGCCGACGCCTGGCGGGCGCTATGGATCTCGCGGCTGCTCGTCTGGGCGGCGGGCGTCGTCGGCGTCGCGCTGTTCGGCCTGTCGGCTCGCGCGCAGGACTTCGATCCCGCCGGGTCGACGACCCCCTACGGCCCGACCGGCGACGCGCTCGTCGCGCCACTCGGGCGCTGGGACTCCGTCTGGTTCATGGCGATCGCGTCCGACGGCTACGGCGACGGTGCGCGCGAGGCGTTCTTTCCGCTCTATCCGCTCGCGGTCAGGGTCGCCGGTGCCCCGTTCGGCTCCGCGCTCATCGGCGGTGCGCTGGCGTCGACGGCCCTGCTGGGCGTCGCGCTCGTGCTGCTGCACCGGCTCGTCGCGCTGGACCACGGGCGCGCCGTGGCGCACAACGCCGTCCTCGTCACGGCGCTCTTTCCGATGTCGTTCTTCTTCTCGGCCGTCTACAGCGAGTCGCTCTTCCTGGCGCTCTCGATCGGAGCCGTCTACGCCGCGCGGCGGGAGCGCTGGGCGTGGGCGGGCGCGCTGGGCCTGCTCGCCGCGACGACGCGCAGCGCTGGCGTGCTGCTGCTGGTCCCGCTGGCGATGATCTACCTCTGGGACGTGCGGCGCCCGAGCCTGCGCACGATGCGCCCGCTGCGCCCGGATGCGCTGTGGCTGTTGCTCGTGCCGCTCGGCCTGATCGCGTACTGCGGCTTGCTGGCGCTCGGCGGCCACGACGCGCTGGCGCCGTTTCGCGCGCAGGAGGTCTGGTTTCGCTCCTTCGCCGGACCGTTCGCCGGCGCCTGGGACGGCCTCGTCGCTGCCCTGCAGGGCGCGCGCCAGCTGCTGTCGGGCACGCGCGAGCCGGTCCTCTTCACGGCGGCGGGCGGCGATCCATTCGTCGTCGCGCGCCACAACATCGAGCTGTTCGTCTGGCTCGTGGTGGCGCTCGCCGCGGTCGCCGGCGTGCTGCGCCGGCTGCCCGCCGCCTACGGCGCCTACGTCGTCGCCACGCTCGCGCTGCCGCTCTCCTATCCGGTCGGACCGCAGCCGCTGATGTCGCTGCCGCGCTTTATCGCGGTCCTCTTTCCGCTGGCGATCTGGCTGGCGCTCTGGATGACCGGCCGCGTCGGGCGCGAACGGCTCGTCGTCGGCGCGTTCGCGATCGGCTTGGCCGTCTACAGCGCGATCTTCGCGACGTGGCATTGGGTCGCGTAGTCACCCTGGACGCGCTCGGGACGCTCGTCGAGCTCGAGCGACCGGTGCCGCGCCTCGTCGCCGAGCTGCGCGCCCGCGGGGTGCAGGTCGGCGAGGCGCAGGCGGCCACCGCGCTGCGCGAGGAGATCGCCTTCTACCGCGCCCACCACGACAGCGCGGCCGATGCGACGTCCCTGGCGCTGCTGCGCGATCGCTGCGCGGAGGTCCTGCGCGCCGCGCTGGAGCAGGCAGGCGCCGGCGTCGGAGCGCTCGCGCCGGGGGAGCTGCGCGACGCGCTGCTGGCGGCGCTGCGCTTCTGCCCGTTCGACGATGTGCCCGCTGCGCTCGCCGAGCTGCGGGCGGCCGGGCATCGCCTGATCGTCGTCTCCAACTGGGACGTGTCGCTGCACGAGATGCTGCGCACGACCGGCCTGGAGCGCCTCGTCGACGGCGCGATCAGCTCGGCCGAGGCCGGCGAGCGCAAGCCGGCGCCGGGCATCTTCCGGCGCGCGCTGCAGCTCGCGGCCGCGCCGGACCCAGAGCGGCCCGCGCTGCACGTCGGCGACTCGGTCGAGCTCGACGTCGCCGGCGCGCTCGGCGCCGGCCTGCGCGCCGTCCTGATCGCGCGCGCGGGGGCGAGCGCCGACGTTCCGGCGGGCGTACCGGTGCTCGCGACGCTCGGCGGGCTCGCCGCGCTCGCCGCGTAACCTGCTGCGACGATGACCGACGCGTCGCCGCCGCCCGAGTGCCCGCCAGGCGCGCCGACCCCGGCGCCGGCGGCCAATCCGTCCAATCCGTCCGTGCCAGCCGCCCCCGGCACGCTCCCGCCCGCGCGCGGTCGCGACAGCTGGTCGCCGTGGCTGCCGGTGCTCGCAGTGGTGACCGGCTTCGGAGTCACGATCGTGCTCGGGCTGCTGGTCTTCGTCACGGCGGCGGCGGTCGGTGTGACCGACGACGCTCCCGGCGTCAACATCGGCCTCACGCTGGTGCAGAACGGGGCGCTCGTCGGGGCCGCCTTCTTCTTCGCCTCGATGGGCCGCGGGCGCGCGGCCGCGGCGGACTTCGGCCTGCGCCGCACGACGTTCTGGCGCAGTGTCGGGCTGCTGGTCGCCGTCTGGATCGGATTTCTCGTGCTGAGCGCGATCTGGGCGGCGCTGCTCGAGCTCGACCAGCAGCAGGACCTGCCCGAGGAGCTCGGCGCGGACGGGCCGCTCGTCAACGTGCTGGCGGTCGTCGTGCTCGTCACCGTCTTCGCGCCGCTCGGTGAGGAGCTGTTCTTTCGCGGCTTCGTCTTCGGCGCGGTGCGCAACTGGCATGGACCGTGGCCGGCGGCACTGATCACCGGCATCGTGTTCGGGGGCATCCACGTCGGCTCGTCTCCGATCGGCTACCTCGTCCCGCTGATGATCCTGGGCGGCGGGCTGTGCCTGCTCTACGAGTGGACGGGATCGCTGTATCCGCCGATCGCGCTGCACGCGCTGAACAACTCGATCGCGCTCGGCGCCAACCTCGATTGGGACTGGCAGATCCCCGCGATGATGGTCGGCTCGACGGCGGCCGCGCTGCTGTGCGCGTGGCTGCTCGCCCGCGCGGTCGGCGACGGCCGGCGCCCGCCGGCGACGGGTGCGTCCAATCCGTCCAATCCGTCCAATCCGTCCGCGCGCGGCGCGGCCTGACCGCGATCACCGTCCACCCGCAGCACATGGCATAGTGGCGCGCGATGCCTGCAGCGGTCGTCCCGTTCTCCCTGCTGGCGGCCGCGTTGGTTCCGGCGGCCGCAAGCGCGCAGGCGCCGGTCGCGCCGGTCGCACCGGCCGCACCGCCCGCGCCGGTCCCGACGCAGATGGCGCTGACGATCGAGCGCGTCGGCGGACCCCGCGCGGCCGTCCTCAGCGGGTCGAGCGTTCGCGTACGCGGTGCCACGCCGGTGTTCGCTCCCGGCGAGTCGATCACGCTGAAGTTCTACATCGCGGGCAAGAAGCGCTTCACGCGCCAGGTCGCGCTGCAGCCCCAGGCGGACGGGACCGGCGCGATCCTGCTCGGCTACAAGCCGCGGCGGCCGGGCACCATGATTGTCACGGCGACGCACGCCGCCTCGGCGGCGCTCGGCACGTTCATCGCGAAGTCAGGCTCGATCGACGTTCTCCCGCGCCGCGTCCTGCCCAGCAGCGGCCCGGCATCGATCCGCGCGCTGCAGCGCCGACTGCGCCGGCTGGGCTACGTGACCGGCGATCGCGGATCGTTTGACGGGCGGACGGCGCGCGCGGTCCTCGCGTTTCGCAAAGTCGCCAGGATGAAGCGCACGACGAGCGCCTCGACCGGCCTGATGCGCGCGCTGGCGCGCGGCAAGGGCCGCTTCAAGATCAGGTTCCCTCGCCACGGCCGCCACGTCGAGGCCGACCTCTCGCGCCAGGTCATCGCCCTCATCCAGGGCGGCCGCGTGCGGCGCATCTACCCGACCTCCTCGGGTGCGCCGGGCACGCCGACGGTGCAGGGCGCGTTCCAGGTCTACCTCAAGACGCCCGGCACGAACGCCAAGGGCATGGTCGACGCGGCGTACTTCATCCGCGGCTACGCGACGCACGGCTACGCGTCGGTGCCCGTCTACCCCGCCAGCCGCGGCTGCCTGCGCGTGCCGATCCCCGACGCGCGCACGCTCTTCAACTGGATCAGGATCGGGACGCCGGTCGACGTCTATCCGTGACCCCTGGCGTAGCGCGCGGCGAAGCCCAGCACCAGGCCGTAGGCGAGCAGGCCGAGCAGGGTCGGCACGCCGCGCCTCAGCCAGCGGCTGTCGGCGTTCTCCGCGACGCCTGCAAACGGCCTGAGCAGCACGTCGTTGACGTCGTCGACCGCCTCGCGGAACGCGCCGTGGCGCCGCTCGCGCTCGCGCTCGCCGGCGGGCGTCGGATCGACGGCGCTGGCGTCGCCGCTGATCCGGCTGCGCGTGGCGTCCGACGCGCGATCGAAGTCGTCGACGGCAAACAGGACGAAGCCGCAGGCGACGATCAGGCTCAGCGTGACTGCGAGGAAGCGCAGGAGCCGTTCGAACACGGCTCTAACCTGGATTTCCGGTGCGTTCATTCGACCCTGCTTTTCGCGTCTCGGTTCATGCGGCCGGGAAGCTGTAGCTGAGTTCGCGCCCGTCCCACCAGGGGATCTTGACGGTCAGCTTG
>Ga0136617_10001106_pt1 | contig 23545 bp, 15 predicted proteins | sample AntDrymUQ3222106_2_FD_129672 | JGI IMG/M metagenome (GOLD analysis project Ga0136617, IMG submission 129672) | Polar desert sand microbial communities from Dry Valleys, Antarctica - metaG UQ322 (21.06) | ecosystem: Environmental > Terrestrial > Soil > Desert | place: Antarctica: Dry Valley...
AGCGTCGGCGAGTTATCTTTAGACGGGCGCGTCCGTCCCGTGCGCGGTGCGCTTTCGATTGCGCTGCGGGCGCGTGAAAACGGCATCAAAAATCTGCTCGTTCCCGAAGAAAATGCAACCGAAGCCGCAGTCGTTTCAGGCGTTGATGTCTATCCTATAAAAGATTTGCGTCAGGCAGTTGAACTCAGCCGCGATTTACAAAGCGGACAAACTCCGCGAGTTTCTGCGTTAAAATTGGACATCGCCCAAATGAAATCAATTGACAATCGTTATCGGGTTGATTTTGCCGAAGTGCGCGGACAGCAAACTACCAAACGCGCACTCGAAATCGCCAGCGCGGGCGGTCATAACATTTTGTTGATTGGTCCGCCGGGTTCTGGAAAAACAATGCTGGCGAAACGTCTGCCGACGATTTTGCCGCCGCTCGAATTTGAAGAATCTCTCGAAATCACAAAAATTCATTCGGTTGCGGGACTCACCGGGAAAACAGGTTTGATAACCGAAAGACCGTTTAAAAATCCGCACCACACCGTTTCGCAAGCCGGACTTATCGGCGGCGGTTCGATTCCAAAACCGGGCGAAGTATCTTTGGCGCACCTCGGCGTTCTGTTTCTCGACGAGCTTCCCGAATTTGATCGCGGCGTTTTGGAAGTTTTACGGCAGCCGATGGAAGATAAGGAAGTTACTATTTCTCGCGCGGCGACATCTCTGACTTTTCCCGCCAATTTTATGCTCGTCGCCTCGACGAATCCGTGTCCGTGCGGCTATTTCGGCTCGGCGAGAGAATGCAAATGCTCGCCGATTCAGATTCAGCGATACGTCGGCAAAATTTCAGGACCATTGCTCGATAGAATTGATATTCACATAGACGTTCCGGCAGTCAATTTCAAAGAACTGCGCGGCAAAGGCGTTCCCGTCGGCGACAGTTCCGAATTAATTCGCGCCAGAGTGATAAAAGCGCGTGAGATTCAACTCGAAAGATTTTCCGGCGACGGCGTTTTCTCAAATTCGGCAATGTCGCCGACGCAAATTCGCAAATTCTGCTCCTTAGACTCAGACAGCGAAAACCTTTTGGAACGCGCAATGCTCAGGCAAGGATTGTCAGCCCGCGCTCACGACAGAATTTTGAAAGTCGCCCGCACGATTGCCGATTTGGAAGCAAGCGAAACGGTCAAACCGAATCATCTCAGCGAAGCAATAAATTATCGCTCGCTCGACCGAACTTATTGGACTTGAAGATTCAGGATTCAAGATTCAGGATTTAGGATTCAGGATTCAGAATCCCAAATCCTGAATCCTGAATCTTGAATCTTAGGACATAATCAATTGAAAATGTTAAGATAAAAAATTCGTTTTACGGTTCAATTATAGATAAGGCGCGAAACTGGAAATGATTGCAGAAAACTTAATCGGATTTGAAAATATCCCGCAGACGATTCCGCACTATTGCCTCGAATCGTTTCGCCGTCATCAGAAACGAGATGCGCTGAGTTATAAAATTAACGACGTGTGGGAAAATCTGTCGGGCGAAGCGGTCATCGAACGAATAAAATACATCGCGCTCGGTCTGGCTGATTTGGGCGTAAAAGCTGGCGACCGCATTGCTATTATTTCGGAAAATCGTCCCGAATGGTCTCTGACCGATTTGGCGATTCTTTCTCTGCGTGCCGTCAATGTGCCGATTTACACGACGCAAGCCGTCGAGCAGATTCGTTATATTCTGGAAGATTCGGGAGCGAAAATGCTGTTCGTTTCAGGTCAAAAAATTCTGCGCCACGCCGAAAACGCGATTCAAAGTGTCGAGCGACTCGAAAAATTAATTTTCTTTGATGCCGATGCCGTTCCCGTTGATGACAATCGCGCTTTGACTTATCAAACGCTTGAAAATCGCGGCAGGGAATTGGAGAAAATCGATTCGCAAATTTTTGAAACGAATCTTTCGCAAATTGAATCGGACGATTTAGCAACGATTATTTATACTTCCGGCACGACCGGCGAGCCAAAAGGCGTGATGCTCACGCACCAGAATTTTATTACGCCGATTGTCGGTGTTTCAAAAGCGTTGCCGATAAAAAATTCCGACCGTTCCTTAGCGGTTTTGCCGCTCTCGCACATTTTCGAGCGCACGGTTTTTTATGTTCTTTGCTCAAACGGCGTTTCGGTTTATTACTGCGCGGCGTTCGACCAGCTTGCCGCCTTTTTGGGCGAAGTGCGTCCGACGATTATGACTGCCGTGCCGCGCCTGTTCGAGCAGGTTTATCACAAAATCGTCAAAAAAGGGAAAGCGGCGGGCGGCTGGAAAACTTCGCTTTTCGATTGGGCTTTGGAAGTCGGTCAGGATTACTGGAACGCCAAGGACAAACACGATTCGGTTTCAATTTTGCTCAGTTTGAAACATTCGATTGCCAGCCGTCTGGTTTTTTCAAAATGGCGCGAAGGCGTTGGCGGTAATATTCGCTTTTTCGTTTCCGGCGGCGCACCTTTATCGAGAAAGCTTTCCAATGCTTTTTGGGCGGCGGGCATCCCGGTTCTGCAAGGTTACGGGATGACCGAGGCGACCGTGACCAGCATAAATCGACCTGACGACAGCAAAATCGGCTCAATCGGAACGCCGTTTGAGGGAATCGAAATGGCAATTGCCGAATCGGACGGCGAGATTCTCGTTCGCGGCAAAAACGTGATGAAAGGTTATTACAACAATCCCGAAGAAACCGCGAAAGTTATTGATGAAGAAGGTTTTTATCACACGGGCGATGTCGGTTACGAAGACGCGGACGGACATTTTTTTATCACCGACCGCAAGAAGGATTTGTTCAAATTGTCGAACGGCAAATACGTCGCGCCGCAGCAAGTCGAAAGCCTCTTGAAACAATCGCCGCTCGTCTCGCAAGCCGTCGCCGTCGGTTCGGGCAGAAAACAAGTCGGCGCACTCATCGTCCCGGATTGGGAAACTTTGAAGCAAACCTTGAAGGAAGAAGGAATCGCCGCCGAAGGTTCGCGTGAAGAATTATGCGAAAATCCGCACGTTGTCAAAAGAGTGCAGCGTGACGCGGGCGAATTTACGCGCGAGATGAATGATTACGAACGAGTCAAAAGAGTGTATTTATTACCGCGCGAGTTTTCGATTGATAAAGGCGAAATGACTCCGACGCTCAAGATAAAGCGCGGTGTGATTGACGAAAAATACGGAGAAGCGATTGACGAAATTTGCGGAAGCTAATTAGAAAACGGAAAACGGAAAATGGAAAATGGAAAATAAAGAGAATGTTGAATAATAAATATTAAGCGGAGAAAGCGTTTTATATTTTCCGTTTTCCGTTTTCCGTTTTTTAAATTTTCACGACATCATTTTGACAATGCAATTGATTGAGCAGCGAAAAGTCCTTGTGTTTATTCCCTAACAGCGCGGAAGCGAGTTCAAAAAGCGGAACGGGAATTTCAACTTTTGCTACGAGTTCTTCTTCAGACTGCGGATAATGAGCGTAAAACTCAGCCTCCGCCGCGCAAAATTCACACGCGGCGAGATGTCTTGAAATTATTTTGCCTTCTTCGACCAAAACTTCACCTTTTTGAAACGACAGCAACTTTTGGGAAGCCGGACAACTCACGTTTTTGCGGAAATTAATCATTTTTAACGAAAACATATAATAAATTTTGACCGAAAATTTTCTGACTCTCGCTTTTCCAGAGCCTAAGCAAGAAACATATTCGTTATACAAAAAGTAAATCTGTAATGCCCGCCTGCTTCCAAAACTTATCAAATAAAAAATATTATTATTTTTCAGCTATCTGGAAATGCAATAAAAGTGTCGACATAATTGCTGAAAACAGTGAGTTTATCTGTTTTGTTTAACAATCAAAACAAATACAAAAATATGTTGCCCTAATCAAAAATAATTGCTACTATTTAACTTGTTGGCGGAAATGGAAACGAATCCGACCAACCGACCTGCCAAATTAACTGCTTAAGCTCGGAGTTAATTTACAAAAAACTTTTTCAATCAATCTCTAAATTACAAAAAGTTAGAGAAACTATCGGCTGAAAGTGGAAGAAAATCTCACTCGGGAAGAGACTTCCGCGGACGGACAGGGCAGAACTTTCTTACAAAAACAAACAAAAATCAAAAACCAATCAGACAGCTAAATTATGAGTGCAATAAATCAGCAGGAACGTCTGCCAAACTCCATCCCAAGACGGCAGATAAAAGTCGGAAAATGGAACGAAAGCCTCAAAAAATCTGACGTTAATCAGATTTGGACAGAACTTCACCGGATAGTTTCATCGCATCCGCTGGTCAGAGCTTCAAAACGGGCGGGCTTTCTCGTCGAAGAAGGCAGGCAGAATGCCTACACGGATTTGACGCAGGAACTTTTTGTCGCGCTTTTGAGCAAAGAGCGTTTTCAGCATTATCTCGACACGGAAATGTCGGACGCGGAAATCGAAGCGGAAATCAGCCAAATCGAACTCACGAATATGCTGACCGCCGAACTCCGTAAACGCTACCCGGAATCTTATCGGCTGGCACGCAGAGTTTCGACTTTAATTCAGACCGGCAAGAGTTTTAAGCGTTTCGACAATATCAATAATCCGGACGTTCACCGCCGGCTTGCCGACCGGCTCTATGGACTTGCGGAATGGAAAAACGAGAAATCGCGCCGCGATGTGCAGGAAATGGATGAGCGCGTGAAAACCGTTTCGTTTCAGAGCCGCGATACCAGAATGGTCGGCTGCACGGGCGACGCGCAAATCGTTATCAGCAATGTCGAGCTGGAAAAATTGATTGTCAGAGTTTTCAAAGCGGTTGATTCGCCCGTTGATGTGCGTTCCCTGCGCTCGTTTGTAATGTCGCGGCTGCCGATTATGGATATTTATCTGGTTCCCGTCGGCGGAACTTCCGCAGGCGACGACAACGAGCGGATGGAGTTCGATTATGCGGACACGCGCGAAACGCCCGAAGAAGACATTTTGCGCCGCGAAGCCGAGATGGAAGCAAGCGGATTCGTTGATAATTTTTTAAAGAATCTTGAAACGAGCGTGCGCGGCAAAGCCAAACAATACGAAAGGATGGTCAATGTGTTGTGGTATTGTTACTTAATCTCGGACAGCGGAACGCAGCTCGAAGTCGCGGAGATGCTCGGCGTTTCCGATTCTTTAGTATCTGACTACCGCAAGCGCATCGAGGCTAATTTGCAGCAGCTTTCCTTTAACGGCGTGAACGAAGCCCGCCATTTTGAAAAAGCGTTGAGGCAAAAAGTGAGCGGTATTATTGCGGTTAAAGAAGAAGAAATAACAGCGTAAAGATTCTAAGAGTTTGCCGCTGATTTCTTATCAATCCCACCGAAAAATGTTAAAATGCCTTCTGACAATCGTTTAAAAAACAAACAAACCGAAATTGCCGAACGGTTAAACTTTTCCGCGAGAAGGTTAATGCTAAAATCCACCGATGCCTGCCAACAAAATCAAAAGCCTTGATTACCAACCTCTTTCCAAATCCGTCGAAAAAGGCGGCGCAAATGCAGGCAACCAATCATCACTCAAATCCGCCGACAAATCAGCCAAAGAAAAAAACGGTTCGTTGCCGGAAAGTTTAATAAATCCGGCAAAAAAAACAAGCAGTCAATTTTCGACCGGGGCATCTTCCGAAATACAAGAAGCGGTGCGGGCGGAAATTTTTGTTTCTGAAAAAAACGAAACGCAAAAAGCAAATCCCGTTCCGGCGAAAGAAACTCTTTACGCCGAACAACAAAAGCGAAACAAGCAGGAAAAAAAAGCGAAACAAGACCGCGAGCTTCTCGGCAGCGACCACTGGCTAGTCAGAAACGGACATAACTTAACTTATTTCGCGCTGTATCTTTTTTCGATTATTGTGCTTTTTCGTCCTTACGAACTCGTTTCGTCGCTTTCATTTTTGTCGGCGACGGCATTTTATTTTGGCATCGCCACTTTAATCATTTATATTCCGGCGCAATTTTCCGCCGAAGGAAATTTGACGACCGTTTCAACCGAAGTCAAAGCTCTTTTGGCAATGCTCCTTATTGCCCTCATCACAATGCCGCTCGCCAAGAGTCCGCCGCTGGCGTGGGTAACTTTTAACGACTCGTTTATCAAATCCGTGCTAATTTTTATCGTGATGATTAACGTCGTCCGCACGCGCCGGAGATTGATGGGAATGATTTGGCTTTCGCTTTCCATCGGCGTGCTTTTGAGCTATATGGCTCTGGGGATGTATGTGCGCGGCGAGATGAAAGTCGAAGGCTACCGCGTCGGCGTTGAAATCACCGGAATGTTTGCCAACCCCAATGAAATGTCGCTTCATCTGGTAATGATGATACCGCTGGCGATTACCTTGGCGATTAGCGGTAAAAGTAAAGTAATGCGCGTCGTTTATTTTGGGATGGCGGCAATTATGCTGTTTGCCAATATGATTACTTATTCGCGCGGCGGATTCCTTGCTCTAATCGCTTCTTCGTCGTTTTTGGCGTGGAAATTAGGACGCAAAAACCGGCTTGGTGTCGCTCTGGCGGCAACCGCGACGGGAATTCTGGTAACTTTACTGGCACCCGGCAATTTCGGAATGCGAATTTTATCGATATTTGATTCCAAACTCGACGAAGCCGGTTCGAGCAGCCAGCGACAAGAACTGCTTTTCCGCTCGATATTTGTCTCGTTTCGGAATCCGTGGGGCATCGGGATGGGTAATTTCCCGATTGTCAGTATCAGCAATCTGGTTTCGCACAACTCCTACACGCAAGTTTCTGCCGAACTCGGATTGCTCGGTTTGGCGGCTTATTTAGTTTTTATTATCAGCCCGTTTCGCAAGCTTGGCGCAATCGAGCGCACACAGTTTGCAAAAGACGATCTCAACTGGTTTTATTATGTGGCAATCGGATTGCAGGCAAGTTTTATCGCTTTTTGGGTGGCAAGCTGTTTTGCATCGGTGGCGTATTATTGGTTTATTTATTATTTGATTGCTTACGCGATAGCTTTTCGGCGGATTTACAAAATTGAAAACAATCTGTCGGAGGAACTCCAGGCTGAACCGCTTTGGAAGAGACAGACAGCTTAAAATGTTAGAGGTTTTCGCACAAATTATTTTTCTAACCGGCAGCGGCGCAATTTTTTACGCTTACGCGGGTTATCCGCTGCTGGTCTGGCTGGTCAGCCGCGTGCGTCCGAAGAACGTCAAACGCGGAAACTTCGAGCCGTTTGTTACCATTCTGATTACGGCTTATAACGAGGAAAAAGATATTCGCGGCAAACTCGAAGACACTCTGGCGATTGAATACCCGCGCGAGAAACTCGAAATTTTGGTTGCGTCGGACGGTTCGAGTGATAAGACTGATGCCATCGTCAAGGAATTTGCCAATCGAGGCATCAAACTTTTCCGGCAGGAGGGCAGAGTCGGCAAAACTTTTACACAAAACAAAGCGGTCGAACAGTCAGCGGGCGAGATAATTCTTTTTTCCGACGCGACAACGATGTATCAGCCGGATGTTCTGCGCCGGATGCTGCCGAATTTTGCCGACGCGACGGTCGGTTGTGTGGCGGGCAAATTAATTTACGTTGACGAATCTAAATCGGGTGTCGGACAAGGTGCGCAAAGTTATTGGAGTTACGAAACTTTTTTGAAAAAAAGCGAAAGTCTGGCGTGTTCGCTGATCGGCGCATCGGGCTGTCTGTATGCGGTCAGAAAATCGGCGTATCGAGCGATGTATGCCGAAGCGTGTTCGGATTTTTTGATTTGCACGAAAATTTACGAGCAGGGATTGCGCTCGGTTTACGAACCCGCCGCCGTCTGCACCGAAGAAACCAATCGCCGCGCCGACCAGGAATTAAGGATGCGCGTGCGCGTCATCTCGCAAACTTTCACGGATTTGTGGCGCAACCGCCGGATGCTCAACCCGTTCCGCAGCGGTTTCTACGCCATCCAACTTTTATCGCACAAACTTCTGCGTTACGCCGTGCCGGTTTTTTTGATATTAATTTTCGCATCTTCGGCGGCTCTCGCTTTTTCATCAAAAATTTTCGCGTTTATTTTTGCCTTGCAAATTGTTTTTTACGCGATGGCTGTCACGGGTTGGCTTTTAGAACGACGCGGAAAAGGGGCGAGTATTTTTTCTATCCCGCTTTATTTTGTGCTGACAAATCTGGCTTCGCTGATTGCGTTTTACAAATTTCTGCGCGGTCAAACTTACGCCAATTGGGAGCCAATCCGCGAGCCGCAAGAAAAAAATCCTAAAATTTACGGAGAAACAGGGAGATTTAGTAATGAATCTTAAAAATACGCCGCCAAACAAAAATCTGATTTACGATGTCGGAATGCACAAAGGTCAGGACACCGATTTCTATTTGAAGAAAGGATTTCAGGTCGTCTCTTTTGAAGCCAATCCTGAAAACATCGAATTTTGTAAAAAGAGATTTGCCCGCGCCATCGAAGAAAAGCGTTTGACCATTGTCGAAGGCGCAATCGTCGAAAACGCTTTTGCGAGCGGACAAAAATCGGTCAGATTTTATCACAACAAAAATCATTCTTTCTGGGGAAGCACCTCGGACGATTGGGCATATCGCAACGAGGTGATGGGAACGACGAACGAGGCGATTGAAGTCGGCGCGGTTGATTTCGGACGGGCGATTGAAGAACACGGAATTCCGTTTTATCTGAAAGCCGATATTGTCGGCTCGGAGATGATTTGCCTGAGAGTTTTGCTCCAATTTGAAAACAAACCCGAATACCTTTCCATTCGCTCGGAGAAAGTGATTTTCAGCCGGCTGAAAGAAGAATTTTGCCTGCTCGAACGACTCGGCTACGATAAATTCAAAGCTATCCAGCAAGGCGTTTCGCATCTTGAAACCACTTTAGACACTGCGAACGGAGAAAAAATTGCGTATGTTTTTGAAGAAGGCGGTTCGGGATTTTTCGCCGAGGAAACCGCCGGACGCTGGAAAACCAAAGAGCAGGTTTTAAAGGAATATCAAAAGATTTTCACGCTCTACTGGCTGTTCGGTGATTATTCGTATTTAATACAAACCGAAAAAGGCAAAAAACTTATCGCCCAGATGGAAAGAATCGCGCGTCGTCCGCTGCCCGGCTGGTATGACACGCACGCCAAACACTCTTCAGTTAAATCGTAAGTTGTGATGAACGAATCCGAAGTAAAAATTGGACGAAATGTTTCCGCCGCGCCGCGCGTGAGCGTTGTCGTTCCGGCTTACAACATTGCGGCTTACATCGGCGAGACTTTGGATTCGGTTCTCGCGCAAACTTATAAAAGCTACGAAATAATTTTAGTCAACGACGGCTCGACTGACACGATTGAACTTGAATCCGCGCTCGCGCCGTATCTCGACGACATCGTTTATGCCAGGCAGGAAAACGCGGGCGCGGCGACGGCGCGGAATTCGGCGATTCGGCTGGCTCGCGGCGAACTGCTCGCGTTTCTTGACGGCGACGATGTCTGGCTGCCGGAATTTCTCACGTCGCAGATAAATTATCTCGAAAAAAACAGTTTGGAAATGGTTTACTGCGATGCGTTGATTTTCGGCGAGTCGCTGTTTGAAAATCAAACTTTTATGCAAACCGCGCCGTCAAGCGGAACGGTTTCGACCGTGAGTTTGATAAATACCGAATGCAACGTGATAACTTCCGGGACGGTTCTCAAAAAGGAGACGCTTGAAAAATCCGGTTTGTTCGATGTCGAGCTTCGACGGGCGCAGGATTTCGACTTGTGGTTTCGACTGGCGAAAAACAATGTGCGAATCGGCTATCAGCGAGCGGTTCTCGTAAAATATCGCGTACGACCCGACAATCTTTCGGGAACGAATGTCGACCGCGCCCGGCGCAACGTCGACGTGATGCGTTTTATCGGCGAAAAATATGAATTAAATGAAATCGAAAAGGAAGCGTGGAAGCGGCAGACGGCTTTGTATGAAGCCGACCTTGAATTGGAAAAGGGGAAACTGTGTTTGGTGGAAGGCGATTTTGTAACCGCGCAAGCGCATCTGGCAGAAGCCAACAAATTTTACCGCAAACCGAAATTGTCTTTGATAAACGGGCTGCTTCGCGTCTCGCCGCGCTTGACCGCGTGGCTCTTTAAAACGATTCGTCCGTCGGAATTTTCGTTTGTCTCGCCGGATAAATCATAAATCAAGTGGAAGAAGCATCAATCAAAACTCCATCGCTAAGAACGCAGAGCGCGTGGCTTTTATTTGCCAAGGTCGTCGGTTTTGTGTTCAGTTTGCTGCTTCCGCTCTTGATTGTGCGCTTTCTCACGCAGGCAGAGGTCGGAATCTACCGGCAGGTTTTCCTCGTCATCATCAACGCCAATATCATTTTGCAGCTCGGTTTTGGGACGAGTGTCTATTATTTTCTCTCCCGCTCGACCGCCGAACGGCGCGGCGCGGTCGTCTTTAACACGCTGCTTTTTAACTTTGCCGTCGGCGCAATCGCGTGTTTGGTGCTTTTCGTTTACCCGCAGCTACTCGGAAATATCTTTCAGAGCGAGCAGATGACGCGGCTTGCGCCCGAAATCGGCATTGTTATCTGGCTTTGGATTTTCTCGACCTTTCTTGAAACCGTCGCCATCGCCAACCGCGAACCCAAAATGGCGACCGCGTTCATCATTCTGGCGCAATTTACCAAAACCGCTTTGATGCTGCTGGCGGTGATGATTTTTGCGACGGTCGAATCCTTCGTCTATGCGGCGATGGTTCAGGCATTGATTCAGTCGGTTATTTTGTTGATTTATTTGAGTTCGCGGTTTCCGAAGTTCTGGCTTGAGTTTGACCCGAAATTTTTCCGCGAGCAGCTTTTTTATGCTTTACCGTTCGGTCTGGCGGGTTTGTTGTGGACGCTGCAAACCGACATTCACAATTATTTTGTCGGCTATCGTTTCAGCGATGCCGAATTTGCGATTTATGCCGTCGGATGCTTTGAACTTCCGCTCATCGGAATGCTCGCCGACTCGGTTGCGTCCGTGATGATACCGCGAATGAGCGAACTCGAATCGAGCGGCGATAAAAGCGAAATGAAACGCCTGAGCGTGCGGGTAATGGAAAAGCTGGCGTTTGTCTATCTCCCGAGTTACGTTTTTTTGATGATCACGGCAGCCACTTTTATCACGACGCTTTTCACCAAAGATTATCTGGCAAGTGTCCCGATATTTGTTCTCAACCTAACGCTTTTGCCCTTTTATATTTGGGTCACCGACCCGATTGTGCGTGCCTACAAAGAACTCGGCAGATTTCTTCTGATGGCGCGTGTATTTATTCTCGCCGGTTTGATGGCGGCTCTGTATTTCGGTATCGGACATTTTGATTTGAGCGGGATGATTGCGATTGTCATCGTCACAGTCGTGGTCGATAAATTTGTTTCGACCGCGCTCGTTTTGAAAAAATTAGAAGTCAAAAGACAGGATTTTATTTTGCTGAAAGATGTCGGTAAAACGGCTTTGTCGAGCTTGATTGCCGGCGTTGCGACGTTTTTATTTTACCGGCAATTCAGTGATATTATCGCCGTCTGGGGCGCAAATCTGACGCAATCGGTTTTTACAAACCCAAAACAAAGCCTGACGGATTTTATTTCGGGCGGTTTTGTCCTGGTTTTTTCCGCCCTCGTTTTTGCGCCGATTTATCTTTTTATAATGAATCGTTTCGGCGTGATTGAAGACGCTGAAAAGGAAAAGTTAAAGTCTATCGTCGGTCGTTTTTTGCCCGTCTTTAAAAGATTTGCAATCCAAAATCCTAAATCGGAAACTCAAAATTGAAGAGGATTCAGGATTCAGGATTTAGGATTCAGGATTCAAGATTCAGGATTCAGGATTTAGGATTTAGGATTCAAGACATATGAGAAAATTGCTCGGAAAAATGTTTATGGATTTGGATAAAATAGCCACTCCGACGGCGAGAGGAATATTTTTGTCTGAAAAACCAAACGGCAGCGGGCAAAGCGAAGATGAATTTTCGTTTTTCAGCTCGATAAAACTCAAAAACGGTGTTACCAAGACAACCGATAGAAATCGTATGCGAGAAGTCGATACCTGGCTTTACGAGTTTTTGCCGAAGGGTGAAATTCAAAAAGTCCTTGATGTGGCGATTTCATCCGGCATCACAACCGTCGAACTCTGCGAGCTTTTCGATGCAAAGAAAACCGCTTATCAAGTTACCGCAATGGATTCGGACATAACCGCTTTTTTGTTGATTTTCCCCGACAATAAAAGTGTTTTGACAGATAAATTCGGAAATCCGATTCATTTTGAAATGGGCGGAAAAGGATTCGGCTACGTCAAAGGAACAAACGTCAGGCATCGCATCGAACGCGCATTTTTGAAATCACGAAGCAGCCGTTTTATAAAATCTCAACTGAAAAACGACCTGGAAACAACGAAGAAAGTTACGAAAAAAAACGGCGTGGAAATTCACCGCATCGAACTTGTCTGTCGGGAAATCAGGGGAAATCCATCTATCAATCTTTTAGAAGACAGTATCTTTTCGGAAAAAATCGGGGAGAAATACGGAATCGTTCGTGCGGCAAATATTCTCAACAAAGGATATTTTACCGATATGCAGCTAACCGAAGCCTTGCGGCAGCTTAGAAAAAGATTGGAAACAGACGGGTTTTTGTTGATTTGCCGGACAAATATCGAAGGGCAAAATAATGCGACGCTTTTCAAACTGACAAAAGAAAATAAGTTTGAACCGGCTGGCAGATTCGGCGAAGGCTCGGAAATTGAAGATTTGGTTTTGGCACTGTAAATCTCACGGTATTTGATTGAATTCTCGACTCAAATAAAGTATCGGCGCATCGGCAATTTGTGGATAATCAATTCGATTCAAGATATAATCGAAGCGGAAAAAATCTATTTCGATGAACGAACGTCAGACATCTTTGCTTACCAAATTGAAATGGAATCTGCCGTGGCTGGCGCGTTATCCGTTTGTCCGCGGCGCATCGCTTCTCGAACCCGGCTCGAGCGGGCAGAAGCATATTGTTTTCACCGTCGCCAATCATTTCGAGCCGGGTTGGAGTGAAAACGGTTTGCTCGATTTGGACGCGCAGCGGCGGCGGTTCGACGATTATCACAAACTGGCGCGAAAAACAGGTGAATCGGTCGTTGACGCGGACGGAACGAAGTTTCGCCACACGAATTTTTATCCAGCCGAGCAATATGACCGCCGAATTCTTGAAAAAATGGCGGAGATGCAAGCCGAAGGTTTGGGCGAGGTCGAGATTCATCTGCATCACGGAATTGAAAAACCGGACACGGCGGAAAACTTGCGAAATGTTTTAAACGAGTTTCGGGATTGTCTGGCGGAAGAACACAAATTACTGTCGCGTTTTGAAAATGAACGGCAGCCGAAATATGCGTTTGTTCACGGCAATCTCGCGCTTGCCAATTCTTGCGGCGGGAAATTCTGCGGCGTTGACGAAGAAATGCAGATTTTGCAGGAAACCGGCTGCTACGTTGATATGACTTTGCCGAGCGCGCCGGATGAAACGCAAGTTCCGATGCTCAACCAAATCTACGAATGCGGCTTGCCTTTGACCGAAAAAATCCCGCACCGGACGGGCAAACGGGTTCGCGTTTTTGGAAACCAGCCGCGATTGCCACTTATATTTACCGGACCACTAGTTTTTAATTGGACGCGGCGCATCAGAGGCGTTCCCGTTCCGAGACTCGACGACGGCGCGCTAGTTGATAATCAACCGTTGAACCAGGCACGATTGAATCGTTGGCTTTCGGCAAATATAACGGTTGCCAATCGCCCCGAATGGATTTTCGTCAAACTTTATTGTCACGGATTTTTCGACCGCGACCAATCTGCCTGCATCGGCGAAAAGGCTGAAAAGTTTTTTGCCGAAACGATTGAAAACGGCGAAAAAACAGCGGATTATAAAGTGTATTTTGCATCGGCACGCGAAGCCTTTAATATGGTTTCGGCAGCGATTGACGGCAGAGAGGGAAGCCCGGGCGAATACAGAAATTATCGCTTAAAAACAATTATGGACGAAACCGGCAAAGAAGCAGAAATTCGTGCAAGAATAACGGTAAATAGATAGACAAAATAAAAACATATTTTAGCCACAGATGGACACAGATGAACACAGATAAGAAAAGATTTGACAATCCGGCTTTCTCTTTATGAATTAATCATCTGTGTTTATCTGTGTTCATCTGTGGACAAAAAATCTTATAAAATAATTCTGTCCGACACTTATAGAAATCAACTCAAATGGCAAATCCGATTGATAAAATTAAGAAGATAAAGGGAAAAACCTGGACGGAGATTCGCACGCGCGGCGAGCAAGCCATCTCCGCCCGCACCGACCAAATCGGTTTGAGCGGAAAGTTGCCTTCTGACGAAGAATTGACTCATCTGGTTGATAAATCCTTTCTCGGGCGAGAGAAAATTACGGCGGAAAAACTTTTCGAGCAGTTTTTTGCCGAAGCCGAATACACTTTTTTTCCGGCTTTTCGTCAAAAAGAAAAAACATTGGAAGTTTTTCGCCACGAGTTCGGTGAAAAAAGCGCGCGGTTTTTTATCGAGAAAGCCGAGAAAGCAATCGAAGGCAAATTCGATTTACTCGGATTTCAAAATTTGGATTTCGGCGCGGAAGTCGATTGGCATTTCGAGCCGGTTTCCGGCAAGCATTCTCCGCTCAAACATTGGAAACAATTCGACGAATTTGATTCAAAAGAAACGGGCGACAAAAAAATAATCTGGGAACTCAACCGGCATCAACATTTTTTTGACCTCGGTGTGGCTTTTTGGCTGACGAACGACGAACGCTACGCGGCGACATTTGTGCGTCATCTCGACGGTTGGATGCAGCAGAATCCGCCCGGAACCGGTGTCAATTGGTTTAGCAGCTTGGAAGTCGCTTTTCGCGCCATTTCCTGGATTTGGGCGTTTCAATTTTTCAAAGATTCGGAAAGTTTTACGCCGGAGATTTTCCAGAAAGCCCTGAAATTTCTTTATCTGCACGGCAGGCATCTGGAAAAATATCTCTCGACTTATTACAGCCCGAACACACATTTAACGGGCGAAGCACTCGGTCTTTACTATCTCGGAACGCAGTTTCCGTTTTTCGAGCGAGCCGCGCACTGGCGCAAACTCGGCGAGGAAATTCTTTTTGCCGAACTCGACCGCCAGATTTTGCCCGACGGCGTTTATTTTGAGCAGTCAACCTGGTACGCCAGATATACGGCGGATTTTTACACGCATTTTCTCATCCTGAAAACTTTGAACAGCGACGAAACCGATGTTAAGTTGCAGGAAAAACTCGAAGTCAAACTCGAATCTCTGCTCGATTTTTTGATGTATATGACCCGTCCCGACGGCACAACGCCGCTCGTCGGTGACGATGACGGCGGCAGATGTCTGCCGCGCGGAAACACCCGAACCGATGATTTTCGCGCGTGTCTGTCAGCCGGAGCGATTCTTTTCGAGCGCGGCGATTATAAATTCGTGGCAAGTGATATTGCCGAAGAAACGCTGTGGCTGTTGGGTTTTCAAGGGTTGCAAAGTTTTAAAACGCTGCACGCGCACGCGCCTGAAAATAATTCTTATAAATTTGAAGCGGGCGGATATTTTGTGATGCGCGACGGCTGGTCGGAAACCGATGATTATCTGTTGGTTGATTGCGGAACGCTCGGCTCATTGAGCGGCGGACACGCGCACGCCGACGCGCTGGCGATTGATTTGGCAGCGGGCGGGCGCACGTTGTTAGCCGACGCGGGAACTTACACTTATCACGAAACAAAAGAGCTGCGCGATTATTTTCGCTCGTCCGAAGCGCACAATACTTTGCTGATTGACGAAAAATCATCATCCGAAGCGGGCGGAAAGTTCAGTTGGAAAACGAAAGCCGAAGCAACGGTTAATTCCTGGATTTCGCAAGCCCGCTTCGATTTTTTTGAAGGCTCGCACGACGGTTATCAAAGATTGAAAAAATCGCCTGCCACGCACACGCGAAGCATTCTTTTTCTGAAAAACGATTATTGGATAATGCGCGATTACGTCGAAACTCCCGGCGAACACGATTACAAATTGAATTTTCAATTTGCAGGCGCGACGAATCCGTCAATCGAGCCGGCGCAGAACGGCGATTTCTGCGTCAGCGAAACCTCTGCCAATGAAACGGGTCTGCGTCTTTTTACTTTTGGCGACAACGGCGATTGGCAGCGCGGGAACGGTTGGATTTCACCGTGTTACGGCAAGCGCATCAGTGCGCCGCTGCTGCGTTTCGCATCCGGCGGACGCGGCTCGCAGGAATTTTTTACGTTTATGCTGCCGACCGATGCCGCATCAGCCGCGCCGGAAGTTTTTGAAACCGAAGTGAGCGGCGGTCGCGCTTTCGTCGTTGATTATCGCGGTTATCAGGATTTATTCGTTTTTGCCGACGCGGAACAAATTGTTCGCACGGAAATCTTCAACACGAATTTCCGCTTTCTCTGGGCGCGTCTGAGCGCGAGCGAGGATTTGCCGGAAGAATTCGTCCTCATCGGCGGAACAAATTTTTCTCTTGACGGACGGGAAATTATTAATCAGGCGGAGCCGCTCGATTTTGCTGCCGCCCGTCGCTTCGGCAGCAATTTGAACGTTCAAACAAGCGAAGGTATTTTCAGCGTTTCGCTGCCGCAAAAAAATTCAACGACTTACGTTTTGAAAAATAATATTGAAGAGTAGAAATCATTTCGGGTTTTGTTGTTCTGTGTGTTATCTATACTCTCTGGCAACTCTCCCTGAAATGAAAAAAAATGTCTTACAGCTCATCGGCAGTTTCCACCAGGGCGGTTCCGAACGCCAAGCCGTGCAGCTCGCCCGATTGCTGCGCGAAGACGGAACTCACAACATCTTTCTCGCCTCTCTGAACAACGAAGGAATTTTGCGCGATGAAGCAGAGAGAATCGGTTTTACGGAAATTCCCGAATTTCGTCTGACTTCGTTTTACGATTTAAATTTTGCCCGACAGTTGCAAAAATGCGTTCGATTTCTCAAGCAAAATAAAATTCAAATTGTCCACACGCACGACTTTTACACAAATGTTTTCGGCATCTCGGCGGCACTTCTGGCTGGTGTTCCGGTGAAAATCGCATCGAAACGCGAAATCGGCGGAATGCGCTCGAAATTGCAGAAAACGATTGAAAAGAGAATTTTTAAGACTGCCGATGCGGTTGTCGTCAATGCCGAAGCCGTAAAAAATTATCTGACTGGCGAAGGCGTTTCACCGCAAAAAATTGAAATAATTTATAATGGGATTGATTTGGAAAGACTGATACCGCAAGAAACAAATCGTCAAAAAATCTGTGCAGAACTAAGTTTGCCGAACGAGGAAAATATAAAATTTGTCACGCTGGTTGCCAACTTGCGCCACGATGTAAAAAATCAATTAATGTTTTTGCGTGTCGCGCAAAGATTACACGAAAAATTTCCCGACGCGCATTTCATACTCGCCGGTGAAGGCGAACTGAAAAACGATTTGGAAAATCTGGCGAAAGATTTCGGAATTGCCGAAAACACGCATTTTATCGGCAGATGCACGAAAATTCCCGAACTGCTTTTCGTTTCTTACGTCGGAGTTTTAACTTCGCGTGCCGAAGGTTTTTCAAACTCGATTCTCGAATATATGGCGGCAAAACTTCCCGTTGTCGCAACCAGCGTCGGCGGCGCAAGCGAAGCAATTATCGAAGGCGAAACCGGGTTTTTAGTTGAATCGAATGATGACGAGACAATGGCAAATCGCCTGACCGAGCTTTTGCAGAATTCCGAAAAAGCAAAAAAAATGGGCGAACTCGGCAGAAAAACCGTCGAAGAAAACTTTTCCTGCGCGGCGCAGTTAAAAAATGTGTTGGAATTTTACAGGCAAAAGTCGGATGGAAAATAAACGCCCGCAAAAAATAAAAATCGCGCTCGTCGCGCCTTCGATGAAAAACGTCGGCGGACAATCCATCCAGGCGCAGCGTCTCATCGAAGCATTTGCCGGTGACGAAAATGTTCTGATAACTTTACTTCCGAACGACCCCGACCTTGAAACTTTCGGCTTTTTGCAAAGATTCAAAGTTATCCGCACAATAGCGACATCGCTGAAATTTTGGTGGTCGCTGATGAGGCAAATTCCGAAATTTGATTTTGTGCAGATTTATTCTTCCGGCACGACCGGATACATTATTTCAACGATTCCGCCGCTTTTTATTTCAAAACTTTTCGGCAAAAAAACAATTCTCAATTATCATCACGGCGGGCTTGAAGAGCATATCGAAGAATGGAAATTGACGGCAAAACCGACGATGAAAATGTTCGACGAAATTGTTGTGCCGTCGCAATTTCTGGTTGATGTTTTTGCCAAATTCGGTTTTGAGGCAAAAGCGATTTACAATTTTATTGACACGGAAAAATTCGTCTTTCGCCGCCGCCGCCCGCTTCGCCCGGTGTTTTTGTCGAACCGAAATTTTGAAGCCGATTACAATGTCGGCTGTATTTTGAAAGCGTTCGGATTGATTCAGAGTGAGATTCCCGAAGCCCGGCTGATTGTTGCGGGTTATGGACGCGAAGAATCCGAATTAAAAAAACTTGCGGAAACATTAAAACTCAAAAATGTCGAATTCGTCGGTCGGGTTGAAAACTCCGAGATGCCGAAAATCTACGACCGCGCCGATGTTTTTTTGAACGCTTCACTCGTTGATAATCTGCCGCTTTCGTTTATCGAGGCGTTCGCCTGCGGTTTGCCGGTTGTCTCGAGCAGCGTCGGCGGCATTCCGCTGCTCGTCGAGAGTGGTGAAACGGGAATTTTAATCGAAGAAAACAACTGCCGGACACTCGCCCGCGAAATTGTTAAATTGATGGAAAACGCGCCGCTTGCCGAAAAAATTATTTCACAGGCATTCGTCGAATCGAGAAAATACAGCTCCGAAAAAATTATCCAACTCTGGCGAAGTTTCTATCAAGATTTTTCAGGCTGATTTCGTTCTTGTCAGAATCGCCCGCTGACGCAGGCGATTCTGACTTGCTAAAATCAGCGTCGAACATAAACTTTAAAAGCCGTGTTTTCATAGGCAATCCGATATTCCTCTTTCAGAAGTCGCGGAAAATATTCGTAAAATTCGGGAAAGAAAATTTTGGAATCTTTCCAGGAATCTTCGATGCCCGGGTCATAAACGATATATTTCGGTCTTTTGCCCGTGTAAAAAGCGAAACGTCCGTCGGCGATGGTGTTGGCTGATGGTTTTAAGGCGAATCTCAATTCCGCGCTTCCCATAATTAATTCGTCGTCAGCGGCGGTTTGATTGAGATATTCGACTGCCGGAAGATAATAATTGCCGTAAGTATTTTGTTTGATGCGGAGTGCGATTCCGCCCGTCTGTAAGAGTATAAATCCGCTCACGCCGAGTATTAACAAAGGAAGCGGAATCCGACGCTTTTCCCAGATATGGTAAAGCCAGATTGACAACAATGCGCTGTAAAACGGCACGATGTAAATTAAATAAACCGCCAGTTTCTGTCCGTCGAGCAGAGACATCACGACAAAGTATATCGCCGCCAGAATCAGTAAAGGACGAAAGTTTCGGTCGCGCCGCAATTGCTTTGTAAAAATCACGCCCAGCAACCCGATGGCATACCCGACCAAAATTAAACTCTTCAGGTAGATCGGTCCCGAATGTCCGGGCGAACTTTCCAAAAGACCGAAGGCTCGCGGATAGCGAACGGTGAACTCTTTGATAAATCCGCTGAACGGAGAACTGAAACCTTCCATTCTGCCGCCCATCAGAGCGTTGTCAATAAATTGGTGTTTGAAAGCTTCCGGGTCTTGCCAGACCCACCAGCCGAACGCGCTTCCGCCGATGATATACGGAAGACTTGCAATGGCGACGTGCCGCCAACCGATTGAGCGGAAATCAAAGTAAAGAGTTAGAAACAGTAATCCCAAGAACGCCATAATGCCGTTCGGATGCGTCAATCCGGCGGCGGTAACAAGAATTTGAGAAAGTAAAATAGCCAGCCAGAGATTGCGCTCGCGCATCCATAAATAAACGGCGAAGGCGGCAAAACCCAGAGCCGCGCACATCGTGTCGCCGCGTCCGATCGAAGCGGTTGCCAAAACCACGTAATTGCACGCCACCAGAGCAAGGCACAAAAGCGAATTCAAACGATTGCCGGAGAACTTTAAGAATATGAAATACCATGCTGAAATCAGTACGAGACCCCAAAAGATTGACACCAGACGAAATGCGAACAAGCTGAAACCGAAAGCTTTGAACGAAGCGGCGGCGTTGAGCAGGAAAAGCGGCATCACCCAGTAAGTTCGCTGTTCGATTCGGGTCAGCGACAATTTATCCTTTTCAAAAATGGTCGTTCCGAAATGTCCTTCGGTAACCAGATTCAACGCCGGGCTGGCAAATTCGCCTTCGTCGCTTTCCGGGCGAGTCGTCAGAGAACTTCCGACTGCCAAAATGAGAAAAACCGAAATGATGACAGCCGCTATAATTGAATACAAGTGTTTACCGACTCCGGCATCACGTTTAAACGAAGTATCAGTGTCAACCGTTTGTTTGTTGTTATTTCTAATCATCTTTTTAAAATTTTCAGGAACTCGAAATTTTCGACGGAAAATAAAATCTCCGTGCCGTTTGAGTTTGAGCGGTGAAAAATTAACCGGCAAATTGCGCCGTTTATTTTACTTTGCTGACGAAATCAAAACTTAAATTACTGCCGATGTCTCTGCCGTTTTGGGCTTTTCCTTTTAGTTTACTGTTCGGATTTAATCTGAAATCATTCAGAGCATTATTGACAAAACCGATGCTCTGCAAACTCATCAGATAATTACTCGGTGGAAAGGATGAATCGTTTTGGGATAGATTTTTATTATTGATAAAAACATTATTTTGAAAAATTCTTTGGGCGGCAGGCGACTTTAGGTCGTTAAAGCCGTGAACTCCATATCCTCCGTGTCCAATAATATTATCGCGGATTACGAGTTTTTTCGGCAGAGCGGCGTGAAAGGTAGCAATGTTACCTTCATTAAAAGAAGTATTGTTGGCTATCAGAATCTCTTCGCCGTCGGCAATCTGGACGAAATAACCGGAGCCGCCGAGTTGTTCGGTGCCGATATTTAGAAAAAGATTATTGGTAATGGTCAGACGCTTTAAGGTTTGTCCCGCCGCACCGTCTTTCCTGCCTTCATAGTAGTCATCCTTACCGAGAATATTGATGCCTTCACCGGCTCCGTCAATAACATTATCTTTTACCAGAACATCCTCAATCGTGTTGAACGGAGCCTTGCCTTCTTCGCTGCGAACAGTCAGGCGGAACGCCGACCCGTCCCAAGCGTTTTCAAAATAGTTTCCGACAATTTGAACGCGCTTGGCATTCTTCAATTCAAAAAGACATTTCAGCGCAACTTTGTTTTTCCATTCCGCCGGTTTGTTAAAATGATTTCCGCTAACTTCAATATCCATCGGAATCAACTCGGCACCGGCAGGCGGCGCACCGCCGAACATCACGTTTTCCGCACCGCCTTCGATATAGTTATTTAAAATTTTGACGTTTTTCGTTCCCGTCCAGCCGCAAATTCCCTGGGTTTCTTCCTGTGGAAATGCGAAGCCTTCAAAATAGCTGTTCTTGACCGTTGTATTTGCGCTGTTGAGAGCTAAACCGCGCCGGACGACTCCCGATTTAGACGGGTGAAAATAACAGCGGTCAATTTCCAAATCGTGCGGAACGTCGGCGACTTTTGTTTCGTTCGCGCCGAACAAAACGAGATTGTAAATATAATCGGCGGTTGCAGGCACAAACTCGATGCCGCGCAAGCGATAGTGATGCGCGCCGTTTTCTACGGAAACTGCCGGTTTGCCGCCGCCGCGCGTAATGATTTTCGCCAGCAAATTTAATTGTTTCGGCGTAACGCGGCTATTTTCGGGAAGTTTCGAGATTGCCGAAGATTGAATCGTGATGAAATCGGTCAGATGTTTATTCGGCAGAATGATTTCGTTGTAAGCTGCGCCCGCCTGCACTTCGATAACGTCGCCGCTTTTCGCCCGGTTGACTGCTTCCTGCAAATTCCCGCCGGCGGGAACGCGGATGATTTGCCGGTTGCCATCCGCCACGATTTCGAGCGGCGCGGAATAAAAGCCGAAGTTTACGGAAAACGAAGCCAGGGCAAATGTGGCAATCGCGCCGAGCAAAATCAAGACGGCGAAAAGGGCGACCGAACGAAATCTGCTCCGGTTCGATGCGGTGGATTCTTTGCGGCGGATTTTTATTTGGTTCGCGGACATTTTATAAAACTATATCAAAAAAACTTTCCGGTTAATAACAAATAACCAAACGGCGAGAAATCCCAGAGAATCATCGGTAAAGCGCGGTTTGAAAACGGACTGAAGAGAATAAAAGCGGCGATAATTTTCCCCGCATAATCTAGGATTGATATTATCGGGACGACTTGTGTTATTTTGATGTTTCCATATTATAAATGCAAATCATTTTTCAAAGAGTATGAAAAAGCCAACGCTTCTCTACATTCCGCTTTTCGTTTTGTTTGCCCTGTCGCTTTCCGTCTTGGCAATTCATTGGAACAGAATTTTTAAGATGTTCGATGTCGCGTCAAGCCAGATTGAAATGCCGACGACCGCCAACCGTCAAGTTATAAATTTGCGTCCTGAAGCCGAACAAGCCGGACTAAAACTCAACGACAAACTCGTTGCCATCAACGGGCGAGAAATTGAAAACGGCGACATTTATTTCGAAGAAGTGGCAAAAGCGAAACCGGGAGAAACTTTGAACCTGACGATGGCGCGAACAAACTCCGCCGGTCAAACAGAAAACATTCAAATAAATTATCAACCGCCGACGCTCGAAAAGAATTTAACTTTTTACAGCCGCCTCGTCGCCGGATTTCTTTACTCATATATTCTGCCGACGCTGTGCGTTTTACTCGGATTTTATGTGGCGTTCGTGCGCCCGAAGGATTTTTTGGCGTGGATGCTGCTGTTTATGCTGCTCGGTTTCAGCAGCATCGGGCTGGAAAGCTACGCGAGAAATACATTCATCGGATTTTATAATAGCCTCTTTTTCGGCTGCTGGGCTTTGTCAATGTTTCTGTTTGCGCTTTATTTTCCCGAAAGGTGGAATTTTGATCGAAGATTTCCGTGGGCGAAATGGATTTTAATTGTGCCGCTCGGTTTCCAAATTCTTACGGTTTTGCTCAACGCCCTTAAAACTTATCTCGGCATCAACATCGTTGATCGGCTGGATTTTGTTATCAAGCCTTACAACGAAATCGGGATGTTCGTAAATATGACGGCGATTGCAATGTTTTTTTTCATACTCGGTTACAAAAGCGGAACCTTGAAAGCACCGGACGCGCGTCGTCGTTTGCAGTTGATGGTTTACGGCACGATGGCGGCGATGATGCCGACGTTTTTTATTATTCTCTACGGAATATTCACCGGAACGCGCGGCTCGTTTTTTGACCGCGTGCCGTTTTGGTTCGCAATCACCGCACTGCTCGCGCTGCTTTTGTTTCCATTGACGATGGCGTATGTCATCGTC
>Ga0136617_10001107_pt1 | contig 23544 bp, 23 predicted proteins | sample AntDrymUQ3222106_2_FD_129672 | JGI IMG/M metagenome (GOLD analysis project Ga0136617, IMG submission 129672) | Polar desert sand microbial communities from Dry Valleys, Antarctica - metaG UQ322 (21.06) | ecosystem: Environmental > Terrestrial > Soil > Desert | place: Antarctica: Dry Valley...
AAGCGAAGTCGGGCTGTCCAGGGCAGCCCGTCAGGGCCGAGCGGAGCAAGCCGCGCAGCGGTGTCCCTTGACAGCACGGCGCAGCGCAGCTACCCAACGACTTGACACATAGGAGCTTCAGAAACCAGTCGACGTCCCAGCGCGTCGAGAACTGCCCGCGCTGCCTGGCGCGCAGCGCGACGCTGTCACCGCTGGTGGAGAACCCCGCCTGGGTCAGCCCCGCACTTCGCTGGGGAGCCATCGCTGCCGAACGGCCGGACGATCCACGCGCCCGCCACACCTAATCGAGGTGCGTCGCTGCCTGTTGCGCAAATGCAGCCTCATCTGGTGAAACGTGCGGCCAGAGAGCGCGCGCGGGTGCGGGCTCGCGGGCGCCAGACTCGGCGGTCCTGCGCATCCACAGCGTCCCGCACGCGAGCTGAGCCAGCCGCAGGCGAGCTCAGTCCAGCGGCTTGCGCTCGAGCCGATGCACCGCAGGGCCCTGCAGCACCTCGCCCGACGGCGCAAACCGCGAGCCGTGACAGGGGCAGTCCCAGCTGCGCTCCGCCGGGTTCCAGCTGACGCGACAGCCGAGGTGCGTGCACGTCGGCGAGACGGCCGTGAGCATGCCGTCGTCGTCGCGGTAGCCCGCGACGATCTCGCCAGCGAGGCGGACGATGTCGCCTTCGCCCGGCTGTAGATCCTCGATCGGGCGGTTGCCGCGCTGCGTGACGCGGTCGCCGACGAAGCGCAGGCCGACCTGCGCGTTCTCCTTGACGAAGTCGGTCGCCGCCGCGCGCAGCTTCAGGCGGTTGGGGTCATAGAGCCCCGCCGACGGGTTCTCGCGCTCGAGCAGCAGGTCGGCCAGCAGGTGGGCGGCCGCCGTGCCGCCGGTCATGCCCCACTTGGCGAAGCCGGTGGCCATGAACAGGCGGTCCGAGCGCGGCGTCAGCCTGCCGATGTAGGGCACCCCGTCGACGGTCGAGTTGTCCTGCGCAGACCAGCGGTACTCGACGGACCGAACGTCCCAGTGCTCGCGCGCGAAGTCCTCGAGGCGCCGGTAGCGCTCGCGGATGTCTCCGCCCGTGCCCGTCTTGTGGCCCTCGCCCCCGACGAGCAGCAGCTCCTCGCCGTCGAGCGGCACGGCGCGCACCGAGCGCGTCGGGGAGTCGGCGCCGATGAACATGCCCTCCGGCGGCGTGCCGCCGATCCGGCACAGGATCGCGTAGGAGCGCTGCGGGTGCACGCGGGCGAACGCCCGCGAGCGGTCGAGGAAGGGGTAGTGCGTCGCGACGACGATCCCGTCGGCGCTCACGCGGCCGCCCGGCGTCTGGATCACGCCGTCCTCGGAGTCGACCTGGATCGCCCGCGTGCGCTCGAAGATCTGGCAGCCGTCGTCGTCGGCGAGGCCGTCGACGAGGGCGAGCAGGTACTTGCGCACGTGGAACTCGGCCTGGTCGTCGAAGCGCACCGCGGCCTCGACCGGATAGGGCAGCGGCGTCGTAGCGGTGAGCGAGGCCGGTTAGCCCCGCCTCGGCGGCGGCCTGCGCCTCGTCCTCGGCCTGCGCGCGCTGGGAGGGCGACGTGACGTAGGCGTAGGACGGGCGGCGGCGAAAGTCGCAGTCGATCGCATCGCGCGCGACGCGGTCGCGATCCACTCCAGCGCGCGCTCGTTGACGTGGGCGTACGTGCGCGCCCCGTCGGCCCCGAAGCGCGCGCGCAGATGCCCGTAGATCATCCCGTGCTGGGAGGAGATCTTCGCCGTCGTGTGACCGGTCACGCCCCGCGCCAGCCGGTCGGCCTCCAGCAGGACGACGCTGGCGCCCGCCTCGCGCAGCAGCAGCGCCGTCGTGATGCCGACGATGCCGCCGCGATCACTCCGACGTCCGCGCGCACGTCGGCGTCGAGCTGCGCGAACTCGGGCTGCGCGGGGCCGGTCTGCAGCCAGACCGATCCACCGGGCGCGACGACGGTGCTCACGCGGCCCTCCGCAGCGCGAGCTCCTCGAGGCGCATCAGCGACTCGGCGTTGCGCGCCTTCGTGAAGACGTGCACGAGCGGGTTAAGGTTCAGGATCGCCGTCGGTCCGTCGGGACGTTCGGTGATCCGCACGAGCGTGCCGCCGTCCTTCGGCGTCATCTCGAGCGTCACGCGCGCGGTCCCCAGCGGCCGCCCCTTGGCGCGGATCTGCAGCCGTCGCGGCGCCTGCGCCTCCAGCGACGTCGTGTGATCGTTGACGGTGAACGGTCCGACACCGACCGTGTGGTGAAACGTCGACCCGGGCGCGGGCCAGCGCGGATCGGCGTCGCGGATCACCTTCGAGCCGACGACCCAGAAGCCGTAGCTCGCTGGGTCGGCCAGCGTGTCCCAGACCGCCGTCGGCGGCACCGGCATGAACCTCTCGTTGCTCGGCACGCGGCCCGCCTACCCGCCAGCGGGCTCGGGCAACACGCGCCGGCGCTGGTGCTCACACCCCGGCACGGGGGCGAAAACGCGCGAGCCGCAAAGCGGCGTAGACGCTCGGGCGTCCCTTCTGCCCACCGCTGAGGCTGCCGTCGCCCGACGGCTCCCACAGCGCGTTCGGTGCGCGTTCGGGCTTGGCGTGATCAAGCCAGTAGCGGGCGATCCGCTGTACCCCGCGGTCCAGCAGCGGCCGCGCCGCGCTGCTGACGGCCTGCAGCAGCAGCGTCGAGCCGCCGATGCAGACCGAGGGTCGCGGGCGAATCGCGCAGGCGACGGCCGCGCGCGCGACCGAGTCGGCCGTGTAGGACACGAGCGGCGGGATCAGCGGAGGGCGCAGGCCGTCGGGCTGCGTGAGGTGGCGCAGAAATGGCGTGTCGACCGCGCCGGGACGGATGGTCGAGACGGTGACCGCCGAATTCGTCGCCCGCAGCTCCGCCGCCAGCACCCGAACGAAGCCCGTCAGCGCGTGCTTGGCCGCCACGTAGGGCGACAGCAACGGCAGGGGGATCACATCCGCCGCCGAGCCGATCACCACGAGCCGCCCGCCCGTTTGCTCGAGGTGCGGCAGGACAGCGCGGATCGTGTCGACGGCGCCGCCGAACGCGACGGCGATGCAGCGGTCGAAGTCGCGCGCCGGCATCTCGCGAAACGTGCCAAAGGCCGAGGCGGCGGCGGACACGACGACGATGTCCAGCCCGCCGAGCCGCTCTGCCGCCTGCTCGACGGCCTGTCCGAGGGCGTTCCGGTCGGCGACGTCGGCGGCGATCGTGATCGCGCTTGCGCCCTCGTCGTGCACACGGCGCGCGACCTGCGCCAGGCCGCGCTCGCCGCGGGCGAGCAGCGCCACGTCGGCGCCCTCGCGCGCGAGCAGGTGCGCGGTCGCCGCGCCGATGCCGCTGCTGGCGCCCGTCACGAGCGCGCGCTTGCCCGAGAGTCGTTGCACGCTGGGCGGCTACCCGTAACGGACCGCACGTACCGCAAGCTGGCGCCCTGCCGATACGGTTGGGCGATGGCGCGCCGGCGTGACGTTCGTCGTTTCGGCCGCGGTCCGTACGTGCTCGGCATGCGACGCACGGAGTTCTTCGAGGACAGCGGCTTTCCCTATGAGCTGCCGGCAGTCGCGGCGATCGAGGACCTGCGGCTCGACGCGCCGATCACGCTGCTGGCGGGCGACAACGGCAGCGGCAAGTCGACGATCGTCGAGGCGATCGCGGCGGCGATGGGCTTCTCGTCGCAGGGCGGCGAGCTCGAGCGATCCGGTGAGCTGCCGGCCGTGCCGCGGCCCGTCATCGGTCGCGGCGCCGTCGAGCCGGTCCTGTCGTCGAGCAAGCCGCGCAACGGCTACTTCCTGCGCGCAGAGAGCTTCTTCAACGTCGCGGCCGTCGTCGACGGTGGCGGCCTCCACGCACCGGACCTCTCGCTGTACGGCGACGTGCCGCTGCACGAGCAGTCACACGGGCAGTCGTTCCTCGCCCTGGCCTCCAACCGCTTCGGCGGCGAGAGCCTGTACGTGCTCGACGAGCCGGAGGCCGCGCTGTCGGTCAGCGGCGCGCTCGCGCTGCTGGCGATCATGGTTCGCGCCGCCCGCGCCGGCGCGCAGTTCGTCGTCTCCACGCACTCGCCGATCCTGCTCGCCTGCCCCGACGCACGCCTCTACGAGCTCAACGACGGGATCGCGCAGTGCCCGTACGACGCCCTGGACGCGGTGCGGATCACGCGGGCGTTCCTCGACGCGCCCGAGCGCTTCGTGCGGGCGGCGCTGGAGGACATGCAGTAGCGACGACGGCAAGTCCGCCCGCGGCGCGCGGCCTCGCTGGAGCAGGACCGACGCCACCGGGCGGCTGGAGTCTGACCGGGCCGCCCTGCCGGGCGCTCAGCCGAGCGTGCCGCGCCGCTTGGTCTTGTAGCGGTTGACGACGTTCTCGCAGCCGCGCAGCGTCGGGCGCTTGTTGCCGGTGAAGACCGTGTCCCAGCCGGGTCCGCAGTCGATGATGCCGCGCCCGTTGGTCAGGGCGTGGACGATGTCGTTGCCGGCGCCGCCGAAGACCCGCGTGGTGCCCTTGCCGCGCATGCGGATCTCGTCGTCGCCCGCCTCGCCGCGGATGACGTTGCGGTACGCGCCGCCCTGCAGGTAGTCGTCGCCGCGGCCTCCGTAGATCCGGTTGTAGCCGCGGCCGCCGTAGATCGTGTCGTTGCCGGCGCCGCCGAGCAGCGTGTCTGTCGCCCGCTCGCCGCCCTCGGGCAGATGGCGGTCGCCCCAGATCACGTCGTCGCCGTCGGCGCCGTCGAGCCGGTCCGAGCCGCGCCCGCCGAGCAGGTTGTCGTTGCGCACGCCGCCGGTCCGCTGGCCGCCGCGGTCGGCGATGATCGCCTTGGAACCCTTGCTGGGATCGATGACGGGATTGGCCTCGACGACGCGCTCGCAGTTGCGGATGCGGCCCTCGCGCAGGTCCTGCGCGTTGGACACGCCGCCGCGCATCGCGTACGGGTTGATGACGATCGCGTCGATCCCCGGGCCGCAGTCGACGACCCCGGTGCCGGTTCCGTTGTTGACGTAGACGGTGTCGTCGCCCTCGCCGGCGGTGATGACGTCGGACCCCGAATCGGAGTAGACCACGTCGTCGCCGGTCCCGCTGTCGATCTTGTCGGCGCCACCGCCACCGTGGATCAGGTCGTCGCCGTCGCCGCTGGAGATCTGGTCCGGTGCGGCCTCGCCGGCGAGGATGTCGTTGCCGGGGCCGCCGTCGAGGACGTCGGCGCCGTAGCCGGCGAAGAGCTGGTCGCCACCGGTGCCGCCGTAGAGGAAATCGCCGCCGGAGGCACCCTTGAGCAGGTCGTCGCCGTCGTTGCCGAAGACATGGTCGGGGCCGGTGCCGCCGTCGAGGCGGTCGGGGCCGGGACCGCCGATCAGCCGGTCGGGACCTTCCATGCCGAGCAGCGCGCCGCCGGAGAGCAGGTTCACGGTCAGGCGGTCGCCGCCGGGCAGGCCGATCAGCGACGGCAGCGGCCCCGACGGAAGCTGGACGATCAGAGGCGCGGTGGGCAGCCCAGGTACGGAGACGATGTTCGAGATCGGCGGCAGGCCCGGGACGAGCGGGAGCTTGGGCAGCTCCAGCGCATGGGCCGGCGCGGCAGCGATCAGCACGAGGCTCGAGGCGAGCCCTGCGCGGCGGAGAAGACGTGGGAGAGCGGGGGCCATGGCAGGGTCTATCGGCGCCGCGCCGGCCGGTCGTGCCGGGACGGGCGCCGGGGCGGACGCATGAACGACTTGACGCCGTGTCAGGTTCCTGGCGGCATCTGGCAGAATGGATGCCAGGAAGGCTCCGGCGAGTGCGACGCCGGTGTGAAAGACACCCCCGTGGAGTGCGACCGCCGGGGGCACAACCGACCAGTCAAGGAGCACTACATGCCAGAAGCAGTGATCGTGGACGCCGTCCGCACCCCGATCGGCCGCGCGTTCAAGGGCTCGCTCGTGGGAGTCCGCGCCGACGAGCTCGCCGCAACGCCGCTGCGCGCCCTCATCGAGCGCAACCCCGGCGTCGACTTCGCCCAGACCGACGACGTGATGATGGGCGCGGCCTCCTCCGTCGGCGAGCAGGCCTACAACATCGGCCGCAACGCCTCGCTGATCGCCGGCATCGACCACCACGTGCCGGCCTGCACCGTCAACCGCTTCTGCGCATCGTCGCTGCAGACGTTGCGCATGGCCTTCCATGCGATCAGGTCCGGCGAGGGCGACCAGTACATCGCCGCCGGCGTGGAGGCCGTCTCGCGCGCGGGGCTCGGTGCGGGCATCCCCGACGAGGCCAAGCACCCGCAGCTGGATGGCTCCGAGGGCTCGGCCTACGACGTCTACATCCCGATGGGCCTGACGGCCGAGAAGGTCGCCGCGCGCTGCAAGGTCTCGCGCGAGGCGCAGGACGAGTGGGCGCTCGTCTCGCAGACGCGCGCCGTGAGCGCCCAGCAGTCCGGCCATTTCGACAAGGAGATCGTCGGCGTCGCGCTGCCCGACGGCGGCCAGCTGACCAAGGACGACGGGCCGCGGCCGAACACGACGCTCGAGAAGCTGGCGGCGCTGAACCCCGTCTTCGACCCCGAGAACGGGACCGTCACGGCCGGCAACGCCTGCCCGCTCAACGACGGCGCGGCCGCGGTGCTCGTCATGTCCGCCGAGAAGGCCGAATCGCTCGGCCTCAAGCCGCGCGCGCGGATCATCGCGTCAACCGTCGCGGCAGTGCGCCCGGAGGTCATGGGCCTGGGGCCGATCCCGGCGATCCAGGCGCTGCTCGAGCAGACGGGCATGTCGATGGACGACATCGGCATCGTCGAGATCAACGAGGCGTTCGCGGCGCAGATCGTCCCCTGCCGCGACGAGCTCGGTATCGATGAGGACAGGCTCAACCCGTTCGGCGGCGCGATCGCGCTCGGTCACCCGTTCGGGATGACCGGTGCACGGATCATGACGACGCTGCTCAACGGACTCGACGCCGTCGACGGGCGCTACGGGATCGAGTCGATGTGCGTCGCCGGCGGGATGGGCCAGGCGATGCTCGTCGAGCGTCTCTCGAACTACTACTAGCGGACCTTCTCCGCGGTCGCCGCTGCCACCCGGCTGCGCAGCGCGCGTAGCCGGCGCAGCAGGGCGTCGGCGCTCATGCCCCCGCTGATCTGCACGCGCGCGAGCGCGTACGGCGCGGCGGGGCGGGCGAAGCCGCGCTTCACCGTCGTCGCGCCCAGGTATCCCGCCGCCCTGACCGCGGCGACGACGCGGGCGTCGTGGCGGCCCGACGGATAGGCGAAGAAGTTCGCCGGCACGTCGAAGCGCGCCTGCAGCTCCGTGCGGGCGCCCGCGGTCTCGTCGGCGAGCTGTGCGGCCGCTACCCGCGTGAGGTCCGGATGGCTGCGCGAGTGCCCGTCGATCTGCCAGCCCGCGTCGATCAGGCGCCGCACGGCGCGGTCGCCGCCGAGGTCGTCGACCCAGTCCAGCGCGAGGTTCAGGACGCCGGGCCAGCGCTCGCGGCGCAGCACCGGCAGCGCGATCCTCATCTGGCTCGCGTAGCCGTCGTCGAAGGAGAGCACGACCGGCCGCCGCGGCAGCCGCGCGCGCCCGTGCCACGCGTCCCAGACGCGCTGCAGCGTGACGGCGGCGTAGCCCGCACGGCGCAGGGCACGCACCTGGTCTGCGAACTCGCGCGGTGTGACGAACAGCGACGGCAGGCGCGCATTCGCGGGCGCCGTTCGGATCGCGTGGTACACGAGGATCGGCACGGGCTTCCTACTGGCGCGGGCGGCGACCGGGCTCGCAGCGCTCGCGCCGCCCCCGCCGCCCCCTTCGTCCACGGCCGCGAACAGCGCCAGCGCGGCGGCGACGCCGGCGACCGGCAGCAGGCGCAGCACGACGACGCGGACCATCCCGCCACGCTACCGAGGGGCGCCCCGCGGGGCGCCCATTCGGTCCTGCGTCAGGTTCCTGCCGTCGGGAACGTCAGCGTGAGCTTCTCCGTCAGCGCCGAGGTCAGGCCATCCGAGCTCGAGCCCTTGATCGTGCCGGTGCCCTTGACGCCCTTGAAGTCGCCGGTACCGCTGGAGACCTTGATCGTGCCCGTGTAGGAGACGCTGCCGCTTGCGATGCTGAACGTCGTCTTGTACGTGCCGCGCAGGGCGCCTTCGTTGAAGAAGAACCTGGCGTTGCCGCTGAACGAGCCGCTCGTGCGCTCGGCGTTGCTGCTGACGGTTGCCGAGTTGTGCTGGACGCCCTTGCCCAGCGGCGTGCCGCACGACAGGTTCGCGAACTCGAGCGCCGTGCTGACCGGCGGCCGCGTCGCGTAGAGCCTGGCCTTGCACGAGATCGTCCGCTTGACGGACTTCGACTTGGCCTTCGGCTTCGGCGTGGTCGTCGTGCCGGTCGTCGACGTGTCGGTCGTGGCCGTGGCCGTCGTCGACGCGGTCGAAGTGGCCGTGCCGCTCTGCCCGCTGGCCGTCTGCGTCAGGCTCGCGATGCCGAGCGCCGTCGCCACTCCGGCCGATGCGATCAGCACAACTCGCAGCGAGCGCGTGAATCGGTGCACATCATCACCTTTCCCCGAGGGTGTACTGGCCGTGGAGAAGGCCTTCCCCGCTCCTCCTCGCAGACCCGATCCTGGACCCCGCACGGCGTGCTGTCAACGCGCCGGGCCGCTCGCGGGGCCTCCGCGCCGAACGCCGGTCAGCTTCAGCTTGTAGGCGAGCACCGTCTTGACCGCGTCGGGGCTCGAGCCGGCGACCGTGCCGGTGCCGCGGACCCTGCGGTAGGCGGCGGTGCCGCCGGTGACCTTCAGCGTGCCTCGGTAGATCACGCCCGTGATCTGGTAGACCGATGACAGCATCGTCACGAAGTTGATGGTGAACGTGCCCTTGAGCGTCCCGCGTTTGAAGAACATCGTGAACGGGCCGCTGAAGCTCCCGGCGTTCAGCGACGTGCGGGTCGTCTTCGACGAATCCTGCTGCAGGCCGATCCCGAAGGGCTTGGAGCACCTCGCCGAGCCGAAGTTTGCCGCCGTCGGCGCCGGCTGCTTGATCGTCGCGAACAACGTCAGCGCGCAGGAGATGTCCGTCTTCTTCGTCTTCGTCTTCTGCTTCTTGGACGCGGCCGGGGCGGCCGGGGCGGCCGGGGCGGCCGGGGCGGCCGCCGCGACGACGCTCGCCAAGCTCACGATCACTGCCCTGCGCGTAGTGCTCGGACGCACGTTCACACCTGCCTCCGTTCGGTTGTCCCTCCGGCGCGATCCTGTCGCGACGCGGGGTGCTCGTCAAGGCGGGGCGCTATGGTCGCGCCAGCCGTGGCCAGTGCACCGCTTGATCGTCGTGAGCTGCTTCTGCGGGGTGCCGCCGCGGCGGCGGCCGCCGTCGCCGGCCTGGACGCGACCGCCAGCCGGGCGCGGCTGGCTCCGTCGGCTGTCCGGCGACTCGAAGCGGCGGTGCGCGGCGCGGTCGCGGTGCCGGGGCGCCCGTCGTATGGCCGGGCGCGGCGTGTCTACCAGCTGTCGGGCCCGCTGCCGCGGCCGCTGGCCGTCGTGACGGTGCGCGACAGCGCGGACGTCGAGGCGCTGATGCGCTGGGCCGGGCGCGAGGACGTCGCGGTCGTGGCGCGCTCGGGCGGGCACTCCTACATCCGCCAGTCCGGCGGAACCGGCGCGGTCGTGGCCGACCTGTCGCGGCTGCGCACGGTGCGGGTGATCGCCGGGGCCGGCGAGGCGGAGGTCGGCGGCGGCGTGCAGCTGATCGACCTCAACCGGACGCTGGCGGCGCGCGGCGCGCTCGTGCCGAGCGGCTCGTGCCCGTCGGTCGGGATCGGTGGCGTGACGCTCGGCGGCGGGATGGGGCTGTCGGCCCGGCGACTCGGGCTGACATGCGACCGGCTCGTCGCGGCGACGATCGTGACCGCCGACGGGCGCCGGCGGCGCGTCGACCCGCGCGCGGACGAGGATCTGTTCTGGGCGCTGCGCGGCGGCGGCGGCAGCTTCGGCGTCGTGACCTCGCTGCGCTTCCGGGTGCACCGCGCTTCGCGCGCGGCGTGGGCGTCCGTGTCGCTGCCGTGGGCGCACGCGGACGAGGCGCTGGCACGCTGGCAGGCGCTCGCGCCGACCGCGCCGCGCGCGCTGACCTCGATCCTCTCGCTGTCGGCGGGCTCGCCACCGCAGGTCACGGTGATCGCGCAGCACTTCGGCTCGGAGGCGCAGCTGCGGCGCCTGCTGGCGCCGCTGACCCGGATCGACGGTGCTTCGCTGCGCACGGGCGTGGACGGGCTGATGGGGCTGGCGCGGCGCTGGGCCGGGTGCCTCGACGGACCGTTCGCGGCCTGCCACACGGAGGGCACCCGGCCCGGCGGCGAGTTGCCGCGCGCGGCGTTTGCGGCGTCGTCGATCTACCTGGTACGGCGGCTCGATGGGGCCGGACGGCGAGCACTGCTCGAGCGCGTCGCTTCGCGACGCGGGTCGGGGACGGTGATCCTCGACGCCTACGGCGGCGCGATCAACGCGGTCGAGTCCGATGCGACGGCGTTCGTGCACCGCGACGTGCTGGCGTCGGCGCAGGTGCTCAGCTACCACGCGCCCGGAGCCGGCGCGGCGGCACGGGAGTGGGTGAGCGCAACCCGCGCCGCGCTGGCGCGCCACGGGGCGCGCGGCGCGTACGCCAACTACGCCGACGCCCGGCTGGAGAACCACGAGCGCGAGTACTGGGGCGCCAACCGCGCGCGGCTGCGGGAGATCAAGCGGCGCGTGGACCCGGAGGGGCGGCTCGCGTTCGCCCAGGCGGTGGGGCAGTAGAGCACGAGTTGTCGCGGCCACGTCGGTCGGACCCGCGGGTCCCGACAAAGCGAGCTGCCGTACAGGCCGGCGCTGGCGCGGGGGTGGGTGTGGGTGTCGCGAGGACCGTGGCAGGTGCGCCGCGTTGCACAATTGGCTCATGCCCGAGGCTGTGTCGTGCGACTACCAGGAGGATCCGCAGCGCTTTCGCACCGCTCGCTCCGTCCAGCGCCGTCACGGTCTGGCCGCCGACGTGCACGAGCTCGTCGCCCGCCGCCTGCTCCTCGCGGACGTCACCCCGGTGCTCGACATCGGCTGCGGCGAGGGCGAGCTCGCGCGTCACCTGCCGCAGGGCGCCTGGGTCGGGGTCGACAGCTCACCGGCGATGCTCGCCAGGGCGCCGCCACCGAACCAGGTCGCGGACGCGACGGCGCTGCCGTTCGAGGACGGGCGGTTCGGCGCGGCGGCGCTGCTGTACGTCCTGTACCACCTCGCCGAGCCCAGCCGCGCGCTGGCCGAGGCCCACCGCGTCCTGCGCCCCGGCGGGCTCGTCGCCGTGGCGGTGCCAAGCCGTCACGACTCGCCCGAGCTCGCCCACGCGCTGCCCGAGAGGGCACTGACATGCGACGCCGAACTGGCGCCCGGCCTCGTCGGCGAGCTGTTTGCCGACGTTGAGGTGAAGCGCTGGGACGCCACGCTGCTCGAGCTGCCGACCCGGGTGGCGGTGCGCGACTACCTCGTCGGCAAGGGCGCCGACCGCGCGCGAGCGCGGGCCGCGGCCGCCGCCGTCGCGCTCCCGCTGAGGGTCACGAAGCGCGGGGCGCTCGTGTTCGCCCGCCGGCGCTAGCCCGGCGGCTCGTCCTCGGCGGCCGCGCGCATCGCGCGCGCGACGGCGTCCATCGGCGCGATCGCGCTGCCTGCCCGGGAACGCCTGCCCTTCGCCCGGCCGCTCACCGCCAGGACGGTGCCGGTGTCCAGGTGCTCGGCGACCTCCGGGAAGTGCATCGTCGACAGCAGCACGACCCGCGCCGGCTCACCGGCGGAAGCGGGGTTCGTGACGCGGTGCGCGCCCGCCGCGCCGCGCGCGAACGCGACGACGGCGCCGGGCTCGAGATCGCGCACGCCGTCGGGCGTGCGCAGCCGCGGCCGTCCCGTCAGGACGAGCAGCAGCTCCTCGTTGCCGTGGTGGACGTGGTACGGGGAGATCGCGCCACCCGGCTCGAGCTCGTACAGCGTGGCACCGAGCTCGCTGGCGCCGGCGCGCTGGCCGACCCGCATCGCGCGCAGGCGAAACGGGTCCTCGAGCAGCTCGTTGTCCCACTCGGGGTGGTTGACGTTCGGGTCGCCGGCCACCGGGTCGTTGTAGCAGCGCCGCACGCGCGGCGCATGGTGCGCGGCCGAGCACGTCGCCAGCGGCCATCCTGCGGACGAGCCGACGCTGGCTGCTGCGCGGACGCCAGCCGGGCAAGGCGCTCGCGCGCCTTAACGGTTGCTGGCCCGGCAGGGAGATGCGATCCTCCGCGCTCGGCGCTCGCTGCCCACTCATGGATGGACCCTGCCTGATGACGTCAGTCGGACCTTCGACGCGCCGGTGGTCGGCGCCGTGCTGGCTGCTGGTCCTGGTCTTCGCGCTCGCGTTGTCCCCCTCCGCTGCGTTTGCCGACGAGCGCACGCAACCGATCATGCCGCTCGGCGGCGGCGCAGGGCCGTCGCTGGGCGACGCGGAGCTGCGCACGCGCATCGAAAGCGGCGACATCCTGGTCACGACGACCGCCCCCGCCGTGTCGCTGGCTGCCGGCGCAGAGTTTCGTCTCGTCAGCTGCGCACAGACGCATGTGCTCGGTGCCGCGCCGGCAGCGGACTGTCGCCAGCGCGACATCGACACGCGGCAGCAGGTCGGCGCCATCGTTGTCGCGGCGCCGGCCGTCACGCGGCGGATTGCGGCTCCTTTCCCGTCGCAGGCCGGCTGGGCGGTGGGGATGGTCGAGGTGCTGCGCCGCAGCAACACCGGAGCCTGGGCGCGGGTCGCGTCGTCGTGGAGGCCCGGCGGTCTGGCAGAGGCGGCGATGCCGCTGTCCGACAGCGGGCTGCCAGACCCGCTCCCACCGCAGGGCGTCGTTCTCGAGACGAGCCCCGACGGCGGTGTGAACAGTGCCGCGCGAGACTCGATCTGCGTACCCGCGCCCGCGGCGTCCTCGGAGCCGCTGCCCGCCGGCGTCACGAGCGGCGCCCTCGGTGCGGAGGGTCCCGCCTACAGCGAAACGGGCACGCCGCTTGCGGCGGACGGCGTCCAGCGCGGCGTCGTGCTGTTGCTGCACGGCGGCGGCTGGCTGCAGACCGGCTCCTGGGCAGCCGCAGGCATGCGTCCCGACGCCGATCGCTGGCGTGCCCGCGGCTGGCGCACCGTCAACGCCAGCTACCGCGCATGCGGCGGGGCGATCGACGACGTCGTGGCGTTCGTCGACCACATCCGCGCGCGGATGCCCGACAGCCAGCCGCTCTGCATCGTCGGCACATCCGCGGGGGCGCACCTCGCGCTGCTCGCCGCCGCCGTGCGCTCGGCCGCCGTGGACTGCGTCATCAGCCAGAGCGGGCCGACCGATCTCGTCGCGCTCGCGGCCGAGCAGGCCTACGACCCTGCCACCGGCGGCCGATCGACGTGGGGGCCGATCTACGTGCACAACCTGGCGGTCGCCGCGTTCGGCGCCGAGAACCTCACGAACATGAGCCCCGCCCGCCAGCCGATCGCGGCGCGCATGCTGGTCGCCCTCGGAGAGCAGGACTGGGCGCTGGGGCCCGCACAGGCGACGGCGTTCGCGTCCGCACAACTGGCGCTGGACCCCGCGGCCCGCGTCGAGGTGCTACTGCTACCGGGGGGCCCCGTCGCCTGGGGGCACGGCAGCGTCGCGGCGACAGCCATCGAGGCCTTTCACGCGGCGGAAGCACGCCTCGGCGATGCCGCGATCATAGACCGGCGGGCGTCCGCCACGAGCCCTCCGCCGGCTGCAGCGCCGCCGGCCCCACCACCACCATCGACCCTCGCGCCTGCGGGAGCGCTCGCGCTCCCGCAGGCGGCCCAGCTCGCGCCGCCCCCGGCGCCCCGCTGCGCCGTCCGACCGTCGTCGCGCCTCACCGTCTCCACGCCGCTGGGCGCCCGCCGCCGCCATCTCCTCGCCGGAGGCCAGCTTCGCCTCCGGGTTTGCGCATCGCGTGGCGGAACGGTCAACGTCACGATCCGCTTGGGCGGTCGCACCGTCGGCCGCGTCAACCGCGCCGTCACCGGCGGGCGCAGCATCACTGTGGTGCTGCGTCCGGACCGCCGCGGTCGTGCCTGGCTACGACGCGCGCGCCGCCCACGCCTGTGGGTGAACGCCACGCTGCGCGACGGCAGCGACCGGACCCTCGGCGTCGCCTCGCGCACAGTTCAGGTGGTGAACTGATCCCTCGCCACGCGTAGGCGGGCGCTGCGCCGAGGATCGCGGCTCATCGGGGAGCGCGCCCGGATTCAGACCGCAGGCCGGCTCGGTGACAGCCGGCTGATCGGCACGCCCACGCTCGTCGAGGGCGACGGCGAGGCCGCCATATGAAGGATCCACCAACGATCCAACATGAGGGATCACCCCTCATGCGCGCCCATCGGCCCGGGCGGATGCTGCTCCTCGTCCACCGCAGCACCATCCAAGACAGGGAAGCACACCATGATCGCCGCGAGCAGCTTGCGCCGTATCGCCGCCACCACCGTCGCCGCCTGTGCCGCCGCTGCACTCGCGCTGCCCGCCGCGGCGGGGGCGAACTTTCAGGCGACGATCTGGCGCATCCCCAAGGGCGGCGGCGCGCCGAAGATCTGGTTTCAGAGCAGCAACGCCTCGCCGTACATCGGCGTCAACGGCCTGCGCCCGAACCCGGCCGGCACGCGGATCTACGTCACGGTCACGGTCGACATGCTCGGCGCCGCGTCGGTCTACTCGCTGCCGCTCGCCGACAAGCCACCGCCGGCCAGCTGGACCTGTTCCATCGCTTCGCGATCGTCGAGCGCCGACGGGATCGCCTTCGGCGCGACCGGCGACCTCTACGTCGCGATGGCGTCGCCGACGGCGCCCGGCGTCATGATCCTGCACCCGGACGGCACGAAGCGCGCCCAGCTGACCAACTCGCAGGGCAGCCTGACCGCACCGTACGACGGTCCAGCGATTATCGCGTTCGACGGTACCGGCAACATCCTCATGACCAACCACGCGCCGGTCACCGGCCTCGTGACGCGCACGTGCTCGATCGTCGACACCGACGTCGACGACAACGGTGCGCCGCTGTTCACGCCGATAATCGGCTGAGCTCCCAGCGCTCGCCGATCGCCACGCCCGCCAGTCCCGCTCGTCGTTCAGCGCGAGCCGGAACGCGGGCTCGGCGCGCGGGGCCGCCTGGCGTACCAGGTGTCGTGGGACCGCGCCACGTTGTTCTCGATCTCGCTGAAGGCGGCCTCGACCAGCTCGTGCACCGCGCGGCCCTCGGCGTCGAGATCGAAGCGCCGAACCGGCACGGCGAGCGGCGCCGGAGCCGCGTCGACGGGGCGCGCAGCCGCAGGTAGACCTGGATGCGCGCATAGCCGCCGCGCGAGGATGCTCAACGGCCGCGACGTTCGTCGGGATGACGGCTTGGCGCAGTGGGATGCCCATCTCGCGCACGCGCGCTTCGCTGGCCGTGCGCAGCAGCGTGCCGACGTCGCGGCCTTCGTGGTCGGGGTGCACGGCGAGGCGGGTGCCGCCCGCATCTATCGGGCCGGCCGATGCTCGCGACATCGCGCGCGACGATCACCTCGAGCACCGCCTCGGCCTCCTCGCGCCGTGGGGGTGGCAGTAGAACCGGTTAGCGCGGCGCCATCCGCAGCGCGCCGTCGAGCCGGATCACCTCGCCGTTGAGCATCTGGTTCTCGGCGATGTGGCAGGCGAGTTGGGCGAACTCGCCCGGCAGGCCGAGCCGCGGCGGAAAGGGGATCGAGGCGGCGAGCTGGGCGCGCGCATCGGCCGGCAGGCTCGCCAGCAGCGGCGTGTCGAAGAGGCCCGGGGCGATCGCGCAGACCCGGATGCCCGAGCTGGCGAGGTCGCGGGCGGCGGGCAGCGTGAGCGCGACGACGCCGCCCTTGGACGCGGCGTAGGCGACCTGCCCGATCTGCCCGTCCTGGGCGGCGATCGAGGCGGTGTTGACGATGACCCCGCGCTCGCCGTCGTCGTCGGGCTCGTTGGCGAGCATCGCCACGCTCGCGAGCCGCAGCGCATGAAAGGTGCCGACGAGGTTGACCGCGACGACCTTCTCGAACGTCTCGGCCCGATGCGGCCCCTTGCTGCGGGCGATCCGCTCGGCGTGCCCGATCCCCGCGCAGTGAACCGAGATCCGCAGGCCGCCCGCTGCCTGCGCCGCGAGCGCGACCGCCAGCTCGAGCTGCTCGGGCTGGGTCACGTCCGCCACCGCGAACTCGGCGCGCTCGCCGAGCTGCGCGGCCAGCGCGGCGCCGCGTTCAACGTTGAGGTCGGCGATCACCACGTGGGCGCCGCGCTCATGCAGCGCGCGTGCCGTGGCCTCACCAAGCCCGGAGGCGCCACCGACGACGAGGGCGCTTGCTCGCTCGATGCGCATGCGCTGCCCACCCTAACGCGGCGATCGCTCAGTGCAGGCGCACGCGCTGCATCGCGCGTCGGCGAGCCGCGGCGCTGGCGCCGGCGTCAGGAGCAGGCTGCGGGGACGACCACGTGTTGCGCAGCGGTCGTGGCGTCGTCGTCGTTCCACGCGTCGAGCTCGGCGCGCGCCCACGGCGGGAGGTCTCCCGCCGCTTTAAAGTACTCGGCGGCCGCGACATGCGCACGGCAGCGCGCCGGAACTCGATCGCGGACGTGAGGTCGTAGGCCACAGGAGCAGCATGCACCGCGCCGCGGGCACGGACAACGAGCGTTAGCCGCAGATCGAATCCGTAGTTTTCACCAATGGGCGTCGCCACAGGCCCTAGCCGTCACGCTCCGACCGTCCGACCGTCCGACCGTCCGACCGTCCGACCGTCCGGGCGCCGATGCGCGCGCACGCCGCGCCGGCGGACCCCGCCAGTCACTACCGTGCCTCGCATGGCGGAATGGTATGAGCAGCTTCTCGAGCTTCAGCTGCGCACGAACCGGGACATCTGGGCCGGACTGCAGGAGCACGGGCTCGCCGAGGATGCCGAACTGCGGCTGGGCTTCATCTACCTCGCACCGGGCAGGCCGGAGGCGCAGTCGCTCGTCGCCTTCCTGCGCGAGGAGACCGACTACGACCTCGAGCTGCGCTCGCGCCGGGACGACGGCCCCGACGACGAGGAGTCGTGGTTCGTCATCGGCACGACACAGCCGACGGCGCTCACGCTCGACCTGCTCGACGACTGGACGGAGTGGATGATCGCCGCGGGCGCCGCCGAGGGACCATGCGCATTTGACGGCTGGGCCGCGCAGCTCGTCCGCGACTGAGCCGCACGCAGGGATACCAGGCGCCGGCCCGCGGTCAGCGCAGGCGCTGCAGCGAGGGAAGGGTGGTGACCAGGCGGCCGGCCAGCGATCGCGCTGTCGCCGGCGGTGGTGCCTCGCCGCAGAAGGCGGTCAGCACCGCGTTCTCGAAGTCGACGCCGATCTGCGGGGTCCACGAGTTCGCGTCGCGCGTCACCATCATCGCCATCTGGCGCGACCCGTCGGGGCTGATGAGCGAGATGCTGACATGGCTGGGCGTGCCCCCGTCGTGCCCCCATGCGGTGCCACACGGCGTCTGCAGCTTCACGACACCCAGGCCGTAGTCGAAGCCGGGGCGGCCGGTCGAGACCGTCGTCTGGAGCTCACGCTGCTGCTCGGCGCGTAGCAGTCGGCCCATGAACAGGACCCGGTGGAAGTCGGCCACGTCGTCGAGGCTGGAGATGCTCCCGCCGTCCAGGCCCACGAGGGGTTCCACCGCGTCATGTCGAGGACCGCCGGCAGGCCCCAGTCGGGCGGCGGATCGATCACGTAGCCGTGCGCGTGGGGTCCGTGGATGTCGGGGTCGACGAGCGGGAAGCTCGTGTGCCAGAGCCGCAGCGGCAGGACGATGCGCCGGTACACCTCCAGCGCGGGAGCGGCCATCTGCAGCGGACCGGGGAACCGGTCGGCGGCCGCGACGATCAGCCCGAGCAGGACGTAGTTCGTGTTCGAGTAGCTCCATCTCGTCCCCGGTGCGAACAGCGGCGGTTGGGCGACGGCGCGCTGCACGAGCTCCCGCGGGCGCCACGTCTTCAACGGCTCTTGCAGGATCTGCCGGTAGAACGGCAGGTCGATGTACTCGGCCAGGCCGCTGGTGTGGTTCATCAGGTGGCGCACCGTGATCGCGTCGCCGCCGGGGACCAGACCCGGCAGCCACCGTTGCACGCTGTCGTCGAGCCGCAGGCGCCGCTCGGCGGCGAGCTGCAGGACCACCGTCGAGGCGTAGGACTTGGTGATGCTGCCGATCCGGAACCGGTCGCCGGTGCTGATCGGCTCCTGCGTCTTGAGGTCGGCCACGCCGGCTGTCGCGTAGGCCCGGCGCCCGTTGTGGCGCTGGAGCGCGATCGCGCCGGGGACGCCGGCGCTGACCAGCCGGTCGAGCGCCTCCTCCAGCGCGGGCGGGGCGGCCGCCGATGCCTGCGCCGGACCCGCCAGACCTGGGCTGGCGGCACACGCGATCACGATCGACGCCAGCGCCCAGCGAAGCCGTCGCAAGCGGTCAGACACGGCCATCGGCACGACGATAACAAGGGCCGCGGCGCGCCATACCGCTCAGCCCACGCGCGCCAGCGATACCGCGAACAGCGCGTCGGGATCGGTGAACAGCTCGACGAGCTCGAGCCCGGCCGCGCCGAGGTCGATCCGCAGGTCCTCCGGCGTGAACTTCGCGCTGATCTCCGTGCGCATCTCCTCGCGCGCGGCGAAGTCGATGTCCAGGTCGAGCGCCTCGACGCGCACGTGCTGGCGCTCGGTCGCGCGCAGGCGCATCTCGATCCACTGACGCTCGCGGTCGAAGAACGCGACGTGCTCGAAGGCGTCGACGTGGAAGTCCGCTCCCAGCTCGCGGTTGAGCACGTGCAGGGCGTTGAGGTTGAATTGCGCGGTGACACCGGCGCTGTCGTCATAGGCCGCCTCGATCGTGCGCGGGTCCTTGACGAGGTCGGTGCCGAGCAGCAGGTGGCCGTCGGCGCCGAGCACCAGCGCCAGCGAGCGCAGGAAGCGCCGCCGGCTGCCGGGCGGGAAGTTGCCGATCGTGCCGCCCAGAAACGCGACGAGGCGCGGCCCGGCGGGCGCCGGCAGATGCTCGAGGTGGCGCTCGAAGTCGCCGACGATGCCGTGCACGGCCAGCCCCGGGTACTCCTCGGCGAACAGCTCGGCGACGGCGTGCACGGTCGTCGCGCTGACGTCGACGGGCACGTAGCGGCGCAGCGTCCCGGCCGCCGCCATCGCGTCGAGCAGAACGCGCGTCTTCGTCGCCGACCCCGAGCCGAGCTCGACGAGCTCGACCGCGCCGCTGCGCGCGACGATGTCGTCGGCCCGCGTGTCGAGGATCAGCCGCTCCGTGCGCGTCTGGTAGTACTCGGGCAGCTCGCAGATGGCGTCGAAGAGCTCCGAGCCGCGCGCGTCGTAGAGGTGCTTGGGCGGAAGCTCCTTGAGCGGGCGGGTCAGCCCGTCGAGGACGTCGTCGGCGAGCGTGCGCTCGTCGTTGGGGCCCAGATAGGAATGGACCTCCACGCTGCCCTCGAGGATCGGCTCCATCAGGTCACGTCCTTTGCCAATCGCACGCCGGCGAAGATCTGCCGGCGCTGTGGGAGATCCCAGTTGCGGAAGGTCGTGGCGCGCACGCGCGGCTCGGTCGCCCACGACCAGCCGCGCAGGACGCGGTAGCGCTCGCCGAAGAAGGCCTCGGAGTACTCGCGGTAAGGGTAGGCGACGAAGCCCGGATAGGGGCCGAAGCAGGACGACGTCCACTCGAAGGCCTCTCCGATCTGGGCGATCGGCTCCTGGGTCCAGGTCGCCGCCTTCTCCCACTCCACTTCGGTGGGAAGGCGCGCGCCGTGCGCTCGGGCGAAGGCGTCGGCCTCGAACCAGGAGACGTGCATCACGGGCCGGTCGAGGTCGTCACGCGGCCGCCCGTCTGCCGTCCACCCCTCGGGATGTGTGATGTCGTACTCCTCCTTCCAGGACCAGCCCTCGTTGGACCACCATTCGCGCCGCTCGTAGCCGCCGCCCTCGCAGAAGCGCAGCCAGGACGCGTTCGTCACGGGCCGGCGGGCGATCCGAGACGCGCCCGTGGTGGCGCGGTGGCGCGGGCGCTCGTTGTCGAAGGCGAAGCGGTCGGGCGGCGCGCCCCTGGCGAACGACCCGGCGGGAACGTCGATCCACCCTTCGGCGACGCCGGCGTCGCGCGGCGCGCCGATGGGGTAGCCGCCGGGCAGGTTGGCGAGAAAGAGCGTCTGGCGCATCGTCTCGTTGTGCTGGGCCTCGTGGCGGATGACCATCTCAAACAGCGTGCCGTCGCCGGGGTCGCGCGCGTCGAGCACCTCAAGCGTGCGGGTGCGCACGGCGGCGAGGTAGTCGACGACGTCCTGTCCGCGCAGGAAGGGGATGTCGCCGCGCACCGCGCGCGGCGTCTCGAACGCGTCGTAGAGGTCGGCGAGATCGCCGCGCAGCAGATCGCCGCCGCCGTGGCGGTGCACGAGCCACAGGTCCTCGTAGGCGGCAATGTGGCCGAGATCCCAGTCCAGCGGGCTCATCAGGGGATGCTGGACGCGCGCGAGCTGCTCAGCGGAGTAGGGCGCGACGAGCCGCAGCGTGCGATCACGGGCGTGTTGCAGAGCCCCGGCGAGGGCTGAGTGGGCGGCGACCGACATCGAGAGCTGAGGGTACCCACGGCGCTCCCGGAAAATCACGCGCCGCCCTCTTGGCGGGCGCGCGCTCGCCTAGGTCAGGCAGCCAGCGCGTCCAGCGCGGCGTCGACGTCCTGCTCGGTGTTGTAGAGATGCCACGATGCCCGCAGCCGGCCACCGCGCAGCGCGGCGACGATGCCGGCGCGCTCCAGGCGCTGCGCCGACCCGTCGTCAGCGATGCAGACGATCGCCGAGTTCGACGGCTGCATGCCCAGACCGCTCCGGAAGCGGTTGGCGAGGGCGACATCGTGCGCGTGCACGGCGTCGACGCCGACCCGGCTGAGCAGCTCGAGCGCCGGCTGCGCGCCCACCCACGAAAACCAGGCGGGGGAGGTGTCGAAGCGGCGCGCATCGGTCGCCAGGCGCAGCGGCGGGCCGAAGTAGCTGCGGTGCACGTCGGCACCGGCGTACCAGCCCGCGCTGTGCGGCACGACGGACTGCTGGAACGCCTCGTCGACGGTCATGAACGCCGTGCCGCGCGGCAGCATCAGCCACTTGTAGCCCGCGCAGACGACGGCGCCGAAGCGGGTCGCGTCGATCGGCAACCAGCCGCAGGCCTGCGTCGCGTCGAGCAGGGTCTGCGCGCCGTGATGTCGTGCCGCGGCGACGATCGCGTCGAGGTCGGCCACCTCGCCGGTGCTCATCTGCACGGCACTGAAGGCGACGATGTCGGTGCGTGCGTCGATCGCCTCCGCCACGCGCGCGGCCGGCACCGTCGTCACGGTCACGCCGCGCCGCTCCTGCTGAACGAGAAACGGAAACAGGGTCGAGGTGAACTCCTCCTCGGGAACGAGCACCCGCGCGCCATCGGGCACCGACGCCGCGACGAGTCCGACGAAGGCCGAGACGGTGGCGCCGATCGAGACGCGCGTGGCGGGCACGCCGACCATCCGGGCGAACTCCGCGCGGGTCACCTCGCTGGCCTCGCCCCAGTGCTCCCAGCTCGTGCGCCCGCCGCGCCAGTCGGCGAGCGCCGCCTGCATCGCGTCGAAGCCGTCGCGCGGCGGCAGGCCGTAGCTTGCGGTGTTGAGGTAGACGCCGGCGGGCGCCCATTGCTCGCGGGCCTCGGTGATGGTGGTCACGGGCGCAGCATGATAGACCGGATTCTCGCTCATCACTTACCCTAATTCGCTTTGATGGCTCGTCCTCCCATCTGTGCCTGAGCGCACAAACGGGGCCGGGGGGGCGTGGTACGTTCGCGTGGAATTTCGGAAACTTATCGACGGCAGCGGCGTGCGAGGCCTAGGGGGATGAAGGGGTGTGATGAAGGTCTTCGTCGTTGACTCACATGCGATCTACCGGCGAGGGCTCGTGGCATCGCTGGAGCTTCTGGAACGCGTCGAGTCCGTCGCCCAGGCAGACGGCGTGCAGGGCGCGCGCCAGCACGCGGCGTTGCGCGAGGCCGACATCGTGATCCTCGACACATCGATCGCCGGGGGACGCGAGTTCTTGGAGACGTTCATGGACGCGGGTGGCGGACGCGTCATCGCCTGCACGTCCGATTGCGACGAGGGCTCGGTGGTCGGCGCGGTCGAGGCGGGCGCGGTCGGCTACCTGCGCAAGGACACGCTCACGCAGGACATGCTGCAGGCCGCGATCCAGGCTGCGGAGGGTGGCGCCGCGATCGTCGGGCCCGATCTGCTGGGCGCGATGCTGCATGCCAAGCCGGTCGAGTCCGATGCCGCCGCGCGCTTCTCCACGCATCGACTCACCGACCGCGAGCAGCGCGTGCTCGCGCTGATCGCCGAGGGCTATCCGACGCGCGAGGTCGCGCAGCAGCTGTGCTACAGCGAGCGCACCGTCAAGAACATCCTGCACGATGTCGTGACGAAGCTCAACGTGCGCAGCCGCTCGCAGGCCGTGGCGCACGCCGTGCGCGACGGGCTCATCTGAGCGGATCGTCATGCCGCCGCTTCTCAATGCCAGCGCGGTCGTCCAGTGCGGGCACGGTGGCAAGTTCATGGTCATCCCGCGAGGGCCGCGGCCGCTGCTGGGCGGCGTGCCGGCGCTCAACATGCAGGACTTTCCGGGCGTGATCGCGGCGGGCTGCGTGTTCAACGTGGCCGGGGTCCCGGCCCCGTGCGTCATCGTGTCCGTGGTCGCGGGAATGTGCCCGACGGTCATGCTCGCCGGAGCACCCGCGGTGAACCAGACGCTCGTCTGCGCGACGTCCAACGGCGTGCCGTCGATACCCGTCGCAAGCCCCGGCCAGATGACGGTGCAAGCGACGTGACACACGCTCGCAGGATCGATCATGCGCTGGCATCATGACCAGCCAGGTGAAGATCGTCGGACGGTACGAGCTGCTCGACGCGATCGGCCATGGCGGCATGGCGGTGGTGTACCTCGCGCGCCAGATCGACCTCGACCGCGAGGTCGCGCTGAAGGAACTGCGGATGTTCCAGTCGGCCGACGATCCGGCGCTGGCTGAGCGCTTCCTGCGGGAAGCCCGTCTGGCCGGGTCGATCAGCCATCCGAACATCGTCACCGTGCATGAGTACTTCAAGCACGAGGACACGCCGTACATCGCGATGGAGTATCTGCAGCGCGGCTCGCTTCGGCCGTGGGTAGGTGCCTTGAACATCGCGCAGATCGCCGGCGTACTCGAGGGCCTGCTCGCTGCGCTCGACCATGCGGGGCGCCGTCGCATCGTGCACCGCGACCTCAAGCCCGAGAACCTCCTGGTCACCGACCAGGGCCAGATCAAGGTCGCGGACTTCGGCATCGCCAAGGCGCGCACGATGCACACGAGCTCGTTCCTGACGAGAGACGGCATGACGGTGGGGACGCCGACGTACATGGCTCCCGAGCAGGCGATGGCGCAGGATCTCGGCCCCTTCACCGACCTCTACTCGGTCGGCGTCATGGCCTATGAGCTGCTCGTCGG